>Ga0247817_10001485_pt1 | contig 12296 bp, 10 predicted proteins | sample UWRJL212509R1_FD_178010 | JGI IMG/M metagenome (GOLD analysis project Ga0247817, IMG submission 178010) | Plant litter microbial communities from Arlington Agricultural Research Station in Wisconsin, United States - UWRJ-L212-509R-1 | ecosystem: Environmental > Terrestrial > Plant litter >... | reverse complement strand
GTTCGTATGCAAATATCGAATACGATTTGTGTTGATTTTATTTTGTTATTCGATCTCGAAAATAGCCTGAATTTCTACCACTGAATTTATTGGTAATGAAACAGCGCCAATGGTTGCTCTGGCATGTTTTCCGTTTTCGCCAAAAACCAATGCCGTTAAATTCGAAGCCGAATTCATAAGTCCAGCGTGTTGTGTGTATTCTGGTGTAGTGTTAAAATAACCTGTTAATTGTACGCACTGTTTTACTTTGTTAAGGTCGCCTCCACAAGCTTCTTTAAGCACCGCAATTACGTTAAGCATCGTTTGATACGTGGCTTCTTTGGCTTGTTCTTCCGTAACGTTTGCACCTACTTTTCCCGGGTTTACAATCTTACCGTCTTTTAAGGCTACTTGATTAATGTATACCTTGTGATTTGAAATCGTATACGGAACATAATTCCCTACTGGTTTAGGAGCTTCTGGAATTACAATTTTATTATCCTTTAATGTTTTATTGACATCAATACTTTTTGTTTCTGTTGAGGTTGTTTTGATGCTTTTAGTTGTCGGAACGTTTTTTAATCCCGATGCTACTCTTGCCAATGCTTTTCCTTGTTCTTTTGCAACACCCAATTCACTTTCAGACGGACGTGTTCCCGGTGATCCCGTTAATGAAGTAGCGCCAAAAGGCGTGTTTCCCTGTGCAACTGATTTGTCTAAAGTTGCTGTTCCCATAATTCCGGTAGGTACAATCACCATTCCGTGTGACGCAAGAATGTTCCAGAAAGATAAAATAGCGGCTTCTTTTCCTGCTCCCGATCCTGCAGACATAAAAACAGTTGTTGGTTTACCTTCTAAGGTTCTTGATGTCCAAAACGGAATACTCTGACTGAAAAAGTGATTCATATCCGCACTGATGTTGGCAAAATGAACCGGGCTTCCAAATGCGATTCCGTCATAATTAGCCAATTCATCTATAGTAGCGACGGCTAATTTCTCTACCTCAGCAGAAAGTTTTTCTTTTGAATTTATAGAAGGAACTCTTTTTATAGTAGCTTTCGTGTTTGGATATTCCTGAATTCCCTCTGCAATAGCTTTTGCCATTTTGTAGGTTCCGCCACCTTGCGAATAGATTAAAACGAGAACATTAGTTTCTGATGCTTTAACTTGTGCATGTGCACCCAAACTCAAAAGAACTGCTGTTAATAGAACTAGTAATTGCTTTTTCATAATACTTATATTTAATTATTTTTGAATCCTACTTTTAGAAAGAAACAGTTGTTTCCTTTTTCTAAAACAAAATCCGTTTTAAGTAATGCAAAAGTAATTCTTACAAAAATCATAATACGTTATTTTTATACTAATTAAGGACATAATTTGTATCAGGCACCAAAATAAGATTGAGCATAAAAAAAAATGGCATCATCTAAAAGTTAGACAATGCCATTCCTGCATGTTGCTCTATATTGATTAATACTCTTTCATTTTTTCGAAAGTAGTAGTAAGTGTTTTTTTTGCTTTAGCCAAAGCACCGCTAAATGCTTTTTCCAGCGTATCAGCATGTTCTGTAACCGTTACAGGCTGTAATTTTGCAGTACGAACTTCGATAACACATTTTTTATCGTTTAAACTGAATTTCTCTCCATTTTCATCACCAAAATGTACTTCAACGCGGGTTATTTTTTCCTCAAAACGAATTAAGCCTTTCTCTAATTCTCCAGAGAAATAAGCTTCTAATCTTTCGTGTCCTTCAATGTTTTTGTCTGTGTTGATTTGAATTTTCATATTGGGTTATATTTATAGTTTGTTTCTCAAAGCTATCGTAATTAGAATGAAAAGCCAAGTGAGTTAATAAAACATTAAGAAAAATATTTCAGGTATTTTTTGCGCCTTATTTTTATTCTGAATATCAGAAAAAGAGGTCCTGAAGCTTTGCAGGAAGTCCTGCAACAATGCGCAACCTAAAAATCAAAAACCTTGCAAATTGATGCCTAAATCCTACTATCCGCAATTGATTATTTGGTATCTTCGCAGTCCTAAAAGTTAAGATTATGAAAATTGAAAAATTCTTTGCCCGTGTGGTATGGTGGCGGTATTGGAAACAACTGCAACGCACTTAACTGCGTAGGACACCTTAGCTATGCGGGTTTTATATTTCCCTAAAAGTTAAGATTATGAGTACAAACACAAACACCCTTTCCAAAGAAACAGAATTGCGATTAGCTGACTTTCTTACCAAAACAGTCGACCCCGAAAGTCTTGCTAAAAAAATCAGACACGTCAATTATCTTCTAGGATTATGTTTAATGTGTGAATGCGAAACCCTGCAACAAAACATCCAAACCGCAGAAAACGGTTATTTTTGGTTAAATGAATTAGCCGAAATTCTGGATCCTTATTTTGATGCGGATTAAAAAGTAAAAAGCCACAGTGATGTGGCTTTTTTTTTGTGGTTTGGAATCTAAAAAACTAGCCTACCGACATTTTAGCAGATTCTTTCCAAATATAATTTGGCATAGGCTCATTTAATTCCCATTTAATATTCATTGGTTTTTCATCTTCATACTCTTTGAAATTTCCCTCTCCAATAAAAACATATCCCATCGTATTTCCATTTTCATCATTTGCTTTTTCTCGGATAAAGAGTAAAATTCTTTTATTGTTTTCCTTTTGTTTAATATAAGATAAACCTCTACCAATATCAGGCCTTGAGGAATTTTGACTTTGCCAATGAAATAAAGTTTCACTTATTGCATAATCATCATACATAGTTGTTGGCGAGAAATTTTCTTCTGATTTTATTAAGTTTATAAAAAGTAGTTCTGTGTTTAGTTCAATATTCTCTGCTACTCCTTCTCGACTTGAAGATTTTTTTTCAAAAGTACTAAAACCAAATGCTACTAAAATTTGATCTCTTGTATAACGAGCATGGAGTTTTAGAGGTTGTTCATATGGTAATTTAATATCTATTTCCTTGAAGTTAACTTTATCAATTAATATTTGTAAAACTTCAATAATCTCATTAACTAAAACTTTATTTTTTCCAATTTCTCTAATGCTCAATTCTAAAGAATTAAATAATCCGTGATTTTGCCAAATGTCATAATGTAGCATCAGTAACATGATTTTTTCATTAGCATCAAAATCATTTAGTTTAATGTTAAAGTCTTGTTTAGCTACTTTAAGAATGAAATTGAAATAACTTGTGGAACTTGTAGAAAGCCACTTATTGCTTATTGCAGAATAAATTTGTTTTTCATTAGTACTTTCAAAGTCTTCGATTATTCCAGCTTTTTGACATAATCTTGACCAATTACCTTTCTTGTAGATTGTTTCAATTGGAATATGGTAAAATTCAATAAAATTATTTAAGCTTAAAGGTAAATTAGTTTGATGCTGAAAATTTGTGATTTTAGTTATCAATTGGTTTACATTTAAAGATGTCGCTTTTTTAATGTTTTGGATAATTATTTCTTTTGTCTTCTTCTCTAAAACAATAGAACAACCTAGAGGTAAATGCGGAAAATCATCTTCAATCTCTTTTTGAACAGATGTTGTTGTTTTACCAATTAATGCTCTAAACTTGCTTTCGAAATCATATTCGGATCTTGAATTTCCAACAAAATCTAAAACAGTTAAGCAATCTTTTCCTTCGGCTAAACGTAAACCTCTACCTAATTGCTGAAGAAAAATAGTTAAACTTTCTGTTGGTCTTAAAAACAAAACAGTATCTATTTCAGGAATATCAACGCCCTCATTAAAAATGTCAACTACAAATAAATAGTTAAATTCTTTTCTTTTAAAACTAGCTCTGATTTCATCTCTTTCATTTGTATTTTTGGAAGTTAAGCAACGTGCTTTTAATCCTGCTAAATTGAATTTTTCAGTCATAAAGATTGCATGTTCAACCGTTACACAAAAACCAATAGCGCGAATGTCATTTATATCATTAATGTATTTGTTAAGATTATTAATTATCTCTCCAACACGAATATCATTCTTAGTATATAAGGCGGTTAATTCGCTTGCAACATATTTGCCTTTTTCCCATTTTACAGTTGTTAAGTCGATACTATCAGTAATTCCAAAATATTGAAAAGGACTTAACAGTTTTTTGTTTAAAGCTTCGGGAAGTCTTATTTCTGCTGCAATACGATTACAAAAATCATCTAAGATGTTTTCGTTGTCCATTCTTTCCGGAGTTGCAGTTAATCCTAATAAGATTTTAGGTGTAAAGTAATTAAGAAAAGGTCTATAACTTGATGCTGATCCGTGATGAGCTTCGTCAAGAATAATAAAGTCGTAGTAGTCTGGAGAAAGTTTTAGATCTTTTAATCGATTATTTAAAGTTTGTACCGAAACAAATAAGTACTCATTAGAATTTGGCTCAATTCCATCAACCCATAGATCTCCAAAATTATTATCTTTTAGAACACCTTGAAAAGTAGCTTTTGCTTGTTGTAAAATTTCTTTCCTATGTGCTACAAAAAGAAGTTTAGATGATTTATTATTGGTTCTGAAATCTTTATAATCAAATGCAGATATTACGGTTTTTCCTGTGCCAGTAGCAGCTACTAAGAGATTTTTATATCTGTTATGTACCATTCTTTCCACATCTAGTTTTTCAAGAATTTCCTTTTGATAAGGATAAGGTTTGATGTCAAAATATGCTGTTGTAAAAGCATTTTCTTTTGAAAATTTACCTTGCTTAAGAGCTTCAACTAATTTTTCAGAATGAATATTTTTATCATATAACTCAAAGTCTGCATTTTGCCAATACGCCTCAAATGTTTTTTTAAATTTATCAATGATGTGCGCAACTTCTTTAGTTGTAACTTTTAAATTCCATTCTAGTCCATCTGTTAAAGCTGATCTAGAAAAATTTGAAGATCCAATATATCCTGTATGAAAACCTGTGTTTCTTTGAAATAAATAAGCTTTTGCATGTAAGCGTTCATTTCCTGTGTTATAGGAAACCTTTACTTCGGTGTTTTCTAATGATGCTAAGAACTCAACTGCTTTTGAATCTGTTGCGCCAATATATGTAGTTGTAATAACTCTTAGTTTTCCACCTCTTTCGGTAAATTCTTTTAATTCACGTTCAAGAATTCTGATGCCTTTCCATTTAATGAATGAAACTAATAAATCAATATTATCTGATGATAATATTTCTTTTCGTAATTCGCTTTCTAAAGTTGTACCCGCATTACCTCCAGTAAAAAGTTCGCTATGAACTAATCTGGTATAAGGTGTTATTTCTTTTAAATGTAAATCTAAATCTGTAAAGTGAGCATCAACTTTTGTAAAAACAGCTTTTAATATTTTACCTTCTGTTTCAATTAAATCGCCTTCAAATTCTTCTTTTTTTAATTCTTCTTTTAAAAATAAGATTATCTTATTAGCAATTTCAATTTGAGTTTCTAGAATGTCTTCGCCTTTGATTAATGTAAAAGCATGTTTTATCGTTTTTCCAATATGTTGCGGTAATATTTGAGCTGCTTCAACTTTGTCAATTGAAGATTTTTTTACTTGAAATGTATCTTTATCTAATTCGTTTATTTTAAAGTTTATCAGTTTGGTAACTAATTCTTCGTATAATCCTTGGTTCATATTTCAAGTTTTAAAAATTCTTCAACGATTGGTAAATCTGCTTCTGCCCAATCAAGGTTTAATAATTGTGATCTTTCTAATAGTTTGTAATCTTTGTGTTCTGCTAGTCTAATTTCACCCGAAGTATAATGAACGAAGAAAGGAATTAAATTTATTTTAAAACTACCATAATCATGAATGTTATTTGATAATTTTTTGACTACTGTAATATCTATATTTATCTCTTCTTTTATTTCTCTTTTGATGCAATCTGTTTCACTTTCATTAAGTTCTAATTTTCCACCAGGAAATTCCCATTTTAAAGGTAGTTTCATTTTTTCATTTCTTTGCGCAACGAGAATTTTTCCATCCTTTAAAATAATTGCACAAGTAACATTTACGATTGTAGACATTTCTAATAATGTAATAAATGATTTATAAATATTGATTTGACAAAGACGTTCAATGTTGAGTGAAATATAATAATATTAAATTTCATTCTTTCTTTTATGTCTACAAATAGTAATCAAAATTACATTTAAAGAAAAGATTTATTTGCTCTTTTAAGTTTTTTATAAATCAAGATTACAAGGAAAGATAATATTAAAGTAATTTTCAAAAGCTTGACAAAGTAATTTTTTATCTGTTTTGAATAGTTCGTTTCTAAAATTCCAATCTTTGATGTATTCTTCATCGTCCTTATGAATTTCTTGTTCTAAAAGTTTTTTAGTTAAAATATCACTCAATAATACATCGTCACAATTATAATAGTTTGGATAATATTTTTCGATAAATGTCCAATAATCAAATTTATCTTCTTCCTTTTTTGTTTTGTAATCGTTCTCCTCAGATTCGTTAATTACAATAATTTCTAACCATCCCATTGCTTCTGCTATTCCTTTGTAAAATGCATTCCTTTCGGTTTGAGTCTCGAAAGTAAATTTTTTAATATTAATGGTTTTTTCGAAATCTGTAAAAGTTTCATTGTTGTGATATTTTTGTATTTGATCTTTTCCAAAAATTATTTCTGCTAGATATTTCATTTATTAAAAGTGATGTTAGTTATAATTTAAAAAATCATTTGAGTGATCGTAAACGAGTAATTCAAAATTAATTCTAAGAAATAAATAGAACCGCTTACAATTGTCCTCATTGGTTATTTATTTTTGACAGTTCATCGATTCAACAGAGCAGTTGCACATAAAAAAAAACGCCAATCATTTCTGACTGGCGTTAATTACATTTGTAAACTTCTCTTGAAACCCGAAATCCCTAGCCCTGATAGGAGCGGCATCCTTTTGTGTCCGCCGCGGCGGACACAAAAGATAGAGCGGATAGCAGGAATAGCTTCTAATTATTTTTATTATTGACTTTCTAGTTTATTTGGGCTTAATTTTATTCTTCTTTCTTATTCTTTTTGCCCCATTTAATTTTCATTTTTCCTTCGTCGTCAAGTGCGATGAGGTGCAGGACGATTCCGCGTTCGCGAACGGCATCACGTTCGGCTTGGGTGGCGAGGTTGCTGTCGTTTTTGGAGTTTCGGAGTGGGATGGTGAGGGCGAGATTGGTGCCTCGGCCAAAGGAATAAATCCCTTCGGCATCGAGGTTTAAGACGCTGGAGCTAATTGTAAAGTTATTGACATCGACTTGTTCGCCTCGCAATTTGAGTTTACCTGATAAATCGCTAAACGTGATGTTGTTGACATCGCGAAGCGGAAACGCCAATTTGCCCACTCGTACAATAGGATCAAAGTCGATTAAAGCGCCTTGGCTGACATTGAACGCCAGATTTCCGTGCATGGAATTGGTGATGAGTTCGCCGTTGCCGTTTATAAAACCTGTAACGTTTGCCTTGCTGCTTAGTTTTCCTTTGATGTTTTTTGGACTAAAAGACTTGATTCCGAAGTTGTTAAACGACTTGAGGAAGCTTGCAATATCAACTTTGTTTACCTGAGCGTTTGCGCTAAAAGCGTAGTTTTTTCCGTTGGGATGTACTTCGCTGTTAAAGGTGATGCTTCCCCCTGAGGTTTGCAAAGATCCGTTTTTGATAACGAGTTTGGAGTCGAGCATTTCTACCGTTGCTTTGGTATTGGTTGCCGTAAGTTTGTTGTAGCTAATTTTGTCTGCCTTGATATCGATGGTAACAGCGCATTTGTCGATCGCAGTTCGCAGCTGATTCGAAATGGTGCTTCGTTTGTTGTTTTTGGCAGTTGCTTTCTTTTTTTGAGAGGATGCCAGAACGCCCAAGAATTGTTTTAGATCCAGGCTTGGACTGTAGATTTTCCAGTTTACGACCATTTTCTCTGGTGCGTCGTAGTACAGATTTAGGAAATTATCGATCTGACCTTCTATAAAAATGGTGTTTTTTTGGTGTTTATATGCGATTTGTTTGATGTAAAGTGCTTTTTCGGTAAAGTCTAGCTGAACGTTGGTTTTTACGGCACGTACATTTTTTGGAATGTAATGAAAGGAAGCGTCCTTAATATTGACATTGCCAATAAAACGCGGTTTTGTGATGTACAAGTCTACGATGTCGAACTGAAATTTGAGGTTGGCTGTGGCGTGACCTCCTGTAAACTGAATCCATTTTTCGCTGCTTATTTCGTTTAGCCTTTCGATATCAAAATCAGAAGTTACGTTTCCGGTGGCTAAGGGTTTGTTGAGGTTGCTAATGACTACTTGCGGAATAACAAGCGGAATGTTCTGGTAATCGCCCGAGAAACGGGTTAGGATTATGGCAGAATTGGCATCGTTGAAACCGTCTTTGGGTTTGAAGTTATTGGTAAAAATACCTTTGAAACCGCAGTTTTTTATCAAACCATCCGGAATGCTGAGTTCGTTGTTTTTTACTTCTGCCTGAACGACAATTTTGGGATCGCCTTCGTCATTAAAATCGCCTTTGATATCGCAATTAACGTCGATATTATCTTTTAAATCAAATCGGTCAAGTTTTGAACTGATGTTTTTGGATAAAAGATTAGAAGCATTTTTCCACAAAATAGTGGTCGAAATATTGATTCCGAAAAGGGCATTTCCTTTGGCGAGATTAAAAAAGGCATTGATATCGAAAGCATCGGTTCCTATTTTTAAATTGCGGGTGGTGACGCTTATTTTTTCGTTTGCTGCAACGTACGAAACGGCAAAGGTTCCTTTGAGTTCTTTTTCTTTGGCAAAGCTTCCTAAGCCGGTGTTAAAAGCCAGACTGCTTATTTGAGTGTCTAAAAACACGTCGGTTTGCCAATTGTCGCCATCAAAATCTACTTTTGCTTGCAGGTCTTTAATATCAAAATCAAACAATTTATGTCCGAGGCGATTGTCCAAAACGAAATGAACCTGATTAAGGTCGATTTGGTTGATGCTCGTTTCGGTGTCGGACTTTTGTTCCGGTGTTTTTTTCTTTTTGGGTTTAAAGATATCGGCATTGGAATAACCGTTTTCGGCTTTGTAAACGTAGATGTTTGCTCCGTTAATGAGGATTTTACGAATGTTGATTTCGCTTTGCAGTAAACTCCAGATATTGAGGCGTACTTCGATTTCGTTTGCCTTTAGTAAGGTGTGTTTGTGGGTATTCCATTGATTGTCTTTTAATTCTACGTCTTTTAGAGCGAGCGTAAAATTGGGAAAACCAGTCAGAAACTTATATTGAAAATCGCCAATGTGGAATTTCCCATTTATATTTTCGTTGATTTTGGTATTGATTTTGGCAATGATCTCTGGTTTATTGTTGCTGAAATACAATGACAAAGCACCTGATGCAAGTAGTATAAGAGCAATACATCCTAAAAGGAAAAAACCAAATCGCTTAGCATATTTTTTGAACGTAGCAGATTGGCTGGTATGTTTTATAGCGTGTAAAGTTTTTTTCATATACAGGTATTTTCAGGATTATTAAAGATAGGCTAAAAAACGGAATGATGTGTAAAAATTAGGATGTTCAATTTGTTGAAAGGGAATACTTATAAATAAGGTTTTTAGTACTAATATAAATATTGACAATGCATTTATAACTAAAACTAATTTAGGAATAACGTTTGATTGGTTTAAAATTTCTAAATTTGTACTCAAGTTAAAGAATTAATTACAAAAATTGTTTCCCTGAGTAAAGACGAAGGGATAAACTTAAATAAAATTATTATGGCATTAGCAATAACAGATGCTACTTTTGATGAAGTAGTTTTGAAATCAGATAAACCAGTAATGGTAGATTTTTGGGCAGCATGGTGCGGTCCTTGTAGAATGGTTGGTCCAATCATTGACCAAATTAGTGAAGAATACGCAGGTAAAGTTGTAGTTGGTAAAGTAGATGTAGATGCTAACCAGGAATTTGCTGCAAAATACGGTGTGCGTAACATACCAACCGTTTTGGTTTTTCATAACGGTGAAGTAGTAGGGAAACAAGTAGGAGTTGCTCCGAAACAAACCTACGCTGATAGTTTAGACGCTTTGTTGTAATCGTAAGATTATGATTTATATTTAAAAAAGGTTTGACGCAAGTCAAACCTTTTTTATTGCAATAAACTAAATATTAGAAATTATAAATCGATTTACGGATTTCTAATTGCAGCGGAGTCGCATTTGGAAGTGCACTAATCGTATAATTCTTCTTAACGAATTTGTCACTTTTTTGTTCCGTTTCTAAAGGTTGTAAATCAATCTGAAGTCCGCCGTATTTTAGGTATTTTTGATAATCGATTTCAGTAACCGTGTTTACGTAGGTTTTGATTTCGCTCAAAGAGCGTCCTGAGGTGTTTTCGCAGGCAGACCAAAACTCGTCTTCGGTAAAGCCTCTTTGCTTTTTCTCATAATATTCGTCGTAAAGAAAGCGCATTACATCATCTAGTGATTTTTTGTTGGCTGTGTTGTTTCTGATTTCCAAATCAAGTAACATACCAATCGTTGGACCTTTGTCGTAATACGAAATAATGGTTTCCTTGGCGTTGGTTTCGCGATTGAAAAAGTTTAACCAGATATCAAAACTGGATTGCGAAAGCGACATGTGTTTGCTGCCTTCTGCATTTTCGTATTTTTTGATGGAGTTAGAAAGATAATCTAAAGCACCTTTGCCGTCTAGCAAACCTGCTTTTATCATGATAATGTATTCGTAGTACACGGTAAAACCTTCTGAAACCCAAAGCATCGTAGTGTAGTTTTCTTTGTTGTAATCAAAAGGACCTAATTCTATAGGACGAATGGCTTTTACATTATAAAGATGAAAATATTCGTGGGTAACAAAGTTCATGAAATCCGTATAATCGCGTTTGGAGCTGGAATCAAACGAACCTTTTGTAAAAATGGCCTGTGAGTTCCAGTGTTCTAGCCCGCCGCCTCCGGCTTCCATCATAATGTAGCTGTAATGATCGTAAGGTACTTTTTTCATGATAGAAGTTGTAGCGCTCATAATCTTTTTAAGATCAGCCACAAACTTTTCTTCATCTAGTCCTTGTGGTGTGGCAACGCCCAGCGTATATTTTTTTCCTTCGTTTTCGAATTTAATTACTTTTTGATTGCCAATGTAAATAGGACTGTCGTAGAAAACATCAAAATTCTTTGCGTAGTAATTGTTTTTTGAAGCATCTGCGACTTCTAGTCCTGTGGAGATTTTAGTCCATTTTGAAGGTTTGTTTACGGTAAGCGTCACGGGATTGTTGATGTTGTTTTCGATGTGCATAAAAACAGTGTTGGGCATTATGAACGCTTTATCAGCATCGGTATAGGATTCTGCAACCGATTTTTTATTGGCAAATACCCTGTATTTTACCGTGATTTTAGATTTTGAACCGTTTTCTACAACCCAGCGGTTTTTACTGTTTTTGTTCCATTTTATTTTTTGATTCTTTTCATCGGTAACCTCAAAATCAATAATGTAGCGTGGGGTTTCGAGAATTAAATAATAACCTGGCGTCCAGACCGGCAAGACTAAATTGGTTTGTTTAGCAGAAAGATTTTCAAAATTTAGCGTTACTTCGAGATAATGAGACTGAGAATCCTCAAACGAAACACTGAAGTTGGCTTTTACAGGATCTGTAATTAGTTTATTTTCTGCTTTGCAAATTAAGGAAGTATGAAACAGGAAAATACAACAAATAACTTTTAATGCTTTTGTCATGGTAGATTTTGGTTAAAATTGGTTTTGGGCTAATGCATAAATTTCTAACGCAAAATAATACATTCTGCTCTAAAAAACGGAAATTCGTTATTGCTTTGTTGGTGCTGAGATCGATATAATTGCTTTTTAGTTAAGCTAAAAAGTAAATTGTATTGTAGAGCAGGGCTTTTATACGCTAATTTTTCAGATCATCTTAGATTTTGTTTAGATTTGACAAACGGTACTAGCAACGAAAAGTTTAAAGCGTTTTCTAAATGTTCGTATGCTTAAGATTAATGATTCTGAAAAGAAAATGGTAAATTTAGTCCGTTATAAAAAGACAACAATTACAGATGCTTTGAGTTTAAGCGTCTTTAGAATATAAAAAAGAAACCGAATGAAAATTGAATCGGAAATAGAGAAAGTCTCCAGTTTTCAGCATCTCGAAATGCTGGCAAATCAGGTTGTAGAAGGTTTTATATCCGGAATGCACAAGAGTCCGTTTCATGGCTTTTCGGCTGAGTTTGCTGAACACAAAGTATATAATGCCGGAGAAAGCACCAAGCACATCGACTGGAAGCTGTTTGCTAAAACAGATCGTTTGTATACCAAGCGTTTTGAAGAGGAAACCAATTTGCGTTGT
>Ga0247817_10001484_pt1 | contig 12306 bp, 16 predicted proteins | sample UWRJL212509R1_FD_178010 | JGI IMG/M metagenome (GOLD analysis project Ga0247817, IMG submission 178010) | Plant litter microbial communities from Arlington Agricultural Research Station in Wisconsin, United States - UWRJ-L212-509R-1 | ecosystem: Environmental > Terrestrial > Plant litter >... | reverse complement strand
AATCTTTGCCGCCATGGGGTTACTCCGTATCGTCGGTGGAAAGATCCAGCGCGATGTTCGCGGTCAGGTCTTTCGGGCAGTTGAGGGGGCGCATCTTGATGTAGGCCTCGACAGCGGTTTTGCTCGTCCAGGACAGAACAATGTCGCCGTCCTTAGGTGGCTCGATCTCACCCGGGAACACCTGGCTAGCGAAGGTTGTGGACTTCGCCATAGCGCGCAGCGGCGCCATCAGGGCGTTGATGTTCACGGCCATGCTGTTGGGGGTGTTGTTCAGGCGGCGATCGGCTACGCGGCGGATCAGCAAAGGACGGATCCGGCGTGCGGCCTTGTGCACGATGCGCACGTACTCAACCACCTGGAAGTCGCTGGCCGGTGCATCGAGCATGTTGCCGTCGCCCCAATACACGCCCGGGTAGTCCGGGTAGGTCTGACTGACAGAAAACCGAGCTTTGTCGAGCTCCGAACGCAACGCAGATTGCAGGGGTACGCCTTCGGAATCCGAAGGCACCGGCCCCAAGCCCAGCAGCGCGCCAGTGGCCACACGCATTGGGCTGTCGGCGATACTTACTGCCGCGTTGGCCAGCCGGCCAGCCAGTACGCCCAGGTCGTTGCCATGCAGCAGCGGCACGACGAGCACAAGTGGTGCTAACACGTCCTTGGTGATTGCCTTTTGCGCGGTCAGATAAGCAGCCCAGGTCATCGCAGGATCAATGCCTTTGGAAGCGGTCATCACGAAGACGTTGCGCTTGTAGGTGTTGGCCAGCTCGATGGCTTCGTCGTGCATCACGGTCAGTTCTGCACCGGCCAACACGGGGGTGGTGATGACGACAGCCTCGACCGAGTAGCCCTGCTGCTGGGCCTTATCAAGCGCCAGTTTCCAGTCGCCATCGGCAGCGATCGGCGCGGCCAGGCAAGCCCAGCGGTCGCCACCATTCAAGCGGGCGGCGGTGATCTGGGTTTTCAGGTCGCTGGCCGGAATGCCCAGCTGAACGTCCAGATCGCTATCAGTGTTCAAAGGGATCAACGAGCCGATGTTTTTCGCGCCGGCGCCGATGAAAAGAAAATAGCGTTCAACCGCCGTCACAGCGCCTTGGCTGAGATTGAGGTTGTTAACGCTGACTTGACCGAGTGCCATGCAGTGCCTCGCTAGCGGGGAGAGTTGAGGATTTGTTGCAGCACCTGGTTAACCAGCAAGCTGGTGTCCCGTTCGGTGCCCGCGCCGAGGAACTGGCGTTTTGGCAGGATGATGTCCCAGCTTTGCGCACCAGTGGATTCGGTTTGTTCGTTGTCCAGGATGCGAATCAGCAGACCCGCCTTGGCGTAGTTCACATGCTCTTGAATCCACGCCACAGTTGGGCGTGTAAGGCTTTTCTTACCTTCCTGGCGGACCTTGAAACCGAGACGGCGCAGGCGCTTGGCCTGTTTTTCCGTCGCAGCCAGACCTGCAGGGACTTTGTTCCATCTGCGCATCTGGGCAGCGGTGCGGCGCTCGGACACGCCGTTGTGTTGCTGGGAGGCAACCCAGCGGGTCAGCGTGTTGCGCCATCCCAGCTCGGCTTCGTCGGCATTCACGCGGGTGACCATCAGCAACTTGCCGAGGCCCGCTTCCATCTTCTTTTTGCCCTTGGCCGAGCCTTTGCGCGGAGCGAACGCGCTGCCGTCGACGTTGCGTTGTTCGCGGATGCGCTGACGGCTCATGCTGCGCACGCGCTTGGTGACGTTGTTGAGCAGACGCCGGCGCAGTTGCGGAGGAAGGCTCAGTAGGGCCAGTTGTTCCTGGACACCCAAATAGCCCCGAACGTCGAGTTCAAAGGTGCTACGCGCCATCGCCGATCACCTCGCCGCGTTCAGCCACCCACAAATCGAACGGGATAAATGACCAGGTCTTTCCGAACGCGATAATTTCACCGCCCGGATCTTCGGCCAGATACTGGGGTTCGCTGAATTCCAGCTTGATGTCGACGTCGGCCAGGTCGTCATCGAGCATGGTGATGTCGAACTGCACGGCGGGCAGGTCGTCGCGATCTTCGTCGTTGGTTTCCAGCCAGCTGCCTACCAGGGCCATCAATCGGCCCGGGTGATCTGCAAAGCGCTCCAGGACGATGGTCGCGGTGTAGTTCATGTCACCCATGTGCATGCCCTGCAGGTCCGGCTTCCAGACCAGTTCCAAGTTCACCTGGTCGGTCCAGCTGTCGAGCTGCTCTGGCAGCACCAACTGGCGCTCGATCAAGTAAGTGGTGAGGGCTTTGAGTTTGATCACAGGAGTGCCGCCGTAATGCGGCCACGGCCCTGCAGCGAGCGGACGGCTTGCTGGCTGAACTCCAGGAAGGCTTCACCACGCTCGGGCAATTCCTTGCCGATGTTCTCGGCACTTTCACGGCGGGTCACGGTGGCGAACTGAGTCAACAAGCTGGCCTTGGCGCGGCAGTAAACGGCGCGCTTGTACGTCGCTGCGTGAAATGTGCGTTCCTGCAGCACCGTAGGGTCTGCAGATTCCACGGAGGTGATGCCTACGGACTGCCAGGCTGCTTTGCGCTTGGCGAGATCCTTGTTGACCTCGATCATTGCCGTGGTCAGATCAGTGGCCAGCATGTCTACCAGGTACTCCGCCGGCAGGCGGTACCCCTTCTGGAATTCGGCCAGGGAGAGGTTCGGCCAGAAGCCGTCGTTCTCGATCGCCTGATCCACAAAGGTGGTGGGTTTCCCGGAAAAGCCGCTCATTGCTGGGCACTCGAATAGGGGCGGGAAAACTGTTTCAGTGGGTCAGGCCATAAATGGTTGGCTCACATCCACAGTTTCTCGCCGGGGGGGGTAGTCGGTTATTCGGCGGCTTTCTCAGCCAGTTCTTTTGCCAGGGCTTTACGAGCCCCTTCCAGGCGGGTCCCCACACCGATGCCTTCGTACAGCGCATCCGCACGTTCGAAGTGGGTGATCGCTTTCGCAAACTCCCGTTGATCCAGCGCCAGGATCCCAATCTGCTTGTGATAGCGAGCCGGAATGCGCTCAAAGAGCTTCCATTCGCCGTCTACCAAAGGCAGCAGGTTGGACAGGTACGGTTCAGGGCTGCGCTTGGCCTTGTACTCAGCCTCGGCCCAGTCGATCACCGCGTCTGCGACGAAGGTCGGCACGTCGCGTTTGAAGCGCTCAGGCAGTTGCTGGTCTTGCGACATGGCGAAGTTCGCCAGGTCCAGGCCCGCTTCGAACTGCTCGGTGTCGAACAGCCAGACCAGGACCTGCATCACTACCGAGTTCGGGAAGCTCAATCCGGAATCGCGGTAGCGCTGCACGTAGTCCAGGTACTTGGGCAGCAGCTCGTCACGCTTGAGCTGCTGACGCAGTTCGCGGCTGTTGATCGCGCCAATGCGCTCAAGGTCCTGAGCCAGCGCGTCTTCCATCAGCTTCAGGTGTTTCTTGCCGTTGGCTGGACTCGAGAGCGCAGTGGCGGAGGAATAAACCATCACCTCGGCACCGGTACGGGCAGCAGCTGGCCCTTCGGCTTGAACGCGGCGCTTGTGCGCCAGTGCCAGGCTCATCAGACGAGCTCCACGTTTTCAGCAGCTGCGAATTTTTCCAGCTGCTCGATCACATAGCCTTCGTTACGACCGTTGTAATCCTCGACGCGAGACCGTTTCGGGTTCTCGATCAAGTGACGACGCCAGCTGCTGTCCTGGAAGTAGATCGACAGGTTGTCCCAGCTGGTGACGACCACGGCGTTGACCGGGAAGTGCGGCACGGTGAACGTCGGCAGACCGCCATAGGTCGCGATGACCTGGGCACTTTCGATGCGTTCTTTCTCGGTGGGTTTGCCGGCCTGGTTGGAATACAGCTTGGCCTTGTCAGCGGCCAGCAGATCGCTGCCGACGATGGCGATCAGGTCTCCACCGTCCCGGAAAACCGAGCTGACCATCTGCTTGACGTCGTGCACCAGGGCGTCGAGGTTTTCGTAGTCGCCGCCAGTGCCGAGGGTGATTTTCCCAGCGGTTGCGCCCTCCTCGAGCACCTGCTCCGGGATCTGCTCGCGGGCGATCTGCAGCCAACCCTTGTTCACGTCCTGCAGCATCGGGCTGGTAGCCAGATTGGTCTGGGGCGCAGCTGCAACGCCATGCCAGCCGATCATGATGCGGTCGAGAGCGATTTGTTTCTGCACCGCCGCCGAATAGCGATCGGCGAAGTCTGGGAACTTGGCCCAGCTGTCGATCTTGGCAAAGGGCAGACCGACGTCTGATTCCGTGTGGAACAGCTCGTAACCCAAGCCGTTCAGGTCGGAAACGTCTTTGGCTTCACGGTCGGTGGTCTTGGTGTTGGTGCGGCTGGTCACCGGACCGGTCACCCCCAACATGACCTTTTCGCCCTTGATCTCCGTCACCGGCACGACGTTGATGCGCTCGAGGAAGTCGGCGCGCTCGGTGATTTTGTCGTTCAGCTCCTGGGCAATGCTCGGCTCGACGTTGAACTGGCGGCTCACGTCGACGTTATAGGTCTCGGCGATGGCCACACAAAGAGCGGTGTACTGCAGCGCGGCACGATTGGATAGAGATTGCTGGCTCATGTCAGAGCACCCGCTTTTTGATGTCAGAGGAACCGGTGGTCTTCGGAAGAGGCAGACCGGTGGTGGTGTTGAATGCTTTTGCCAGCAGTGCTTCGATGCGATCAAGACGCTTGCTGTCGCCTGCGTTTTTCGCGAACTCACGATCCGCTTCGGCCTGGGCAACGATCGCGTCGACGGCTGTTTCAACGTCGTCTACCTCAGTCACAACTGGGTCCACGACTTCAACAGTTGCCGGTTCGATCACAGCGGCGAGACCGGTGACGACGAGGCCAAGTTGTTCGATCAAGGCCTTCAGCGCCTTGGCTGTAGCTTCATCCATTGGGGGTTTGCTCTCGGTGATGGGGATCGGGGTCTTTTCGGTTGGGGTTTCTTCAACAGCGAAGCGCTTGAACAGGCGGGTCAGCATGTTGGTCAACACGCCGATTTCGCCCTTGGGCTCCTCATCCCCCAGCTCGCCGAGAGGGACAGACGCGGCGTAATGCACGGGCTCGCCGGTTTTGCGGGAAAAGTAGAGTTCCTGGGTACCCAGGCTCGCCGGCGAATCAGTCACGGCAAGGCCGGACAAGTAGGCTTTGCCGCTGTTTGCGAAGTTCGGGGTGATCTCGATGCTGGTGAACAGCTTTTCGCCCTGGTCATTGAGGCAGAGCAGCTTGTCGTTAGGCTTGAGTTGGGCTTCCAAAGCGACCTGGCCTGTCGCTAGGTCTTCGGCTTCTTCCACCAGGCGTACCGCGAAAACGGTGCCGTAGGATCCAGCCCAACGCTCGTGCTCAGACCAGATCACGGCCGTGTATTTAGCAAGGCTGTAGGTCTCAGCGATATCACGCAGTTCCTGGGGAAGGATCTCGCGACCATCAGCAGTGGTGCCGCTGGTGGCGACACGTTTCCAGTACGAAACAAGGGAACGGGGCATGGGCGATAACTGCGCTCAATCGGTGATTTGAGCCGCCAAGATAGGGGCCGGCTCAGCACCAAACAAACGGTTCACTTTTGCGTTGGTCCTATTTCACCGTTCGAGGTTTAACGCAGATTTTAAGCGCACGTTTCGAGTGTTTTCGCCGCATAGACTGCGGACATGCCATACGCCCCCGAACTTAAAGAAGCCGCCAAACGCCTCTATTTACGCCGCTGCAAGCCGCGTGAAATTCAGGCGCAATTGTCCCTGCCCAACATCCGGATCATTTACTACTGGATCCGCCAGGGTGAGTGGGACGACATGCTGTCGGATGAAGAACCGCTGACGGCTGTCGGGCGGCGCATCACTCTTCTTTTGGACAAAGCCACTTCGCTCACCAAAGGCGACCTGGACGAACTCGACCGGCTGACCACCATCCGTGATCGGCTGATCAAGCAGTCAGTTAAACCCGCAACGGCGCCGCTCGGAGATCCGCCGGCAGACGATAGCCATCGCAAAAATGGGCAACGCAGCGAGCGGCGTGACCGCGGCGATCGCAATGAGAAAGGCGGCAAGAAACGCGAGAAGAAGGCGAAAAACGAAGTCGGTGACCTGACGGAGGTCGACTTCCTCGACAAGTTCATCAGCAAGATGTACGGCTATCAGAAAGAGCTGTTCGCAGCCAAACAGAACCCGCTGACCAGTCGAATCCGCAACATCCTGAAAAGCCGTCAGGTGGGCCTGACCTATTACTTCGCCGGCGAAGCGTTCATGGACGCCGTGCTGACCGGCGATAACCAGATATTCCTGTCGGCCAGCCGCGCCCAGTCCGAGATCTTCCGCAGCTATATCATCTCGTTTGCCCAGGAATGGTTTGGCCTGGAGCTTACGGGCAACCCGATTGTGCTCAGCAAAGACGGCAAGCCGTGGGCCGAGCTGCGCTTTCTCAGCACCAACAGCAGCACCGCCCAGGGCCACCATGGCCACGTCTACGTGGACGAGTACTTCTGGATTCGCGACTTCGAAAAACTCAACACCGTCGCCAGTGCGATGGCCACTCACAAAAAGTGGCGCAAGACCTACTTCTCCACGCCCAGCGCTGTGTCGCACCAGGCGTACCCTTTCTGGACCGGTGAGAAATTCCGCAACAGCAAACGCAAAAACGCCAAAGATCCGTGGCCCAGCGAAGCCCAAGCTGCAGCTGGGTCGCTGTGTCCTGACGGGCAATGGCGCAAGGTCATCACCATCCTCGACGCCATCGCCGGAGGCTGTGATCTGTTCGACCTCGAGCAGCTGCAGCTGGAGTACGACGAGGACAAATTTCAGCAGCTGTTCATGTGCAAGTTCATCGACAGCACGCAGAGTGCGTTTTCTTTGGTCGACCTGGAGCGTTGTTACTCCGACCTATCGTTGTGGACCGACTACGACCCGGACGACCCGCGTCCATTTGGCAACAGCCCGGTGTGGATCGGCTATGACCCCAGTCGTACCCGCGACGACGCCAGCTGCGTGGTCATCGCCCCGCCGCTCGAGGATGGCGGCAAGTTCCGGATCCTGGAGAAGTACAGCTGGCGGGGACAGTCGTTCAAGTACCAAGCGGACCAGGTCAAGAAACTCACCGAACGCTTTAACGTCCAGCACATCGGTATCGATACCACCGGCATCGGTTACGGCGTGTTCGACCTGGTGCGCGACTTCTACCCGCGTGCGACCTCGATCCACTACAGCCTCGAGACCAAAAACACTCTGGTGCTCAAGGCTCAGGACACGATTCAGGGCAGCCGGATCGAGTGGGACGCAGGCTGGAACGACATCGCCCAGGCCTTCCTGACGATCAAGCGCGGTACCACTGGCGGTGGCCAGGTCACCTACAGCGCATCACGTACCGACGCCTCGGGCCACGCGGACATTGCCTGGGCGATCATGCATGCCCTGGCCCATGAACCTCTCAACACCAATAAGCAGCGGCGCAGCCGCTACACATTCAGCGGATCAAGCACCCATGGGCAAACCAGCAAAAACCCAGCAGCAAAACCCGGCCACCGGTCCGATGCGAGCATTTCAATTCGGTGCACCGGAGCAGGTCCTGACCGAAAACATCGGGCACTACCTTGGCGTGTTTGCCACTCACGACGGCCGCACGTACACGCCACCAGTGTCGCGCCAAGGCTTAGCGAAACTGCTGCGCGCCAACGCTCACCACGGCGCCATTCCGGGGTTCAAGCGCAACCTGCTGCTGCGTGAGTTCATCGCCTCACCAGGTTGTTCGGTTCAGACGATGAGCCGTGCCGGTTTGGATTTCATGGTGTTTGGAGAGGCGTACTTTCGTCGCAACCGAAACGCGTTCGGCCAAGTGCTGCAAATGGATCATCTGCCCACGATCAACATGCGGGTAAAGGTCGGAGGCGGGTTTGTGATGCTGCAGAAGGACAGCAAAGAGGTGGAGTTCGAGGAACACGAAGTCGAGCACGTCATGAACTACGACGTGGAGCAGAACATCTACGGCGTGCCCGACTACTTGGGCGGCATGCAGGCACTGCTACTCAACGAGGCCGCGACGTTGTTCCGCCGGCGCTACTACAGCAACGGAGCGCACGCGGGATACATCTTCTATACCAACGACCCAAACCTGACCGAGGCCGATGAAGAGTCGCTGCGCGAACAGATCAGCGCCAGCAAAGGTGTGGGCAACTTCCGATCGTTGTTCGTGAACATCCCGGGCGGCACCGAGAAGGCGATTCAGATCATCCCGGTCGGTGACTTTCAGGCCAAAGACGAATTGGAGAAGGTGAAGAACATCACGCGAAACGACGTGATCGCGGCCTGGCGAATGAACCCTGCGTTGGCCGGCATCATCCCGGAAAACAGCGCGGGTTTTGGCGATATCGAGAAGATTGATCGGGTGTACACCAGCAACGAGATTCGGCCGATCTGCCAGCTGTTCAATCAACTGAACGACTCGCTGCGGGAAGACAGGCGATTCACCTGGCGGGAAACCAAAATACCAGTTGATACCACTGCATCCGGTACGGTTTGAGGGGATTGCCACTACAGGTTGTGGCAATATGGTGGCGATTGGCTGCCCTGGGGAGGGACACAATGCGAGTTACATGCAAATGCGGGCACAAGGGTCGTATCGCTTCGAGTGAAAAGCTATCGACGGATTTTGCGAAGCTGTACTGCCAGTGCCTGGATGCAATGTGCGGGCACACATGGGTAGCGCACCTCACTTTTTCACACACGCTAAGCCCATCGGCGCAGTCGTACGAACGGATGTTGCTTGATCGTTTGAGGAGCTTGCCAAGCGCGAAGCAGCGGGAACTGTTTGAGCAGTTGGGTTCACAGGCAGTGGGGTGAGGTGCAAATCGCCGACTCAACTATGCCGGCGATCGGTTACATGGACTGGGCTATCAGCGATCAGGAATCAGCTGCTGGCGGGCTCATTCGGATTAGTGGCGAGTACCTGGGACATCCGCCGGAGTTGAAGTTGCTCCTGCTCATTCAACAGGCGGTACAGGCGGATCAGACGACGTTCAATTTTGGACAGATCCACCCATTCGAACTCATTGGTTTCAACGCTGATGGGTTCAGTTTTCGTGCGATCCAACATGCTTACTACTCCATAAAGTGCATTGCTGAATCGACGTTATCGGGGCGGATATGAGCTTTGATAAGAGGGGACGACGAATGACTCACATGGTTCGTAACAGGTTAATCCCGATGACGAGCAGCGTCATCAGCCATGGCCTGCAGAAAGCGGCGAATCGCTTCTTGGTCAAACTGAGGAATGCTTCTGTACTGATTAATCAGTTCTTCTTCAGCTGCAGTAAACATCTGTCCGAGAGGCGTCGATCGACGTCCCGTCAACACGAAAGCTGCATCTACACCATGCTCTTCGAGTGCTGCCACATATCGAAGGTCGAGCGAATTCGCTCCCTGCTCATAGTTTTTTTGCGTGCCCCTGCTGACGCCAAGAAGCTCTCCAAACTCTGTTTGATTTAACCCTAAGCGCTCGCGCTCTTCCCTAAGGCGTTCCCCTACTCGATCCGCAATGAGCATTTTTTTATTCACCACCATTGACTTGATCAATTTTTTGACCAAGAATCACCACAGACAAACACAAACGAACACAACACAACAGAGTGAACACTATGCCCGCCACCGTTACGCCCGAGCAAGCCCGTGCGGATCTGGATCACAGAGGAATCAGCATTGCGGAATTCAGCCGTAAGCACGGACTGAACAAAAATTTAGTCAGCGACCTATTGAACGGTCGGATCAAAGGTCGCCGTGGGGAGGCACATCGCGCCGCTGTGTTGCTAGGTATCAAAAACGGCGTGATCGAACAGTAATGGCACTGAGCCACAGGGAAAAGCAGAACATGAAAAGTTCAGTTCTAAAAACTCGCCGTGAAGTTGTCAGCGCCATTATCTGTAGCTACCCAGGTGGACGGGAATGCGCTGCAGCGCGCATAGGTTTGGCGCTGAAAAAGTTCGATAACCACGCCTACGAAAACAACAGCAGCCGCCCGCTATCAGACGCCCAGCTTTACCAGTTGGAACAGGAAGCCGGCACTCAGCATTTTCCAAACTACGTTGCAGCAATGTACGGCGGTTTGTTCGTTCCGGTGGCAGATCCGGAGAGCCTGGATAATGTCGAGATGTATACCCTGTCAGTAAACGTTGCGGCCAAGCGCGGGTGTGTTGACCAAGAAATTGCAAAGGCGTTGGCGGATGGATGCATTTCCGAAATTGAAGCGGAACACATCCTCAATGCCCACAACCTGCACATGGCAGCACGCCACGCCGAAGTGCTGGCAGCCATCGATCTGTACCGCAACAAGTCAGGGGGTGCTCAATGAACAACGTTTCCACGGATATGGACTACCAGGACACCATTCGCGCTGCAGCACTAGCTTTCCTTGAGCGTCATCAGGGCGAGCATCTGGGCGATCTGGGCCAGTTTCTTTTCCGGACAGTCAATCATCTGGTCGAGAGCCTCGACGTAAAAGAGTCTCTTGCTACGCACCTGGTGCACCACGCCTACAGCGACCTTCTGACGATAAACACACGCCAACAGATCGACCTGCAGGCGAGCAGTGACTACACCGTCGTGATCACTGATCCCATTCGTGGTTGCACCTGGTCAGTATCCGCCTACCTGATCTACGAACACTTGATTGCTGCCGGCCACGGCAGACGCATCACCCCCGCGACCTAACACCCTTTTTCCAATGTCCTGAGCCCCACACCCTGTGGGTTTGGGTGAGCTTTGCCTGATACCGAGGTTTCACTATGGGAAACGCCGTGATTGTTACCACCCACATGCCTTCGGCCCAGGCCGAAGCGCTACTGGCTGCCATACGTGCGCAGTACCAGGTGAGCCTGAGCGAACACTGGTACGCAGACGAATATCGCTACGTCCCTCAGATCGCACGGCACAAATCAATCCTCGACAGAACTCCGGTAATGGCAGCCCAGAAAAGCCTGATGGCTGCCCTATCCCTCAGCCTTAAAGCAGCGAAGTAGCAGCCATGATGAAAGAAGATCTCCGCGCAAGCGTCCTTCAACGGTTGGAACATGATTTCAACCTGAAGCATCGCGTCGGTACCGACTACATGCGAGGCGGTGAGTGCCCTGCATGTGGCAAAAAGGAACTGTACGCCCGCTACGACAAACCTTGGCAAATCCGCTGCGGCCGTCCGGAGCGTTGCGGGCACATTGCTCATGTGAAGGAGCTCTACGAGGATCTGTTCGAAGACTGGAGCAAGCGAGCTCCGTCGACGGAGAGCGACCCTGTAGCCACCGCTCGTGCTTATCTGGAGTTTGCCCGCGGCTTGAACACTGGCCTGATGAGTGGCTGGTTCACCCAGGAAAATTACTTCAACCAGGACCTGAACGAAGCCAGTGCCACTGTGCGCTTCGCACTACCCAACGGTGGATATTGGGAACGCCTGATCGATCGCCCGTGCCGCTTCGGCAAGATGAAGGCTCGGTTCAAACCGAAATATAGCGCCCAAGGTTTCTGGTGGTGCCCGCCCACCGTCGACTTGGCCACGGTTGAAGAAATATGGATTGTCGAGGGAATCTTCGACGCCATCAGCCTGAGCCAGAACAACATCGCGGCTGTCTCGGCCATGTCCAGTAATGTCTACCCCGCTCACGCTCTTGAGGAGCTGGTCGAACTGCGCAAAGGCAATCTCCCCAGGTTGGTGTGGGCCTTGGACAACGAGCCCACTGCACGCAAGTACCTGCAGCGTTGGGTCCGGCAATCGCGCGAGCTAGGCTTCAAATGCGCAGCCGCCCTGATTCCCCAACGGGACGGACGCAAGGTCGATTGGAACGATCTCCACCAGCGTTGGCAGTTTGAAGAAGGCGAGAAGCGTGATCAGCGGCGCAAGCGTGATCTCGAGGTAGCACGCCATGAGGGGGACCTGCTGCTGGCTGCCTCACCTCGTGAAAAGGCCATGCTGATGTACACCTGGGAAGATGCCACCTCCGAATTCTGCCTGGAGTTCGGAAGCAAGATGTACTGGGCGAGATTCGACCTATCCAAGCTCGAGGAAGAACAACGTCAGATCCTCAACAGTGACGACCACGACGACCAGCTGCTGAGCGAGCGGGATGCCCGCCGTAAAGTGCTTGAGTCTGTCTGTACGTTAAAGCTGATCACTAATTGCAACTTCGAGGCGCTGTACAAGCAGGTGAACGAGGTGACCAGTGAGGCCTGGTTCTACTTCCGCGTAGATACGCCCAGCGACAACGCCCCGGAGAAATTCACTTTTACGCCGAAGCAAATATCCTCGAGCAGCGAGTTCAAGGCACGACTGATGTTTTCCGGTGCGACCTGGCTGGGTAGTCAGAAG
>Ga0247817_10001483_pt1 | contig 12307 bp, 13 predicted proteins | sample UWRJL212509R1_FD_178010 | JGI IMG/M metagenome (GOLD analysis project Ga0247817, IMG submission 178010) | Plant litter microbial communities from Arlington Agricultural Research Station in Wisconsin, United States - UWRJ-L212-509R-1 | ecosystem: Environmental > Terrestrial > Plant litter >... | reverse complement strand
TTCACCGAGTTCGTACAGGCTATTTTCGATTTCATTGATGATGGCTTCGACTTCGACTTCCGAACTAAAGAATTTTCCGACTGATCGCTTGATAGAATTTGATAGTTTGTCGCGGTCAAATAGTTCGCGAACACCGTCTTTCTTGATTACAGCCAAGTTTGGTTTTTCGATACGCTCGTATGTCGTAAATCGCTTGCCATCTGGCGCTTCGCGGCGGCGACGGATCGTAATACCGTCAGCACCTTCTCGTGATTCGACGACTCGGCTGTCACCAATTTTATAGTTCGCCATACTCACTTATCTCCTAGTTGTCAGACTTTTTATGTTTCTTGCGGCGGCGAAGGAATGCAGGTGTATCAGACTCTTCCTCTTGTTCGGTCGGCTGGTTCCAGATATCGTGCGTATCTTCTTCGTTAAAGACTGCGGCAGCTTCTGTGTGATCGAGGTTCATATCGATTGCCTGAACAGTATCTTCGTTTACGGCTGTTTGCGTTTCAGTAACCGTTGATTCAGGTTCAGTTTCGTGGAAATACGCAGAATCAAATCCAGTTGCAATCACCGTAATGATCAATTCATCTTCTAGGTCAGGCTTCAACGTTGCACCAAAGATAATGTTCGCATCTGGTGAAACAGCGCTGGTAATAATTTCAGCGGCTTCTTGAATTTCACTCATGCTCATGTCGTAGCCACCAGTAACGTTGAACAGGACACCCTTGGCACCATCGATAGATACTTCAATAAGTGGTGATTCAATTGCCTGTTGCGCAGCTTGGGAAGCACGGTTGTCACCGCTTGCTCGTCCGATACCCATTAGTGCAGAACCAGCGTTACTCATGATTGCCTTGACGTCAGCGAAGTCGAGGTTAATGAGACCATGTTCAGTGATCAGCTCAGAAATACCCTGTACACCCTGACGCAAAACGTCATCGGCGATCTTGAATGTCTCCAGCAGAGGTGTTCGACGATCGATTGTCTGTAGTAAACGATCGTTAGGAATAGTAATCAGTGTATCAACCTGACGACCAAGGTGGTTAATTGCCCATTCTGCGTTTTGCAGTCGCTTTTGGCCTTCAAAAGCAAATGGTTTTGTCGCAACACCAACGACGAGAATGCCGAGCTCACGCGCAACTTCAGCAACGATGTAGCCAGCACCACTACCCGTTCCACCACCAGCACCGATTGTCACAAAGACCATGTCAGCACCAGTCAGTGCATCTTTAATCTCATCACGAGATTCGTTAGCCGCAGCTTCTCCAACAGATGGATCAGCACCTGCGCCGAGTCCGCCTGTTGTGGCGTGGCCAAGGTGAATTTTAATATCTGCTTTGCTATTATGGAGCGCCTGAGCGTCCGTATTCATTGCAATGAATTGTACACCGGTCAAACCGGCATCTTTCATGCGATTAACGGCAGATCCGCCGGCACCGCCGACCCCCACCACTTTAATACTGGCAAAACTCTGTATGTCGCTTGGCTTTACTTCAGGCATTAGCTGTCTATTCTCCCCGGTGATACGTACTTATGTAATTAGTATATCATCTCATCTGCAAAAGACTAGGCGCGGAACCGTCCAAAGAACTTTGATACGGCACCCGTTGCAGATTTTAATGATGCTGATGGCTTATTCTTGCCTGGCCCAGTAGTCGATGACTGCTCACTATCCAGCAGCATCAAGCCAATCGCTGTTGCGAATTGTGGCTTTTCTATATTATCAGCGATGCCACCGAATCCAGTTGGTTTACCGATACGAGCAGCAAGTCCTAGCGTCGTTTTAGCATACTCGACAATGCCCTTTAACTGGGCTGTCCCACCGGTCAATACGATACCGCTCGGCAGCTTTCCTGCACGGCCAGCGCGTTTTAGCTCATGTTGAACAGCTTCAAAGATTTCTTCGAGACGCGCTTCAACAATTTCATCAATTTCATTTGTCTGGAATGTCAGCACTTCCCCGCCATGCTTTAGGCTCACGCCAGCATTCTGATCACGCGTTACCGCAGAAGCGTGTTCAATTTTAATCTTTTCAGCAACTTCAGGATCGGTCTTTAACCCAATCGCTAAATCATTCGTAATATGAACGCCGCCGATAGGGATAACACCCGTATATTGCAGGTCACCTTCTTCGTAGACAGAGACGTTTGTCGTGCTACCACCAATATCAACCAGTGCGACACCGTTTTCGACTTGTTGTTCACCGAGTACTGCGCGTGCTGCGGCTACACCAGCAACGACAATGCCGTGCGGGATCACCTTAGCGGTCTCTGACGCTTTTTGTAGATTCACCAAGTGAGGAGCCAGTACTGACACGACGTGCGCATCGATTTCCAGACGGGTACCGGTCATGCCTATCGGATCTTTAATATTGTCTTGGCCGTCGAGGCGATAACTGTGCGGAATAATGTCCAAAATTTCACGATTCGCCGGGACCTTGCCGAGTGTTGCTACTTCTTCGATGCGTGCAACATCGTCACGGTTGATTTCGTGATCCATGCCGCCAACAGCGATCATACCATCTGCGTGTGTAGAGAGAATATGAGATCCATTGATGCTCAGTGTTGCTTCATTTACCTGGTAGCCGCTCATACGCTCGGCCTCGCCTAACGCATCATCGATAGCTTGCGCAGGACCGTTTAGATTAACGACGACACCTTTGCGCATACCTGTATTTGGGGCTTGGCCGACACCAACAATCGTGGGAACGCCACTTGTTTGGTCTATATGACCGACAACAGCCCTGACTGTTGTCGTACCGATGTCGATACCGACGGCATAGTTAGAACCTTCTTGCATATGGTTAGTATAACGCTAATGGCGTCAGTTGCAAAGCACTGCTGATAGAATTCTGAAATAATTACAGTGACGTTAAAATTTCGGCGCCGTCTTCGGTAACCAAAATCGTGTGCTCAAAATGTGCAGCGAGGCTGCCATCGCGTGTCGAGATCGTCCACTCATCATCTTCGACGATAATCTTCTCTCCACCAAGTGTCGCCATAGGTTCAATCGCAATCGTATCACCAGCAACCAACAGGTCGCCTTTGCCTTTACGGCCGTAATTTGGGACCTCCGGTGGTTGGTGCATCGAATGACCAACGCCATGCCCAACAAGCTCACGAATAATCCCGAGTTTGCCATGCTTAAGCACTGCTTCAACAGCTTCTCCGATATCACCGGTTCGTGTTCCCGCACCTTTAATTGCATCGATACTAGCGTACAAACTACGTTCAGTTGTCGATAACAAATGCTTTACTGCACCATTTGGCTGATCACCAATAACCATCGTAAATGCACTATCCGTTTTCATATTTTTGTACGCAATTACTAGGTCAAACCCAACAACGTCGCCTTTTTGAAACACATAGTCAGTCGGAATACCGTGAACAATCTGGTCGTTCACGGAAATGCAGATTACCCCAGGAAAGTTAACTTCCGAAGTCTTATATGTCGCAATCGCGCCGTGCTTCTTAATCTCAGCCTCTACCCATGCATCGACTTCAATACCCGTCATGCCAGGTTGTACATACGCCTTTAGATCACGAAAGATTGTCGCGTGAATTTTGCCACAGTCACGCATCGCTTGGATTTCGGCAGCCGTTTTTGGATCAAATACCATTACGCAATCAATCCTCGTGCTATCAATTCTTCCGCAATGCGATCATGAACTTGACCAACACTTCCAACGCCATCAATATGAACAATTGGCACATCTTGTTCAGTCAAGTAGTTGAGAATTGGGTAGATCTCCTGGCGGTAAATCTTTAGTCGTTCATCAATCGCTTCCGGAGTATCGTCAACGCGACCACGAACAGCAAGGCGCTTTAATAATTCCGATTTCGGAACCTCTAAGATAACGACCAACCCAATAGATTGTCCGTGTTCGGGTTGCGTCTGGATCAGCCATTCAGCCTGTTCCATCGTGCGCAAAAAGCCATCAAGGATAACGCGGTCAACATCTTGTGCTCGCTTTAACGCCTCGCCCATAATTTCGTTCACTTTTGCAGGTGGAACGAGTGCTCCGGTCTGCATAATTCTTGCTAGCTCAGGATCGCGAGTATCTCGCAGTAATTGTCCCGCGCTTAACCAGCGCCAATCTTGGCGAGCCGCTAAGATTTGACCCTGGACACTTTTACCAGCACCAGCTGGACCAAAAAAGACAATCATTATCCCCTCCTGATTTCTTTTATGAACTTAATGATTCTTTAACAATGCGGGCAATTGTACCGCCGTCAGCGCTACTGCCAAACTCTTTTTTGACTGCACCAATTACTTGACCCATGCCGCTCGCATCGGTAACACCCATTTCAGCAATCTTTGTGACCGCGAATGCCTTGATATCATCTTCCGAAACTTGTTCAGGAAGGTAGGTTGCAATAATTTTCGACTCAGCACGTTCATTTTCGGCTAGCTCAGGTCGATCTGCGCCATCGTAAATAGTCGCGCTCTCGGCACGCTTCTTTACTTCACGGGCGATCAACTGCTGAATAACTTCGTCAGTCAGGCCTTCTTCGCGTAAACCTTTGGCAACTTCTTCATTCAGAATAACTGCCTTTAGACCGCGCAAAACTTCCGCAGAAAAACGATCACCGCCTAACAAGGCGGCTTTTAGATCGTTATCAATTTGTTGCTTCAAAGCCACGTTTAGCGGATTCCTAGGCGGGTTTTATTCAGCTTGTCAGCCTTACGCTCTTTGCGAATAATCGCTTTGATGCGGCGCTCAGGTTTGCTAATTGGCTTTGAAAAGCGCATTGAAGCTTTCGCCTCTGCAAGAACTCCGCTCTGGAGTACCTTACGGTTGAAACGTCGAATGATGTTTTCGTTCGCTTCTCGTTCGTCTTTACGTGTTACTTGTACCATATCGGTAGTATTGTAACAGAGATACTAACAGATTGCAATAATAGAGCTCTAGAGAATTTCTAGATGCAACAGCATACCCTCGACAGTTCGCCTACCCTGCCATTCATTGATATCAACCGTATACCACGCCGTTACCATCTCGCCTGGTTCGGCAAAATAATGAGCCGGTGCATTAAACGCCAAGAACTGCAGCTTTTTTCCCGATCCATCTTGTAGCTCCAACTTAACATGCTGCCCTTCGGCACCCATACGTCGTATGCCTGCAACAATTAAATTGGCAGTCTTTACGACCGGCTGTTTATTACCGCTACCAAATGGCTCTAACGCCTCTAAATCGCGGACCAGCTGCTCGTTCAGCTCGTCAAATGTCGCATCGCTATCCGCCTGCGGCAACAATAGATCAGTTTGATTAGATAGCTTTAGTGATACATAGAACTCATTGACTCGTTTTCGGAAAGCATCAATATTTGCCGTTGGCATTGTCACACCGGCCGCGAGTTTATGTCCCCCGCCTTTTGTAATAATATCGTCCGAAAATCTAATCGCATCAGCCGCACTAAAATCGCCATAGCTCCGCGCCGATCCCTTCGCCTCTTCACCCATTACTTCCAGGACATACGTTGGTTTTTTATATCGCTCTAATAATTTGGCCGCGACGATCCCAATAATTCCATGGCTCCAATCGGGTGCACTGACGACCAATACGGGATCAGACAGTCGCTGCTCGGCCTCCACAATCGCCTCTTTGAAAATCTTGTCTTGGTCAGCGCGACGTTGCTTGTTCATCGTATCCAGTTGTTGCGCCTTTTCTAGTGCCACAAAACTATCCTGCGTCATCAACATATCCAGTGCATATTGTGCCGTCTCAAGTCGTCCTGCCGCATTCATACGTGGCCCTAGCTGAAATCCTAGCGATCGCGCGTTCACTTTTTCAGGTTCGACACCAGACACTAGCATCAGCGCCTTTAGGCCAGGTCTGCGTGTCTTCGCGAGAACCTTTAACCCCCAATACACGAATGTTCGATTCTCATCCCTCAAAGTCACCACGTCACATACCGTACCTAGAGCCACCAGATCCATCAGCCATTTTTCTTTGCCATCTTCCAGTCCGGCTAACTTCGTGCTCAGTGCTTGCACTAGCTTGAACGCAACGCCGACACCCGCGAGATCCACAAATGGATACAGCGTGTCACTTTTTTCTTTCAACAAAAAGTTCTCATACTTTTCCGGGAAATCATGTAGTAATCTTTTTGGATTAACGACAGCGATCGCATCCGGCTGCACATCCGCGACATTATGATGATCCGTCACAACGATATCAACGCCGAGTTCATTTGCCCTAGCGATAGGCTCGTGACTCAGACTGCCGCAGTCAACAGTAATGATCAGTTGCGCACCCATTGCCGCGATTCGCTCCACCGCATCGACTGTCAACCCGTAACCCTCAACAAATCGATTTGGAATAAACGCATCAACCTGCTCGAACCCAAATGACTTCAAGCCCTCTAATAGGACGGTTGTTGCCGTTAATCCATCGATATCATAGTCACCATAGATCGTGATCTTTTCTTGTTTTTCCCTGGCCGTTTTAATACGATCTACTGCCGCTTGCATATCGGGCAACAAGAACGGATCGTGCCGATTGTCATAATCTGGCGACAAAAAAGCCGCCCTGTTTTCGGGCGTTATATGTTTTGCAGCCAAGATTCGGCTAAAAAGATCCATGACTATCCAACGTCGTTAGAACGTTTTGGACGTGAAGCGTGTTGCTGAGATTTAATAACAATGCTCTGTAGTTCCTTAAAGATCGGGAATTGTTTGTTCGTTGCGTAGATCTTGGTGTTGCCTTGTTTTTCACTCGTCAAAAAGCCTACTTTTTCCAGGCGCTTCAATTCGCGTTGAATATTTCCTGGATCTTCTTTAATCAGCTTTGCAAGTCCACGGACATGTGTTCGAAAGTCAGGGTATTTTGCATATACCACAACAATTTTTCGCCGCACCCTCGATGTAATAAAAACGTCTAACATGTCTTCCCTTGTTTAAACTCACTGCCTCATTCGTTGCTTTTTATTCTACACTTTATTAGAGCGTCAGGTCAACGCCAATTCAGGACAATTTGGTTAATTTTTGCAATTGTCGCTTCGTGAGATGGCACATCGTTGCGTGAATAATAGTGGTCGGTCGCCAAATAGTTCTCTTTTATATCTAAAATATGCAATTCATCAGCCGTAATGTGAAGTCTATCAACGACATTCACAGACGCAACAGGAGTCACAATAACTAAACGGTTAATACGAATCGATTTTAGAAAGTTCATCGCCGCATCCAACGACGCACCATTATTGAGTCCATCAGAAACCAAAATAATCGTATGATCGCGCAACAAATTCTCGTCCATAACACCACCGTCGCCAATCAATCGGTTAATCTTTTGGAATGCCTCGCGTTTTTGTTCTTCTAGATATCCGTGGTACTCGCTAGTATATTCATCGATCTCTCCAGCAGAGAATTCACTATTATAGCTAAAGTCACCAGTCTGCGAAACGCCCCCAAAGCTCATGCTTTCACCTGGCACAGCGATATCTTCGACCAGTAGCATCGTCAATACACTGTGTAGCGCGATTGCAATCTGTTCACCAACCATAACACCACCGTCATTCAGAGCGACGACAGCACAGTTTTCATAGCGATATTTCTCCAGCAGCTCTGCTGCTAGGATCTGCCCCGCCTGTTCCCGACTCTCAAAATACATATGCTTATGGTAATAGGGATTTGGTAGATAGTAAATAGCGGCTATACTAAACTAATGAACTACTACGAGGTGGCTCCAACCAAGATTATTCGTGCTGGTCAATCCACACTGACCTACGCCAGCGCGGATAGCCTTGCTATTGGGACAATCGTGACAGTTGAAGTAGGGAAAAATTCCCTTGTCGGTGTCATCATCAGTACAACCAAAAAGCCATCCTACGTCACTAAAGAAATAACGTCTATCATCGACTCGACACCATTACCGAAAGCACTGATTACGAGCGCTTTATGGCTAAGTGAGTACTATGCAACCCCACTCGCTACCGTACTGCAGACAGTCCTGCCACGAGGCATTAATAAAAAACGTCGCCAGCTCGATTCAAGTAGCTCATCCCCATCACGAGATCGAACAACTATTGTGTTCAATGACGAGCAGAAAACTGCTATCACTACTGTTATGGGTAGCGATCCTGGAACCTTTTTACTACAGGGGATCACAGGATCTGGCAAGACAGAAGTCTACAAAGAGATCGCAAAACGCACCATCGATGCTGGTAAATCGGTCATCGTTCTGACACCAGAAATTGGCTTAACTCCGCAACTTGTCGCTGAATTTACACACGGGTTCCCTACTCTCATCATGACGCACTCTGTCATGACTGAGTCGCAGCGTCATACCGCGTGGCTCGATGCACTACATAGCACTGAACCCCGCGTTATCATTGGGCCTCGTTCGGCACTATTCATGCCTCTGCGGGATATAGGTGCCATTATCATCGACGAATCACACGAGCCCAGCTACAAACAAGAACAGTCCCCTCGCTACTCTGCGCTCCGCCTCGCATCTATCCTAGGTCGACACCATAACGCAAAGGTTATCTTTGGCAGTGCAACGCCATCAGTGAGCGAGCGTTACTACGCAGAAAAAGCCGGACGCCCTATCCTGACGATGACCAAATCTGCACGCAAACATACCCTCTTGCCTCAGACGTCTATCGTCGACATGACAAAACGCGAACAGTTCAAACAACATCGCTTTTTATCGGATAAATTACTGACTGCAATTGAACAAAACATAGAGACAGGCAAACAAACACTCGTATTTCACAACCGTCGCGGTAGTGCGAGCACGACACTATGCGATAACTGCGGCTGGACCGCACAATGTCCTCGCTGTTTCGTACCATTAACTCTGCACGCAGACCAGTACCAGCTACGTTGCCATATCTGCGACCATAGCGAAAAAGTGCCAACTCAGTGTCCGGTCTGTAACCACTCAAATATCATCTATAAAGGCTTTGGCACAAAACTCATCGAGTCAGAACTGCGTAAAAAATTCCCGAAAGCCACCATCGCTAGGTTCGATGCCGATAACAAAGCAGGCGAAACGATGGACGCTCAGTATCAGTCACTCTACGACGGCTCCATCGATATCGCCATCGGAACGCAAGTCGTCGCCAAAGGCCTAGATCTGCCACACCTACGCACCGTCGGTATTGTTCAGGCAGATAATGGACTCGCCCTGCCTGATTTTGGTGCCACCGAGCGAACGTTCCAATTAATCGCACAGGTCGTTGGACGCGTTGGTCGCAACGAACACGAGACCCAAGTTATTGTTCAGACATACCAACCGACACATTCCAGTATTGTCTATGGAGCTGCCCAAAATTACGAAGCATTCTACGCCGAGACCTTGATCGAGCGTGAACGTGCTCACTTCCCTCCATTTACCTATCTGCTCAAACTGACCGACGTTTACAAAACCGAATCCGGTGCCGTCAAAGCCGCCCAAGCTCTAGCCCGCGAACTCCGCGACAAAAAGCACGCAGACGTCACGATCCTGGGCCCGACCCCAGCATTCTACGAACGACAGCACGATACCTATCGCTGGCAGCTAGTCGTCAGATCACCGCAGCGATCACACCTAATCGACTTGCTCGCACACGTTCCTGCCACCCACTGGCAGAGCGAACTCGATCCATTCAGCCTCATCTAGGCATCTGACCCCTACAAATTTCCCTCATTATCAGATATACTAGGAAACAATGAAAAAAGAAGATATCATCACCCTACCCTCCGTCCATCTTCGCGACAAATCTGCCAAAATCCGTGAGATTAGCGACGACCTTTTGCAACTAGTTGCCGACATGACTTCGGCTGCCGTCGACTGGGAAAATAGCCGTCCTCACGAAATTAGCGCAGCATTAGCTGCAGTACAGATCGATCGTCTCGAACGAGTTGTTATTGTCCGTAGCGATTTCGAAGAAAAATCAAACCACGAATTCACTGCTCTCATCAACCCAGAAATTGTCAAATATGAAGGTGAAGTTGTCGCTGACTATGAAGGCTGTCTCAGTGTCAGTGGCGTCTACGGCAAAGTACCGCGCTACACCAAGATCCGCGTCAAAGCACTTGATATCGACGGCCAGGAAGTCCGATTCAAAGCCGATGGCTTTCTAGCTCGCGTCATCCAACACGAAATCGACCATACTAACGGTATCGTCTTCATCGATCACCTGCGTGATTCACATGATGCGTTTTATACTCTCGACGAAAAGGGTGAACTACAACCACTCAATTATGACGAACATATTAAAGACAATCAGGTATTATGGTCAACGTTCGACCAATAATCTTTTTCGGGACTGACGACTTCAGCGCCCCATCGCTACAAGTCCTGATCGACGAAGGCTACGACATTGCAGCCGTCATCACTAAACCTGACAGTAAATCAGGCCGCGGACAAAAACTCGTAGCACCGCTCGTCAAACAAATTGCCGTCGCAAACGGCATCACCGTATGGCAACCAACCCGCCTCATTGAAGTTTCGGATGACATTTCGGCCCTTGGTGAAATAACCGGCGTTCTCGTTAGTTATGGCAAAATCATCCCGCAGAGTATTATCGATCTATTTACCCCTGGTATTATCAATATTCACCCCTCATTCCTGCCAAAGTATCGCGGCTCTAGTCCTATCGAAGCCGCCATCTTAAATGGTGACGAAAAAATCGGTATTTCCGTCATGCAACTCACTGCCGCCATGGATGCAGGTCCAGTATATGGTTTTGCAGAAGTACCACTGTCTGGTACCGAAAACCAAACGCAGCTCTACGCATCAATTGCGAGCAAGGGCGCCCAAGTCCTCAAAACCTTTTTGCCAGAAATCTTGAACAATTCTTGTGCACTCCTGCCTCAGGACGAATCTCTCGCTACCTACACACAAAAAATCACCAAACAAGATGGTGTGATCGACTGGAATAAATCAGCCATCCAAATTGAACGCGAAATACGCGCCTACGCTACCTGGCCACAAAGTCGCACCACTCTTGGTGACGTCGAGGTTATCATTACTGACGCAACTGCCGCTCCTGCGGGCGATATATCGGTCGCTCCTGGCTCTATCCAGCTACTCAAAGAGCTTGGTATTCTCATTATTTTCACTGGTGACGGCTCACTCGCCATCAACAAAATAAAGCCAATTGGCAAAAAAGAAATGCCCGTTCAGGCATTTCTCGCAGGATACGCATCCAGACTCGTTTAAGCAGCAGGCGCAGTTCCCAGAATACTATCCTTACTTTGAATAATTTCCTGCTTCAACTCTTCGAGAGTCTGCGCGACAACATCACGGTAATCAGGGCGGTTCACTTCTAGCCACTTGGTTGCGGCATATTCGTCACGCAATTTGACGTCAGTCGCCTGTAGTCCTGTTGCCTGTTGCATACGACCATATGTTTCATCAGTTTGATAGTCGGGCGCATGAGTCGACAGCCAAACAGAGATAATCTCATCTTTGTGATCGATGATCCCCTCGAACTCTTCGAGCTGCGCATCAGACATACCGTCAGACAGACGAGTACCGACGCGGACCTCTAGTTCATTATAAATATGCTGCAAAAACGGCTTTTTTTGATCTTCCGGTAGTTCTGCTAAACCAATATCTGCTAAAAACTTGTCGTCGAGTTGAAACATGATGATCCTTTTCTTATCTATTAGATCTATTGTACCATGCTGACTTTAGGCCAGACTAGCTTGCCTACAGGCCAAATTTGCGCTTGATGTATTCTTGGGCTTCTAGTGAAAGTTGTCCAGGACTTGTGATACGAACAGCCGTTGGGCCATTACCGTCAATATCGTAGAAATCTTTAGGGAATTTATCGAGCAACTTATCTTGGACATCATACCAATCAGATTCGGTCAGACCAAGACGCTGGAAGAAGTGAATACCACCCTCTCCAGATTGAATCTTGAAGTCATGATCCAGCTCAGGTGTTGGCTCGATATCTGGCTTGTCAGGCGTGCCGCCATCACCGTCAGGACCTGTTACATCAGGAGTTGTAGGTGTATCAACATCAGGAGTTGTAATGTCATGGAATATAGGATCGATACGGTTCATATAGCCATCAGCAAGGTTCAGGTCCATCGCCAGATGAACCGCGCCACCGATAACGCCACCTACAGCAATACCACCAAGACCCCACGCAACAGATTTGCGACGCTTTGCTTGCTCCGCTTTTGTGTCTTTTTCAAATAGATCATCAAAATGTTTGGCTGCAGCGGTCACCATATCTGGTTTTTCTGCATCAGTCTTTACGATATCAGCAGGATCATTTCTCGTTAAATCAAGATTTGGAGCCGTCATACCACGGCCAGCTCGCGCATCAGCAGCGGCAAAACCACGAGCAAAACGCCACGCACCGACGCCGAGTGC
>Ga0247817_10001481_pt1 | contig 12315 bp, 13 predicted proteins | sample UWRJL212509R1_FD_178010 | JGI IMG/M metagenome (GOLD analysis project Ga0247817, IMG submission 178010) | Plant litter microbial communities from Arlington Agricultural Research Station in Wisconsin, United States - UWRJ-L212-509R-1 | ecosystem: Environmental > Terrestrial > Plant litter >... | reverse complement strand
TTTTTTAATTTTCTCAAATAACCATAGCACAATCCTCACTTCTACTAAAGAAGAAATAAAAAGAGTTGCTAAAATAAAAACGGTTATTAGTCATTTTGTTTGTGTTTGCGATTTGTTTTTCAATAAATACTTTTGCGAATGTATAAATAATTTCGACTTGTCCAAAAAAAATATTAACTTTTTTACAATAAAAAACCCTAATCTAACAAAATGCCTGACTTTTGTATGATATTTCCAGAATTTAGGATGGAAATGGCATATTTGTAATTGGCTATGACGAAAATTAAAAGATACTGAAGTAATAAAGTTGTACATCCTCAGATAAGAAACAAATGTTCTAAATTATCGTATCACTTTTAAATGTGCCTTAACCTCATCCCACGAATACAATTCAGACTTACCTTCTTCCAAATTCTGAATACGAATATCTAATTCTTTTTTCACATCATCAGATATATCTAAATCTCCTTTAGAAACACTATCCCATAACTGCTCTGCTAAAACATTTTTTTCAGCATTGCTATACTTAGATAAATTTTTGATTTCCATATTATAAGTATAACTAGTTTTATTACCAATTTAATAAAATTTAATGTGGAAATAAGGATTTTGGAATTGTCTTTCTTAAAAAATCAAACCAACTAAGTTTAATTCTCCACAAATTTTTCATTCAAAATAACTAGCCCCGATTGAAGTGAAAATCCTTTTTGTTCGCTTCAGCGAATAAAAAGATTGTAGCGAAAAGCGGGAATAGCTCCTAAAAAAAAGCAGCTATCATTACGATAACTGCTTTTATAAATATATTTAAAAATTTAAAACCTTAGTTCTAAAATCTAAAATTATTATGCTCCACACATTTCACAATCCTCAGGACCTGCTGCTTGTGCTTTTAGCAACATTGCTTTGTATTCCTCAACATTGATTGATTCCGTTTCCGGAACTAAAACTGCTGCTGGTGCATCTTCTTCTTTTTTATCGTTGTTCAATGTAAATTTAATCGCATCAACCGCTGATTTTGTTCTTAGGTAATACATTCCGGTTTTTAAACCTGATTGCCAAGCGTAAAAGTGCATTGACGTCAATTTAGAATAGTTTGCATCTTGCATGAACAAGTTTAACGATTGTGATTGGTCAATAAAGTAACCTCTCTGACGTGACATATCGATAATATCTTTCATAGACATTTCCCAAACTGTTTTGTAAAGATCTTTTAGGTCTTGCGGGATAACATCAATATTTTGAACAGATCCGTTATGACGCATAATTTCCTGTTTCAACGTTTCTGTCCACAATCCTAATTTTACTAAATCTTCCAGTAAGTGTTTGTTTACTACGATAAATTCTCCAGACAATACACGACGTGTATAGATGTTTGAAGTATAAGGTTCAAACGCTTCGTTGTTTCCTAAGATTTGTGAAGTCGAAGCTGTTGGCATTGGTGCTACTAACAATGAGTTACGCACTCCATGTTCCATTACTTCTTTTCTTAATGAAGCCCAGTCCCAACGTCCTGATAATTCTTCATCTTTCATTCCCCACATGTTGTATTGGAATTCTCCTTTAGACATTGGTGAACCTTCAAATGTAGAATACGGACCTTCTTCTTTTGCCATTTCCATAGAAGCGGTTACGGCTGCGAAGTATAATGTTTCGAAAATCTCCTGATTCAATGCTTTAGCTTCGTCGCTCGTAAACGGCATACGCAACATAATAAAAGCATCTGCCAAACCTTGCACTCCTAATCCTACCGGACGGTGGCGTAAGTTAGAATTTTCAGCCTCTTTTACCGGGTAATAGTTTCTGTCGATTACTTTGTTCAGGTTGCGGGTTACACGTTTTGTAACATTGTAAAGCGCCTGGTGATCAAATTTTCCGTTATCAATAAACATTGGCAATGAAATTGAAGCCAGGTTACAAACTGCAATTTCATCTTTAGATGTATACTCCATAATCTCAGTACACAAGTTAGAAGAACGAATTGTTCCTAAATTCTTGTGATTCGATTTACGGTTTGCCGCATCTTTGTACAACATATATGGTGTTCCCGTTTCGATTTGTGATTCCAGGATTTTCTCCCATAATTCACGCGCACGGATTGTTTTTCTTCCTTTCCCTCTAAATTCATAATCCAAATACATGGCTTCGAATTCTTCTCCATAAACATCGTATAAACCAGGACATTCATTAGGACACATCAATGTCCATGAAGCATCTTCCTGTACACGTTTCATGAATAAATCAGATGTCCACATGGCGAAAAATAAATCTCTCGCACGCATTTCTTCTTTTCCTGTATTTTTCTTCAAATCAAGGAATTCAAAGATATCAGCATGCCATGTTTCGATGTAAATCGCAAAACTTCCTTTACGTTTTCCTCCACCTTGATCAACGTAACGGGCTGTATCATTAAATACTCTCAACATCGGAACAATTCCGTTTGAAGTTCCGTTTGTACCACGGATGTAAGATCCGGTTGCACGTACGTTGTGAATAGACAAACCAATTCCACCTGCTGATTGCGAGATTTTAGCAGTTTGTTTTAATGTATCATAAATACCATCAATACTATCATCCTGCATTGCTAATAGAAAACAAGAAGACATTTGTGGTTTTGGAGTTCCTGCATTGAACAATGTTGGTGTTGCATGCGTGAAAAACTTTTTAGACATTAAATCGTACGTTTCGATAACTGACTTTAAATCGTCTAAGTGAATTCCAACTGAAACACGCATCAACATATGTTGTGGTCTTTCTACAATTTTACCATTTATTTTAAGCAAATAGGAACGCTCTAAGGTTTTGAAACCAAAGTAATCGTAATTAAAATCTCTTGTATAAATTATGTGTGAATCTAAGAAAGCTGCATTTTCCTGAATTACTTTGAATACCTCATCAGAAAGTAATGGAGCTTCTTGCCCGTTTCTTGGATTTACGTAATTGTACATATCTTTCATCGTTTCTGAGAAAGATTTTTTGGTATTAGAATGTAGATTCGAAATTGCCACACGAGCTGCCAATTGCGCATAATCAGGATGTGCAATTGTCATAGATGCTGCCGTTTCTGCCGCAAGATTATCAAGTTCAGATGTCGAAACCCCGTCATACAATCCTTCAATAACACGCATGGCTACTTTTACAGGATCTACAAGCTCATTCAAGCCGTAACACAATTTTTTAATTCTTTCTGTAATCTTATCAAACATTACGGGCTCTTTATGGCCATCTCTTTTTACTACATACATAAGTTTACTTTTTTAGTTATGAAAAATTGCAAGTCTCTGGAAAACGAATTTCAGGACTTAAACATTGTGTGTTTTTTAATTAATTTTTACGAATTATGAAATTCGCAATAGTTGCCCGTTCCCGACCTATCAAATAGATCGAAAAACAAAAAAAATACTACTGAATCTACGATTTGGGAAAAGAGATTCAACCTTAAAAATGATTTTATTCTTTTAGTGTTTTTGGTGTCACTAAAATTATTCCTGTTGTCTAAAAATCTGCATCAAATGAAATTTTCTGAGCATCACTATCGGTATTCATTACACCGGATTTTTGATACTCGGCAACACGTTTTTCAAAGAAATTAGTTTTTCCCTGTAACGATATCATATCCATGAAATCAAACGGATTTGCTGATCCATAAACACGTTCGCATTCTAATTCTACTAATAATCTATCTGCAACAAATTCCAGATATTGTGTCATTAAACCAGCGTTCATACCTATTAAACTTACCGGAAGGGATTCTGTAACAAATTCTCTTTCGATATTAAGAGCATCAACGATAATTTCTTTAATTCTTTCTTTTGGCACTTTGTTAATCAGGTGGTGATTGTGTAAGTGTACTGCAAAATCACAATGTACACCTTCGTCACGAGAAATTAACTCGTTTGAGAAAGTCAAACCTGGCATTAATCCACGTTTCTTCAACCAATAAATAGAACAAAATGCTCCGGAAAAGAATATTCCTTCTACGGCAGCAAAAGCAATTAGTCTTTCAGCAAATGAATCAGATTCGATCCATTTTAAAGCCCAGGCTGCTTTTTTACCAATGGCAGGAAAAACTTCTAACGCATTAAACAATTCTGCTTTCTCTGCTTCATCTTTTACGTAGGTATCAATCAACAACGAATAAGTTTCACTGTGAATGTTTTCCATCATGATTTGAAATCCGTAAAAAAACTTAGCTTCGGCATATTGCACCTCATTTACAAAATTCTCAGCAAGGTTTTCATTAACGATTCCATCAGAAGCAGCAAAAAACGCCAAAATATGTTTGATGAAATATCTTTCGTCATCGCTTAACTTATTATTCCAATCTGTTAAGTCCTGGTGTAAGTCTATTTCTTCCGCAGTCCAGAAACTAGCTTCCATCTTCTTATACCATTCCCAAATATCATGATGTTTGATAGGAAAAATAACGAAACGGTTCTTGTTTTCTTGTAAAATTGGTTCGACTTGCGACATGGCTTTTATGTTTAATATTTGTGTTGAAATTTTGCTTTTCAAGTAGAGTACAAAGATTGTCATTTGTTGCCAAAAATAAAAGGCAAACTTATTCACAATCGGAGGTAGTTTTTAACAACGGAGTAAAAGTCCGACTTTTTTCAACATATAATTAAACAATTGTGAATGAGTAAATTATAATCGTCATTTCGACCTTAACACACCTTTTAATATAAGATTTTTGAAATACAAAACAAGAAAAAAGCAATTCTTTTTTTATTTTTTTTAAGTCTGCTTTTTACTTTTCCTGGGTACTTTTTGAACACTTCTCAGCGACAGTAATGGCTCACGGATTTTTAAGATTTTTTGAGTTCTTCGGCTACTTTTTCAAGCTCCAAATACCAATCAGCACCAAAGCGGCGAATTAAGGCTTCTTTCACGAATTTATATACCGGAACTTCCAATTCTTTTCCTAAAGAACAGGCATCATCGCAAATATCCCATTTATCATAATTGACCGCAGCAAATTCTGTAAAGTCTTTTACACGTATTGGATACAAATGACAGGAAACTGGTTTTTTCCAATCTACGATCCCTTGATTATAGGCTTGCTCGATACCGCAAAGCGCCGTTTTTCCGTCAAAGATTACGTAAGCGCAATCTTTATTATCAATTAACGGTGTTTCAAGATCACCATCCGTACCTTTTACCCAGGTTCCCTGAGCTTCGATAGCGGCAATACCTTCTTTTCTCAAAAAAGGTTTCACTTTATCATAAATATCTTCCATGATCTTAGTCTCAGCTTCACTCAAAGGCGCACCAGCATCTCCATCAACACAACAAGCTCCTTTACAAGCTGACAAATTGCACACAAATTCTTTTTCAAGAATATCTTCTGAAATAATGGTTTTTCCTAATTGAAACATGATTGTAAAATACTGAAATTTATAAAGTGCAAAGATAGTCAAAGAAAACGGATAAAAAATTCACTTCAAAGATTCACAGCGTTTTTCACAAAGATTCGCAAATAATGATTCTGTTTTACTCTTTTGACAATTTAAACTTTGTGAATCTTTGCGAAAAATCTTTGCGATACTCTATGATATCTTTCTTAATTGTTACAGATATCACTTTTTAAACCTATAAAGCTCATTTTTATAACAAAAATACATTGCGTTAAAAAAAAACTTACCTTTATCATCTACCTTTGCAAAAATTTTAAACGCTTAAAATCAAAGTAATATGCTAGAAATCGACTTTAAAGAAATTATCACTGTCGGAATGGTACTTTTTGCAGTAATTGACATCGTAGGATCGATTCCGATCATTGTTAATCTGAGAGCAAAAGTCGGTCATATTGAATCCGAGAAAGCTTCGCTTGTTGCAGGACTTATTATGATCGTTTTTCTTTTTATTGGAGAAGGCTTTCTAAGTCTTATCGGTATTGATGTTCACTCGTTCGCCGTTGCCGGATCGTTTGTTTTGTTTTTCCTTGCGCTTGAAATGATTTTGGGTATTAGAATTTACCGTGACGAAGAACCGGGATCAGCTTCTATTGTTCCGTTAGCGTTTCCGTTAATTGCCGGAGCAGGAACTATGACTACTTTACTTTCCTTACGATCTCAATTTCACACCATCAATATTGTTATTGCTATAATATTAAACATCATCTTGGTATACATCGTTTTAAAATCTTCTAAAAAGATCGAAACTTTATTAGGAGAAAACGGACTAGGCGTGGTGCGCAAGACATTTGGTGTAATACTTTTAGCAATTGCTGTTAAATTATTCGCCGCTAATGTTAAAGGTCTATTCGTCTAAAATATATTTTTATAAATTTACCCGATAAAATCTAAATCAGGAGGCATTCTGCATTTATTTAAGCAGGTAACTCTACTTTATTATTTTAGAAAAATTAAATAGCCTTATGAAAATCTTCACTTCAGTTTTAGTGGTTCTAGCTTTAGCATTAATTGTTTTTAATATTACTTTGCTAGATTTCCAAAATCCTTTCCAAGGAGATAGTGTTATCGCTTTTATTGGAATCGCCGCTTCGTTTTGCGCCGTCTTAATTCTTTTGATTTTTAGAATTTCTAAAAAAATCGAAGAAAAAACACATGGCAGATAATATGTTCGATGTTTTAATTATTGGCGGAGGCGTTTCAGGTATGTCTTGTGCTCTCGTTCTGGGTTCTGCCAAAAACAAAGCATTTGTTACTGATAAAAAAATCGGGATATTGACACACCAGAAAAATTCTTCTTTGCAGGAAGCAATTTTTTATAATGCTTACGGAATAACATCAGGCAAATTAGGTTCCGAATTATTAACCGAAAGCATTCAGCATTTAGAAGAAACTTACCCGCACATTACTCAGATTCCTAATGAAAAAGTAATGAAGATTGAAGGTTCTTATCCTAACTTTACTGTTATTACCAATAAAACCGCATACACTACTCAAAATATCGTTATTGGAATTGGATCTGCAAATACTTTTGATATCGAAGGTTTATTACAATATGTAGAACCTCACAAAAAAGCACTTCCGGAGAAACAACGTATTCAGCTTAAAAATGACGATCATAAAGTAATAGATGGTATTTACGCTATTGGAACATTAGCGGGCTGGAGAAGTCAATTAGCAATTGCCGCAGGTAGTGGCGCTGCTGTTGCAACAGATATACTTACTTTATGGAATAATGGCGTGCAAACACATGCACATGATAGCATTCGATAAACTTCTTTATAAAATTAAACCATTAAATAGATTTAAGGATTTAAGCTTTGCAGCTACATTTTCTTAATCTATTTAATGGTTTAAATTTTTAATGCTGTAGCATTAAACTACTTCACTGAAACAATTTCTTTTACCTTAATATGTTTCTCTGTATCTGTTTTCCAGATTTCTCCTTTTAGCGAAACCTCATCTCCTTCTTTCAATTTCTTGTAGTTTTGAGGCCCGCCAACATTTACAATGCTGATTACAGCGTAATAAACTTCGTTTTTTTCTGTATTGATTTTAGCTGTATAACCGTCTTTTCCAAATTCAATGGATTCAACTTTTCCTGAAACCGTATTTTTATCTTTCATACAAGCGCAAGAGATTACAAATGTCATTAACACCACTAAGAAACTTATTCTTTTTAAATTTTTCATGTTTATTGTTTGATTGTAAATCTCGCTCATTTTAAGCAAGATTTATTATATTATATTTTAAAAAATTATTATTATTTCTATTGTAAAGCCACACAACTTCCGGCAATTACTTTTAGACTTTCATCAAATTGTTTCCAAACTCTACTATATTTAAAAACTCCATTGAAAGCAGTACCATCAAAGGCGCCTTTCAACATCACAGTTACTACAACCACAGCCAAATCATCAATTATATTAATAATTTGATCCGAAGCTTCTATTACCTCAATTTTCATTTTACCTGAACGATACGATTCTAAATCAAATTCTTTTGTGATGGTTTGTCCGTCTGGTAAATTAAAAAGCAAATCATCGTGCAGCAGTTTATCCAATGTTGCAACATCAGCAATTTTAATTGCCGTTAAAAGTTCGATTTCAGCATTTACAATAGTTTCTATTTTCATCTGACATAAAATTTTAAAGATTACTTTTTCGATTTCAAAACCGTTTTAATCATGGCGTCCTCTTTTAAAATAACGTCATAATAATACAACTCTCCATAAAGTTGTCTGGCAAATTCTGCTGCAATGTAACGATTAACTAAAGCCTTCGTTTTATCAAATTTCACATCCAAACCTGTCATTAAAATATAGTTCTGAAATTTCTTAAAATAAGCATCAGTTTTGTTCATTTTGTCGAGAAACTCATTAAAACGAAGTCCTGCAAAAGCATTTCTGTTTTGATCGAGTGTTTCAAACACAAAATGCCCAACAATTCCAGTTTGCAGTAAATAGGCAACATTTTCATTTCCATGTTCAGCTTCGATTGGAACGAAAACATCCGGAACGATCCCGCCTCCACCGTACACGATTTTACCTTTTGGAGTTTTAAACTTTAATGAATCGGCTACTTTGATACTGTCTTTAGCATAAAGCTCTCCGGATTTAATACGATCTTCTGATTCTTTAAAATATTCATCATTCCCTTTTGTATAAGGTTTTTGAATCGACCTTCCTGTTGGCGTATAATATCTCGCTACAGTTAATCGAACAGCAGATCCGTCATTAAAATCCATTTCCCGCTGCACCAGACCTTTCCCAAAAGAACGTCGTCCAACAATTGTTCCGCGATCATTATCCTGCAAAGCACCCGCCAGGATTTCACTTGCTGAAGCGCTGTTTTCATTAATTAAAACATATACTTTACCGGTTTCAAAACTACCCTCCTTTGTTGCAAATGTTTTTTCTGTTGAACCATTTTTGTTTTTCGTAAAAACAATAAGTTGTTTGTCTTTCAAAAATTCATCTGCAATAGCTACTGCTTCCTCCATATAACCACCACCGTTATCACGGAGGTCAATTATTAGTGACTGCATTCCGTTTTGCTGTAATCTTGCTAATCCGGTTTTGAATTCTTTATAGGTTGTTTCTGCAAAACGATTGATTTTAATGTATCCTGTTTTATTCTCAAGCAACAAAGAAGCATCAACGCTTTTTAGCGGAATAATATCTCTTTTTATCTTAAACTTTAATTTCTTTTGTTCTGATTTCCTAAAAACTGTCAATTCTATTTCAGAACCTTTAACACCTTTTAATTTTGAAAACAAGCTGTCTGACGGTAATTTACGGCCAAATAATTTAGTTTTTCCGGCAAACAAAATTCGGTCCCCTGATTTTAATCCCGCTTTCGCTGAAGGTCCGTTTTCGACTGGCCTGATAATAGCAACAGAATCACGATACATATAGAAATTGATTCCGATTCCAACAAAATCACCTTTCATGCTTTCAGCAACTTCTGCTTGTTCGCTTGGCGGAATATAAACAGAATGAGGATCTAGTTTTGATAAGATATTATCAACAGTAAGGTTTACTATCGAATCGGTATTAACACTATCAACATATTCAGTATTAATAAAATCGATTAATTTATTCAGTTTGGTTTTTGAATAATTTTTTGCCAAAACACGATCATCCTCAGGAGCATTCATCTTGCTTCCGAGAACTGTGCCAAGAGCAAAAACTGCTCCTATCAGGATAGGTAAATATGTCGAATTAAATTTCATTATTCTTCTAAAACAGGAATATGTTCTACTTCTACTCCTGCTTTTATTAAAAATTGAATTCCCGAATCATCGCGATATCCATTATGATATACTACTCTGGTAATCCCTGACTGATGTATTAATTTACTACATTCTTTACAAGGTGAAAGTGTAATATACAAGGTTGCTCCTTCACAGGATTGTGTAGATCGGGCTACTTTTAAAATTGCATTTGCCTCAGCATGCAAAACATCCCAACGGGTTAATCCGTCTTCATCTTCACAGCAATTTTCAAATCCTGATGGTGTACCGTTGTATCCATCAGAAATAATCATTCGATCTCTTACGATAATAGCACCTACTTGCTTGCGTTTGCAATACGAAAGCAAACTCCATTCCTTCGCGATGCGCAAATACGCTTTATCGTATTTATTTAATTTTTTTACTTCCATTTAATTTTATCTGTTCCAGATTGGGCTTGAAATAATCATTGGAATAACAACTCCAATAATAAAAGCCGACATTACAAGTGCCCAGTCGCGTTTAGAAAAACGAAACACGGTCTGCACAATATATGACAGTACCAAAACCACAAAAACTACAATTATTTGTGCTGCTTCGATACCTAATGCAAATTCGCCTAAAGGTAACAATTTCGATGTTGGTGTACCTCCTAAAATTGTCTTAAAATAATTGGAGAAACCAAGCCCGTGAATGATACCAAAAAACAATGTTACAAAGAATATCAGATTAAGGCTTTCGTTTTTAGAAGCTTTCCCTGCTGTAAAGAGATGGAAAAAGGCGGTTATTAAAATCGTAATCGGAATTAGAAACTCTACCAAACTTACTTTTACTGCAACTATTCCAAAAACAGAAAGCATTAAAGCTAATGTGTGACCAACTGTAAAAACAGAAACTAAAATCAAAATGCGTTTCCAGTCTTTAAAGGTGTAAGGAACGGTTAATGCGATTAAAAAAAGAACGTGATCGTAAGCATTAATATCTAAAACATGCTTTAATCCTATCTGAAAATAAATCCAAAAATCTGACATAGGTATTATTATTTTAATTGATTAAGGGGTTGTAAACATACGATTAATTTTGAAAATTAAGGAAACCCCACAATTAAAACAACGCATAAAAATACGATAAATTTTATGACAACTTTAAAATTAATAATTTAAAAATAGATTTATCTTTGTTCCATAAAAACACTAATTAATTATGCCATTTTCAGAATTATTTGATAACGAATTCAAACAAAGAAACAGAGGTCATTTCTCTGCAATTGTGCGTGTAGCTTTTGCTGACGGTAAAATAAGTGCAGAAGAACAAGAATTTTTGAACAAAATCGCTTCGACATTACAAATTTCAGAAGACGAATATAAAGAAATCCTTAAAGACCCGTGGAAACACCCAATAAACCCACCTTACTTATATTCACAACGTTTAGAGCGTTTGTATGATTTGGCAAGAATGGTACATGTTGATCATCACTTAGGAGATCTTCAGGAAGTAATGCTTAGACGTATGGGATTAGCGCTTGGTTTTACGCCGGGCAACGTTAATTACATTGTTGCAAAGGCACTTTCTTTAGTAGATAAAAAAGTAGATTTAGATACTTTCCTTTTCGAAATGGAAAATATGAATAAATAGCATACAGTATTCAGGTTTTTAGTGTTCAGTTTACATGCTGATTTCTAAAATTGAATTATAAAATTAAACCCGACAGATTTTTGAAATCCGTCGGGCTTTTTTTTATACTCAAATAGAAACCTAACAAGTTTAAAAAAACTGTTAGGTTAGCAATTAGATTAAAAATTAACTTTCCGCCATAAATTGTTCCGCTTTCTCTACCATGTTGCGGCTTCCGCAGAAAAACGGAACACGCTCGTGTAATTCTGTTGGCTGAATTTCCATGATTCTGCCAAAACCATCTGTTGCTTTTCCTCCCGCCTGTTCTGCAATAAATGCCATTGGATTGCATTCGTATAACAAACGTAATTTCCCTTTTGGTGCTTTAGAACTTGTTGGATACAAATAGATTCCGCCTTTGATCATATTTCGATGAAAATCGGCAACAAGACTTCCGATGTACCTTGACGTATACGGTCTGTCTTCTTCTTCGCGCTGGCAATATTTGATGTAATTTTTTACGCCTTGCGGAAAATGAACATAATTCCCTTCGTTGACCGAATATATGTTTCCGTTTTCAGGAAACTTCATATTAGGATGCGATAGGTAAAAAGTTCCAATGGCAGGATTTAAGGTAAAACCATTTACGCCATGACCTGTTGTATATACTAACATGGTCGAAGTACCGTAAATAACATATCCTGCTGCCACCTGATTTACGCCTGGTTGTAAAAAATCCTCGCTAGTTACCGGCGTTCCAATTGGTGTAATTCTTCTAAACACAGAAAAAATAGTTCCTACAGAAACATTTACATCTATGTTCGATGATCCGTCAAGCGGATCCATCAAGATCACGTACTTATTATTATGACAGTTGTCGCTCCCCTGAACTGTAATAAAATCGTCGTTTTCTTCCGAAGCAATACCACAGACAATCTCACGGTTTATTAACGTCTGGATAAATACTTCGTTTGCATACACATCTAATTTTTGCTGGTCTTCGCCCTGAATATTTTGCTCGCCTGCCGCGCCAATAATATCTACTAACCCCGCTTTG
>Ga0247817_10001480_pt1 | contig 12326 bp, 9 predicted proteins | sample UWRJL212509R1_FD_178010 | JGI IMG/M metagenome (GOLD analysis project Ga0247817, IMG submission 178010) | Plant litter microbial communities from Arlington Agricultural Research Station in Wisconsin, United States - UWRJ-L212-509R-1 | ecosystem: Environmental > Terrestrial > Plant litter >... | reverse complement strand
GCTGCCGCTCGAGCAGTTCTGCGACGAACTCCTTGAGCGTCGTCGACGGGTGCGACTCCTCGGCGAGGGCCATGAGCGCGTTGAGTGAATCCCAGCGGTCGCGCACGGCGCCGCGGGTCTCGGGGGCCTCCTGCGTCCAGCCGAGGGAGCGCAGTACGTCGCTCACCGTCTTGAACAACGGTTCGCCGACTATAGAGAGGGAGGCGCCCTTGAGCATCATGATCGCCTCCTTGATCTCGCGGAGATCGAAGAACCGGGTTCCCCCACGCAGGAGGAACGGAACGCCCGCGTCTTCGAGGGCTGCCTCGATCGCCGCTGCCTGCACGTTGATGCGGTACAGGATCGCGATGTCCTCGGGCTTGACCCCGGCCTCGATGTCGGCGGCGATGGCCTGCGCGGTCGCACGCGCTTCGCGATGGTCGTTCTCGTAGGCGGTGATCGCGGGCGACCGGCTCGGACCGGTGGATGCGGCGGCGTGCAACGTGAGCGCACCCGGCCGGCCGCGCATCAGCCGGTTGGCCGACTCGACGATCGCCGGGGTCGAGCGGTAGTTCTGTTCGAGCCGAACGACGACGGCGTTCTGGTGCGCGGAGCCGAAACCGAGCAGGTACTGCGGGCTGGCACCGGCGAAGGAGTAGATGGTCTGGCTCGCGTCACCGACGACACACAGGTCGTTGCGATTGCCCAGCCAGAGTTGCAGCAGGTCGTGCTGCAACGGGGAGACGTCCTGGTACTCGTCGACGACGAAGAAGCGGTACTGCTCGCGTACCTGCTGGGCGACGCGCGGCTCGCTCTCGATCATCCCCGCGGTGGCGAGCAGGACGTCTTCGAAGTCGAGCTGGCGCCGCTCGTCTTTCACGTTCTCGTAGGCCTGCTGGAGGTCGACGGCCTTCTGCACGGTGAGAGCGGGCGGAAGCGACCGCTTCTCGGCGGCGACCGCGTACTGCGCGATGCTGAGGCGGGAGACTTTGCGCCACTCAATCTCGGCCGCGGTGTCGCGCAGGGTCGCCGTATCGATCTTGAGCTTGATCGTCTCGGCGGCGTGCGCGAGCAGTCGGGCCTTCGAGTCGATGAGTCGCGGCATGGATCCACCCACGACCTGCGGCCAGAAGAAACTGAGCTGCGAGAGCGCCGAGGCGTGGAACGTGCGCGCTGACACTCCCCCCGCGCCGAGCTGCCGCAAACGGGAGCGCAACTCGCCCGCCGCGCGACTCGTGAACGTGAGTGCCATGACCCGACCGGGCGGGTAGACGCCACTCGCCACCCCGTAGGCAATACGGTGCGTGATCGCGCGGGTCTTACCCGTGCCCGCACCGGCAAGGAGCACCACCGGGCCGAGCAGTGCTTCGGCTGCCTGCCGCTGCTGGTCGTCGAGGGCGGCGAGGAGGGACTCTGGCGAGCCGGAGTCGGGGATCATGCGTGGCCCTCGAGCGGGCCGCCGTACCATTCCTCGATGATCGCGCGGGCGATCGACGTCGAGCCGGGCAGCAGGATCTCCCCCGCGGCATCGCGCAGCTCGTCACGGGAGAACCACCGCAGGTCGAGGATCTCGTTGCCGTCGGGAGTGAGAGTGTGCGGAACCGATTCGTCCACGCGCGCCGAGAAGCCGAGCATGAGGGAGGCGGGAAAAGGCCAGGGCTGGCTACCGAGGTACACCGGATCCGTCACGCGCACACCGGACTCCTCGAACACCTCACGGATCACCGCCGCCTCGAGGGACTCCCCCGGTTCGACAAAACCGGCGAGCAGCGAAAACCGGTTGTTCTCCCACAGTGCGTTCGACCCGAGAAGCAGGCGGTCGTCAGCGTCGGTGATGCCGACGATGATCGCTGCATCCGTACGCGGGAACACCTCGGCGCCGGTCGCGGGATCGACCCGCACCCAACCGCCCTTGATCGCGACAGTGGCCGCACCCGTGCGCGGCGAGAACTGGTGCGACGCGTGCCAGTTGAGAATTCCGAGCGCCTCGGCGACGAGGCCGGTGTCGCGGTCGCTCAGCTGCGAGCCGATGCGTCGGAGGTTGCCCCACTCCGCCTCGGCAAGGTGGCCCGCGTCCTCGAGGAGCGCGGCGACGATCGGCGTGCCCTCGGGCTCAGGGCTCGTCGTCGACAGCGAGCGGCCGAGGTAGACGAGCTGCGTGGCATCCGGAATCGCATTAAAGGGAACAAGCGCAAGGCTCGTCGGCGACGAGAGTAAGGCAGAGCCCTCGAAGATCGGGAGCACCCGGGCGGCGGGGTCGGCGCGCAGCTCGTCGAAGAGATTCTCGCGGTCACGGGCGAGGTAGTCGCGGTCGACCTCGTAGCGCGATAACGGGAGTCGCGCGAGAAAAGACGAGGACATGGCAACCATTCGAGATGACTGGGCTTCGCGTGGCGTTCGGGCCAGTGCGGCGGGAGCGACCTACCCTGTTGGGTATGGCACGGTCTCATCTCACTCTAGCCGCGCTCGCGACCTCGGCCGTCGCAGAGCTCGACCTCGTCGCTACGGCCGAATTCGGGTCGCGCGTCGACAACGAGTTCGACTCCGCCCTCCTCACCGGTCGTGACGGCCGGCACTGGATCATCCGCGTTCCGCGCACCCAGGCGGCAGAGGCCGCGCAGTCGGCGGACCTCGTCGCGCTGCGAGCAATCAGCACCGGAGTGCGCACCCGTCTGCCCTTCGCCGTCTCGAGTTTCGTCGGCCAGACCCCGGTCTCGGGCACGCGCGCCGTCGTCTACGAGTTCGTCTACGGCACCAAGGTCGCGCTCTCCCAGGTGGATGACGCGCTCGCCGCCTCCATCGGCACCTCGATCGCGGCGCTCCACGCACTGCCCACGAGTTTCGTCGCGGACGCCGGTCTTCCGGTGCTCGGCGCCATCGAGTCGCTGCGCTCCGTCGTGAGCATCATCGACCGCGCCGCCGCTACCGGCCTCGTACCCGCTCCCCTACTCAGCCGCTGGGAGGCAGCAACCGAGGACTCCAAGCTGTGGCAGTTCCAGCCGACGGTCATCAACAACGCGCTCGCCGCTGACTCGTTCCTCACCGCGGAGAGCGCTGTGACCGGCATTCTCAACTGGCAGGAGCTGCGCATCGGCGACCCCGCCCGTGACCTCGCCTGGCTCCTCGCCGACCCGGTCGTCGCTGACCCCGCCATCGACGCCTACGTCGCAGCCCGTGGCGGCTCCGACCGCCAGATCAAGCAGCGCGCGACGCTCTACTCCGAGCTCGAGGTAGCCAAGTGGCTCTTGCACGGCACCGAGCAGCGCGACACGGAGATCGTGGATGACGCTGTGTCGATGCTCGACGGACTCGTCGACGACGTGCAGAACGATGTGATGAACCCGCTGGGAGCCCAGACGATGCCGACGATGGCTGTCGACGAGGTGCAGGCCTATCTCGATCGCGCGGAGCGCGCTGTCTGACCCTAGACCGGTAGGTGTACCCCGCAACGTCCTCCAGAATGCCTACACTGAACATGTCTCATAAACGCTAGCCTGTGCGTCAGGCAACGGCTGCCATGCGCAGTCGTGCCAGCCAATGCTCGTTGTCCATTCGATCGACGAAGCATGAGGAGACCTACATGAAAATACGTTCATTGTCCCTGGCCGCCGGAGTTATCGGGCTCGTACTTGTGCTCGGTGTAGTACAGCCGGCATCAGCGGAGACACGCAACCTGGGCGCACTCGACTGCGCTGCGGGCAAAGTCGTTGAGAGTAGGGCCTTCGTCAGCGCTTACCACTACCAGCGCCACGTCTCATCGACGATCCGGGTGAAAATCTGGTCCTCGACCTCGCCCTCCGCGTATCGTTTCGCATCCTTCGGGTACAACTCCGTCAGCGACGTCGGACTGTACTCCGATGCCAACATGCTGAGCGAGTCACGCTACTGCGCCAACGATTAAGCACAGCTCGACGGGCCCGCCGTGCTCCCTACGGCGGCGGGTCTCCACTCCTGAAAGGACAAAAGTGCGCTCCATCGGTATTTCCGCAGCCCTCGCGATCCTCGCGCTGGCCGGCTGCAGCGGCGAGCCCTCCTCCCCCGGCGACGATACCCCGACGACCGACGTGCTCCTCGCGAGCCAGCTCGAGGACTATCGCAATGGTGTGCTCGGGCTCTACCCCGACGCCGCGCTGCCCGAAGTCGAGATCGTCGCGCTCGTGACATCCACCGAGCAGCCACAGCGACTCGTCACCTGCCTGTCGGAAGCGGGCTATGCGGCCGCCCTCGCGTCCGACGGCGGAATCAACCTTCCCGCCGTCACGAGCGCGCAAGAGGAGAGTATGTTCATCGCGCTCTACACCTGCCAGTCGATGTACCCGATCAATCCGCAATACCTCGATCCGCTCACCGAGGAGCAGATCCGTGAGGTATACGACTACTACGTCGAGCAGCTCACGCCGTGCGTCGAGGAGCGCGACATCCCGGTCGAGCCGGCCCCGTCGTTCGAGACCTTCACAGAGACCTTCGGTACCGACGCGCAGTGGCATCCGTACGCCAACGTCGTCGGACTCTCACACCAGGACCTCGATGAGATCCTCACCGCCTGCCCGCAACTGCCCCCGGGCTTCGAGGGCTAGACGCTAGGCGCCGAGGGTGACGAAGCCGACGACGACGATCGTCACCGAGAGCACTGCCGCAAGACCGATGACGAGCGTGGATGCGAGTGCGCTCTCCCGGTCGCTCACCGCGAGTGAGAATTCCATCGACACGATGTTGCGCGCTGTCTCGAAGTCCTTGTAGGTGCCGAGGCCGCTGGAACGGGAGTCGGTCACGACAAAACCGGCAGCGGTCTCCTCGACCATTCCGAGGTAGCCGTCACGGCTGCGGGCGACCCACAGGCCGGGCTCCGGGCTACTCCACATGGCACGATTCAGCTGGCGGTGATCCGCATATTCGTCCGCTGCACGGGGTACTGCGATCGTTGTCACGATGGAACCTCCACACTCGAGAGAAACACTCGGATTGGCGGGCTTGTGCCGCTAGTTCAGTGTGTCAGTGGGGCCATCTCAGCGTCGGCTATTGACGAATCCCGCATCGTCGACTAGAGCTTCTGTCTCCACAGCTCAACGAGCTCGTGCTCGTCGAACAGGCGTTCCGGGGTGATCACTGTGTCGTCAGAAACGAAGTAGAAGACCGCGTCGATGAGCGCGGGGTCGATGCCCTTCCAGCGCGCGTAGGCGAGTCGATAGAGCGCGAGCTGGAACTGCTTCTGCTCGAGGTCAGCAGCGTCGCGCGGTGCCTTGCCGGTCTTCCAGTCGACGACCTGGTAACGATCACCGTCGGGGTGGGAGTCGACATAGACGGCGTCGATCTTGCAGATGATCACCTGCCCGTCGAGCACGAACTGGATCTCCCGCTCCACGTCGACAGGGGCACGCCCGGCCCACGGCGACCGCTCGAAGATGCGCTGCAGTCGCTCGAGCTCCTCCTGCTCGAGGGGCACGTCGTCGCCGTCGATCTCGGTCGCGAGCGAGTCGAGCTCCTCCGCACTACCGGTGCCGTACCGGTTCTCCACCCAGGAGTGGAACAACGTGCCCAGCCGGGTGGCGCGGTACGGCCGCTCCGGCATCGGGCGGCGCAGCGACTGCGCGACGATCGCGGGCTCGGTGACGTAATCCTTGAACCTCGAGGCGGGCACCCGGGCCGGCAGCTCAACGAGGGTGTCGTTGGTCAGGCGCGCCGCGCGCTCGGCGAGCAGCAACTCGAGCTCCGATTGCCAGCGACCGGATGCGCGCGCAGCAGAACCGCGCACGAGGGCCGCGGCATCCTCCACCCTGCTTCGTCGACCGCCGAGAGGATCGAGGGGCCACACCATGGACGCGACCTCGTCGCCGAGCGGGTTGGCCTCGTGGCTGGTCCCTTCGGGCAGCTCGCCGACGATGCCGCGCGCCTCGAGCTCGCGCAGGAACGGGCTCGGACCGCGGGGCGACAGTTGGGAGGCCCAGAACGATCCGGTGAGGAGCAGACCGTGGCGGGCGCGCGTGACGGCGACGTAGGCAAGGCGGCGTTCCTCGGCGGCGTGGCGGTACCTGACCTTGTCGGCGAACTCCGCCTTGAGGTCGAGGAGTTCTTTGCGGCTCTCGGCGCCACGCCACTCGAGTTCGGGCAGCTCGGCGGCGTCGCCACGGAACGGCCACGGAAGCGAGCCGAAGGTGAGCCATCCATTCGACCCTTCGACCGGGTTGCCCGGGAGCTCCTGCTCGACGAGTCGCGGCACCACGACGGCGTCCCACTCGAGGCCTTTCGAACCGTGGATGGTGAGGAGCTGCACGGTGCCGGGCTCAGCTTCTTCTGGACGCGGCGCGAGCCCGTCACGCCACTCCGCCTCGCGCAGCCAGGCGAGGAACCCCGCGAGTGAGGCGGAGTCGTCGACGGCGAGATAGCCGGAGAGCGCGTCGAAGAACGCCTCGCGGTTGGCGCCACCGAGCGGGCGGAACTCGTTGGCGAGCACCTCGATGTCGAGCTGGAGCTCCTGCTCGACAACTGTCACGAAGTCGAGGAGGTCGAGGCCGGCGCGCGCCCGGAGCCGGGCGAACGTGCGACCCGCGTCGCGCAATCGGGTGATGCCCTCGTCACTGAAGGCGGCAAGGGCTCCGTGACCCTCGCGTGCGGTCGCGACGAAGTCGAGTGCGTCGACGATCGAGCCTCCCTCACCGTCAGCGAGGGAGGAACGAAGTTGCTCGCGCACCTCGTCATCGAGCGGTTGCTGGGCGTAGTCGCGGGACTGCAGCCACGACGCGAGGCGCCGCAGTGCGTAGAGGTCACGCACCCCGATGCGCCAGCGCGAGCCCGCGAGAAGCCGCACGAGTTCATTGCCCGCCGTCGGGTTGCTCACGACCATGAGGGCGCTCACGAGGTCGGCGATCTCCGGCTCGGTGAGGAGGCCGCCGATGCCGAGCACGTGGAACGGGATACCCCTCTCGCGCAGCGCCTCGATGAAATGCCCCTGCGTCTTGCGGGCGCGGAACAGCATCGCGGCCGTGGGCGGCATGCCGTTGTCGAGACGACGCTCGAGCTGCCGTTCGAGCCACTCGGCCGCGCGCTTGGCCTCCTCGATTACTGTCTCCTCGTAGGCGACGGTGATCGGCACGTCACTCGCGCTCGGCCCGGCCTCGAGGCGGTCGACACGCACCCGGGTGTCAGCGACGAGCGGCTCGACGAGGGCGTTGGCGGCGGCGAGGATACGGTGGCCGTTCCTCCAGCTCGTGGTGAGGTTGAACTGCTGCACGCCCTCGGAGCCGAACTGCGCCGCGTAGCCCTCGAGATTGGCCGCACTCGCGCCGCGCCATCCGTAGATCGACTGGTTGGGGTCGCCGACCGCCATGACCGCGTGATCGGCGAAGAGTTCTGCGAGCAGCCAGGTCTGCACCGAACTCGTGTCCTGGTACTCATCGAGGAGCACGACGCGGTAGCGGTCGCGGAACTCCTCACGCACGCGCGGCACAGTGCGCACGATCTCGAGGGCGAGGGCGACCTGGTCGGAGTATTCGACGAAACCGCGCGCGGCCTTCGCATCGGCGAACGAGACGGCGAGGTCGAGAAGCACGTCGAGCCCGCCGACCGTCTTGGCGAGTCGCGCGACCTCCTCGTAGGCACCGCGGCCGCCGGGCGGGAGTTCCGCGACGGCGGTGAAGTCGCTCGCGAACGCCCGCACCGCGTCGACGTCGGCCACGTTCTCGCTGAGCGCGTGGCTGAGTGAGAGCACGGCCTTGGTGATCGCGTCGACCTGGCGCTCAAGGTCGGGCAGGCGGTCATCCTTGCTCGCGATGACGATGGAGCGGGCGAGTTGCCACGCGCTCGCCTCACCGAGCACAGTGCCGTCTGCCTCGCGCCCGAGCAGCATCGCATGGTCGCGATAGATCGTGTTGGAGAAGGAGTTGTAGGTCGCGACCGTCGGAGCCTCGAAGGGGTCGTACTCTCCGGCGACCAAGCCCGCCGCTGCCAGCTGCTCGATGCGTTCGCGAATGCGCTGCCCGAGTTCGCCCGCCGCCTTGCGCGTGAAGGTGAGCCCGAGAATCTGGCCGGCGTTGACGCGACCGTTGGCCAGTAGCCAGAGCACGCGATTGGCCATCGTCTCCGTCTTGCCGCTGCCCGCACCCGCGATGACGAGGGCGGGCTCGAGCTCCGCCTCGATGACCGCCTGCTGCTGCGGCGTCGGTCGCGGCTTGCCCAGGGCGTCGGCGATCTGCACGGCGCTAATCACTGCTGACCGCCTTTACCCGGTGGATCGCGAGGCCGCCCGCCGTGCCGGCACCGAAGCCGGTGAGTTCGACCGCTCCGACGAACTCGGCCGCGGCCATGCCCGCAGCGGCCTGACGGATGCGCTCCCGGAACGCCTCGAGCTGCTCCTCGTCGAGCGGCGCCTGCACACCCTCGCGGTAGAGCTTCGAGCGCACGCCCTTCTTGACGTAGAGCAGCTTCGCGCCGCCCGGTGTGTGCTCGCCGAGCTCCTCGAGAAAGGGGTCGAGCACACCCTGGGCGTAGGCCAGCTGGTAGGCGCCGAGCTGGGGATGCTCGTCGATGAGCTCCTGCCTGGTGATCGCGCTCCCGGTCTTGAGGTCCACGATCACGACGGAGCCATCGGCGGCGCGCTCGACCCTGTCGATCGAGCCGTTGACGTCGGCCCTGTCGACCTCGAGGGTGAACCGGCTCTCGGCTCCGACGAGCGTCTTGCCGTCGCGTGCGAAGTCACCGAGGTACTCGGCGATGCCCGCCGCGAGCACGCGGGCCGCGCGTTTCTGGTGCTCAGCCATCCACGGGGCTTCGAAGAGCAGTTCGTTCCAGCGCGACTCGATCGCCGTGACGAGTCCGTCGACGGTCGGGTCGGTTGCGGTCTCCATCGCCCAGTGCACGATCGTGCCGATGCTCATCGCGGTGGATGGCTGCGAGCCCGCGATCGTCTCAAGAAACCAGTCAAGCGGGCTCGACTCGAATCTCTCGAGTCGCGACGGCGACACGGGCACGCGCTCGTCGTCGCCATAGAGCGGCTCACTCGTGGAGGGCGCGAGCAGGCCGTGCCACTCGCGCGGGTCGGCACCGGGAATCCCCTCCGCCGCGAGCAGTGCGAGGGCGGATGCCGCAGCCTCACGCTCCCCGATCGGCGTGCGGTCACGGGCGAGTTCGCGACGCAGGCGCCCGGTGAGCCCCCGGAGCGACAGCGGTGGGAGCGAGGTGCCGTCAGACACGTGCGCACCGGGCGGCACGAGCGAGAAGAACACGCTCGGCGCCTCGTCATCGTTGGCGACCGCGGCGAGCACGACGAGGGATCGGGCCCGCGAGACGGCGAGGGCGAACATGCGCAACTCGTCGCCGAGCACGAGCTTGCGCTCGTCGAGGTTGGCTGCGTCGACTCCGGTGACGAGGCGCACGAGCCCCTGCGGGTCGAGCAGGGATCCGCGCAGGCGCAGGTTGGGCCACGCGCCATCCTGCAGGCCCGCGACGACAACGACCTCGAACTCGAGTCCAACGGTGCCCGATGGCGTGGTGACGAGAACCGCGGCATCGGCGGGCTGCGGCGCGAGCGTGTCTTCCGGCACGTCGGCGTCGAGCACATTGTCGAGAAACACCGTTGCCGGGTTGGTCGGTTGCCGCTCGACGAAACGCTTGGCCGCCGTGAACAGCGCCAGGATGCCGTCGAGGTTCTGGTTGGCCTCGGCCGCGAGGATTCCCGCGCTGAGCGCCTGGTCGAACCACGTCTTGGCGAGCCCGCTGCGCTCCCAGGCGAGCCAGAGGAGCTCCTCGATCGTGGAGCGCTCGGCGAAGCCCGCGCCGAGCTCCGCGAGAGTCACGGCGAGACGTTCCGCGTGGCGGGCCACCCGGTGGTCGATCGTCGCGAAGCGGCCAGGGCCGGAGAGCGCCTCGACGAGCAGCTCGTCACTCGAGCGGTTGTTGCCTCCCGCGAGTTCCTCGGTGCGGAGCGCGAGGCGCAGTCGCCGGATGGCGATCGAGTCGAGGCCACCGAACGGACCCGTGAGCAGTTCGACGGCGACGACAGCGGTGAGCGGCGAGCGCCCGATACCGACGTCGACGAGCGTGAGGAGAGCACGAGCCGCGCGGTCGTCGCGCAGCGCCGTCGTGCCGACGGAGGTGCGCGCGGGAACCTCGGCGAGCGCGAGTGCGCGCCTAATCGCTGCGACCTGCTGGCCGCTGCGCACGATGACCGCCATGTCGCTCCAGGGCACCCCGTGCATCAGGTGCTGCTCGCGCAACTGGCGGGCGACCGCGGCCCACTCGCGAGCCGGGGACGGGGCGTTGATGACGACGACGGGGGTGGCGGCATCCACAGCCTGTGCACTAACCACACCAGCGACTGCCGCGCGTTGCGGCCCCGCGAGGGCCGTGCCGATGCGGCTCGTGACCGACGCCGTGAGCGCCCGCAGCGCAGCGCCGTGCCGGTGCACGGTGGAGAGCACGATGGTCGACGCGGGAACCCGGATGAGAGCGGAGAAGCGGCCGAGCGCGTCTTGCTCTCCCCCGCGAAAGGCATTGGCCGCGATGTCGGGGTCGCCGAACGCCACGATCGCGATGCCTCGGGCGGCGAGGGCGCGCAGGATCGCGACAGTGGACTCCGTGGCCTCCTGCAGGTCGTCGACCACCACGAGGCGCAAGCGTTCGACGCGCTCCCCCGGTTCGACCGAGGCGATCGCCGCCACCGCGTAGCGCGCGAGCTCGGCGGAGTCGAACTGGTTCTCGCGAAACGAGCCGACGGTCTGCACGTATTCGTCGATGAATCCTGCGGCGGCCGCCCACTCCGGGCGCCCGAACGACGCGAGCTGGGCGGTCGTCACGCCGAACTCGGTGGCGCGCGACATGAGTTCGCGCAACTCCGTGCGGAATCCACGCAATTGTCGCACCTCGTCGGTGAGAAACTCCGGCCACTCGGGCCCGGTGCCGTCTTCGATGTTGCCGAGCAGCAGCTGAGCGATGTCGGCGTCCTGCTCGCCACCCGTCACAAGTCGCGGCGCGACAGCTCCGGCGCGGGCTGCGGCCGCTCCGACGATGTCGAAGGCAAAAGAGTTGACGGTGCGCGCGAGCGGCCCGTTGGTCGGAACGTCGAGGCGCAGCGCGAGGGCGTCCCTCAGGCGCGTCGCCGAGGCGCGGCTCGGCGTGAGCACGACCACCTCGTCGGGTGCGAAGCCGTGATCGAGCACGCGGGATGCCACGAGCTCGATGATCGTCGTCGTCTTGCCCGACCCCGGTGCCCCGATGACTGCGGCGCTGGCCGCGATCGGCAGCTCGATGACGGAGCGCTGGGACTCGTCGAGCGCAACCGGCGCCGCACCCGCAGCACTCGCTTTCGCACGCGTAAACCCGGTGATTGCCACGCGCTCAACCGTATCGGGAGCCGGTGACAGTTATGCCACGAGTGAACGCGGCTCCGGGCCATCCATTCGGTGTCGTAATCTTTCCTCGTGGACATTCGTATCGGTATCGCCAACAGCCCCCGTGAAATCAGCTTCGAGTCGTCGCAGACGGCTGCGGAGGTCGAGCAGATTGTTGCCTCGGCGCTCGACAAGGGCGCCTCGTACTTCAAGCTCGTCGACAACAAGGGACTCGTCTACATCGTCCCGGTCGCATCCTTCGCCTACCTCGAGGTCGGCTCGGAGTCGACCCGTCGCGTCGGGTTCGTGGCATAGCCATGGAGCTCCTCTTCGTCGTGATCATCGCCGGAGCTCTCGGCATCGGCGTGCGCTACCTCATGCGTGGTCGCGACACTTACGGCGCAGCGCTGCTGCCGTCGATCAGCGCGGCGTTTTCCGCACTCGTCTGGGTCGGCCTGCTCTGGGCCTTCAACTGGACCTTCGACGGCACCTGGATCTGGGTTGCGGCTCTCGTCGCCGGACCCGTGGTCGCGATCATCGTCGGGGCGGTTCTTCCGCGCCGTCGCCGCGAGGCAGACCACGAGCTGCTCGCTGAGCTGTCGGGCGGCAAGGCCTAGCCTCTTCGGTGATCGAGGCTCTCGAAAACAGTTCGAAAGCCACCCACCGGATCAGGCGGTCAGGCCCAGCGCGTCCATGCGACGCGTGTGCGCTGCGACGAGTTCGGTGAAGACCGGCTCGATGCGCGCTTCGTCAGAATCGTGATTCGTGGATGCGGCGAGCGACCCTCGGGCAACCAGCATGGTGTCGCCCAGCAGTCGGCGTCCCCACAGCGCAAGCCTCGAGGCGAGCTGAGGATTAGCGTCGATCGCGTCGCGGATCTCCTGCGCGACCAGGGTGTTGCCACCGTCGGCCTCGAGCAGTTCGGTGACGCGGGCTGCGACATCCTTGGGAAGCCCTGGAGCGAGGCGCACGAAGAACTCGTCGAGAAATCCCGCCGTGATATGCGCGGTGATGAGCGTCTCGTAC
>Ga0247817_10001478_pt1 | contig 12341 bp, 9 predicted proteins | sample UWRJL212509R1_FD_178010 | JGI IMG/M metagenome (GOLD analysis project Ga0247817, IMG submission 178010) | Plant litter microbial communities from Arlington Agricultural Research Station in Wisconsin, United States - UWRJ-L212-509R-1 | ecosystem: Environmental > Terrestrial > Plant litter >... | reverse complement strand
CATTTGCCAAAGCACCAATCAAAGCAATTTTTTGTCCTGATTTTTTAAGCGGAAGCAAATTCTTTTCATTCTTTAGCAATACGATCGATTTCTTCGCCATATCCAGAACACCATCATTATTCGCTTTACTGCCAACAACTGCTTTTTCACGTTTTTCATCGCAATATTTGTACGGATCATCAAACAAACCTAATTCAAATTTTACACGCAAAATTCTGCGAACAGCATCGTCAACCAAAGCTTCTTTTACTTTTCCTTCTTTCACTAAATCAGCCAGTTTTGCCACATACAAATACGATTCCATATCCATGTCAGAACCTGCGATTACGCCTTTTGCAGTAGCATCAGCTTCATCTTTAGCATAACCGTGCGCAATCATTTCGCGAATCGAAGCATAATCCGAAATTACAAAACCGTCAAACTTCCATTTTCCTTTCAAAATATCTCTTTGCAAGAAAACATTTCCAGTTGCCGGAATACCATTTAGTGTATTAAAGGAATTCATAAACGTACGAACGCCCGCTTGCACCGTAGCTTCAAAAGGAGGCAAAACCGAATTGTACAATTTAGAATTACTGATATCCACAATATTATATTCCAATCCCGCTTCCACATAACCATACGCAGCAAAGTGTTTTGCACAGGCAGCAATGGTGTTTACTTTAGCTAAATCAGCAATCGTTTCGCCTTGAAAACCATGCACACGTGCAATCGCAATTTTACTTCCCAAATACGGATCTTCTCCCGCACCTTCCATCACACGGCCCCAGCGCGCATCGTTAGACACATCTACATTGGGTCCAAAAGTCCAGTTAATTCCAGAAGCCGAAGCTTCATCTGCCGCAATCGCTGCCGATTTTTTAATCGCTTCCAGATCCCAGCTCGCCGCTTCAGCCAGCGGAATCGGACTTAACGTTTTGTAGCCATGAATCACATCAAAACCAATTATTAACGGAATCCCCAAACGCGTTTCTTCTACAGCAATTTTCTGCACAGCATGAACTTCCTTCACACCGCGCACAGTAAGCATCGATCCTACCCAGCCTTTTCGCAAATGTTCGTATTTCAATTCCGCAGTTCCTCCTTTTGGAGCAGGTCCCGTTACATCCCAAAAACCATTGTACTGATTCATTTGCCCCACTTTTTCCTCCAAAGTCATTAATGGCAAAAGAAGGTCGATACGTTGTTCAATCGTTTTATTTTTATCTAAATAAGCTTTTTTCTGTGCATTCATATTTCCAAAAGTAAGCAGGGCAAAAACCCCAATGGTTATTGTATTATGTTTCATGGTTAAATAGTTTTATGTTTTGGGCGTGTTCGCCGCGGCGAATCGGGCTATTCGCTTCAAGTCCTCGCACTTCCTTCGTCAGGCTGTGGGCTTTCCGCTGCTATCCCTCACGCAAATCTGGTTTGATGACAAGATTGAGCCTAAATTCTAAGAAGTCTAACAATCCAAGAATCTAAAAATCATTCGGTTATAAAACAAGAAGCTGGTAAATTTGCTTTGTTAAACAAATTAGACACAATGGTATTGCCCCAGGCAAAACGAACTTTTACAGGAACTGCAACTTTTTTACTTGTCAAAATCACCTGATTGTTTTTTATAGAAGCTTCCGCGGGATAAAAAACACCGTCCTGACCAGCCACTTCAAACTGATCGTTTTTTTTGTCTTTAAAATATAAACCTTCAGCATAGTCAAAAGAAACTATGGCTTTATTTTTTTCAATTGCAAGTGATGCATAAAGCGGACCATTAACCAAATTAGAATTGGTTTTGTAGGTATTCCTCAAAGCAAGATTTGCCAAGCGAACGCCAACCGACTTTTTATCTGTTGGATGAATTTCTTTTACCTCAATAACATCGCTAATAACTGCCATTCCGGTATTTGGAACTTCTTTCAGCATCTTGCGTTGAGAATCTCGTAAAGTAACATTCGAGAAATTGTTACTTCCTGTTTTATAAGGTGCAATCTGAACATAGTAAAATGGAAAATCATTTTGCCACATTTTTCTCCAGGACGAAATCAAAGCGCCTAATGTTTTGTCATATACCAGCGATCCAACATTCGATTCGCCCTGATACCAAATTGTTCCCGCAATCTTAAATCCAGTAAGCGGATAAATCATGGCATTGTAAGCGCGTCCGGGTTGTCTTGGGCCATATTCCTCTTCGTTTAGCTTTTTAGCATTTTCCAATAAAACAGGATCATTCTGAACCACCTCTTCCGGCATCCAGATTTCAGCGGGAGTTCCACCCCAATTAGACGATATTAATCCTATTGGAATGCCTTTTAAATCTTCCTGCAAACGTTTGGCAAAGAAATAGCCAACCGCGCTAAACTGCTTCATCGTTTCAGGAGTCGATTCTGTCCAGTTTCCTAAAAGATTATTTTGTGGCGTTACAGCAGTTAGTTTTGGAACAGAAAAAAATCGAATAGTAGCGTTTGTAGCATTTTTTACTTCCTCCTCACCATTATCAATTCCCCAGCTTGCCGGCATTTCCATATTCGATTGTCCGGAACAAAGCCAGACTTCTCCAATCAGAATATTTTTTAGCAGTACTTCATTATAACCTTTTATCGAAATAGTAAACGGCCCTCCCGCTTCGGCTGTTTGGATTACAATTTCCCAGTGCGCCTGATTATTGGCAACGGTTTTATATTCCTGATTGTTCCAGCCCGAAACCAATTTGATTTCTTCTTTTGGATTTGCCCAACCCCAAATTTTCACCTGCGAGTTACGCTGCAGAACCATATTATCACCAAAAATATTCGGAAGTGTAACGTTTGCCATCATAGTACTGGAAATCATCAGAAAGAAAACAAACTTAAATATATTATTTTTCATTTAGCAACTTTTTTAAAAACGCAGCATATTCATTCGCCAAAATCTGATGATCGGCTACATCAGGATGACCTGTACAGCCGTGTGGCTGCATTGGTTTGAATTTAAAAATCAAAATAGGCTTGTGTGTTTTATCAGACGTAAATGCTGCCACTACTTTTTTAAGACAATCCTCAAAAACGACTGCATTTTCTCCTCTTACCATTGGACTATTGGTAAGAACCAACTGCGCATCTGGATTGTGTTTGTACAACATTTTAATAAAACCAATATAATTAGAAACATACTTTTCAGCATTAAACGGCAAGCGTTCTTTTTTACCATCGCCACCGGAAAAATCATTTGTTCCTAAAGCAATGCTGATAATATCGGGCTGAAAAGCGAAATCATATTTTGGTTCCGGTAACGATTTGTTTAAATACAAGTTTTCATAAACGTCCGGCATAATGGCTTCGTCTTTGTGCTCATCATTCCAGTTTCTATACATTCCAATTCCCGAAACACAGCTCATCAGATAATCAACTCCAATTTTTCTGGAAAGAACGGGACCGTAAGCATAATATCCGTTATGATGATCGAAGTACTCGCCTTTGTCACACGGAATATCCGATCCGTCACTAGCAGCACCGCAAGTAATTGAATCACCAATAAATTCGATTTTCTTTTTCTTTTTAGCCGTAATTGATGTTAACTTTGCTGTAGTTCCTGCGAATAAAATACCGCCGCTATGCGCTTCTGTTGTTTTGTATATCTCAAGGCGATGTTCTTTGTTAGAAGTCGTAACTTTTATTGGAAAAGATTGTGCTGCTCCTTTTTCTATTCGCAACTTACCTATATAATTTCCATCTAAAACCAAAGAAACATAATTATGATGTTCCCAGGCATCTAAACTTTGAAGCGTAATCGAACATTCATTTCCTGTAAAGTTAAAAGAAACAGAAGATGCCGTTCCGATTAAAACGACATTGTTATTGTCCTTTTTTTCAACGCGTCCTTCATACAAAAAGGTATTACTCTTGTCTTGTGCTATTGAAACTGTAGCAATGAGCAAAAACAAAATTAAAAGTGGTATTTTTTTTAGAAACATAATTTAAAGGCTAAATAAAATTGTGATTCACAAATATACCCGAATTATAATGTTGCGGAAGATACTAAAACATCAAAAAGTAATAAAAAAACACCAAAATAGTATCCGTTAATTTCTTTGATAATTAAAAGCAAGAGTCTATCTTTATGAAATAAACACTTTTAGTTATTCCATCAAAATGAAATTAATCATCTGTATACTTACTGCGTTATCCTTTTTTCCTTCTTCATCAAAAAATACAGAAAAGGTTCTTCTGCAAAAAACTGTTCAAAAAACTATTGTAAAAGCACCAACAGCAATTGATCGCGATTCGATTGTTGCGTATGCCAAAGATTATTTAGGAACACCCTACCTATATGCAGGGAACGATCCCAAAAAAGGTTTTGACTGCTCGGGATTTGTGAGTTACGTTTTTAAGCATTTCGATGTTAACTTACCAAGAAGTTCCAGTGGTTACAAAAACTTAGGCACTTCACTTGCTCCGGAAGATTTTAAAGTGGGAGATATTCTGGTTTTTTATGGGTACAAAGACAAAACCGTTGTAGGTCATTTGGGAATTATTTGCGAAGCCAATGGCATGCAGTCAAAATTTATACATTCTTCTTCCGGAAAAGTAAAAAGCGTAACCATTACTTCTCTTGAAACTGAACATTACACCAAACGCTTTTATAAATGTATTAACGTCTTATAAATTATGAGTTATGAGTTATGAGTTTTAAATTGTGAATGATGAATTGTGAGTTGTGAATTTTTAATTTTTAATTCATTGCATAATCTTTCTCTTTCTTCAAAAATCTAAAGTCTGAAATCTAAAATTCTAACAATCCAACAATCTTAAAATCCAACAATCTTAAAATAAAAAAAACTCCAAACACATAATGTGTTTGGAGTTTTTCACTATATAACCAACCTTTTATTGTTAAATAACTGTTCCTTTTAAAGTAAGTACTTTTGGAGCTGTTTCTGCGCTTGTTGTTACGGTAACTGTTTTTGTAAATCCGCCTTTAGCAGCTGCGTTGTACGTTGCAGTTACTTTTGCTGATTTACCTGGCTGAACTGGTTCTTTTGTATAATCTGTTGCAGTACAACCGCAAGATCCCTGAACATTTGTAATTACTACAGCCGTTTTTCCTGTGTTTTTAAATTCGTATACAATTACTTTTGGTGTTCCTTGTGGAATCTGACCTACATCAATTGTTTCTGCTTTCCAAACGATTGTTGAAGCTGTTGCTGCTACAGTTGTTTCATCTGCATTTACTACTGACTGAACTGGTGCAATTGCTGAAAAAGACATTAAGCCTAATGCTAAAGCAAGCATTGAAATTTTAATAATTTTCATATTATATCTATTTTAAATGATTTATGGTTAAATTTATAATTCAAAGGTACTACAGACCTGTTTATGTCGTTGTTAAGCGTTGTCAAATGTTTGTTAACGACTTGTTAACAGCTGTTTTTAAAGGATTTTTTACCTATATTTCAATTTTAAATCTGATTTTTTCTTGAAAATAAACAAACTCAATAGCATCATTCTTTTAGGACTTATTGCCATCATAGGTATCTTGATTGCGCAGTTACTTTGGACAAAAGAAGCTTTTACGCTGGAGCAAAAAAAGCTTAGTCAAAAAACACATATCGCACTTCTTGAGGTTACTAAAAAACTATACGAAGGCACCAATCACGAATTGCCTGCTCAAAATCCGGTTCAGAAAATTGCCAACGATTATTACATCGTAAATGTAGATAACGATTTTGAACCTGATATTTTAGAATTCTACTTAAAAAATGAATTCAAAAAAATGAATATTACGACTGATTTTGAATATGCAATGTACAATTGCCAAAGTGATGAAATGATTTATGGCAATTATATTTCATTGTCACAAAACAATAAGGCAAAACAATCTGTATATTTTCCTAAACATAAAAATCTGGTTTATTATTTTGCAGTCCGTTTTCCAAATGAAACCTCGTATTTATTTAGTTCAATGCGTTTTTGGTTTGTGCTTTCGATTGCGTTGATTTTCATTTTACTTATTTATGTGTATTCCATTTTTACACTTTTACAACAAAAAAAGTATTCAGAATTGCAGCGTGATTTTATCAATAATATGACACATGAATTCAAAACACCTTTGTCATCTATCCTAATTGCATCCAAATATCTGATTGCTCAAAATCCGATTAAAGAAGATAAAAAGCTGCTGACGTACACGGATATCATTATCAAGCAAAGTAATAAGCTCAACCATCATATCGAAAAAATCTTAAATGTTGCCAAATCAGATTATACGACTTTAGAACTCAAACCGGAATCTGTTTTAGTAATTCCTATCCTGGAAGAAACCATTGATAATATTGTATTGAAATATCCTGAGGCTATAATTAAAATAGATACACTATCAAACGATTATAAAATTGAGACTGATGTTTTTCATTTTTGTAACTTAGTTTATAATCTGCTTGATAATGCTGTTAAATATTGTGAGGAAAAACCGGAAATCACAATTACACTAAAAGAAGAGAAAGCTGCATTAAAAATAGCGTTTATTGATAACGGAATAGGCATAAATAATAAGAAAATTTCCTCTATATTTGATAAGTTCTATCGTATTCAAAACTCAAAAAGTAATGAAGTTGCCGGTTTTGGACTTGGCTTGTATTATGTAAAAAATATTTGCGAGCTGCAAAACTGGAAAATTTATGCCCTAAATAATGTAGAAAAAGGTGTTACGATTCACCTATCAATTCCTTATAAAAAATGAAAAATTTTAAAATTCTTTATACCGAAGACGATGAAACATTAGCGTTTCTAACAAAAGACAATCTCGAACAAAATGCTTACGAGGTAGTACATTGTACAGATGGGAAATCAGGTTTAAGCGCTTTTAACAGTGAAGATTTTGACATCTGTATTTTTGATATCATGATGCCTAAAATGAATGGTTTTGACCTGGCCACTGAAATAAGAAAAACAGATACCGATATTCCTATTATTTTTCTATCTGCCAAAACGTTAAAAGAGGACCGCATAAAAGGACTGCGATTAGGTGCAGATGATTATCTTGTCAAGCCTTTTAGCATTGAAGAGCTTTTGCTAAAGATTGAAATTTTCCTGAAACGTTCTCAAAAAAACAGAGCGATTGAAAAGTCTGTTTACGAAATCGGAAAATATCAGTTTGACACTAAAAATTTCATTCTCTTTAATGAGGAAGAAAAAATTGGTCTGACACAACGTGAAGCCGAATTACTGAAATTATTTTTTGACAATAAAAATACAGTTCTGAAAAGAGAGAAAATATTAACCGCACTCTGGGGAACCGATGATTATTTTATGGGTCGCAGCCTGGATGTTTTTATTTCCCGCTTGCGAAAAATATTAATCAACGAAAAAAACATCATGATAGAGAATCTTCATGGTGTTGGTTTTAGGTTCAAAATGGAATAATACTGTATTGTTTTTAGCGCCAATTTATCACAATACCAGTAAACCAAACTCCCGCAACGTGTTTACTGGTTTTGAATACCAGAACAATTCAAAATCCTCTAAGTTGGTTTCAAAATCAGCTTTTACTTCCTGAAACGTGTAATTTTTGGTGTTAGCGATCGTTATTTTAGTTAAGATTTCCACCAGCCATTCGCCTTCTTCTTTATTGGTCTGAATCGTAAAACTTTCCTTTTTATCATGAAAAGTAAAAGTCATCATTTCCCAGGTCTGTCCTTTTTTAGATTTCGTATACTGTTCTACAAAAGGTTTACCGCCTAACCAAACTACTTTTGCATTCGGTTTTGTATTAAAATCGTTTCCTTCCTGAATGGCATTATAAATAAAATCGGGGTCTATTTTCGTTTTCGGAATTTTAAAATCAAACCAATCTTGCAATTCGTAATCAAAACAGATTCCGTGCATGAAATTAAAAAGTGATTTCTTTAATCCGAAACTGAACTTATCGTGATTGATTCCGGTTGAGTCTGTATACTCGATATCGTTATTGGCAAAAGTTCCAATTGCTTCTGTGGCTTTTGTAACACCAAACTTCTCCGGATACAATCCTACCGGGCTGTGAGCTGTCATCGCAAACTGATGCCAGAATCCGGATTGCAAGATACCTGCTTCAAACAACTGACGCACCATTTCTAAACTGTCAACCGTTTCCTGAATCGTTTGTGTTGGATATCCGTACATCAGGTACGCGTGCACCATGATACCGGCTTCTGTAAAATTGCGGGTCACTTTTGCTACTTGTTCTACCGTAACACCTTTGTCTATTAATTTTAGTAATCGGTCTGAAGCTACTTCTAATCCACCAGAAACGGCAATACAGCCCGAAGCTTTTAGCAACAAACATAAATCCTGTGAAAAACTCTTTTCAAAACGAATATTCGTCCACCAGGTTACGGCCAGTTTTCGACGTAAAATTTCAAGCGCCAAAGCACGCATTAAGGCTGGCGGAGCTGCTTCATCAACAAAATGGAAGCCATTTTGTCCTGTCTGCTCCATCATATCTTCCATTCTGTCGCACAACAAATTAGCGGCTACCGGTTCGTATACTTTTATGTAATCTAATGAAATATCACAAAAAGTACATTTTCCCCAATAACAGCCGTGCGCCATCGTCAATTTATTCCAGCGTCCGTCGCTCCACATTCTGTGCATAGGATTTACAATTTCGATTACCGAAATGTATTTATCCAAAGGCAAATCAGAGTAATCAGGAGTTCCTACATACGCTTGCTTGTAATCGTGTCGTAATGAATTGTTTTTATAAACTACTGCTCCGTTTTCTAATAAAAAGGTTCTCTTAAAAAAACCATGATCCGGATTTTCGACATTTGCTATTAATTCTTCAATAGGAACTTCACCATCATCTAGCGTAATAAAATCGAGAAATTCAAAAACGCGTGTGTCTGAAAGGGAACGTAATTCGGTATTAGGAAAACCACCGCCCATCGAAATTTTTATTTCCGGATGGTGTTTTTTTATCCATTGCGCCGATCTGAAAGCGCTATATAAATTCCCTGGAAAAGGAACAGAAATTAAAAATATTGTGGGTTTTATACTTTCGATCTTCGCTTTTAAAAGTGAAATTAAAATCGAATCAATATAAGTTGGTTCTTGCTGTAAAGCTTCATAAAGTTCATCGAAGGAATTGGCACTTCGTCCTAATCGCTCTGCATATCGGCTAAAGCCAAAATTCTCATCGACACATTCTACAATAAAATCCGAAATATCTTCAAGATACAAAGTAGCTAAGTGTTTTCCTTTGTCCTGTGTCCCCATTGTCCCAAACGCCCAATCGAGTTCTTCTAACTGCGCAAAACGAGAAGCTTCCGGCAAAAAATCTTCCTGACAGATTTGTAAAGCCAGCGTTGGATTTTTTCCCTGCAAAAACTGAATTACAGCATCAATTGTTTTGATGTATTCATCCTGCAGAGCAAAAATACGTTTGGAATTATCTGAAACTTCAGTACCAGAAACCTGAAATTTAGAACTTGAGAATTCAAATAAATCAATCAATCCTTTTTTTGAAAACAACTCCAATATGACATCAATACCCAAATCTGCCTGAGCACATTCGATATTTTTGGTGTTTAAAAAACCTTTAATATACGCACTCGCCGGATAAGGTGTGTTTAACTGCGTAAAAGGAGGCGTAATGACAAAGAGTTTGGTTTTCAAAAGAAATATTTTTGCAAAAATAAGGGATATTTATTAAACTTTATAAGTATAACAAATATCCTTTTATATTGTTTTTGATAAGGTGCTAAAATCGTTATTTTTCTGCTGTTACAAATTCTTTTGAGTCAATTTGTTTAAATACTTTTTGATGCTCATCCCATAAATATGCAATGTAAAACAATTTCTCGTCGTCTTGATTTTCTTTGCAAATAGCAGATACAAACAAACGGCTATTGTCTTCACAAACGGCATAATCCTGATTAAAAAAACAGGAGTTATCTTCGCCTAAAGGAGCACTGTAAATTTTTCCATCACGCACATCAATCATAAATCCTGACACGCATCCGGCTCCACAACCGAATAATACACCAATATAATGACCTGCAAAATCAATCTTATCTGATTTGTATGCTTCAATAATTCTGGTCTTAAACATTCCTGAATATTCATTGCTTGCCCAATCTAAGGGCGCTTTTTTAAAATCCTTATCAACCTCTACACTAAATTTTTCGAAGTTAATATTGTAATTTCTTGAATCTTCTTCAACAGATTCTGATTCAGGATTTTCTTCTTCAACTGCAACTGCAGCTGTATCAGCAATTATAGTATCTTCTACCGCATAATTAGAGGTAGTTTCTGCTTTTTCAATTTCATCACTATTAGTTTTTTCATCTTTTTTACAAGAAAGCAACAATAACAATAAGGCAATCAAAATACAATTTTTCATATTATTCTTTGCCATTAAAACTGATGTACCTTCTTAGAAATCACTAAAAACGAAACTAGAGAAATGCAAGCTGCAATGGTCAGATAATAACCAACATAGGTTAAACCATAAGTGCTTGCGAGCCAAATAGCAATCATAGGAGCAAATGCAGCACCAAGAATTCCTGCCATATTAAAGGTCAGGGATGCTCCGGAATAACGAACTGTAGTCGGGAACAATTCAGAAAGAAAAGTCCCTAAAGGGCCGTAAGTGAATCCCATTAATGCCATTCCGAAACACAAAAAGAAGGTTACCATAAAAGAACTTCCTGAGTTTAAGAAAAACGAAAAGAAAAAACCAAAAAGGGCGATCGCTGCAGTAGTGATAATTAAAACGGTACGTCGTCCTAATTTATCGGCAACGAGTGCAGAAACAGGAATAAACATTGCAAAAAACAATACCGAAAATAACTGAATCAACAAGAAATCTCTTTTGGCATAACCCAAATCAGAAGTCGCCCAACTCAATGTAAATACGGTCATAAGATAAAATACAAGGAATGTTGTGATAGCGGCAAAAGTTCCAAAAATCAATTGATTTTTATAGGATTTAACTAAAGTAAAAAACGGAACTTTTACTTCTTCATCCTGTTTTTTAGAATTTTCAAACGAAGGTGTTTCGGTGATTTTCGTTCGGATATAAAAACCAACTACCACTAAAAGTGAACTCGCAATAAACGGAATTCTCCAGCCATAATTCATAAAGTCTTCATTGTTCATAGAATCCGTCAATAATAAAAAAGTTCCACCGGAAAGCAGCAATCCAATTGGCGCTCCTAATTGTGGAAACATTCCGTACCAGGCACGTTTGTGCGGAGGCGCATTTTCTATGGCCAGCAAAACAGCTCCACCCCATTCTCCTCCTAAACCAACACCTTGTCCAAACCTGCACAACATTAACAACAATGGAGCAGCAACACCAATACTGGCATAACTTGGCAAAAATCCAATAGTAACAGTAGAAATTCCCATTGTTAATAAAGCCGCAACTAAAGTAAACTTACGTCCGATTTTATCACCATAATGCCCGAAAAAAGCAGATCCTAATGGACGCGATAAAAAGGCAATCGAAAAAGTAGCTAACGATTCTAATGTTGCCATTGTCGAATCTGAACTAGGGAAAAATAATTGTGGAAAGACCAACACGGCAGCATTGGCATAAATATAAAAATCAAAAAATTCTATTGTTGTACCAATAAGGCTTCCAAAAAGAACATGTTTTAAGGAGTTTTTCTTGTTCGGGCTTGTTTCCATGTAAAAGAGATATAACTTTTTTTTTGATTACAAAAATATGGTTTCATCACGAATAATTCACCATTAGCCGAAATAGTTTTAAAACACCGCTTGTTTTTTAACAAATATCCTATCATTTCAACTTTACAAAACAGTTTTTAGGATAGAATTAAAAACTTGATAATCGGAGCTTTAAAATAAATATTAAAAATTGAATCTTAAGCAATCGTTAAAAACGTTTTTAACTGTATATTTTCATTAAATTTACAGCTATCAAAAAATAAATCTTAAATTATGCCTACCGACTGTATCAGCTTTCAATCTTCCGGATATTTTTCTAAACTAATGCAAGATTATTTAGATCAGAAAGCTGAATTAAAACCGCTGTACAATAATTTTCCAACTTTAGAAAATTTCGAAAAACAGCTTACCGAAAAAGCCGCTAATTTTGATAACGCAAACCGAATTCCGCTTATTGACACGCTAAAAAAGCAATATCGAAACATCGAAATTTCTGATGCAACAAAACAAAATATTGAACTTTTAGCGCTTCAAAATACTTTTACCATTACAACAGGACATCAGCTAAATTTATTTAGCGGTCCCTTGTACTTCTTATACAAAATCATTTCAACCATCAATCTTACCAAGGAATTAAAACTAAAATATCCAACGTATAATTTTGTTCCCGTTTACTGGATGGCGACAGAAGATCATGATTTTGATGAAATT
>Ga0247817_10001477_pt1 | contig 12342 bp, 14 predicted proteins | sample UWRJL212509R1_FD_178010 | JGI IMG/M metagenome (GOLD analysis project Ga0247817, IMG submission 178010) | Plant litter microbial communities from Arlington Agricultural Research Station in Wisconsin, United States - UWRJ-L212-509R-1 | ecosystem: Environmental > Terrestrial > Plant litter >... | reverse complement strand
GGCTGAAGCCGGACTTGCCAGCAATGCCACCACAGATCCTGTGGAAGTCAGACATGCCAGCAATGCCACCACAGATCCTGTGGAAGTCAGACATGCCAGCAGTGTCACCACAGATCCTGTGGAAGTCAGACATGCCAGCAATGCCACCACAGATCCTGTGGAAGTCAGACATGCCAGCAAAGCCACCACATATCCTGTGGAAGTCAGACTTGCCAGCAGTGTCACCACAGGTCCTGTGGGAGCCGAGCTTGCTCGCGATGAGGGCAGTCAAGACACTCGAGAACTCAGCCCGCGAGCAACCACACACCAGTCGCCGCCGAAGCCGCACCCACGACCCGAACCAACGGCGCTGCCGCTTGTGGCAACACCCGTACAATCGCATAGCCTGCGGCATGCAACGCCGCCGTCGCCGCCACGAATCCTGCGGCATATGCCCAAGGGTTCGACATGTCCGGCAATTCCAGACCATGCGCCACCCCGTGGAACAGCGCAAACAATGCCGTCGCCGCCACTGCCATGCTCAGCGGTGGACGCACCGCCAGCGCTACGGCCAGGCCCAAAGCCAGCACGGACGCAGCGATTCCGCCTTCCAGAACGGGCAAGTTCAGGCCTTCAAACCCCAACATACCGCCCACCAGCATGGTGCCGACGAACGTGCAGGGCAGTAGCCAACGAGCCGCTCCATTTTGCTGTGCGGCCCATAATCCGACCGCAACCATTGCCAGCAAGTGATCGAGGCCACCGATCGGGTGGCTGATACCGGCCATCAATCCATTGTCGCCATGGCCCGGGTGAGCAAAGGCGAGCGCCGGAGTCAGCAACAGGGCCATGGCGCCCAGAATGCGTTTAAGTGTCATGGATAAGCTTCCTTGTTGAAAAAAGGTGTGATCAGGCTGCAGTCAGCAAACCCTGGCGTTCGATGAAGGCAATGATTTCTTCCAGGCCCTGGCCGGTTTTCTGATTGCTGAACACGAACGGCTTGCCGTTGCGCATGCGGGTCGTGTCGCTGTCCATCAGGGTCAGGGACGCGCCCACCAGCGGTGCAAGGTCGATCTTGTTGATCACCAGCAAGTCGGACTTGCAGATGCCCGGCCCGCCCTTGCGCGGCAGCTTGTCGCCGGCCGAGACATCGATCACGTAGATGGTCAGGTCGGACAGTTCCGGGCTGAACGTCGCCGACAGGTTGTCGCCACCGGACTCCACGAGAATCAGGTCCAGCCCTGGAAAGCGCCGGTTCAATTGATCCACCGCTTCGAGATTGATCGAGGCGTCTTCGCGGATGGCGGTGTGCGGGCAGCCGCCGGTTTCCACGCCAATAATGCGCTCAGGTGCGAGGGCTTCGTTGCGCACCAGGAAGTCAGCGTCTTCTCGGGTGTAGATATCGTTGGTTACGACGGCCAGGTTGTAACGGTCGCGCAGGGCCAGGCACAGGGCCAGCGTCAGGGCGGTTTTACCCGAACCAACCGGGCCGCCGATGCCGACGCGCAGGGGTTGTGTGTTCATGTGATTCTCCAAGTGATAAGGCCCTAGGAACGAAACAGTCGGCTGTACTGGCGCTCATGGGCTATGCACGCCAAGGACAGGCCAAAAGCGGCGCTGCCATAGTGTTCGGGGTTGATTTGAGTGGCGTTCTGCTGGGCTTCCTGCAACAGCGGCAGCAGCTGGCTGGTCAGACGCTGCGCCGCTTGCTGGCCGAGGGGCAGGGTTTTCATCAGCACCGCTAATTGATTCTCCAACCAGCTCCAGAGCCAGGCAGCCAGCGCATCTTGTGCACTGATGTGCCAGGCGCGTGCGGCCAGCGCCCAACAGAGAGCCAAATGCGGTTCTGGACGCTGTTCGAGAAAGGCGCGCGCGGCGGCATCCAGTTCCGGCAAACCATTGAGCAATTGCTGGAGGGAATAACCCATCTGCCGACTTTCCTGATACAGCTCGCGCGTCTCGCGGCTGGCGCGGTGTTCTTCGCAGAGCTGTAACAAGTTGGCCCAGTTTTCTTGCGCGGCCGCCTCGCAGTGAGCCAGCAACAGTGGCGCTTCGAAACGTGCAAGGTTGAGTATTAATTGGTCGCTGATCCAGCGTCGCGCACTGTCCGGATCACTGACCCGGCCGTTATCCACAGCCATTTCCAGGCCTTGGGAATAGCTGTAGCCGCCAATCGGCAGCTGCGGACTGGCCAGACGCAGCAGCGCCCAGGCCGGGTTCATAGACGAACGCCGAACTGGTGCAGCTTCGGGGGGTAATTGAAATCTTCGTCGCCATGGCGGGAGTGATGATGGCCGCCGCCGTAAGCGCCATGTTCGGGCTGGAACGGTGCCTCGATGGAGTCGACTTGGGCATCAAGCTGTTCGAGCATGGCCTTGAGTACGTAGTCGTCCAGCAGGCGCAACCAACCGTCGCCGACTTGCAAGGCAACGTGGCGATTTCCCAGGTGGTAAGCGGCCCGCGTCAGTTCGAATGCGTTAGCGCACGTGACATGCAGCAGTTGTTCAGGACGGGCGCAGACGCGAACGGTGCGCCCATCTTCTGCTTGCAGGCATTCGCCGTCATACAGAGGCGGCTGACCGCGCTCCAAAAACAACCCGACGTCTTCGCCATCGGCACTGAAACAGCGCAAACGGCTCTTGCTACGGGCGTCGAAGGTCAGGTGCAACTCGGCGGCCCAGACGGGTTGAGGGTCGATTCTGCGATGAATCACCAGCATCGGAAGGCTTCCAGCAATGAGCGATAGTCAGGCTAGAGCAAGGGGCTTGCCAATCGGACGATGCGTAGGAAATGCCTGACAGATCTTGGCTGGTGACTCAGTCTGTGGCGAAAATGTGGCTGAAATTGGTGCAGCGTAAAAACCCATGCACCAATTTGCGACGCTCAAAAATAGATCACTCGGTGCTGCCGAGTCCTTGCCAATGTTTGAGCCCGATAAAGATGAAGCGCAACTGCTGGGTGATCTTCGCTTGCGGTGTCAGGTGCTCGGGGAGCGCTTCGACCGGGGGATCGATGATGTCCGGCAGGGTCGCAAAAACACTTTTCACGATCAGATCCGCCACGACGCTCAGTCCGGCAATGTCCAGGTGTTGCAGTTTGGGCATTAAGGACAGATCGGACGCCAGGTCGGAGCTGATGTCTTCGCGCAAACGACCGATGGCCTGACGCACGTGCAGCGAGCCACCGTACTGCTCTCGGGCGAGGAAAAGAAATTGCGATCGATTGGCCGCGACGACATCGAGAAAGATCCGCACAGAGGCGTCAATAATCCCGCCCATGACGAACTCGTTGTGCCGCACCAGGCGAATGGTTTCGCGGAAGGTCTGGCCGACTTCACTCACCAGCACCAGGCCAAGCTCATCCATATCAGCGAAATGCCGGTAGAAACCGGTGGGGACGATCCCGGCGGTTTTCGTCACTTCACGCAGGCTCAGGCTGCCGAATCCTCGGCCGCTTTCCATCAAATGGCGGGCAGCGTCCATCAAGGCGTTGCGGGTCTGTTGTTTCTGTTCGGCGCGGGGCAGCATCGCAAGGAGATTTCTGGATAAGGGCAGCGACGCACTCTAGCAAATAGGCTTTGCCGGCGTCGAACGACTATCGGGGATTATGCGTGGAGGGTAGCGTCTATAAGGTCAAAGGCTGAAAAGTCAAAAGCCCAATCCGGGGATTGGGCTTTTTTTCAAGGCCGCCATGGGCTTAGCTCAAGGCACTGTTGCGTTCGATTACACGGTCACCACCACCTTCAGCCAGGGTTTGGCCTTGTGGGGTGCGATCGGAACCGTCAGCGGCAAGGGTCTGGCCTTGTGGAGTGCGATCGGAACCGTCAGCAGCCAGGGTCTGGCCTTGTGGGGTGCGGTCGGAGCCGTCAGCAGCCAGGGTCTGGCCTTGTGGAGTGCGATCGGAACCGTCAGCAGCCAGGGTCTGGCCTTGTGGGGTGCGGTCGGAACCGTCAGCAGCCAAAGTCTGGCCTTGTGGAGTGCGGTCCGAGCCATCCTGGGTGATCAAGCCTTTTTCTTTCAGGCGATCGTTACCGCCTTCGGCGAGTGTCTGGCCCTGTGGAGTGCGGTCGGAACCATCAGCAGCGACGGTTTGGCTGAACACCGAGCGGCTGTCTTTGACTTGCGGAGTGGCCTGGTCAGCAGCTGGCAGAGCGAAAGCGGTGCTGGCCAGCATGGAAAGGGTAAGGCTAAGCAGTAATTGGCGTTTCATGATGGGTTGCTCCTTGGGAGGGCGATAAAGTGGGTACGAGGTCAATGCTACTCTCGATAAGTCGATATAAAAGTTCATAAACGCAATGGTAATAATCAACGGAATTGATTGTTCCTTGCGATGGCTCTAAACCGGGCGTTTCCGGCAGGCGTTTTTGCACTGGAGTGGGTATTTTCGACTCACCCCTGCCACGCAAAAGTGCGGGGGCGGTAACGTCTATCGAGGGGGGCAGTATGTGGAGGGACGATTATTTAAGGATTAATCGGCATTTCGGTTAAACCTGAGCGCTGTTTCCCAGTCCTAGATGTCATGGTCGGCCCATTCTGACCTACCGTTTCCATACGTGCGTCGCAGTCAGGGCGCTCAGTCGTATAAAGGAGCCCTGTGCAATGACGCGCACTCGTAAAGTAATGGCCTGGACCTTCGCCAGCCTCGTTCTTCTGCTGGCGGTGCTGGTGCTGATCATCGTGTTCTTTGATTGGAACCGGATCAAACCGCCGCTCAATGCCAAAGTTTCCGAAGAGCTGCACCGTCCTTTCGCCATCAACGGCAATCTGGCCGTGGTCTGGCAACGCGAACCCGAGGAGGGCGGATGGCGCGCCTGGGTGCCTTGGCCACACGTGGTTGCGGAAGATCTGAGCCTGGGCAATCCCGAGTGGTCGAAGAAGCCGCAAATGGTCACCCTTAAACGGGTCGAGCTGCGTATCTCGCCGTTGGCCCTGCTGGCGCAGCGTGTGGTGATTCCACGCATTGACCTCACCGAACCGAATGCCGACCTGCAACGACTGGCCGATGGCCGCGCCAACTGGACGTTCAAGTTCGACCCCAAGGATCCAGACGCTGAGCCGTCGAGCTGGGTGGTGGATATTGGCGCGATTGGCTTCGATAAAGGCCATGTGACCCTCGACGACCAAACCCTGAAAACGCAGCTCGATGTGTTGATCGATCCGTTGGGCAAGCCGATTCCATTCAGCGATATCGTCGGCGACAAAGCCGCGAAAAGCGCGCAGGAGAAGGGCGCCGCGCCACAGGATTACGCTTTCGCGATCAAGACCAAAGGCCAGTATCACGGTCAGAAGCTCACCGGCGAAGGCAAGATTGGCGGTTTGCTGGCGTTACAGGACGCGAATCGACCGTTCCCGCTCCAGGCCCAAGTGCAGATTGCCGACACCCGTGTCGAGTTGGCCGGCACCCTGACCGATCCGCTAAACCTGGGTGCGCTGGACCTGCGCCTGAAACTGGCCGGTGCCAGTCTGGGTAACCTATATCCGCTGACAGGCGTGACCCTGCCGGACACCCCGCCCTATGCCACCGACGGTCATTTGATCGCCAAGCTGCATGAGCCGGGTGGCGCAGTATTCCGCTATGAAGAATTCAACGGCAAGATCGGCGAAAGCGACATTCACGGGAGCCTGGCCTACGTCGCCAGTCAGCCGCGGCCAAAACTCAGCGGCGCTCTGGTGTCGAACCAGTTGCTGTTTGCCGACCTGGCGCCGCTGATTGGCGCTGATTCCAATACAAAGCAAAAGGCCCGGGGTGGCGAAAGCAAGCAGCCGGCGGACAAGGTGCTGCCGGTCGAGGAGTTCAAGACCGAGCGCTGGCGCGACATGGACGCCGATGTTGAATTCACCGGCAAGCGCATCGTCCACAGTGAGAAGCTGCCGTTCAATGATCTTTATACCCACCTCGTGCTGACCGATGGGGTCTTGAGCCTTGAGCCCCTGCGTTTCGGCGTGGCAGGGGGCAAGCTCGACGCACAGATCCGTTTGAATGGTCACACCGAACCCCTGGAAGGCCAGGCCAAATTGACCGCGCGTGGCTTCAAGCTCAAGCAGCTGTTCCCAACCTTCGAACCGATGAAAACCAGCTTCGGTGAACTCAACGGCGATGCCGACATCACCGGACGTGGCAACTCGGTGGCGAAGTTGCTGGCCACCTCCAATGGCAACCTTAAGATGCTGATTAATGACGGCGCCATCAGCCGCGAGTTGATGGAGCTGGCCGGGCTTAACGTGGGCAACTATGTGGTCGGTAAGATATTTGGTGACAAGGAAGTGAAGATTAATTGCGCGGCCGCTGATTTCGATATCAAGACGGGCCTGGCAACCACCCGCCTGTTCGTTTTCGATACCGAGAACGCGATTATCTACATCGATGGAACGGCGAACATGGCAACCGAGCAACTGGACCTGACCATCACCCCGGAATCAAAAGGCTGGCGCCTGATTTCGTTGCGCTCGCCGCTGTACGTCCGGGGCAAGTTCATCAAGCCGGATGCGGGTGTGAAGGCAGTACCGTTGCTGCTGCGTGGGGCAGGGATGGTGGCGTTAGGCGTGATTGCGGCGCCGGCGGCCGGGTTGCTCGCGTTGGTGGCGCCTAGTGGAGGCGAGCCGAATCAGTGCGCACCATTGCTGGAACAGATGAAGGCGGGCAAGGCACCCAAGACCGTGAAAGGTTGAACTCGCCGTCTTTTACTGCGCACGCTATTGGCCAGGATTCGCCAATAGCGTGCGCATCGGTTTTGTTTAAGGTTTAGCAATATCAAGATGGAACATTCTGGTGTTGATCTTGTTGCCGAGTTTTCCAATGACACTGTTTCGCATGTCGGCATAATTACTTTCGCCGAGATGAGTGACCCACTGGCTCAGTTGCAAAGCGCCAAGTATTTGTTTCAGAGGGACTTCCTCTTCGAGAAAACTGACTCCGACAGGTTCTGCTATTTCCAGGTGGATATCCGTTGAAACGACAGTTTTGTCTTCACAGATAATTGTCAGCATCGGGCAGATTGTAGTGGTCGCCCGACTCTCGCTTTGGTCTGTAGATTGGACTCTGTTAAGCAGCGCTGAAAGAATCCCGGAATCCTTCGGTAGCTTTCCTATAAATGTTATGCACTCGGCTAGCTGGACCAACTGAGCGGGCGTCAAGTAGCTGGCTAAACTCAGCTTGGCGATTTTTAGAAGGCTCGCCGATTTAACGACTTGATTTTGGTTGGCGTGGCTTTTTGTAGTCCAGAATATAGATCCAAGGATTTTTCTATATGAAGCGAACCACACGTCAGAGGCTATTTCATTTTTGGTGTTGGCGGCCAAATGTCCAAGCAGGCTGGAATTAAGGATGTCCTGCTTGAAAGAGTTAGAGTGTGAGCCAAAGAACAGTGTGATGTTTCCGTCGACAATGTAGGCGTCCATGATGCTGTTGGTCATTTGAATTCCCCAAGGTATTTTTGTTGGCCAACTGACCAGTAGAACTAACTGGCTAACCAGCGCTGGAACTTACAGGTCCGGAAGGTCGGCAATAGCGTCTCTGGCGGTACTGCTGATTTTGTCGATTACAGACTGGCGTAACCTGGCATATACGTCGACATTCAAATAGACCGCTTGTGCGGCTGTTTTTATTTTGGTTTGCTGAGTGGTCGATTTCCACCAGAGAATGCCGCGGCTGCTCTCCCGAACATCCAGGCTGTTACAGTTAAGAATCATCATTGGGAAACCTTCCTTAGTCTGCCATACCGGCGACATGTCGAATTTGGTTTCAGAACCGACGTTGGATTTTCGATTATAGATGTTGATGAGACCTTCATCATTTTTTACGATATCTACCCCTTTGGCCGCCAGGTTTGCGAGCTTCGCAGCATTCGCGCCTACGAAATCCTGCATCACATAGGCGGCGACGATATCCATCGTCAGGCCAGTGCGCTTGATAGTCTGTTCTTTGGTCTGGAACGCTTGAGTAACCCAGCCGAGCTTGGTCAAAGTGTCGGTGTAATACTTGTACCATTGGTGCAGTTCTTTCTCAGGGTCGTAAAGTTTGGTTGCAGCATTCTGAACCAACTGTTTACAGTTAGTCACGTCTCTACGATTTTGCTCGGAGACACCTTCCAAAAAGAGATTGATCATCTCTTCTCCCACGGTGGCGCTCGGTTTGTTGGGATCGATTACGACAGTGGGTGCTGGAGCGAAAGAGCGAATGTTGGGTGCGTTAGGCGCTGTGACCGATGGCAGCAAATCAAGAAACTCAAGGCGTTGTTCAAGATGCATGATGATAGTCCTTTATATGTTAGATCAGACCGAATGTCTGTGGTCTGAATATATAAAAGACAAAGTAATAACGTCTAGGGAGCGTTTGTAACTTGATAAGCTTGATGGAGGGGCGGGTCGAGTGAATAAAAAAGCCTTATTGCAACTTTCTTGCAATAAGGCCGGTGTGCTGTTAAAGATCTTTAAGTATATCCGCCATGTCATCCGCGTGCTCTTCTTCCTGAGCCAATATATCTTCGAATATACGCCGCGTGGTCGGGTCTTTTTCGCCAATGTATTGAATAATCTCGCGATAACTGTCGATGGCAATACGCTCGGCGACCAGGTCTTCATAGACCATCTCTTTCAGCGAATTACCCGCCACATATTGGGCGTGGGAGTTTTTTGACAGCGTGTCAGGATTAAATTCAGGCTCTCCGCCCAACTGCACGATACGTTCGGCGAGTCTGTCGGCGTGTTGTCCTTCCTGCTTCGCGTGTTCGAGGAACTCTTCAGCCGCCACATGGGCTTTAAGGCCGTTGGCCATGAAGTAGTGGCGCTTGTAGCGCAACACGCAAACCAGTTCGGTGGCTAGCGATTCGTTGAGCAGGCGCAGCACTTCGTCAAGGTCGGCGCTGTAGCTTTCGGTCACTGCGCCATTTTCGACGTTTTGACGGGCCCGTGCTCGAAGGGTGGTTACATCAGACAAATGCATGTCACTCATCTCGTTCTCCTGGAGGCTAATCCGGTTGGCGACACGCCTCTGAGGACGCGATCGCTACTTAAGGTGTGAGTGATGGGGGTTGCGAAAAGTTTTATGTAATTTGCCGTTCTTCGTCGCGATCTGACGAAGCCTGCGATCTTGGGACCAAACCGGACAGGCGTGCCTCCTCCTGCAGCCAGGCAAAAAACGCTCGAACCGGGGGGTGACGCTCGCGACCCGGTACGCACAGGGCGCTATAACCTGCGCCCTCGACCTGAATGTCGCTCCGATACCCCACCAGTAATCCGCTGGCCACGCTTTGCGACACGAGGATGTTGCTTGCCAGCACCAGACCTTGTCCGGCAATGGCAGCTTGCAAGGCGTAATGTTCCTCATCGTACTCGCGCACCGCCGGTTGCCCTTGCAACCAGGACTCCCCGGACTGCGCACACCAGGCCTCCCACCCATGGGCATACAGTTTTGAGTTGTGCCATCGCACGCTGATCAGCGTTGGCACTCGACCGCGGGCTAACGCGACTTGCTCGGGCGAGCCATAAACGCCGAAGGCCTCATCGAAAAGGCACAGGCCAAACAGATTGGGATAGTCATCGAGGCTATAGCGCAACACCAGATCGACGCTCGCGTCCTGATGCAAGTCGATCACCTCACAATGGGTATCGAGGCGCACGCTGATGTCGGGATGGCGGGCGTAGAAGCGGCCCAGACGCGGTACCAGCCACAAGGCGGCGAAGGCTGCGGTGGTGGAAATCGTCAGGCTCGCGCCACTACGTTGCGGGCGCAATGTGTCGACGCTTTGCGCCACGTCCAGAAACGCGCCGTGCAGGGTGCGGAACAATCGTTCACCGCCCTCGGTCAGGCGAACCTGTCGCGGCAACCGCTCGAACAACGACAGGCCAAGCCAGCTTTCCAGGGCGCGGATCTGATGGGAAATCGCCGTTGGTGTGACGGCCAGTTCTTCTGCCGCGGCCTTGAAGCTCAGCAGTCGGGAAGCCGATTCAAAGGCGCGCAGGGCGGTGAGTGGCAGTGAGGCAAACATTCAATACTCCATGGATGAGATAAATTCATCCAGAGTGACTTTTACTCATTTGATGAGGATGGCTAAGCGCTACAGGATATGAGCCATAGACAATTTGAGTTTAGTCATAAAGGAGATTCAGATGAGTGAAATTCTTGTGGTTCATGCGAGTCCACGTGGCGAGCGATCACATTCCCGGCGTTTGGCCGAAGTGTTTGTAGCGGCCTGGCAAGCAGCCAATCCTGGGGCGCGTCTGACCCGACGCGAAGTCGGCCGGGCACTTATCCCGCCGGTTAACGAGGCGTTCGTGGCTGCCGCGTTTTACCCCGAGCCGGATGCTCGTCCATTAGCGATGCAAGCTGACCTCGCGTTCAGTGATGAACTGGTTCACGAATTGCTCGGCCATGACGTGCTGCTGATTTCCACGCCCATGCATAACTTCAGCGTGCCGAGTGGGCTCAAGGCCTGGATCGACCAGATTGTCAGGCTCGGGCTGACCTTCAATCACACCCTCGACAATGGCGTGGCGCACTACGAGCCGCTGGTGCGGGGCAAAAAGGCATTGATCGTGACCAGTCGCGGTGGGTTTGGATTTGGGCCGGGAGGCGAACTGGAAGCCATGAATCATGCCGATACTCTGCTGCGCACGGCGCTGGGCTTTATCGGCATCACCGATATCACAGTGGTCGCTGCCGAGGGTGAAGAGTCCGCCGAACGCACCTTCCAGATCTCTGCTGCCGAAGCCGAACAGCGCTTGCTGGCGCTGGTCAGGGCGTTCTAATGGCCTGGCTGTTCTTGCTGATCGCGGCCGGGTTCGAAGTCACCTTCGCCATGGGCATGAAATACGCCGAGGGCTTTACCCGGCCGTGGCCTTCACTCATCACCGTGATCGCGGCGGTGGGCGGGATTTACTTCCTGACGCTGGCCATGCGCGAGTTGCCGGTGAGCATTGCCTATCCGATCTGGACTGCCATCGGTTCGCTGGGCACGGTGTTTTTAGGATTTGCACTGCTCGGCGAGAGTCTTACGGCAATCAAGTTGGTCTCGGTCGCACTGATCGTTGCGGGTGTGATGGGGTTGAAGTAGGCGGATGTCATAGACTCGTCGTCGAGTTGTCATGTTCCGGGGCAATGCTTGGCTGATGTCTTGCATCCCGCCTTGTTCTCCCTCACCGCCCACAAGGAAGTTCGTCCATGTCGCAAGGTTCCGCCACGCGCTATCCGCTGGTGCTGGTCCCGGGAATGCTCGGATTTGTCCGTTTGCTGCTCTATCCGTACTGGTACGGGATTATTTCGGCATTGCGCCGGGGTGGTGCAACGGTGTTTGCGGTGCAGGTTTCACCCCTCAATTCCAGTGAGGTGCGCGGTGAGCAGTTGCTCGCGCGGATCGAAGAAATCCTGCGCGAAACCGGGGCCGGGAAAGTCAATCTGATCGGCCATAGCCAAGGTTCGTTAACGGCCCGATACGCCGCCGCGATGCGCCCGGATCGGGTGGCTTCGGTGACCTCTGTGGCCGGGCCAAATCATGGTTCGGAACTGGCGGATTACCTGGAAAAACACTACCCGGCGGACAGCGCCAAGGGACGCCTGCTCAGCGTTTTGCTGCGCTTGATCGGCGCGTTGATGAGCTTGCTGGAAACCGGTTATCGCGGGCCCAGGTTGCCCGTGGATATCCCGGCCTCGCATCAATCCCTCACCACTCAAGGGGTGGCGCTATTTAATCAACGTTATCCACAGGGATTGCCGGCTACCTGGGGCGGGCAGGGGCCGGAAGAAGTGAATGGGGTTCGCTATTATTCGTGGTCCGGGACCTTGCAGCCCGGCAAGACTGATCGTGGACGAAACCTGTTTGACGGGACAAATCGCAGCTGCCGGCTTTTTGCCAGGACCTTTGTTCGGGAAGTCGGGCATTGCGACGGGATGGTCGGACGCTACAGTTCGCACCTGGGGACGGTGATCGGCGATGAGTATCCGCTGGATCACTTCGACATCGTCAACCAGTCGCTGGGGCTGGTGGGGAAGGGGGCTGAGCCGATTCGTTTGTTCATGGAACATGCGGCGCGGTTGAAAGCGGCAGGGGTTTGAGATCAAAAGATCGCAGCCTGCGGCAGCTCCTACATTGATTCGCGTACACCAGTAGGAGCTGCCGCAGGCTGCGATCTTTTCAATCAGGCGACGCTGTTTTTACGGCCCAGAACAGTGGTCCAGCGCTCCGAAAGAATCACCCCACCCAGCGTCAACACCCCGCCCACCAGGTGATACATCGCCAGCTGCTCATGCAACACCACCGCCGCAATCAGCGCGGTGATCAGCGGCAGCAGATTGAAAAACAGCGTGGTCCGGCTCGGGCCGAGACGCACAATCGCCTGCATCCACGCCAGGGGTGCCACCATCGAAGCA
>Ga0247817_10001476_pt1 | contig 12353 bp, 11 predicted proteins | sample UWRJL212509R1_FD_178010 | JGI IMG/M metagenome (GOLD analysis project Ga0247817, IMG submission 178010) | Plant litter microbial communities from Arlington Agricultural Research Station in Wisconsin, United States - UWRJ-L212-509R-1 | ecosystem: Environmental > Terrestrial > Plant litter >... | reverse complement strand
GTTGAATGTAATTTTTTCTATTGTTCTTGAATCTGAAAAATTTACATTCAACTCGCTGTTTGCCGGATTTGGATATAGTAGCAATTTTGAATTGACAGCATTCTCTTTAATTCCCAATGGTAATGCATAAGCAGTTTTAATATAGAACAAATTGGTCGTGCCGCCTTTGGTAATTGTATTTGTACCAGCTGGAACCCCTGAAATTACCACGATTCCTGCAGTTGCTGTGTAATTTGTTCCGTTTAATTTGATAGTTCCATTGAAAGTTGGATCAAAAACCAAAGTCAAAGTAGATTCAGAAGGCGTTGTGTAAGCAATTGAAGTAGCTGACTCAATTTTCAATCTGGCAGTCAGATTCAGTCCGTCATAAGTTGCAGAACCTGCTGTAGAATTCATGTTTGCCGACGTAAAGGTATAGAACGAACTTGTCAACCCAGAAACTGTGAAATTGTGGATTTGATCTCCGGCCGGAGCGTCGCTTACTGAAATTGTTCCAGAACCCGAAATAGGCGTGCCACTTGCTCCAACTGTAGTTATAGAAAAAGTTAAATCTGCTGTCGGAGTTCCAGAAACAGTAATTGTTTTTGTGGCAGTATTTTTTGTATATACAATTCCAGAAGCGGGAAGTCCAGTTACTGTTGCGTCTGTCGCGGTACCACCCCATGTAAAAATCATGTCGGTAATTGCTGAATTTGTGGCAACGGTCTGATCGTTATTGTTCGGAATTGCCAAAGTTTGCGTACTTGCAGTAGTGCCAGTTTCACCTTGAACAGCAACCAAACCTGAAGTGTAAGAATTCAAAGCAGCCAACAAACCAGTATTTACTGCAGAAGACGGATCATCAACAGTATTGTTAAATGTCCATGTCAGGTCACCGCCAGAAACGCGTCCAGAATACAACATTGTCTTGTCGCGACCGATTGTAGGTTCGTCGATAACCAAGCTATTTACGTACAAAGCTGGATTTGTGTCAAAATTATTATAAATATTTGCACCTCTTTTTGATTTTATCAAATTGCTTACGTTTTCATTTCTTGTAGTTGCAACATACGCGTCAAATTCAACAGGAAAATTTACTGCGTCATAAGCAACGAATCTTGTCTGTCCGCTCATTATATTATTGAAAGCTTTGATTGTGCCTCCGTTCTCACCTGAAAATGTACCTTGTGCACCGCCAAAAACGTCTGTTCCCTGCATGGAAGTCAGCATCGGATATTTGCAATTGCGAAAGAAATTTCCTTCCATAAATACAGAAGAACCTAAAGTTGAGCCAGAGCCATATTTAGAATTTCCGTCATAATAATTGTTGTAAACGTGCGCAGAATAATAACGAACACGCGGATGGCGAGAATCAGAATGATCATACCAATTGTGGTGATAAGTGATATATAATCCGGCAGTCGTGCCTTCGCTCAGTCCTAAAAGATTGCATTTTCCGCTGTCCCAAAAGTGATTGTATGAGAAAGTCACATACGTAGATTTTTTGCAGTCCAAAGCGCCGTCGCCCTTTGCCTGGTCAGCATCGCCACCCGGCGCGCCATAAAATAAATCGCAATTGTGAACCCAGATATGATCGTTGTCTTGTTGCAAACCAATGTTATCGCCTTCGCCGGCATCAGTCAACATAAATCCAATATTTCTAACTTCTATATTTGAAGCTTTTTTGATGCGAAGTCCCCAGCCATTGGCAACTGCATCAGATCCAACGCCTTCAAAAGTAATAGAACTTGAAGCAAAATTATTGTTTTCAATGACAAGATCGCCGTTGAGCATGTAATTCAAATCAGTAATATTTCCAATCAAGCGAATTGCCAACGGACGGCTGTCGCGGCCTTTTTTGAATCCGTCTAAAATGGTCTGCAAGCCAACACATGGATTTGCAGTTGCGCCAGTTACGGTCATAGAAACGGTGTTTTTTGTGTTTTGGGTAATGTATAAAACAACAGCATTGTTTTTTAGCGTACCATCAAGATTATACGCGCCTGGAATTTTGCCTCCTTCATGGGCAAAACCATTTCTGTCATGCGGCAAAACCGTTACAGCGTTAGAAATCGTCGCTGTTCCTTCTATATTTCCTGTAACCGGAACTACTTTAATCGTATAACTTCCTGCGGCAAGTCCTAAAACGTCTGCACGAAAATAACTTCCATAATTGCGAATAAGCTGTGTGTCAATTCGTTGGTTTGTCAAACCGCCTCCGGTATAATAAACATTATAACTATCTGCACCAGCAACAGGATTCCACTTGACATAAGCAGTTTCGAGCCAGCCTGTAGCTTGCGTAATACTCACTGTTTGTGCGCTCACATGCACTGAAATCAGTAAGATTATTAAACTAAATAAAATTTTTTTCATAAGACTTTAGATTTTGAATATTAGTAAAAATTATTTTATGTAATGGATTACACGAAATTATAAAATAAAAATTATATTCCAAATTTTTTATACAAAATAAAAATAAAGTAAATATTTTTTGAGAATTGTTTATATTTTACTAGTATTTTCAAGGTTTATGCTTAAAATTGTTTCCAATAAACATTCACGATATTTTAAAGTTTTGACGATAAAATTTTAAAAAATATTTTAAATGATTCTTGAAATAGTCTAAAATGGTGTCATTTCAACTTTTTTATTTAAAATATTTGAAAAACTTAATTGCACTTTAAAGCTAAATCTTAAATATATCTTACATTTATCCCCCATAAATAATACTATATTAAATTTTATTCGATTATTTTTATTAATATAATATTTTAACTACATTTGTGTAATCGATTACTTTTTATCTAGAATTTATTTTTGTAATATATAAGTTTTGTAAAATTCAAACTTCTGATAATGAACAAGTTATTTTGTTTTTTTATTCTTTTAATGATTAACAATGCCTTTTGCCAAGTTCCAAAAGATACTTCATATACAATTATATCAGAATATAAAAAACAACTTAAGAAATATCCTTTCATTGAAATTGTACAGCCAAAATCAAATCCTTTAGTAATCGAACAACAGAATATTGTATATCATTCCTTTTCTAGTAGAGATTTGCATTTTGATTCGTATGTTTTTAAGTCCGATAAAAAGCTTCCTGCCATAATAATGCTCCACGACGGCGGATGGAAATCTGGAGATAAATCAATGTTGCAATCTTTTGCAGAAGCAATTGCTGTAAAAGGATATCAATGTTTTGCAATAGAATATAGATTGTCAGACGAAGCAAAATATCCTGCAGGAATTCACGATGTTTTGAAAGCGATAGATTACATAAAAAATAATGCTGAAAAATTTAATGTAGATGTAAATAAAATTGCAATTTTAGGACGTTCTTCAGGAGGCCAGATGGCTTCTTTAATAGGAACGAAATTTAATGCAGATATAAAAGCAATCATAAATATCGACGGAGTTTTAGCGTTTCACCATCCAGAATCTGCCGAAGGAAAGTATGCCGCTTTATGGCTCGGAGGAACTTATGAAGAAGTTCCTGAAATTTGGAACGACGCTTCGGCGCTAACGCATACTGATAAAAATACGCCTCCAATTTTATTCATAAACAGTCAGCACGACCGCTTTCACGCTGGCAGAAATGACATGATTGAAAAACTGAATAAATATAAAATATATTCAGAAGTGGAACAAATTCCAGACAGTCCGCATACATTCTGGCTGTTCCATCCTTGGTTTGAACAGACAATACAGTACACCATAAATTTCTTAGACGAAAAATTAAAATCTTAAAAAATGAATTTATCAAAATCAATTTTAGCCGGCGCGACGCTTTGTTTACTAGCAAGTTGCGGTTCAAAAAAAGAAGTCAGCTTGCAATCTAAAAATCAAAAAACCTATGCCGAAATTTCTGTAAAAGAAGGCGGCAATTGGAACGGAAGAAAATACGAAGGCGGTACCTTTAAAAACGTAGAAAGCTTGAAAGTTCCTGCCAACCACACCGACCATTCTTGGTACATTCGCTATGAAGGTCCGGGTTGGGAAAGCAATAAAGTGGGCTACAGATTGTATTTAGACTGGAGAAATGCCATCGATATTTATGGAAAATTGACTGATACTTTAGTGCTTTCAAAAGTAGGCCAAGACGGATTTGATTCCTATCACAACATGAGCAATTGGGGCGCAGATATTTTAAAAGTGGCCAAAGGAATGGGCGTCGGTTCGATCGGAAGGGTCATTAATAATGAAATGTATCATTTTAAAGATGTAGATTCTACTTTCGCAAAAGCGTCAAATGACAAAGACAAATCTGAAATCAAAGTAGATTATTTTGGATGGAAAACAAACAACCAGAAAACAAATCTGCAATCATGGCTGACTATTTTTCCAGACGAGCGCTATACCAAACATACGATACAGTCTTCCGAAATGATGGACGGAATCTGCACCGGAATCGTGAAATTAAACAAGCTTCCGTTAATTGAAAAAGCAAGCGAAAACAAAAAATGGGGCTATATTGCAACTTATGGAAACCAAACGCTTTTCAATGATAATCTGGGAATGGCAGTATTTTACGAAGTTTCTACCGCTGAAAAACCTTTTGAAGGGCCACATGATCATTTGATTCAATTCAAGCCTTCGAAAAATAAAATTACTTTTTACTTTTTAGGCGCTTGGGAAAAGGAAGTCGGCGGTATAAAATCAAAAGAAGAATTTATCCAATATTTGGATGCCAATTTGAGCAAATTAAACAAAAGCAATACATTAGACTAATATGAAAAACAGCTTTTTACAAAAATCTTTTTTAGTACTATTTGCTATTTTGTTGCTGACAAATTGCAAATCTCAAACTCCAAAAAGTAGTACCAATTTTGAAGTTTCCGACAAATTAAAATGGTCAGAAAGATTGGCGCAGACATTGATGAAAAAACATCCGAATGCGTATCAGATTGATGAAAAAAAAGAGCCAAAGTGGGATTATGTCCACGGTTTGGTAATGTCGTCTTTTGAGCAATTGTATAAAAAAACGAACAATCAGATTTATTTTGACTACATAAAAGGGTATTATGATTCGACAATTAAGGAAGACGGAAGAATTCCGAGCTACAAAATTGAAAATTATAATATCGATATGTTGGCGGCAGGAAATGCGCTTTTTTTTATTTACGATAAGACCAAAGAAGACAAGTATTTAAAGGCTTTGCAAACGCTTCGAAGCCAATTAGAAAAACATCCAAGAACTTCTGAAGGCGGATTTTGGCACAAAAAAGTATATCCAAATCAAATGTGGCTCGACGGATTATACATGGGTTCGCCGTTTTATGCACAATACACTTCGAAATTTGAAAATGGAAAAAACTTTGATGATATCGCAAAGCAATTTGAAGTCATTCAAAAGCATTTGGTAGATTCAAAAACCGGACTTTTATACCACGGCTGGGACGAAAGCAAGCAAATGGGCTGGGCAAATAAAGAAACCGGAACTTCGCCAAATTTCTGGTCAAGATCTTTGGGATGGTACGCGATGGCATTGGTTGAAGTTTTAGATTTTATGCCAGAAAATCATCCGAAACACAAAGAATTGGTGACTTATTTCAATCAATTGGCAGATGCTTTGAAAAAACAGCAGCATTCTTCAGGATTGTGGTACCAAGTTACAGATCAAGGAGATAGAAAAGGAAATTACTTAGAAGCTTCAGGATCGGCGATGTTTGCGTATGCTTTTGCCAAAGGTGCAAACAAAGGCTATCTCCCCAAAGAGTATAAAAAAATAGCAGAAAAAGCCTTTGACGGAATGACTAAAAATTTGGTAAAAGTGACTCCAGAAGGTTATGTAATTATCACCGAAGCTTGTGCTGTCGCTGGCTTGGGAGGAAATCCTTACCGTGACGGTTCTTACGACTATTACATCAACGAACGCAAGCAAGACAACGATCCAAAAGCAACTGGACCGTTTATTTTAGCGGCTTTAGAACTAAATAAATAATGAAAAAAATAACGATACTTTTTATACTATTTCTAGGAATTTCAAAGGGTCAAGCCCAAAATTCGAAAGTCACTTGGAAAGAAATTGTAAACCGCAAAGACGAAGCTTGGTTTCAGTCGAAAGAAGCCCAAGAAATAGGGGAGAACGTATTGTTATATCAGCGGAATATCGGCGCCTGGCCAAAAAACATCCAAATGCAAGAACCGCTTTCTGCCAAACAAAAAGCCGATTTGGTAGCGTTGAAATCCAGCACAAAAGAATGCACGATTGACAACGGCGCAACCACGATGGAAATGCTTTTTCTATCTAAAATGTACAAGCAAAATCCGCAGGAAAAATACAAAACTGCCTTTTTGAAAGGTCTGGATTACCTGCTGATGGCGCAATATGAAAACGGCGGCTGGCCTCAATTTTTTCCTTTGGAGAAAAAATATTCTTCGCATATTACATATAATGATGATGCGATGGTGAATGTGCTCAAGGTTTTAAAAGAAATTAATGAGCAGACGGACTTTTATTCGATAAAACCATCCGAAGAAATTAGGCAAAAATCCATTCTTGCATTTAATAAAGGAATCGACTGTATTTTAAAAACACAATACAAGCAAAACGGAGTTCTGACCGCTTGGTGCGCGCAGCATGATGAGTTCACTTTACAGCCTGCCGATGCCAGAAGTTTTGAGTTGAAGTCGCTAAGCGGACACGAATCTGCGGGAATTGTTTCTTTATTGATGTCGATAAAAAATCCTTCCAAAGAAATTATTACAGCGGTAAATAATGCAGTGACTTGGTTTGAAAAGACAAAAATAACCAATTTAAAGGAAGTCAAAATCTATGATGAAAACGGCAAGCAGATTGACCGAAAAATGGTGCTTTCCAAAAATGAAAAACCAATCTGGGCGCGTTTCATGGAATTAGAAAACAACAAGCCTTTCTTTTGCGACCGTGACGGAATCAAAAAGGATTCGCTTTCGCAAATCGGACACGAACGCAGAAACGGCTATGCTTGGTATGTGAATTCTCCTGAAAAAGTGATCGTGAAATTTGCCACTTGGAGAAAAGAAAACAAGATTCCGACGCCGAAAGATCCAAATAAAATCACGGTGGCTTTAGATGGTTCTGGCGATTTTGCATCCATTCAAGAAGCGATCGACCAAAGCCACGCTTATCCGTATGAACCGATCGTAATTTTCATCAAAAACGGAATTTACAACGAGAAGATAAAAGTCCATGAATGGAATACAAACTTGCATTTGGTAGGCGAGAGCAAGGAAAATACGATCATCACTTTTAACGATTATTTCGATAAAATAGGCGTGGGGAGAAACAGCACTTTTTACACATATACGATGCTTGTCGAAGCAAATGACGTTCTCCTAAAAAACCTGACGATTGAAAATTCTTCGGGACAAGTGAGACAGGCAATTGCATTGTCAGTGACTTCGACTCGCATTGCGGTTGTAAATTGCAAGCTTTTGGGACACCAAGATACGCTTTATGCTTCAGGAATTGGAAAGCAGTATTACAAAGATTGCTACATCGACGGAACGACTGATTTTATCTTCGGAAGCGCGACCGCTTACTTTGAAAACTGCCAGATTCACAGCAAAAGCGATTCTTTCGTAACGGCTTCTTCAACGCCAAAAGGCACAGCATTCGGATTTGTTTTCAATAATTGCAAGTTGACTGCCGATGATTCAATTTCAAAAGTGTATTTAGGAAGACCTTGGCGCTTTTATGGAAAAACGGTTTTCATGAACAGTGATTTAGGCAAGCATATTTTGCCAGAAGGCTGGAACAATTGGTCAAAACCAGAAGCTGAAAAAGGAACTTTTTACGCAGAATTTCAAAATACCGGCGAAGGTTCAAAAACGGATTCTAGAGTAAAATGGTCGCACCAGCTTACGAAGAAAGAAGCGAAAAAACATACGATTAAAAATATATTGGGAGAAAATAATCCCGATGTAAAAACGCAATGGTATGAGAATTTATAAGATTTTAGTTTTGGCTGTAATCCTTGCGATCGGCTGTAAAAGTGCGCAATCTGAAGAGAATTCGCCTGTTGTAATTTATACGATTGGAGATTCTACGATGGCAAATAAGCCCAATCCGAATGAAAACCCAGAAAGAGGGTGGGTGCAAGTTTTGTCTCCGTTTTTCAATGATAAAGTGACGATAAAAAATCACGCTGTCAACGGCAGAAGCACGCGAAGTTTCAGAGATTTGAAACATTGGCAGCCTGTTTTGGATTCCTTGAAACCAGGAAATTATGTGTTTATACAATTCGGACATAACGATGGAAAAGAAACAGATCCGACACGATATACAAATCCGCAGACTTCTTATCGACACAATTTAATCCGTTACGTAGAAGAAGCCAGATCAAAAGGCGCGATCCCGATTTTATTCTCGTCAATTGCCAGAAGAAAGTTCAACGAACAGGGCGTTTTATTAGATTCTCATGGAAATTACACGCTGCAGGCGCGCTTGGTGGCGCAAGAAATGAACGTTCCGTTTTTTGACCTGCAATATTTTACAGAGCTTTTAGAAGAATCTTATGGCGTGGAAGGTTCCAAGAAACTGCACCTGCATTTTGCTCCAAATGAAAATAATTTTATCCCAAAAGGAATTGAAGACAACACGCATTTGTCGGTTTTGGGCGCTACAGAAATTGCCAAGATTTTTGTGCAGGAATTGAAAAGGCAGGAACATCCGTTGGCGAAATATTTGAAATAGTTGCGCTTAAAATATTATTTCTTTGTCCATTTTTGACTAAATCGCACTTCTGCTAATTTCCTGTAAAGAAAATTCAAGCCAAAGGTTCCGATCATTCCATAATCGCTTACTTTCTTTACAGAGCCATTATTGTAAGTAACTGTCAACAGTGCCGTTTGGTCATCGGTGTGCATTACTGAATAGCTTTCTTGCAGATTTTCAAAATCGCAGTAGTTTAATATTTCTTGCAATTCATCGAATTTGCTATTACCTATTTTGCCGTAAAAAACTCCTTCTTCTTTCCCATACTCGGCTCTTTCATCGTTGCTAAAGTTGTAGTATTTGGCATGAAAAACAGATATATTGTCGCGATCAAGCGTCAATTTATAGACTGGGCAAGTTCCAAAACAGCCCGAAGTCTCAAACTCAATTTTAGTGATTTTGTTCTCTTTCGGATTCGCGTTGTATTCGATCAAATTCCCGAACTTAAAAGTCAATCTCGTCTTTGTTTGCGTATATATTTTATTTTCCCAATCGGTTAGCTTCTGCCTGTAAATCGCCAATAAAGGTTTTTCGCCTTCATATTCAACCATAGGAACAAGCGTTTGTCCCCATTCTAAATTCAGCTGAAAAATCTTGGTATTATTTTTCCCAAAATTCATTAAAAGAATAGGAGAGAAGCTACAGGATTTTCCGTCAGACGAGCAAGTATGGTCATCGCCAATCGCCATCAAATCAGTATAGCCATTGTTGTCAAAATCAGCTTTTTCAAAATATTTTTTTGCATTCAGCTTGTTCGCCAAAATTTTGTTGATGCTGTCATAACTGTGATTACGATCAAAATCCTGCAGGCGTTTTAATTCATATTTTTTATACAAAGTGTCGCTTTTTCGGATAAAATTTTCAATCGCTTCTTTTGTTTTCAAATTGTCTATTTCAGAAGGAATTCTTGCCGTTGCCAACCCTTTTTTATCCGTATTCTTTTCAATTCGGTCAGTTTCCTTTTCTTGTTTACATGAAGCAAAAAATACAAGAAACAAAAGTAAATTTAGTATTTTCATCATTTTGGTTTTTATGAAACTATATTGGTAAACGAAATAAGCAGTTACCAAATGCAACAGCTATTTCAAATTCCGTTCTTTCAAAATTTCTTCCAAAGCCTTGTCTTTTTTTGAATTATTATAAAGCTTGTAAGCAATAAACAGCGGAAGCAGCGTAAAAAATCCCCATGTGTTTTTCACAATACTGTACACTACAACGCCCATCATAAAGCCGATCAGCAGAGCATTGGTTATATCCATAGATTGCCTCTTTTTTGCTTTTTCAAGCAGTTCTTCATCTGATAATTCTGATAGTGGTTTTTGGGTCATTGGTTTTACTTATTAAGATTCTATTAGCAACAGTTTTTTGAAATTCACTAAAATAACTCGAAGATTTCGATAAACTTTTGTTCAAGGTTTTTCCTTTCTTTCTTGTTTTTCCATCTTGAGAACAACACGATAAAAATCACAAACGAATTGACAATTACATATTCTTCAAAGTGGAATTTTTTGGTATTTAAAAGAAAAAGCACATTGATTAAAATACCAGCAATAATAGGAAAAATAGCATTCATGATCAGATAATATTTACTATTCGGCGCTATGGAATAGCTTATATATAATGTATTGTTTTTAGACTTATAATCTCCTTTTATGACATATGATTTTGGCTGGAACGAATTAAATTTCAGACGGAAAGTTGTGTCGTCAAAATTTCCATAAAATAGCTTAGAAGCACCACCGAATCCAGTCAGAATGGTAAACGGTCGAAGCTTTATGTGACCGTTCTTCAAGTTTTTGGACATTCTGTTTCTGAATTCCGTACTGCTTAATTTTGATTTCATTTCCAAATTTCCCACCATTTCTTTTTAACAGATTCATTTTTAGCAACTCTTTCCAGCATATTCGAAATTCGCCTTTCCGCTTCTTCTTTAGAAATTCCGTTATAAAAATCTCTAACAAAAGGATGGTCAAAACTTTTATGCGGCATTAATTGAGGTCTTTGGCCGTTGCCTTGCGTAATGACGTCCATCGGAATACTTTCAGAAAAATCATAGTCGGCTATATCATTGCAGAGCCAGCCAAAATAGCCTTTTTCTTCACTTTCTTTTTTGAAATTGTGCTCATAATCTGCATAACTTTTTTCGCTCAATGAAACCCAAAGACCATAATTTAAGTTGTCACAGTGGTCGTTTACTTTTTGGATCAAAGTACAGCGAATAAACCTGTCAGTTTGGTCACCATAGTCGATCACGCAAAAATCGCTGTCAAGATAACCGAGCTTTTTCTTATCGGTGTCTGAGAGATAATTATAATTATCAGGCGATATAAAAGCTAGCGCAGGCCAGTCTTCATGCTCTTCTCCGCAACTACTGCATATATATTTAGTCTTTTCTGACATGCTATTTTTTGTTTCTATTTGGTTTTGAGATGGCATATTTATAGCGATTCGAAACTACTTTTCCCTGCACGCACATTCATGGTGGATATTCAAATAAGCAATCGAGTCCAGGCATATTTTCTCCAATACAGCAATATTGATGTCAGCTAATTTCTTGATGTAAATGCAGGCTTTGCTGCTTTTAAATTTGCCCAAGCCGTCGAGCAAATGTGTGTTTTCATCCGTAGGCGAATAAACGTATAAGGAAAATGCAGCCTTGCGGGGCGAAAACCCGATAAGCGGCGCGTCGCCTTCGTGGCCGCTGGCATATTTGTAATGGTAGCTCCCAAACCCAATTATTGACGGTCCCCACATTTTTGGCGTAAATCCTGACCATGCGCTCATCAGCACGATAAATTGGTGGCTGTCGGCTTTCTTCTGCTCGTCATCTACAAAAGCATTTATGAAATCAATGACATTGATTTCTGTTTCGGATGTTTTGTTTTTGGCCATTGGGTAATTTTTTAAAATTGGCAGTGAATATATTAAATTTCCTGCTAGTACTTGTAAAGTATCTCAATCGAAATCATTTCCATAAAATTCACTTCACAATAATTTTTGTATTCTATCCGGTATATTCTGGAGAAACGCACTTTTGCCAATATTCGATTATAATTTTCATGACCTCCTTAATTTCGTTGTAGCTGGACGGATTTATGAAAAATCCTTGAATTGATTTTGAGTAGGCATCGACTACGTGTTTTTGTTCAGCGGTCGTAGAAAAAAACAAATAAGGAATAGACTTTATTTCAAGCTGCTTGTTTTCATAAACCTTCTCTCTTAATTCCATCCCATTGAGTTTCGGCATGTTGATATCAGAAAAAATAATGAAAGGCTTAATTTTAGTAGCAGTTAAGAATTCCAAAGCCTTTTCAGCTTCCGTAAAGAATATAATTTCATTCTTATAATCAAGACTTTCAAAAACGGCGGCTAGCACATCTTGATCGTCTTGATCGTCTTCAATAAAAATTATGGGGCCCTTCTTATTCATGTTTTTTTCTAAAGATACTGCAATTTAGCAAACAGCAATAGTTTATTGATGCGCTGCAAAAGTATTTGTGAAAAGCCCTGCCATTAGGTCTGTCCAATTTGTAAGTGCTGTTATTTTTAGTACCTAACGTTTTCCAATGTGAATTTAAAAGCCGTAGCATCTGTTCCATATCCACCTCCAGTCATAACGATATCAGCACTGTTAATGCCAAGCAGGCTAATTTTGAAATTTATCTGAGAG
>Ga0247817_10001475_pt1 | contig 12355 bp, 15 predicted proteins | sample UWRJL212509R1_FD_178010 | JGI IMG/M metagenome (GOLD analysis project Ga0247817, IMG submission 178010) | Plant litter microbial communities from Arlington Agricultural Research Station in Wisconsin, United States - UWRJ-L212-509R-1 | ecosystem: Environmental > Terrestrial > Plant litter >... | reverse complement strand
GATCTGGGTGGTGTAAATCAAGAAATGGATGATGCTTCTGAAGCGAATATTGATGGATTGATGAAAGCGGCAGCAACATGTATTGAAAAAAATAAAGATGAACTTGAGTTGATTGTGAATCGTTTAATACAGTATAATTAATTTGGTTAATAACGCGTTACATTACATATGCTTGAAGTAATATTGCTCATTTATCTCTGCTCTATAATATCGAAATTAGCAGAAAGTAAAAATTTATCTAAAAGACGATGGGTTATTCGTACAGTGATGTATTGGATATTGGGAGAATTTACGGGTGTGTTTATCGTGATGGCTACAGGGATAAAGGTTGAATCAACAGCAATGGATAATATGGGAGTTGTATATATGATGCTGGCTGGAATGTTAGGGGGATTTTTAGGGTATCTTTTAGTCAGGAAACAATTGGAAGATTCTCCTTCAAATCCGACCGATATATAAATGAAATACGTTTAATTCATTAAACTCGTAAGACATGAAAAGTAAGTTTCGCTTTAGTATTCTTTATTTTTTTATTCATGTATTAGTAAGCCTTACTTCGGTGAATGCGCAGAATGATTCACCTACGCTTACGAATCCGAGTTTACGAACCTTAGGTAAACCGATCAATACAGTGGAGTTTTCTGAATTTGCACCAACCATTAGTGCGGATGGCAATACACTTATTTATGAATCGGATAAAAGTGGACGCTGGCGCTTGTATATATCGTATCAAACAAATGGTATATGGTCTGAACCGAAGGATATGGACGTGATCAATAACCGGGTTATGCCTGGTGATTTTATCGGCGGACCCTGTTTCAGTTATGATGGCAACCGTTTGTATTTTACATCCAATATGAAAGGTACCGTTGGCGGTATGGATATGTGGTACAGCGAAAAAATAAATGATGTTTGGCAAGCACCTAAAAATATGGGTAAAACAGTGAATACCGCCGGTTATGATGGGTTTCCTTCAGTTTCTCCGGATGGAAAATCACTCTATTTTATGCGTGCAGGTACTGCGAATTCTCCAACTGGGCAGCGGTGTTGTATTTTAATGATCGCAGAAAAACGAGGCAACTATTTTATCAATCCAAAAGCTTTGCCATCACCTGTGAACAGTGGTTGCGAAGGTTATCCCAGAATTATGGCAGATGGAAAAACATTGATATTCTCATCTTACAGATCCGGAGGAAAAGGAGGTTATGATCTGTATCAATCCAAACGGACAGGAGCAAAGTGGAGCAGTCCGGTTGCTATGGAATTCATCAATACTCCCAAAGATGATGAATTGATCTCTGTTCCCGCATCGGGAGATATTATCTATTTATCCAATACCAATAAAAATAATAAAGACGATATTTATAAACTTCCTTTGCCTAAAGAATTCCGCCCTGATGAAGTGGTGATTGTACAAGGCGTTGTTAAAAATGAAGAAACGAATAAGCCTATGCCAGCTGTAATTCGTGTGAGTAATATTAAAACAAAAGAGAAAATTTCTGAAACAGAAAATGATTCTTTGTCCGGTAAATATAATTTGTATTTGCAGAAAGGCAAAAAGTATGATGTATCTGTAACCTCCAAGGGATACAGTTTTCAGTCAGAAGTATATGACCTTGAAAAAGCTGTTGCCTATGAAACCATTAAAAAAGATATGGTATTGGAACCCCTTAAATTAAACGTATCATTCCGTTTAAATAACTTATTTTTTGATTTTGATTCAGCTTCTTTGACCAAAGATTCTGAATTAGAGCTGGATCGTGTGATTGAAATGATGAAGGCAAATCCAAATATGCAAGTAGAAATTTCGGCTCATACGGATGATATGGGCAGCGATGCATACAATCAAAAACTATCGCAATTACGTGCAGAATCGGTGGTGAAATATTTAACAGTACATAGTATATCAGCTGCCCGATTAATAGCAAAAGGTTATGGCGAATCTGTTCCTTCAGTTGCAAATGATACAGAAGAAAACAGAGCAAAAAACCGTCGGGTAGAATTTAAAATCATAAAACTGTAGGCTGCATGTCTCAATCAATTAAAACTGCTTTGGTTGGTTTTGGTAAAGCAGGTGAATTTTTACATGCGCCTTTTATTCATACAAATCCTTCTTTTGAATTAGCTGTAATTTTAGAACGTACCCCCAAACATGCTGCAACAGCTTATCCGGATGCGCGTATTGTGCGTACCTATGATGAAATTCTTACAGATACTTCTATTGAATTAATTGTTTTAGTAACACCCAACCAAACACATGCTATGATGGCAGAGCAGGCTTTGCTTGCGGGTAAACATGTTGTTGTTGATAAACCATTTACAGTGTATGCTGCCGATGCAAAGCGTTTGCAGGAAGTATCCGAACAAACAGGCAAGGATATTTTTGTTTATCAGAACAGAAGATGGGACGGTGATTTCTTGACAGTAAAGCAGTTGTTGCAAGAAGGAATTTTAGGCGAGATCAATTCTATCGAATCACGCTTTGATCGATACCGCCCGGAACCAAGAACTACTTATTGGAAAGAATCAGACGTGCCGGGAAATGGTTTATGGTATGATCTTGGTCCGCATTTGATGGATCAGGTTTTTCAGTTGTTTGGTCAGCCGCTGCAGTATAAAGCTGATATTAAAAAACAACGAGCGGGAGCTGTTGGAATTGATTATTTCGATGTTGCATTCATCTATGAAAAACTGATATATACAATCCATGCAGGTATGTTAGAGCAAGAAACTACACCACGCTGGCTTATTAAAGGTTCTAAGGGTTCGTATGTGAAGTATGGAGTTGATTCACAGGAAGCACGATTGAATGCGGAAGAGCAGCCAATTGGGTTTGAGTGGGGAAAGGAAGATCCGGTTGATTACGGTTCAATTACGTTTACAGATGGAAGTACGAAAGTATACCCAACCATCAATGGCGACTATCGGAAATTTTACGCAGGTGTTTACGAAGCGATACGAAATCAGCAACCGTTTCCAATTACATTGAACGATGCGGTTGAGCTGGTGGGATGGCTAGAGAGACTGGCTAAATTTTCTATCTCGAAATAAAATATTCTTTAAAAATATTCAATTCTGCCAATTCTTGTTCTACAAATTTTTCAAAAATAATATCACCCACTTGTGTTCTTAAGGCAGAGATACCAACATCTATCAAACGTAAACCTTGTTCAGTAAGTAAAATATTGTCAAAAGTCAGTCCGCCAATGTTAGATGGCCTTCTTATGTCTCTATGAACAAAACCAGCTTTATGTAATTCTTTTAATTCGTCTTCAAAAACATCTAACCAAAGCTCTCTTTTTTCAACTTCAAAGGCACGATAATCAATTGGTTTGATTCTTTCCATGATAAGTAATTCGGCATTGAATTCAATATTGAAATCTAAACGGATAAATTTTACGACTAAGTCATTAATTCCGTTTGCAAATTTCATTTTGTCTGCTTCTGATCCAATATCTGAGCGCGTATCATCTGTAAATAATTTAGCGACTTCCGTTTCAGAAAGTACAATTACAGTATTATTTGCTCCAGATGATAAACGTTTTGGGTATTTCATTTTTTTAATTAGTACAACTCAAATATAAGAAAATACAGACTTATTTGATATTCTTTGCTTTCGTATCCTTTTTTACCAATCTGAAACTCACCATCATTGAAATAAATAATCCAAGTATTATAAATGTAGTAAAGCCTTGAATGAGGAAATCTGTTTGGTTGTAATAGTTCTGTGCTTCCTGTATGGCAATAATGCTGTTGCCTCCGGACGTGATTGCTTTTTTTGCAGATACAGCAATCATGTTTCCAAAGTAATCCGGGTTGATGTATTCTAGAAATAAAAGTTGTAAAGGCAGATTTAAAAAGGCTGCAGTTACACAAACAATAACACCGCTCATTAACCCATCTTTTATTTGGAACTCTCCTGGGGGCTGTAAATAATAACGTTTTTTGATAGCCAAATACAGTCCAATAACAGGTAATATATAAATGATGTTTTCGATATAGAGGTAATAATCAATATACCGATCGTGTAAGCCAAAAATAAATTCTAAACAGAGCAATATAAACATTGCTAAAGCTACTGCAACACCAGCAAATAATTCGTTTTTAATAACCATGAAATTGTTTTATGTAGTAGTCGGTTGAGTTTGATTTTTATTGTATAGAAAACATACTTTAATTGATCTTCTCGTTAATAATTAATCAACGATTGAATTGTTGAGCAATAAGGTGTGAGTTTATCCTTACCTGCCAGAAAGTCAAGTTCAATTAAGAATGAATAGGCAACAATTTCTCCTTGAGATTTTTTTATCAATTTAGAAGTCGCTTCTGCTGTACCGCCCGTGGCTAAAATGTCATCATGGATAGCTACACGCCAGCCTGGCTGAATGGCGTCGGTATGCATTTCAATGGTGTTGGTACCGTATTCTAAAGCATATTCTTCATAAACAGTTTTATAAGGAAGTTTTCCTTTTTTACGAATTGGAATCATCGGGATACCAAGTTCTATAGCAATGGATAAGCCGAACCAGAATCCGCGGCTATCCAGACAAGCAATTGCATCGGGCTGAAAAGGTCTCAATTGATTGGCAATCGTCTGAACAATAGCTTTACATAATTCTGTATCTTTCAACAAGGGCGTAATATCTTTAAAAACAATTCCGGGTTGAGGGAAATCAACAATGTCCCGGATCGTTGATTTGATTGTTTGTTCTAAAATTTCTTCGGATGTAGCCATAAAATTTATCCTTGTTTATTGATTCCATCAACAATATACGACATCTTGCAGGTGCTTTACAAGAGTATATTTAATGGAAAAGGAAATAATTACCGGCATATTGGTTCCCATGCAACAGGAGATCGAATTGATCCTGCACCACATGCATGTAGAGAATATTGTTGAAACAGGAAGCCGTAAGTTTTACGTTGGAACAATACAAGGTAAAAAATGCATTGTGAGTTTATCGCGTATAGGGAAAGTGGCATCTTCAGTTACTGCAGCGGTTATGATCGAGCGTTTCGGTGTGGACCGTGTGATTGTTACAGGAGTAGCCGGCGGCTTAACCGATGAAGTGAAAATCGGAGACATTGTTGTTGCTACCTCTTCTGTTCAACACGATATGGATTGCAGGCCAATATTTCCCCAATTTGAAATTCCGTTGTTGGATGTTGTTACCTTCACTTGTGATACAACCATGGTGGATGCAGCATTTAAAAGCTGTTCAACCTTTATTCAGGAAGAACTATATGACTTTGTAAGTAAAGATGAGTTAACTGCCTTGCATATTCAGTTCCCAACTGTACACAAAGGCTTACTTGTGAGCGGTGATCAGTTTATAGGCACGATGCCTCAATACGACAAAATACGATCCGAACTTCCTGAAGCTATTTTCGTTGAAATGGAAGGAGCTGCTGTTGCACAGGTTTGTTATGAATATAATGTACCGTTGGTAGTCGTTCGTTCCATATCAGATAAAGCCAATGCCATCGCTCACATAGACTTTAACCGTTACATTGAAAATGTCGCAAAGTATTATACCTGGGGTTTGATTGAGGGGATGATGAAGTGAAGAATAGTGAAGAATAGTGTAGAGTGTAAAGTTTAAAGTGTAAACATTAAGTTAACCACTTAGATAACTTTTGAATGGAATGTTCAATTTTAGCAGTTTTTAGATATAAGAAACGATTACATTTTACACTCTAAACTTTACACTTATCAAGTAGAGAATTGAAAATGAAAATATAAACAATCATTAGCCATTTCACATGCAACCAACAATAAAAAACGATCCTAAAATAATCAACTCCTGGTGTACCTACGATTGGGCGAATTCAGTGTATTCATTAACGATTACAACTGCGATTTTTCCTGAATACTTTTTAGGCATCACAAAGAATGAAGCAAATGGTAATCTGGTAGACTTCTTTGGATTTTTGATTCCCAACACGGTTTTATATTCATGGTCTGTATCAATTGTGTTTTTAGTTGCTGCAATTTTAAGTCCGTTTTTAACTTCCATTGCCGATTACTCAGGGTTGAAAAAAACGTTTATGAAGGTGTCTTGTTACACGGGGGCTTTCGCCTGTGCAGCCTTATATTTTCTAAATGCACATACTATTGAATTTGGTGTATTGGCTTTTGTGTTAGCAGGTATAGGTTACAGTTCGAGTATTGTATTTTATAATTCGTATCTGCCGGAAATTGCAACCGAAGATCAATACGACCGGATTAGCGCAAAGGGTTATACATGGGGGTATGTGGGTAGTGTATTGTTATTGATCATTAATCTTGTGTGTTTAATTTTCCATGAAAAAATTGGCATTACAGAAAGCTTTGCTGCACGATTATCATTTTTAACTGTTGGGATTTGGTGGTTTGTATTTGGACAAATATCCTTTATGGGTTTGCCTAAGGTTCAACAGAAAAACAACACCGGACACATGTTAACCAATGGTTTAAAAGAATTAAATAAAGTATGGAAGAACATACAGAAACTGCCTTTATTGAAACGCTTTTTAGTTGGATTTTTCTTTTACAATATGGGAGTGCAAACGGTCATGTATTTAGCACCACTGTTTGCTAAAGAGGTTATACATATTGAAACAGAAGCATTGATCGGCACAATTCTATTAATTCAATTGGTTGCGATTGCTGGTGCCTTTGCATTAAACAGATTGTCAAACAAGGTAGGGAATACAAATGCGTTAATGATTGGTGTAGTTGTGTGGATTGTGATTTGTTGCATGGGATATGTAGTTCAGCCTGGCTTGAGCTTCTTTATTCTTGCAGGTTCCATTGGTTTTGTAATGGGTGGTGTGCAGTCGCTATCACGTGCTACCTATTCGAAATTAATGCCTGTAAATACAGAAGATCACGCTTCGTATTTTAGTTTCTTTGATGTAGTTGATAAAATGTCTATTGTATTGGGGACTTTTAGCTATGGCTTAATCAGACAAATAACAGGAGATATGCGTAATAGTTTAATTGCCCTGGGTATTTATTTTGTGATCAGTATTTTCTTTTTACGATTGATTCCTTCGAAGCAGATTTATGATACACATTTGCCGGAGTAGTTACCAGTTTCCAGGGGCTAGTTGCTAGACCCAGGAAGTACTTGGTACAGAGTACAGAGTACGAAGACATCGAAGCGATGTTGATATCTTATTAACAATCAACTAATTGATTTTTAGTTTTATATACTATGTTTTAAAGCCTACTAACACTTAATCCACAAAGCATTTTCTACTTTGAAAAAAATGTATCTTTGTATATAACTCCTTTTTACTTCGTACTCTGTACTTAGTACAAAGTACTCAAATACACACACATGATTCTTTCCGGTTTAGAGATTAAAGATAAATTAGGTTCAGACATAGTTATTGAACCTTACGACGATTCCCGTTTAAATCCCAACAGTTACAACTTACGTTTGCATAATGAATTGCTGGTGTATGACAACAATGAGTTGGATATGAAAAAGCCCAACACTGCTTCGCCTTTAATCATTCCTGAAGAAGGATTGCTATTGGAGACTGGTAAATTGTATTTAGGCAGAACCATTGAATATACAGAGTCGCACAACTATGTACCGATGCTGGAAGGTCGTTCCTCTATCGGTCGCCTGGGCTTATTCGTTCACGTTACAGCCGGCTTTGGCGACGTTGGGTTCTGTGGTTTCTGGACACTGGAGATCTTCTGTGTACATCCAATTCGCGTTTATCCGGGCGTTGAGATCTGCCAGATCTTCTATCATACGATTGAAGGTAAATACGAAAATTACAAAAGCGGAAAATATCAAAACAACAAAGGTATACAGCCGAGCTTGTTGTATAAGGATTTTGAGAAGTAGGTGCCGGTTTCTAGGTACTAGCTATTAGACAATCAAATAGGTACTAATTTCTAGTTATCAGGTACTAGACAACGAAAAATCTTTTTAATTAAATATCTTATTTATACTTTAATCTAGTAACTAGAGACTAGAACCTCGTAACTTTGGTCTAGCAGCTAGAACCTTGTAACTCGAAACTAATATGCTTCCCATCGACCCACTCAATCAGGTAGCGGAATTTCACCGCACATTTAAACATCCCATTTTAGATACGCCAACAATTCCTGCAATCGAACGGGCGAAATTGCGCGTAGCCTTACTTGCAGAAGAGCTTAAGGAATTGGAAGAAGCAATCGCTCAAAATGATATTGTAGAGGTTGCAGATGCGTTGTGTGATCTACAATACGTATTGGCAGGAGCAGTGCTTGAGTTTGGCCTGGGCGAAAAGTTCAAGGATCTGTTCGATGAGGTACAGCGCTCAAATATGAGTAAGACGTGTGCTACGGAGCAGGAAGCGAACGACACCATTGCACATTATGAAGCGAAAGATCAGCCGTGTTATCACGTTAAAAGTGGTAATCATTATCTGGTTTACAGAACAGAAGATAATAAGACATTAAAATCTATTAACTATTCAGCAGCAGATCTAAAATCGATTGTTGAGAAATAGTAAGGTCTGCTTTTATGAACAAAAGGCTTACTGAAACACTGTTTTTAGGTAAGCTTTTTTATTTCACGTGTATTTTATGAAAAAGATAATTCTATTTTTAATTTTTACATGCTGTGCATTTTCGTTCTGTAATGCTCAGGATAGTAAGCAGAGATTGATCTCTGAGATAAAAGCAGCCAATACGATCGAATGCTACTATCTGGGACAAGCAGCAAGACCCTCGGCATTATTTAAGAAAGCAGATACATTGAATACATTGCTTTCCATGAAAGAAAAAATACAACTGTTTGCTGATTCAAATAGAGTATTGAAATATTATTGTTTTTACAACATCATGTCTGAAAACGATTCTATCGCATTTGAATTGTTAAAGCAGGTGATTGATGATTCAGCAGAAACACAATATTTTTGTGGATGCATCATTGAATCATTTCCGTTTAATAGTTTATTAGTGAATAAATACAGCCAATTTATAGAAGCAAAATATAAAGATGGTAATCCCACAGTGATGGGAGATGACAGAAGAGTGCATATGTTCCCTAAATCAGATAAAAAAAAATATAAAGAGAAGTATAACCAATTGATGTTACTGATTGATCAGTCTATTTATAAAGATTTAATATTAAAATACATTCATTATTAGATCCTTTTTTAAGTATTTATACGGGTATAAATAATCTATTATATAAGGTAACTAGCAGACAAAAGTTTCAGACAAACTCCTTTTGATACTTTTTAAGTGAAATTAGCTTTGTGTATATGATTAAGAAAAATATAAAAAGAACATTACGCGTTTCAAGATATATTGTATACCGAGAAACATTGGTAGATTACAAGGAACATTTCTGGTCTTTTATCGGCGCATTTATCGGGATCGGTTTAATCACTTTTTTTCAAAGTAAAATCGTAACGCATACTGAAAATGTTTTTCTGATCGGGTCCTTTGGTGCCACTAGTGTACTTGTATTTGGTGCTATTCAAAGTCCATTGTCACAACCACGTAACCTGATCGGCGGACATGTAATCTCTGCGATCATTGGAGTAACTGCATATAAATTATTTCCGGATATGCTTTGGCTCTCAGCACCGTTTGCTGTTGCGCTATCAATTGTGCTTATGCAGATCACAAAAACATTGCATCCTCCGGGTGGTGCTACAGCACTCATTGCAGTTATTGGTTCAGAAAAAATAAAACACCTTGGTTATTGGTATGTATTAAGTCCTGTGTTGACAGGGTGTTTGATTATGCTTGCAGTTGCACTCGTGTTTAATAATATTACTTCACATAGAAGTTATCCGACAGGTACACGTTATAAGAAAGTGATTAAAAGATTCTTTGCCAGCGAGACACGATTATAAGATTGCAGGAAAGACAGGATTATGCGTTTGTAACTTATAACCTCGGATGTTATTATTAAGATTCTAAATAATCTTGTCCCTCGTGTTTATCCTATCATCCTGTCGGTATTACTAGTTTTTTATTGTAGACTCGCTTAAATTCTAAACTTTTTGCACCAAAATTAATAAGGAGACCATCAGCAATATTATAAGCTTCACAGTAATTAATTGCTTGAGCCTTGTGCGCTTCTTCTATTTTTTCAACGGCTTTGATTTCAAGCATAACTTTTCCTTCTATAAAAAAATCTACCCTTCTTAAGCCTACAGAATTTCCTTTATAAATTATTTTCATTTCTTGTTCCCATGAATATTTAATCTTTAGTTGATCAAATTCAATAGCTAAACAACGTTGATAGATTTTTTCTTGAAAGCCATTTCCTAATGTTTTATGTACTTCCATAGCACATCCGATAATTTTATGCGTTAAAGCATTGATTTCAGTATTCTCCATGTAAAAAAATATAGTTTGATGAAATATGTCACCAAACTATACAATCAAATAATAAATTCAAACTAGCCAATAAAATAGTAACAATTGATAATACGATAAAGAAAGAGATAATCTTGTCATCCAATAATCTTTTAATCGTGTTCAAATCCTGTCTTTCCTGCAATCATTTAATCGTGTCAATACTGGCACTTACTCGAATATCATATGCTTTACAGAATCTCCACTGGATGCTAGTTCCTGCAGCGATTCAATGCCAATTTTTAAATGTTCTTCTGCATATAATTTTGTAACTGAAGTATCACTATCGGCAGTCTTTACACCATCTGGTACCATTGGATTGTCGGATACTAATAATAACGCGCCATGCGGAATGCTATTTGCAAAGCCTACTACAAAAATGGTTGCAGTTTCCATATCAATTGCCATTGTTCTGATCTTTTTCAGATACTCTTTAAATTCTGCATCGTGCTCCCAAACTCTTCGGTTGGTTGTGTAAACCGTTCCTGTCCAGTAATCTCGTTCGTGTTTGCGAATAATAGACGATACGGCTTGCTGCAAACGGAAAGAAGGCAAGGCTGGAATTTCTTTTGGTAAATAATCATCGCTTGTACCTTCACCACGTATGGCTGCGATTGGGAGGATCAAATCTCCGACTTTGGTTTTCTTCAAACCTCCACATTTTCCTAAAAATAAAACAGCTTTTGGCTCAATTGCTGAAAGGATATCCATACATGTAGCCGCCATTGCACTGCCCATACCAAAGTTTACAATGGTAATGTTATTCGCAGTTGCTGTCTGCATGGGTTTACCAACACCTTTGATCTCTGCACCAAATTGCCTGGCAAACATTTCTAAATAATTGTGAAAATTTACGATTAAGATATATTCTCCAAATTCTTTAATTTCTGTTCCAGTATAACGTGGCAACCAGTTCTTTACAATTTCTTCTTTCGTTTTCATACAACAATATTAAATGTAATAACTGAAATTTCTATAATTAAGTACGTAAATTACGTATCAATAGTATACAACATGTATCCGGATTTAAATTTACCAGTGGCTAATTTAAAACTTGCTAAAGAGCAAGATGAAATCTATGTATATGACATTATACGTAAAAAAAATATTTTGTTGACTCCGGAAGAGTGGGTTCGCCAACATTTTGTTCATTATTTGATCCATAGCTGTAAATTCCCTAAAACACTTTTTAAGGTTGAGACCGGGCTTACATATAATACGCTAAATAAAAGAAGTGATATAAAAGTCTATAACCGACAGGGTTCTGTATTCATGTTGGTCGAATGCAAAGCTTTTTCGATACCTATATCCGGTTATACATTGAAGCAGATTTCAGCGTACAATAAAACCATTGAAGCAGAATGGATCGTTGTAACAAATGGCTTTGACCACTTTGCTTTTCAACGTGAAGGGGAAGGTGATGCTATGCAATTTGTAAAAAGAATGGAACTCCCTATTTGGTGCTAAAAGGAAGTTCGCTGTTCCAATTGTAATACGTGTTGTGGATCATGCCATTGGTATAATATTGAATAATTGCATGAATGAATTTTTTTTCTGTATCGTTTGCTGCTCTAACGAACACATCTTTATAATTTTTAATGACAAATTCTTTATTGATAGCCCCTTCAATATAATAGTCCTGTAAGAAAACCCTGTATGTATTGTGCGAAAAATTTATCGCATAGCCATGGCCGGTTTGCTTACCAAATACCGATTGACCGATCAATGCCGGACTAGGATTGATAATCTGCAAATAGTCCAGGATACTTGGCATAATGTCGATCTGATTTGCTATTAAAGATGTATCAGCCTTTAGTTTCTCTGCAGGGTGAAAGAATATTAAAGGAACATTGTAATCGCCGCGTGTATTGCTATACTTTTTCTTATCATGCATTTGAGTATGATCTGCTGTAATAACAAACAGCGTATTGTTATACCATTTTTCTTTTTTAGCGCTTTCGAAAAACTTACGCAACGAATGATCTACATAAC
>Ga0247817_10001474_pt1 | contig 12356 bp, 11 predicted proteins | sample UWRJL212509R1_FD_178010 | JGI IMG/M metagenome (GOLD analysis project Ga0247817, IMG submission 178010) | Plant litter microbial communities from Arlington Agricultural Research Station in Wisconsin, United States - UWRJ-L212-509R-1 | ecosystem: Environmental > Terrestrial > Plant litter >... | reverse complement strand
ATTATGGCAGTAAACCCGATATAATTTCAACTTCATTTTACATGACGGCTTATAGAGGAATTATGCCAAACTTTATAAGTCCTTCAACAAACCTTGTAACGGCATGCCTCAACGAACCAGGAAGAACCATTGAAAGTTTAAAGGATAGAGAATCACTTATTGATGGAACGTCAAACGGGGCTATTGAACCATTGTTTTCTTCGTGGAAGGATTATTCAAGAACAGGTAGTATTATTGTGGGTTGTCAGATCGACAAGAATAAATTTTATGGTATGTATTCTAATGAAGGAAGAGGAATTACTTCTTTGGGAAAGGGAATTGGATGGGAGTCAACTCAAAACTGTATGAATCCAATGGAAAAAGGAGCAAGTTTTGCAACTCCAGATGTTGCTGTTAAATTATTAATTGCAAAAGCATATTGGAGATCAAAAGGGTTTGAGCCTTTAGCAATAGAATCAAGAACTAGACTTCTGCTGAGCTCGGATTTAGAAAGTTCTTTTATAGGAAAATTTGCTTCAGCTGGACAGTCAAATTTGTCTAAGTTATTGATGATTTCGGATGGTTACATTGAAGATAATAATGGAATTGTAAAAGAATGTATAATAACTAAATCTTCGTTTGTTGAGGTTGATGAAAATTCTAGATTTCCTTTTGCAAGAGGATTGTATGGTATTTCAGGATTAAGCATTGTAGATAATAACGTTTGTGTTTTTTTTGAATCTTCGATGTCTTGGATTCCAGTTAATATCAAAAAAATTTTTATTACTATAGTTGAAAATGGAGTTTCCGAATCATTTAATTCAATAGAGGAGTTAAAAGCAAAATATAAACATTTAGTAATCCTTAAAACTTAAAAATCATGAAAAACAAACATTACTTAATTATTTTACTATTGGCTATTTTTAATCTTTCAAGTAGTTGTTCATCGAATTACAATAAAATAATGGGAAAAGCAGTTAAAAAGGCTATCGGTTCAGATTTAAAAGGCTATCAGATATTTAGTTATCCAACAGATAATTTTGGACTTATAACATCATATGAAAATTCAGTGTCAGATTCAAATTTTCTTTGTGATATGTGGAATTGCATTGGAGTTAATGATGAAACTGTTGATTCAGAAAATTGGTTAAAGTTAAATAATTTCGCGGGTGTAGGAGGAGGAGGTACAATAACATTAAGCGAAAAAAATAAGACTAAAGTTGCGGTTGATGTTATCTTGCCTAAAATTTATGAGGTAGTTGGTTTGAGTGCTGGTTTTAAAAAGGATCAAACTAAAGAAATAAACATCACTATTGGAAAAGCTTTTTTAAGAAAGCTCAGAAGAGATCCGATAATAGATTATATAAATAGCCTAAATAGTGATAAATCTTTAAAAAAGGCATTTGATAATGGAAATTTAGTAATAGTGGTGGCAGATTGTGTTATTGAGAGTATAACTGTAAGTGTGAAGGTCGATCAAGTTATTGGAGGCGATATCGATGCCAAACTTGGAATTACAGGTACAAATGTCGCATCAAAAATATTTCAAGATGCACAGCTTTCTGTTAATGTTGAAAAGAATTCTTCAGGAACCTACACTTTTAAAGTTTTGCATCCAGTAATTTTTGCTCGTTTAGCAAAAAAACAACCATCGGGAGGTTCTTTAAGTTCAGATGAATATTTTAATGATTGGGAATCAGTACAATATAATAGTGATCCTTCTAAGAAGTAGAATGAAGAATTTGATCTCATAAATAATTTTGGTTGTTTTTTTTAGCAGTCGCAATCATTAGAATTCAAATTAATTGAGTTTTGAATTTTATAGAAGTATAATAGTTAAAAAAGAACTATTCATTGAAATAGTTAAAAATAGAAATGGGAACAAATTGTTTGCTCTTTTTAGCAATAGTGGTAAAAAATCCAATTGCTAACATTTCTAAAAAATATGAAGAACAAGGAAACCCTAAAATTTAGTACCAAGGCTTCTATGTGTTTGTCTAAAACCTAAATAAAAATAAACCAATTTCTATCTTCAGTTGAGTGATAGGCAAAAGTGCAGTATCACCATATTTTTTTATCTTGAAAAAACAATTGAAAGTAGAAAAAAAACAAGAGCTTCTGATTTAAATAAGGCTCTTGTTTTTTAAATAGAACTCAAACTTTAATGTTTTCGAACCTAAATTTCTTAGCGTTATAGTTTGCTGGGATTATTTTTTTTTTTAATGCACATGTGCCACGATTCTGCTGAAATTAGTAAACTTAAGTGTGATAAAATTAGTAAAGACATATGTATCATAATTAATATTTTCATTACCATAGTAAACAAAAATTAGGATCAATTAAACTTCAAGGATGCTTAATTCGATGGAAATTTCAATATGACTTATTATTCATAAGTACTATGGTTAGTCCGAAAGCGCTGAAGAAGTATTTTTTTACGGAACTTCAGACTCCGCAACATAAAGGTAACTTGGTGAATTCCCTAAAAAAAGAAATACAGTCGATAACGGTTGTCGTAAGCGGAGTAGCAGGATTCGAATCTTAAGTTTTCAAATCCCGTCTTTGCTAAGTTTATAAAACAATCTTTAAATTCGGACCAAAACCCCAAACTTTTCAAATCGCTGTTACCCGATGTAATTTATCGTTGTTTTCCTTCTGGATTTTCAACTGTTTTCCATCGATTATAATTGCTCGTGTATTTTTTTTTATAATTATCCATCGAAGCTTTAAATTGACCGATAATTAAAATTGCATCACTATTTGAAGGTAAAGTTTCAGTATCTAGTAAATCTAAAAAAGTAACAGTCGGTTCATCTTTTAAAAATTCTTTTAGTTTAGTCAAAACTCGATTAACATTTTTAACCTTGAAAGCATTTAATGCATCATCTGGTTTTTTCTTTGAAAATTCTTTCATTTCAATATAAATAGATTCAGCTAATTCATTTAGCATTTGAAAATTTATAATTTCTGCGTCTGTTGGAAGTATTATTTTTTTTGCCATTTTATTTTATTTTTTTTGGTGGAGCTGTTTTTATTTTAGACTTAGATTTGTTAACTACCCAATACCACTCAAAAATATATTTATTTCCGTCATATTTTTGTTCAATATAAATGTTGTCAGCTCGCAATTTTTCAAAACAATTTAAATATTGTGAAAGAATAAAAGTTACATCGCTGTTGGAAGGCAAATCATCCTCATCAAACTTTTCAAATGAATCAAGAGGTTTATATGTTGTACCTAAAATTTTGTTACCACTTAATATGATTTCATTTATAAACTTTAATTTAAATTTGTTAACACCATCGTTTGGAGATTTTCTAGCCAAAATAGTTATTTCGGTTAGCAACCCTTCAAGCTGAGTTTGTGTTTTTTCAAAATTGTTTATTTCAGTGTTGTTCATTTTTTATGTTTTTTTAGGAAGGACAAGCTCTTGTAAACTCAATATATTTTTTCTTTATCACTTCGATAGGATTTCGTTGTTTACTTTCAAAAACCTGAGTCATCATTTTTAAATCATTATCATCTAAAATTAGAATACATTTTCTGTGCGCCGACCATAAATCGATAATGTTTTTCAAAACTTTTGATGGCGGTGGATTTCGTGTAATGATTATTCCAAAGCTACCAAATTGCTCTTTTAAGTATCGGTTCAACTGTAAAATATGTTCTTGTTGAACTTCTTTAACATTTTTAAGTTCCATTACAATTTGTGTACAGTTATATTTTTCATATATCTCTTTTAGGAAATCAGAGGATTTATTATTGTAGAATATTAAATCTCTGATCTGTACACCTGATTCTGTTCTACTTTGTTCTTGAGCAAAATCCAAATGAGGATAAACTAAAGATGTAATTAATTGACAAGCATTATCCTCAAATTTTCTATCTGCATTTTCGGTTTTACCTGTAGGTAATTTTGTAATTGTCGAAATTTTTCTTTTAGCTGAAGTTACAGGAATTTGATTAAATAAAGGGTCATTTTTGCAATTCTCGAATTGTTTTTCTTTAATAGAAGTATACGCTTGAACTATATCATAGTTCTGTCTATTAAAATTTAATAATTTTATTTTATCTGGAAATTCTTCTCCTTCGTTGTGTATATTTTTTAAATAATATGAATTGAAATAATCATCAGTATTTATCCATGGAATATGTTTTAACCATCTTTTTGGCGTAAAAATAATTGGTGAATTACTGATTGGATTTATTGGAAGATGAGTCACCTCTTCTTCAAAAGTATTAGTTTTTGAATTATAAATGTTTTTTAACTGAACTTTCTGAATAGGAATACCAAATTTTTCACATTGCTCGATTGTGTAGTCAACTAAAAATGATTGTATAAAGTTACAAGCAATATCGCTTACTCTGTCTTTTGAGAAATTTTCAACTAATAATTGAATTTCTTCGAAATGGATAAAACCACTTTTATTTAGTTGAGGTATTGAAGAAAATTGATTTAAAATTTTATTAGCCAATTTTTCTCCGATTCTTTTTCCTTCCTTTGTTTTGGAATTACCTAAACCCACCTCATTGCATTCTGATGCTCTAATTAATATCTCAAGAGCCTCTGATTCTTTCCCTTTTGAAATTAAATTTCCAAGATTATTAAAACTATTTGTAATTGAAAGATGTAATGAATTATCCTGCATTGAAGGAGATTTCCATAGTAAGAATGGGTCTACATATAAGGGGATATCCTCGTCTATAAAAGGTATTGCAAAATCAACCTCTTCTTGTGTGATTGGAATATTGTAAAAATCGTTAAGTCTAGGTCTTATTATGCTCATTTTTTAATAATGTCCAGCAATGTTTTTTTTATATGTTTTTTTGTGTTAAATTAAGGCTTATTTTCGGATTTACCTAAACATTCCAAATACAAAGTCATTTTCAACTTGAGTCACTTGCCAAATTGCTTAGCAAGTGCTGGCAACAGCTTATTTATTCTGAAATTCAATGTCGACTAATCTTTTACCAACAATAATTTCGTCAATAATTTCTGTTTTCTAAACGATTCCCAGTTATGTTTAAAATGTTATTTATTTTTACAAAAATAATTAGTTGTAAACTTACTTAATTACGGATTTCCGTAACAGAAAGATAAAGAGGTATAAAGTTTATTTTTTTATCAAGCTTTTGAGCTTCCAAAGAAAATTAAACTTTATACCAAGTGTCGTTTTATTTAAAAATTAATGACTTTACTGCTTATAGAACATATATTGAGTGCTTGGGCTTTGTAAATTCATCTTTGCTTTCTGTGTCACATTTAGAGGTAGCTCTACTTGGATGCTACTTCAAATTAAATTTCTAAATATACTCGAAACAAGAGATTGCATATTGTGATTTTGCTAATTGTTATTTATTAAGATTAAGGGTTAAGCCGAATAGATTCGAGTATATTTGAAATAATTTGAGAAATGATACTAATCGGACTTAGTTTTAGGAACTAAAATTTTGATTTTATTAACTGTTCTATTTACCGACAGCAGGAACAATATGGCTGTCTACTGCTTTAAAGTTTATTAAAGTAGCATAATCACCTCCATTGTTGTTCCATACACATTCGTCTGATTCCCAATACAGAAAATATGTGGTTCCGCCACGGCTGTTCGAAGAAGTGGAGTAAGTACCTTTTCCACTTGAAAGTCTGATGTAATCATATTTTTTCACTGATAAAGCAGGAAACACGAATATATGCCTGAATTCATTTGAAATTTTTCCTGTGCTGCCAAATGTTCTGTCAATTAATGCATAGCCATTGAGACTGGTATCGGCAAGGACATCTATCCAAACAATTTCATCGATTGGTTTACTGCTGTTTTCAACGCTGTGTATTTTTAGACTCATGATTTTTGAGATTTAAATTTAACTTCTGTTTATTTTTCAATTTTAGTTTTTTTTAATTATTTGCAAAAGAGTAAAAATACCTGTTATGCAATGCGTTTAATCCTAAAAAACTGCTTTAGATTTTTTGAGCTAAGATTATTAAGTTAGAAAAATATTATTTTTCTAACTTAGGTTTCTAGCCAAGTATATTACCATTTAGCTGGATAAAATTTTCCGCTGTTTATTATACTCAAACCTAAACCCATTAGGTTTTGAGTTTACTGAGAATTTCCTGTTTCAGAATTCAATGTGCCACGATGTTGTCACAAAACTTAAACTGACTAGAAATTAATAAAACTCGCTTTAACTTTCTAAGGTAAAATTGCGGAAATTTCAGTATTATGATTTTGACTCTTATTGAGGAATGGTATTTGTTTTTCTAATTGCGTCTGCACTGCGGACGCAATTAGAAATGTCTAGAATGAAGATTATTCAATTTGCAGATTGCTATTAAACAATTCATGGATTTTTTGCTTGAGTATATTCTTATCTTTAAGTGCATTCTAGATTCAGCCACAATAGTGGAGAAAGACTTTGGCTCAAATATTCTACAACTTCACTATTTATGTCTTTACATAGTGTAATTCCTAGTACTTGAATTTTCATTCTCTTTTTTACATCTGGAAAAATATCAAGATTGTGTGGCCAGCTGATTTCTCTCAACAGTGTTGAGAGATTTGTATAATCTTTATATTGCTTATAGAATTGTTTCATCCGCCAAATATTTTTATTTGAAAATCCTTTTAGCATCGGTTCATTTAGAAGTAGGTAATTTGGTAATTCATCGACCATAGGAAAGCCTCATTTTCCAGATTCTAATCTGTGACTGATGTATTTCCCATTATTCCAGCCGGGGGACGTTCATTTGTTTTCACCCTTATACTAATATATAACTATCTTTTTCCTCATTATCAATTGATTATAGGGGTGCGTATTGTGTCCAGCTAAATTATGTCCGCGCTGTGGACACAATTGAAATGTTCTGTAAATTCTTGATAGCTATTTATTTACATTATGGAAATCCAGTTCCATAATGAGGCTTTAATTCTTAGGACAGATAATTAGTACGATCTATAATCTGATCTTTTTTTCTGTGTTTTTCCTCAAAAGTGAGTTTTCAATACTCAAGTATATGATGATACTTCCGTTATCTATTGCAATGCCTAACTCATTTGAAGAGCTGGATTTATGATGTAAAGTATACGAGAATAAAAGCTGAAATAACATTGTTTTGTAATCTGTAGTTTTTTTTAATAGTTCAGGTATTATTAATCCGATGGTTTTCCGTAAATTTATTAAATAAATTTGGTTACTTTTGCGGCAGTAAATGGCACAGGCGGACTACATAAAAGAAATAGCAAAATATGGTCTTGAAAATGATCAGGAACGTTTATTGTCTGTTTTAAACGAATTAATTGAGCATTCTAAAAAAACTAGAAAGTTAAATTTTGCCATACAGCTTCAGTCAATTTTAAAAGATGCGATTAGATTTCAAAAAAACACAGGGTTAACAAAAGTTGGTTCTGAAACTTATTTAAACAGGATTGAAGACAAAGAAATCTCTGATTTAATCTTAGAGAAAATTACTTCTGATTATACTTTGGAAAATATTATTGCAAATGAAAAGGTGCATAATGAACTAAACTTTTTTATTGAAGAGCATCATAAAATTGAAGTTCTTCAGCAATTTGGACTGCCGGTTTCTAATAAACTACTTTTACATGGACCATCAGGATGTGGAAAGACATTAGCCTCTTATGTTATTGCCGGGGAATTAGAAAAAATGATGGTTGTTATTGATCTGGGGGCTATTGTGTCTTCTAAATTAGGAGAAACAAGTAAAAACTTATCTAAGATATTCAAAAAAGCGGCGCTGGAAGATTGTATTATATTTCTGGACGAATTTGACAGTCTGGGAAAAATACGAGATTACAGCCAAGATCATGGAGAAATGAAAAGAGTTGTCAATACTATATTGCAGCTTTTTGATTATCTTCCGCAAAGCAGTATTGTAATAGCAGCGACAAATCAGAAGGATATGCTCGATGATGCACTGCTGCGAAGGTTTGATAATATCATAGAATTTCAATTTCCAAATCAAGCAGAAATTAGCAAACTTATAGAGTTAGTTCTGCAAAATGGGAGTTTTAAATTTGATAATAAGGCAGCTGCAAGTAGGATTTTAAAAGAATGTTTAGGTCTGTCATATTACAGTATTCAAAAGACCCTTATCACTGCTATCAAAAGGTCTTTATTTGCTGCTAAAGAAACACAAAACTTGCTATCTGCTAAAATAGACACATCTATCTGGCAAAATCTTGTTATTACTGAAAAGCAGTCGTTAAATATTTAGAGGGTCTGTTTCTAAATCATTATCAATATGAATATTTTGAATAGATTCCAGCTCATTTACCAATTGTAATCCATCGTATAATTTTCCAGTCTTCTTCTTGAGATTTTCTTCTATAGAAAGCACAATTGAAAATGAAAATTCTTTGGGATAATTTTCGGGTAGCCCTCCAACAATCTGGTCAGAAACTCTTGCGTGCAATGCTAGTTTGAAGGTGCTTTTTTCCTTAACCAAGTCATCTACATTGACATTTAGTGTTATTTTCTGAGTATTTGAATAAGGGATAGGTTTTGAGATGTATCTTCCGTTTTCAGACCATGTTAGTGTTGATTTTAGCTTCGACAATACTTCCTCATCGGATTTCATAATATCCTCTGCTGTATGATTTTTAAATATGCTGAAAGCCATGTGGATCGGATTGTAAGACAGCTGATTGTTTTTGATTGGCAGAAATTTAAAGCATAGAGTTGCATTAATTTTTAAAATTCCATTTTTTTTACCTAGATCATCGTATATAAGATAGTTTGGAAAATTGACTGGATAAATTTTTATTTTTCCACTCTTTATTGTGTCCTCTAATATTAGTGTAGCCGAATTTTCATTTGAGTACAATGTTTTAAAATCATCAACAAGTCCATGTCCAATTACTCTGTTCTTTAATTTAGAAACATCTGATTTAAATGGTATCAAGCTTGTAGACGCGCTGTTTATTATAAGTGCTTTGACGCTTTCGTTGGTGAGTAACGGATAGTTTTTTGTGATTTTTGCGGCAAGATTGGCAACAAGTGGAGTTGCGAAACTTGTTCCGACTTCTTGAATGATCCCGATTTCTGGACGGGCTGATAAAAGTGTAAGAGCCGGTTCATCCATCCAGTCTAAAGTGTTTTCGTCATAATATCCTATATCGCCGGCATACTCAATGCCATCAGGCTTGAAGTAGTTTTTATTTATTTTAACAGGGCTAAATATTGCAGATAGGTCGATATGTCCTTTTCTGGTGTAGAGAGCAGGAAATTCTTTACTGCTGGAAATGCCTAAAAAAGGTCCGTCTATTAGATTGCCTGCTGCAGCTCCTACGGTGAAATTGTTTAAACTATCTGCAGGGGTAGATAAATTAGTATGGTTGTTTTGAAAATAGGAAAGCTCATAACTTGTATTTTCATTTAGACAGTTCAAATTATTTCCCGTACAAATAAAGATAAGGCTGTTTGTTTCGTATGAGAATTTATCTAATAGATAAGTGTAGTTTGAAAACGGTTCATTTTGCTCTTTAAAGATGCCGTAGCATGTGGTTAATGTAAATAGACGAATTTCCGGGTATTTCTTTTTTACATCATAAAGCATTTTTAATAAATCAATTTCAGATATATAACCATTTCCATTTTCGCTTATTTTAATTGATAGCAGCTTGGCATCGGCAATGACTTTTCCTTTGAAATTATTTTTATGATTCTCTTTTCCCAAAGCGGCTAAAGCCGCCACCGCCGTACCATGACCTAAATAATTCAATCCACTTCTTCGCCCAGCCTGGTCAATTAAGGGATTGCCTGCAAGGGTAAAGCTTGTGTCATCAATTATTAAAGGAGCTAAAGCTGTTTGAGAACTAATTCCGGTGTCAATTATTCCAATAATTGGCAATTCCTCATCTGAGTTTGAAATGGTAAAAGCGAACTGGCGTTCAACTGTGTTAAATTCACCAGGCCGGATCGTAGTGAAGAGTGAGCATGTCGCGCTCTCAATTATATCGTAATTTTGTATGATCAATTGAATTTGCTGTGAATCTGGATTTATCAATTCTATTCTATCATTTTCAGAATCATGCTTATGATCAATATTTGATTCATTTAAATAGCTTATTAAAGCTTTTACAATTTGCTGCTTAATAGCATCATCCAGCGGTAGGTTAATAAGTTCAAGGTATACAATAGATCCAGTATCTTCCAGTTTGAACTTTAGAATATCTTCTGTTCGAAGGAGTTTGAAATCTGATATATATTTGACATATTCGGAAAACTTTAGATTATGGTTTTTCTCGAGTTCGTAACTGATGAAATTGTTTACATTATTAATGAATCTCTGAAACTTTTCGCGGTCAACAATTGCAAATAATCCTTTTTTTGCGAAGTCATAGAAGGATGAGGCCTCTAGTCCAAAATTATTGTAATAGTCCTTATAATATTTGTTTATGACAAACTGATCTTGAAAAGTGATCTGTACATAGTCTATGTCGAAGGGTATGGCTAAAGATTTATCTCTTAATTTGTATTTGCTATTTAAATCGCTTTCAAAGCGTATCAAATTATTTCTAAATGAGTGGGCTAGTCTGGTGTAATTTTTAGGTTCTTTATCTTCTTCATCATTACTAGAATCAAAGCCATAATTATATTTGAAGTCTTTGATTTCGGACAGCTGTTTTTTACTTAGAAATTTTAAGTGAGATTTGTTAGTCATTGTTTGGTCTGGTTAGTTAGTTTAAATGTAAATATAAGAAAAGTATGTATAAGATTATTGTCTAGGTCATTGGCATTTTAAGGATGGTTTGGCAGACTAGCATACAGGGTTAAGAGGCCTCAAATTCAGAAGCCTCATTTGAAAATATGTTATCTAAATTTAGATTTCAGCTTCTCCATATCTTCCATAATGTTTACATCCAAAACTTTTGCATAATGCTGTGTCTGCTTGGTGTTGGTATGTCCCATCATAGCTGATACGTTCTCCAGTCTTACTCCGTTTCCTAGAGTGACCGTGGTAGCAAATGTGTGTCTGGCAACATACCATGTAAGATGTTTGTCTATGCTGCAGGCATCAGCTATTTCCTTAAGATATGCATTCATTTTCTGGTTTGATATTTTCGGAATAAGACCTTTCTGCTGATTTTTATATTTAGAAATAATTTTCTCAACGGTTGGTAATACGGGCACATTGGCTCTAATGGCAGTTTTGGCTCTGCTGGTCATAATCCATAAGTTTCCATTTGAATCTTCAGATAAGTTTCTTTCTGCCAGATCCATGGCATCGACGGGCGCATATCCTGTATAGCAGCTGAAAAGAAATATGTCCTTTACCTTTTCCAGACGGGGCGTTGAAAATATTTTATTCTCGATCGTATTCAGTTCCAGCTGAGTTAGGAAGACAGCATCTTTTACGCTTAGCCTTCCGTCATAAATATTGAATGGGTTTTTTATGATCAAATCCATTTTAATGGCGTAATTGCAGGCAGTTTTATACATTTTCATATATTTTACCACCGAATTGTTTTTAATACCTGTCTGCTCTTTAAAACTGCTCTCATATTTAAGGAACTGTTCCAGTTTAAAGACAAATGAGCTTGATATTTCAGATGCGGGAATATCTTCTTTTTTGTAGGTACTTGTGATGAAAGCCAAAAGTAAATCCTTCGCTCTTTTGTACTTCTGCAGTGAAGCCCCTGCGCGTTCTCCAGAATTGACTCTTTTAGTGAAGAATATGTTGTATGTATCCATAATCTCAATTATGGTCGGACCTTGAGGCTGGCCGATTTTGACTTTTCCTGTAAGTTCAGCTTTTAGCAATTCCAGATCAACGTCAGGATCAATTCGGAAGAGCTCTGTAAACTTCTTTTCGGCATTAAGCAGCATGAGATCAAGAGAGCTTTTGATTACCTTTTCTTTTTCCGCCTTCAGGGTATTTTTGAGGTGGTTTGTCTGGATCCATCTTTCTTTTGAGATGAATTTTCCAGAGCCGATTGTAATCTTTTTGTTTTTATAAGAAAGTCTTAGGATAATAGAGCATTCTCCGTCTCGGTTAACTCTGCCTGATTTTAGCAGAAAAATTGTTTTTAACATGTTATCTAGTTTTAAAATTAATAATCAAATTGAATTAAAAATTTTAAGAGAGCCCATTAACAGCAGGGAATTCCCGGGGAATTCTTTTGTTTTGGTGGTCCATTTTTGAGAAAAAAGATCTCAAAAAAAGTGGGTCACTGATTGTGCCACCATTCTTTGATAAAACATGTGCTTTTTGAAAAGTGTGTAAAAACGAAAAAGCCTTTAAACACTGGTGTTTAAAGGCTTTTGACTTTTAAAGTTTCTTTTGAAACTTCTACTGGCGGAGAAAGAGGGATTCGAACCCCCGGACCTGTTACAGTCAACAGTTTTCAAGACT
>Ga0247817_10001472_pt1 | contig 12360 bp, 8 predicted proteins | sample UWRJL212509R1_FD_178010 | JGI IMG/M metagenome (GOLD analysis project Ga0247817, IMG submission 178010) | Plant litter microbial communities from Arlington Agricultural Research Station in Wisconsin, United States - UWRJ-L212-509R-1 | ecosystem: Environmental > Terrestrial > Plant litter >... | reverse complement strand
TAATTTTCCTAACAAATATAAATTAAATTATGTATCATTGTAACACCGAACCGTTAAATAATTTTATTTTTTACTGTAAAAAACTTACATTATGGCTAAAGTATTGAAAATCAAGGATGTTAACTCTGACGTTGAAAAAAGGATGAAGGAATTCGAGAAGATTCGAGTAAACTTAAAAACGCAAATTGCGAAAGATTCCGGTGTGCAAAAAGATAGTAAAGGCTTGCTAAAGTCGATATCAGCTTTCTTTACAGATAGTCCAAAAAATGATATTAAAGCAAACGAAAAAAAATAAATTTCATTTCTTTTGCTTAGAATGAAGTAATGTGAATACAATGTAAAGCAATAAAAATGCCCTTAATAGTGTTAGCAATTAAGGGCATTTTTTATTTGATTAGTGAGATCTCCAGTTCCCGGAAATTATGATTACTTTTTATAATACAACTTCTGATCAATAATTCTGTTGTAATAATCTTCAATAAAAGCTTTACAGTTCAATTCGATTTCCTGCATTTCAGCATTTCGATTAGCAATTAAATTATGTTTCAAGTCCTTATCATTTTTGTCATAAAAACCGATTGCATTTTTCCCGTCAAAAGTACAGATGTAATTTCCTTTTGAAAATTGATAAATAGTTCCAGTAGAATTAATGACAAACGGTTTGGTAGTCTTGTCAAATAAACTTCTTCCCCAGCTTCTAAAAGGTTTTTGATATCCAATCATGTCTAAAATGGTTGGGTAGATATCGATTTGCTGAGCCAAATCATCGCTAACGCCTACATATTCGCTATTGGGTTTGTATATGATTATAGGAACAGCATAATGATTTATAGCCTTTTGATACTCATTATAGTAAATCTGATTGCAGTGATCTGCAACTAGTACAAAAATGGTATTAGCAAACCAAGGTTTCTTTTTGGCTTCGTCAAAAAATCTTTTCAAAGAATAATCAGTGTATTCTGCACATTTGTGCATAGGAACACCACCTTCATGAAATTTGTTTTTATATTCTTTAGGAATAATGTATGGTTCGTGTGACGATACTGTAAATACGCTTGCAAAAAATGGTGTTTTCTTTTTGTCCAGCGTTTTTTCCATGAATTGTAAAAAAGGCTCGTCCCATATTCCCCAAAAACCATCAAATTGAGAGTCATCATTAAACTCAGTTCTTCCATAATAATTATCGATTCCTAAGATATTAGAAAATCCCAAAAATCCCATTGAACCATTTGCGGCTCCGTGAAAAAAGGAAGTATTGTAGCCTTCGCCTTCTAAAGTAGAAACCAATGATTCTATTTTTTGTTTAGGATATGGAGATGATGTAAAGGCATCTTTAAAAGATGGAATTCCGGCAAGAACAGATGACATACCGTGAATAGATTGACGTCCGTTGGCGTATGCATTTCTAAAAATCATACTATGTTGTGAGAGAGAATCTAAAAATGGAGCGTGACTTTTGTAATTAGGTATTTTGGCATCTTTGTTAAAGGCTCCAATGTATTCTCTTCCGTAGCTTTCAAGTATAAAAACAACAACATTTGGTTTTGTTTGTGGATTATTTTTATATTGCTTTATAGGTTGCACCTTTTCGAGAATTACCTGTTCATTAACATCTTTGTAGGTTAATTTCTGGAAACTATTGGTAAACATAGTTCTAATAATCGCAAATGGCGTATTTAGTACAATGTCAGAATGAGCAATTTTCTTTACATGACGACTTGCATCTAGTAAATTGATGGGTCTGGTTGATTTTTTGAAATCCCCGCCTCTTATTCCTCCAATGGTAAACAAAACAGTAAGCAGAAAAGTAATTACTGAAAATCCGAAGTAATATAGTTTATTCGAAGGAACAACAACTTTAGGAACAACTCTTTTATAAAGGTAAATCCAAAATGCTGAAAATAATATAAATAAGGCAAATATGTACCAGTAATCTACCAGAAAACTAAAAAACAATGTTGTTTTGTTGGTTTCATGCTTTAAGACGTTCATTACCACAACAGTTGTTCTGGCAAAAGTATATTTGTAATAAATGAAATCTATGAAATTGGTAAAATAAGCAATTAGGTTGGTACTGAAATATAGATAAAAAAGAAACTTTTGATATCCCGGACTTGTGTTTTTATAGAATGGAAGTGCAGAGAATACAATAAAAAGCAAGTTAATGTACAGAATTGCTGTTGTGTCAAATGTTACTCCATAATAGCAAAGAGAGAGAAGATCTGAAATTGAATCTACTCTTAAAATACTTTTGTTAAAAACATAAAATAAAATTCTGGCGAAGAAATAAAAAGCATAAGCTAAAAAAAGCCTGTAAAACAATATCTTAAATTCGTTTAATCGAAAGTGTTTAAAAATTGCTGTTTTTTTGTTTAATGATTTATCGGACTGCATATAGCTGAAAAGTTATTTAGATATGGGATGTTTTTTTGATTGAAGGGATTTAAGCGATTGCTAAAATGATTGATATCAAATCAGTTTTAAAATAAGATATTGTGTTTGATATTTTTGCTACAAATATAAATTAAATTATGTATTGTTATAAGGCATAAACTTTAAATAATTTTATTACGAAACATTTAACGCTAGTTATAAAGCTTATTTTTTGATTAAATTACTACTTTTGCGCATCAAAAATTTATAAAATGTCATTACGAAAAGCGTATCTCCTTATATTTTTAGTTTTAATTGTGGATCAGATTTCTAAAATCTATGTAAAAACCAACTTTGCCTTAGGTGAAGAAGTATTGGTTTTTGACTGGTTTAGAATTCATTTTATAGAAAACGAAGGAATGGCGTGGGGTACCAAAATCCCGGGACAGTATGGTAAATTAATTTTAACCGTCTTTAGAATTTTTGCAGTCTTTGGAATTGCATATTGGTTAGCAGATGCTGTTAAGAAACGCCAATCATCTTATTTAATAGTAGCTGTAGCCCTGATTTTAGCTGGTGCGGCAGGAAACATTATTGATTCTGTTTTCTACGGAGTTGTTTTTGATGACAGCTCAAATAATTTAGCAACATTATTTTCTCCTGAACCTTACGGAACCTGGTTTCATGGTTTGGTAGTTGATATGTTTTATTTTCCTATCTGGGAAGGTAATTTACCAGAGTGGTTGCCTTTCTTTGGAGGTAAGCATTTTATGTTTTTTAATGCTATTTTTAATGTAGCTGATATGGCAATTTCTACTGGAGTAGGTATTTTGCTAGTCTTTAATAAAAGAATATTTCCTAAACATTAATTTTATCTACTTGTTTAAAAAGTATACAAACGATGAATCTCATTTTGTAATCAGGCTAATTGTTTTTTTAGTTCTGATAGTGTTTTCGGTTATACTTCCTTTGTTTTTTATCAATTCAAATGGAAGATCTTGCTTAGGGCCTCCACAGCTTTTGTTTTTTGCTTTTTTGGGTTTACCGTCAATCATTTTATTGTACAGTTTTGATATTTTGATTTTATTAGTATTGAGATCTTTTAAGTGGGAAAAGTTTGTGATTAACCTGGGCTTTATCTTAAGTGGTTTTTTACTTCTCTTTCTTTTATCTCGTTAAAAGTAAATTTGTTTTTATTGGTGTATACTGATTTTTTGACTATCGAATAATCCGATGCCATTTTAAAGTGCTATTTTTACATATTAAAACGATACGTATGCAAAGTCCATCTTTTTCTATTTACGATGCATCAGCAGGTTCAGGAAAGACGTATACTTTGGTAAAAGAGTATTTGAAAATAATTCTTTCGTCTCCTAAAAATGATGCTTATCGTAATATTCTGGCGATAACTTTTACCAACAAGGCAGTTCATGAAATGAAAAGTCGTATTGTGGGAAGTTTATCTGAATTTGCAAAAGAAGAACCTTCTCCCAAAGCACTTGATTTGATGGAAGATTTGTCGAGAGCAACAGGACTTTCCATAATTAAGATTAAAATAAAATCACAAAGTATTATCAAGCATCTTATTCATAATTATGCTGCTTTTGATATTTCTACAATTGATAAATTTACGCACAAAGTAATTCGTGCTTTTGCTCACGATTTAAATTTACCAATGACTTTTGAGGTAACATTAGATACCGAAAATTTGTTGGTAGAAGCAGTAGATGCTATTATTGCGCAAGCAGGACAAGATGAAACCCTTACTAAGTTGTTGATTGATTTTACAATGGAAAAAACTGACGATGATAAAAGTTGGGATGTTTCGCGTGAAATTATGGAAACAGGAAGGTTGGTTTTGAATGAAAATAACCGAAATGAAATTTTACATTTTCAGGGCACTACAATCGAAGAGTTTGTTGTCATAAAAAAGAAGATGGCGGTTTTGTGTTCTGATTTGGAAAAAGAAAACGCAGAATTAGCATCGGAGTGTATTGCTTTAATTGATGCAAACGGAATAGATGCAAAGTCTTTTTCGAGAGGAACTTTTCCTAATCATTTAGAAAGTATTCGTGATGGAAAATTCAATCCCCGCAATAAGACTTTTCACGAATTTGAAGATATTGCGATTAACAAAACCGCAAAAGATAAAGCACTCATAGAAAATCTCATTCCTCAGTTTCTTGAAACACTGGCTGGGATTTATAAAAATTTCGAAAAAAGAGATTTTTATAAAGCTTTTCTAAAAAACATAACACCACTTTCATTACTGAACACAGTAAGTAATGAGCTGGCTAAAATTCAGTCAGAACAAAATATTCTGTCCATTTCCGAATTTAATGCTATTATTCACCGTGAAATTCAGAATCAGCCAGCGCCATTTATTTATGAACGTCTAGGAGAACGTTACCGTCATTTTTTTATAGATGAATTTCAGGATACATCAGAAATGCAGTGGCAAAACCTGATTCCGTTAATTGATAATGCCCTTGCAGGTCAAGATGATTTTGGGAATAAAGGCACACTTATGATTGTTGGGGATCCTAAACAATCTATTTACAGATGGAGAGGAGGTAAAGCGGAGCAATTTATTGAATTAAGTAAAGAGGCGAATCCGTTTTCAAATCCAGATAAAAAGTTAGAACATTTAAATACGAATTATAGAAGTTATAGTGAAGTAATTGATTTCAATAATGCCTTTTTTAAACTTATTTCTGCTGAGTTTTCAAATGAAGATTATAAAGATTTGTATGAAAATCATAGTTTTCAGAATAGCAATGCTAAAAAGGGGGGTTATGTTAATATTTCTTTTTTGCCCATAATCGAAAAAAGTGAATTTGGGGACGAGGAAGAAGTTGTGGAAAAAGCAGATTTGTATGTATTGGCGACCTTAAATACAATTCTGGAAGTCGTTCGTCAGGGTTTCGAATATAAAGATATTGTGATCCTAACCCGAAAAAGAGATCAGGGAATAGCTGTAGCAAATTACTTAACAGAACAAAATATTCCGCTTTTGTCATCAGAAACATTGATGATTCAAAATGCGACAGAAGTACGATTGATAATTCATTTATTAAAATATTTAAACAACAGCGCCGATTTAGAATCAAAAGCAAATTTTCTGCATTTCCTGGCCACAACGTTGGAGACTGATATGGAAGTTCATGATTTTATTGCAATGGGAATGGAACAAAAACAGGAAACTGATTTTGAAAAATGGCTTTTAAGTTTTGATGTTTCGCTTTCTTTTGAGAACGTTCGAAAAAAATCATTGTATGAAGCTGTAGAAATAATCATATCCAAATTTGTACTTCCTTCTGAAGGAAACGCCTATGTGCAATATTTTCTTGATATTGTTTTAGAACGCGATATTCGCAATCAGGCAGGTGTCGCAGATTTTTTGGTTTATTGGGACAAAAATGCACACAAATTCAGTATTCCTTCACCGGAAGGCAATAATGCTGTTAGGATAATGACAATACACAAGTCTAAAGGACTTGAATTTCCTGTAGTTATTATGCCTTTTGCAGAAGAAGACTATAGCAGAAAGCCAAAAGATAAATTATGGCTGGATACTGAAGATGCAGATTTGGGCATCCCGAAAGCTCTTGTAGATAATAGCAGTGCTGTAGAAGGATTTGGAGAAAGTGCTTCGGCGGTTTTTAATCTAAAAAAACAAGAAGAGTTGTTGGATAATATAAATGTTTTGTACGTTGCATTAACCCGTGCAGAAGAGCAGTTGTATGTTATTTCTCAAGCTATAAAAGAAAGAAAAGATGGAGAGTTACCAGGTAATATGGCTTCGTTTTTTATCAAATATTTAATGCATAGAGGGATTTATGATTCAGATCAGCTTTACTATGAGTTTGGAAGCAAGGTAAAACTTTCTCCGCCAACTAAAGCGTCAGATCCCGTTAAGATAATTCCTGTCGTTAGAGAAGTTTTAAATCCGAAGAATATTAAAATTGCACAACGAGAAGCCTTAATGTGGGGAACTCATCAGCAGGAGGCGATTTCGTACGGAAACGTAGTTCATGAAATCTTAGCTTTTGTAAAAGACAAATCAGATGTCGATCTGGCGATAACAAAAGGAATAGAAAACGGATTGATTACTTTTGATCAGGTAGACAAAGTTTCAAAAACGCTTTACGAAATCGTTAATCATCCAGAGTTAGTTGCTTGTTTTGATGGAAAAAATAATATTTTGAATGAACAAACCATAGTTCAGAAAGAGGGTAAGATTTTAAAACCAGACAGAATTATATTAACGGAAAACAAAGAGGCTTATCTTTTAGATTATAAAACAGGAGCAAGTAATCCTAAATATTTGAAACAAATTCAACAATATCAGGAAGCAATAGAGGATTTAGATTACAAAGTGTTAAAAAAGGCTTTGGTGTATATAGGATCAGAAATCGATGTAGTAAATTTGTGAAAATATTTGTCAGTCGTTAAAGGCTGATTTGTGTTGAGGTTGTTAATTTTTAACATATTAAAATAATAAAAGATGTACGGTAGAATTAAAGATTATTTGCAAAGTGAGTTGCAGACCATCGAAGAGAATGGGATTTTCAAAAAAGAACGCATTATAACTTCAGCACAGGATGCTGAAATTACTATTTCAACTGGTGAAAAAGTATTGAATTTTTGTGCAAATAATTATTTAGGTCTTTCCTCTCATCCGGAAGTGGTGCAGGCTGCAAAAGATGCTATGGATACGCATGGTTTCGGAATGTCATCAGTACGTTTTATTTGCGGTACACAGGATATACACAAAACATTAGAGCAAAAGATTGCTGATTTTTATGGTACAGAAGACACTATTCTTTATGCTGCTGCTTTTGATGCTAATGGTGGTGTTTTTGAACCGCTGTTTGGAGAAAATGACGCTATAATTTCAGATAGTTTAAATCATGCTTCTATTATAGATGGAGTTCGTTTGTGTAAAGCTGCACGTTACCGTTATGAAAACAGTAATATGGAAGATCTTGAGCAGCAATTAATAAAAGCGAATGAAGCAGGTGCAAGATTTAAAATTATTGTTACAGACGGAGTATTCTCTATGGATGGTCTGGTTGCTCCTCTGGATAAAATTTGCGATTTGGCTGATAAATACGATGCTTTAGTAATGGTAGATGAATGTCATGCAGCTGGATTTATAGGTGCTACCGGAAAAGGAACTCTCGAAGCAAAAGGAGTAATGGGGCGTGTTGATATAATCACCGGAACATTAGGTAAAGCCTTAGGTGGAGCAATGGGCGGATACACGACAGCAAAAAAGGAAATCATTGAGTTATTACGCCAGCGTTCGAGACCTTATTTGTTTTCGAATTCATTAGCTCCTGCTATTGTTGGTGCTTCGATCAAAGTATTTGAGTTATTAGAAAAAGATACTACGCTGAGAGATAAATTAGAATGGAATACGAACTATTTTAAAGAAGGGATGAAAAAAGCAGGTTTTGATATCATAGATGGTGATTCAGCTATTGTACCAGTTATGCTGTACGACGCAAAATTATCTCAGACTATGGCAGAAGAATTGCTTAAAAAAGGTATTTACGTAATTGGATTCTTTTTTCCTGTAGTGCCTAAAGATAAGGCTAGAATTAGAGTACAGTTGTCTGCAGCACACTCAAAGGAACATTTAGACAAAGCCATAACTGCTTTTGTGTCAGTGGGACAAATGTTAAAAGTTATATAATTCCCATTTTCTTTGGTTTTTGTAGGTTTATTTTAACATTTCATTTTGTATTTAAAAAATTTGGTGTTACTTTTGTCTGTAATTAACTAAATTGTAATTAAAAAAATTAAGTATGAAACATCTTAACAAACTTGTTGTTGCTGTGATGATGGTGATGGGATTAAGTTCTCACGCACAAGACAGTAACAATCCATGGGCTATCTCTTTTGGAGTTAACGCCGTTGATACTAGAACTAGCTCTGGTTCAGGAAGTGGTTTTTTTGACCAACACTTTTCTCAGCCATTCGGTGCAAAAGACAACTGGAATGTTCTTCCTTCTTTGTCATACATTGGTGTGTCTAGATACGTAGGAAGTGGTTTCTCAATTGGTTTACAAGGTTCTGTAAACAAAATTGATAAATATGTAACATTTAATCCTTCTGCTCTAGGAGCTGATGGAAGAGGAAATGTTGTTACTAATCCTGGTGATTTGATGTATTATGGAATTGATGCTACTATTAAATATAGCTTCAAAGAAGTAATCAAATCTAAAGTAATCGATCCTTCGTTATCTGTTGGTGGGGGTTACACTTTCTTCGGAGATAGTAGCTACGGAACTGTTAACCCAGGTGCTGGTTTAACTTTCTGGTTTACTGACGCTATTGGTCTTGAGTTAGCTACAAGATACAAATGGGCTGTTGCTGCTGATAACAGAGAAGATGCTGCTGGTGTTCCAGACGCTCCATCTCACTTTCAACACACTGCTGGTCTTATCTTCAAATTTGGAGGTAAAGATACTGACGGAGACGGAATCTACGATAAAGATGACGCTTGTCCAGAAGTTGCTGGTTTAAAACAATTCAACGGATGTCCTGATACTGACGGAGACGGAATTGTTGACGGAAGCGATGCTTGTCCAGATGTATTTGGTTTAGCTGCTTTCAACGGATGTCCTGATACTGACGGAGACGGAATTGCTGACAAAGATGATGCTTGTCCAGATGTTGCTGGTTTAGCTGCTTTAAAAGGTTGTCCTGATACTGACGGTGACGGTGTTGCTGACAAAGATGACAAATGTCCTACAGTTGCAGGTCCTAAAGAAAACGGTGGATGTCCAGTATTAGATGCTGACAAAGACGGTGTTGCTGATAAAGATGACGATTGTCCTACAGTTGCTGGTCCAGCTAGTAACAGAGGATGTCCTGAAGTAACTACTGAAGCTTTAGAAGATCTTAAAGTTCAAGCAAGAGCGGTTTACTTTAACTCAGGAAAAGCTACTTTCAAAACAGGAGACAAAGAAACTCCAGTTAGATTAGATGCTATTAAAGAAATCCTTAAAAACTATCCAAACGCGAAATTCAGCATTGAAGGACACACAGATAGTACAGGTTCTGCAAAAATTAACCAAAAACTTTCTGAAGATAGAGCAAACGCTGTAATGAATGCTTTAATCGAAAGAGGAGTTAATCCTGAAAACTTAAGTTCTAAAGGATTAGGTTCAAGCGTACCAGTTGCAAGTAACAAAACTGCTGCAGGTAAAGCACAAAACAGAAGAACTGAAATTAAACACGTAGGTTCTAAATACGAAGGTAAAATCTAATTTACTTTTAAATAAAAACTTAAAAGCCATTCTTAATTGAATGGCTTTTTTTATTTTTATCAAATGATAAATACTTCTTTTCTCGAAAAAATAGCTTCTGTTATAATTCAGGATTATTCGGCTGATTTAGTGAATACAACTATTATTTTGCCTAATAAAAGAGCAAAGGTTTTTTTAATCGAAGCATTAAAAAGAGAAACTAAACAAACAATTCTTTCTCCGGATATTATTAGTATTGAAGATTTTGTTCAAAATGTTGCCTCCATTCGATCAGTCGATTCAATAGAACTTTTGTTTGAATTCTACGAAGTTTATCTTTCTGTTACAGATAAACAGCACCAGCAATCATTTGAGTTATTTGCCAATTGGGCAAAAACCCTCTTGCAGGATTTTAATGAAATCGATCGTTACTTGCTTGATCCTAAACATGTGCTGTCTTATTTAAATGATATTGAGGATATTAAAAAATGGGGTATAGAAGTTGAAAACAAAACAAAACTGTTAGAAAATTATATTGATTTTTGGAAACTGCTTCCGTTGTATTACACTTCGTTGTATGAGCACTTGCTTAATAAGTCAATAGGGTATCAGGGATTGATTTATCGTGAAGCGGTAAATAACCTAAATCATTTTTCGAATACGATTTCCAACAGAACTTATGTTTTTGCAGGTTTTAATGCTTTAAATGCTGCCGAAGAAAAAATAGTGCAGCATCTTTTGGCTTTAGAACAAGGTAAAATTTATTGGGATGCAGATCAGACTTTTTTGAATGATCCTTATCACGATGCCGGACTTTTTATCAGACGATTTAAAGAAAGCTGGAAACACTACAAGTTACATCCGTTTGAGTGGATTGTTGATGATTTTTCTCAGTCGAAAAATATACAAGTAATCGGTACGCCCAAAACAATTGGTCAGGCGAAATTAGCAGGAAGTATTATTGAACAGCTTATTAATGAAAATCCCAATACTTCTCTGGATAAAGTTGCCATTGTACTCGGTGAGGAAAATTTACTTTTGCCTGTTTTATATGCATTACCTTCATCTGTTGGAGCACTGAATATTACAATGGGATATTCAGGTAAAAATAATCCGTCACAAATATTAATTGCTAAGCTTTTTAAAATGCATACCAATGCGCTTTCGCGTAAAGGAGAGAGTTATGTATTGTATTATAAGGACGTTCTTGATGTTTTAACTCATCCACTTGTAGAGCCGTATGCAAAAGCGGGCAATTTGGTTAAGATTATAAAGGAAAACAATTATACTTTTATAACACATAACCGCTTGATAGAGCTCAATTCGAATCCATCTAAATTGTTTCAATTGCTATTTCAAAAATGGGAAAAAGGAGCAATAGATGTTCTGGAAACTATTTCGGAGTTATTAATCTTAATTAAAGAAAATTTCAGTAATGATAATGAAGAGGAGAAAATTGCTAAAGCCTTCGTTTTTGCTATCTTCAAGGTGATTAATAAGCTTATTAATTATTATTCAAAACACAAACATATCGATAACATAAACACACTTTATGCTATTTATAAGCAAATCGTTGATGTTGCAGAAGTCTCATTTGAAGGAGAGCCTTTACGTGGATTACAAATAATGGGAGTGCTGGAAAGTCGTGTTTTAGATTTTGATACTGTAATTGTAACATCTATGAATGAAGGAAAGTTTCCTGCAGGAAAATCTCAAAATTCATTTATTCCTTATGATGTAAAAAAAGAATTGGGTTTGCCAACTTTCAAAGAAAAAGATGCCATTTATACCTACCATTTTTATCACTTGCTTCAAAGAGCGAAAAATGTGTATTTGATTTATAATACTGAAAATGATGGGTTAGATGCCGGTGAGCGAAGCCGTTTTATCACGCAGCTAGAAGTAGAAAAAAAACCAAAACACAATCTGACTTTTGATATTTACAATCCTGTTTTGCCTACAACAGCATATAAAACTGCAGTTATTCCTAAATCAGAGGCAGTAATGGAACGATTAAAAGAGATTGCGGTGGCTGGTTTTTCTCCTTCAGCATTAACGAGTTATATTCGGAATCCAATTGATTTTTATTTTCAAAAAATTCTACGCATTCGTGAGGTTGAGGAAGTAGAAGAAAATATTGCTTTGAATACACTGGGAACAATAATTCATGAAACGTTAAAAGCGTTATATGATCCTTTTGTGGGGAAATTTATTTCAGAAACTGATATTACAAATTGTTTTAAGCTGCTGGATGATGAAGTTTTAAAGCAGTTTAAATTAGTATACAAAGAAGGTGAGATAAAGAAGGGAAGAAATCTTCTGGCATTTGAAGTGGCGAAGCGTAATATTTCTAATTTTCTTAAAATGGAATTAGAAACGATTAAAAACGGAGATGCAATTCAAATCATAGCTTTAGAGAAAACTTATGAACGCTTACTGGAACACCCTGCTTTGCCGTTTCCGGTTCGCATCAAAGGAAATGTGGATAGAATTGAACTCCGGAATGGAAAAGTTAGAATTATCGATTATAAGACAGGAAAAGTAGAAAAAGCTAATGTTGTACTTAAATCATGGAATGGTTTAACGCAAGAGCTTAAAAACGATAAAATTATTCAGGTATTGGCTTATGCTTTTATGTATGAAGAAGATGCCAAAGAAATTCCGATTGAAGTGGGAATCATTTCTTTTAAGAATTTAAAATCCGGTTTTTTACCTTTTGGGTTCAAAG
>Ga0247817_10001470_pt1 | contig 12366 bp, 9 predicted proteins | sample UWRJL212509R1_FD_178010 | JGI IMG/M metagenome (GOLD analysis project Ga0247817, IMG submission 178010) | Plant litter microbial communities from Arlington Agricultural Research Station in Wisconsin, United States - UWRJ-L212-509R-1 | ecosystem: Environmental > Terrestrial > Plant litter >... | reverse complement strand
AATTTTGCGACCGTGACAGCACTTTCTCTATTACAACAAAGCGGAAATCGCCTACAATTTTATGTTTGTTCAGTGATTTGTAGGTGCTGGTGATATCGATCTCTCCGTTCTTTACCAGATCCTCAACTACACGACGGAACAAAAGATTGATCTGCTGCTCTACCCTGAAACCCAGTTTAAAATCAACCCTTATTACCTTGTTAGGTACCAAAACGTCAACCTCGTACTCGCGTTTGTAAGGCTCGTCAACAACGTCAACGTGTACCAGCCAATATACGTCGGCACGTTTAGGCTGTTTTTGGAGGATAGAGTAAATGATTTTTGATTCTATCTCTGAGTTGAAATTGGCGCTGGTTAAATACACCAGCTGCGATGCGTATTTAGGTACGCTTTCGTCATCGCTCAGCTCTTTTAAAATGCCGTAATAATCCTCTATCTCAATAAATTTAACGTATCTGTTACGAATCTGGCGGGCGTGGTGCCAGCTCCACATTACTGTAAACAGTACAAAGCCCATTGAAAGTGTGAACCAGCCACCTTCAGAAAATTTACCCAAGTTGCCTACTAAAAACGTTCCCTCAATAAGCAGGTATAAGGTAAGGAATAGCCAAACCAAATAATTTGGAACCTTTTTACGTATTAAAAATTTAGACACCAAAATGGTGGTCATCAGCATAGCCAACGTTATACTCAAACCATACGCTGCCTCCATTTTTGATGACTCTTTAAACAGCAATACCACGCCTATACAGCCCAGACAAAGTATCCAGTTAATACTCGGTACATATAGCTGGCCCTTCTGTTCGCTCGGGTATCTTATCTTAACCTTAGGCCAAAGGTTTAATCGCACTGCCTCTGCTATCAGCGTAAAAGAACCCGATATCAGCGCCTGGCTGGCAATAACCGCAGCGGCGGTGGCAATGCCTATCCCAAATATTAAAAATTGAGGAGGCATTATCTGGAAAAAAGGGTTCACTTTATCAAGGTGAAGCACCTCGCCATTGTGTTGTATAAGCCAAACAGCCTGGCCCAGGTAGTTCAGTATTAAACAAGCTTTAACATAGATCCAGCTTATTTGAATGTTTTTGCGGCCGCAATGTCCAAGGTCTGAATAAAGTGCTTCGGCCCCGGTTGTACATAAAAATACTGCGCCCAAAATAGCAAACGCTGATGGGCTGGTGCTTAATATCTCATAAGCATAATGCGGACTAAGTGCTTTTAATACCGATGGATGCTGCCATATAAAGTTAATACCAAGCACGCCCATCATAGTAAACCAGATAAACATAATTGGCCCAAATGCCTTACCTACTAATGAGGTGCCGAACTGTTGTATAATAAACAACACCGCTATTATAATAATAACAATGGCTTCGGTGTAAATATTGGGGTAATAGGTTTGTAAACCTTCAATGGCTGATGATATGGTAATAGGTGGGGTAATAATTCCATCGGCAAGCAGGGCGCAACCGCCAATAACAGCGGGTACTATGAGCCATTTTGCCTTGCGGCGCACCAATGAAAATAAAGAGAAGATGCCACCTTCGCCTTTGTTATCAGCGCGAAGCGTAATTACCACATACTTTAAGGTTGTTTGGAGCGTAAGGGTCCAAAAAATACAGGATACTCCGCCGTACGCCAATACTTCAGATATACGCTGCGAACCAACAATTGCTTTGAATACATATAGCGGCGATGTACCAATATCACCGTAAATTATTCCCAAACTGATCAGGAGCCCGGCGGCTGACAGTTTTGACAGATCTTTATGTTGCGACACTATTTTTTGTTATAAAAAGCCCAAAATTAAAAAAAATATGATGACATGAGATTATAAAAAGCTTAGAACTAATTTTTATTAAAATCGTATAAATCAGCTGGTCAATTAAACCTTGTTTGTTAAAAAGTGTTAAAATGGGTAACAAAATTATCTGTTTTAAAAGTAATGAGGGGTTTATTTATACTTTTGCGTGGGATTTAGTATGAGGAAACTTTTTACGTATACATGTTTGTGCATATGTATCATCACGATAGTGGTGCCGGCAAACATTGCGCGTTCTTTTGCCTCTCCGCCCCAGCAACGCGATACTTCTTTTAACTTTTTGCCAAAGAAGAAAACCAAAAAAAGCAGTCCGCTATTGTTTACCCTGCCACCTATGAAAGCCGGTGTAACCTCTAACATTAAACTAAGCGTTCCCAAAACCGACGATAAATTACTAAGCAGTGTTGAAATTTACCCCAACCCAATAACAGATCAGATAAACCTGCGTTACGTGATCTCAAAAAACACTAACGTAACCATTAAAATGGTTGATGTGCTGGGTAACGATGTTTATACGCTGTTTTCAAGAAGGGTTGATCCCGGTGAGCAAACAGGCTCTTTCCCCATAAGTGCCTCGCTTAACAAGGGTTTCTATTTTATACGCGTTGTTGCCGGCACCGAATCGGTTATTAAGCGGATCTCTGTATTGTAATTAGTGAATGAGTGAGTTAGTGAATGAGTGATTGAAAATTGCTTAGTCACTGATTATACTATTAGCTATCAAGTTAACGGCAAACATTCACTGACTAATCCTATTTTTTACTCAATAATTATTAGTGAGTGATTGAAAATTATAAATTGCCTGACAGCTGATTTTACTTTTAATTGCTAATTTGCCAGCAAACAATCACTCATTCACTAATTACCATCCATGAAGATCATCGCTATTGGCCGCAACTATGCCGAACATGCTAAAGAGCTGAATAACCCTGTGCCAACATCGCCGGTTATATTCATGAAGCCTGATACCGCTTTGGTAAAAGACAACAAGCCTTTTTACCATCCTGATTTTTCTGAGGATGTGCATCACGAGATAGAGGTTGTTTTGAAAATAAGCAAAGAAGGTAAGCACATCAGCGAGAAATTTGCGGCCAATTATTATGAGGAAATAGCTTTGGGAATAGACTTTACAGCGCGCGATATCCAACAGCGCCAAAAAGAAAAAGGCCTGCCCTGGGAGTTGGCTAAAGCCTTTGATAACTCTGCCCCGGTGAGTAATTTTGTACCTAAAGCGCAGTTTGTAGATATCTATGCTTTAAATTTCAATTTAGATGTAAATGGCGAAAGCAGGCAGGTTGGAAATACCAAGGATCTGATTTTCTCTTTTGAATACATTATTGCCTTTGTATCCCGATACATCACCCTAAAAAAAGGCGACCTGATTTTTACCGGCACACCACAAGGTGTTGCAAAGGTTAACATAGGCGACAGACTGGAGGGTTACCTTGAAGGGCAAAAGCTACTGGATTTTTACATAAAGTAGTTAAACAAAATACCGAATTTGGGCTTATGTTATTTTGATAACATATTAACTATATAATTAAAGGCAGCATGCTGCCCTGGTCCATCTTCTACCGAATGAATAAATTACTAACGCTGCTTTTTATAAGCTTTGCTATTTCTGCCGGTGCGCAAACCGTACAGAGCAGGCAATATCCTCAGGATTTTTTTAGGTACCCGCTTGATCTTCCGCCCAGTACCGCAGGCTCATTTGGCGAGTTAAGGCCCAATCATTTCCACTCCGGGCTTGATTTTAAAACCAACCAGCGTACGGGATACCCTGTGCATGCGGTGGCAATGGGTTACATCTCGCGTCTGCGGGTGCAAATTGGTGGCTTTGGCAACGCGGTTTATATTACGCACCCCAACGGCTTTACCAGTGTTTACGGGCATTTGCAGAGCTTTAGTCCGGAACTTGCGAAAGCCGTAAAGCAGGCGCAATACGCGCAGCAAAAATATGATGTAGATTTTTCGCTTTCGGCCATGATGATGCCGGTAAACCAGGGGCAGGTGATAGCCATATCGGGCAACACAGGGGCTTCCGCCGGGCCGCACCTGCATTTTGAACTTCGCGATGCCGCCACAGAGCAAACTATTAATCCGCAGTTGTTTGGTTTAACCATTCCGGATAAAGTTGCGCCGGCAATTACAGCCGCAGCCGTTTATCAGTTAGGCGATAAACCCTTTAGCGAGAACACCCCACACAAACTTTTTCCTGTTACCGGCAGCGCCGGCAGTTACAGGTTAACCAAGCCACAGGTTATTGAGGTTAGCGGTAACACAGGCTTCGGCATAAGCGCCATTGACGTTAACAGCACATCTATCAATAAAAATGGGGTGTATTCTATTGAATTAAAAGTTGATGGGCGCACGGTATACACTTTCGCGGTAGAGCGTTTTGCTTTTGACCAAACGCATGCCATTAACGCGTACATTGATTATCCTACCTACTTAACTCAGGGCAGGCAGATCCAAAAGTGCTTTATTATGCCGGGCAGCAATATTTCGCTTTACCCGCAGTCAGAAAACCGCGGCATTGTTACTTTTAATGATATAGCCACGCACGATGTGGAGTATGTGGTAAAAGATGTGGCAGGTAATGTATCATCGCTTAAATTAAAGGTAAAATCGGTAATTAAGCCATCCGCTGCTGATGCGCCATTAAGGGGTGTGCTGTTTAAACATAACAAAAAGAACGACTTTACTACCGATAAGATTAAGGTGAGCATAACGCCCGGCAATTTGTATGATGACCTGGACTTTGTCTATTCCACTCAGCCTAAACGCGAGGGCTCATATTCCGCTACACATCGTATCCATAACCGTTTTACGCCCATTCATGAAGATTTTGAGCTTTGGATAAAGCCGGATGCTGATCTGGGCACGCTGATGGATAAAGCAGTAATTGTTAACACTGCAGGTTATTGCGACAGTACAGTGGTTGATGGGGCCTTTTTGAAAGCCACGCCACGCGCGTTTGGCGACTATTACATAAGGGTAGATACAGTAGCGCCCACTATAACGCCAGTTAATTTTCAGGGAAGCGGCAGTCTTTTTACTTACAAAAAAATTACCTTTCGGATAAGTGACAATTTATCGGGCTTAAAAAGCTACAAGGGCTACATTGATGGCAAATGGGTTTTAATGGAGTGGGATTATAAAACAAAGTTGTTAAGTTATACCTTTGGTGATGAAACAAGCGTCGGCAAGCACCAGTTTGAGCTAAACGTGAGCGATTACAAAAACAACATTAAACAGTTTAAAGCCGAATTTTACAGATAATGTCACAATTAAAAGCGGGCGATAAAGCCCCTGAATTTACAGCTAAAGATCAGGACGGAAAGCAGATTTCTCTTGCAGATTTTAAAGGGAAAACCGTTATACTATATTTTTATCCGCAGGATAGTACACCCACTTGTACAGTAGAGGCTTGCGATTTTAGGGATAATTATCAGTCGTTATTATCAAAAGGTTTCCAGGTGTTGGGTGTAAGTGCTGATGATGAGAAATCGCATCAAAAATTCATCAAAAAACACAGTTTGCCTTTCCCGCTGATTGCTGATACAGACAGGAAGATAATTGAAGCCTACGGCGTATGGGGCCATAAAAAACTTTTCGGCAAAGAGTATATGGGCATACTACGCACTACCTTTATTATTGACGGCGAAGGGAAAATTGCGCACGTAATTGATAAGGTTACTTCGGCAACGGCATCGCAGCAGGTACTTGATCTGATAGAGAAGGAATAGCGAATAATGAATGCTGAATGTCGAATATCGAAGTAAAACAAATGCTTCATCATTCAAAATTCAGCATTCGGTGTTCGATATTCAAAAAATGACAAAGGGGTAAATACCAAACAAATCCCCAATAAAACCATTAATACCTAAATTAAACAATTATAAATATGTCAACAACGGTAGAAGATGCAGAGATATTAGCCAAGTTTCAGGATGAGCGCACCCGCAATGAGGCGTTTAACCTGCTGCTTAAAAAATATCAGCAAAAAATTTACTGGCACATCCGCCGTATGGTGATAGACCACGACGATGCCGACGACCTGACACAGGACGTATTTATAAAAGTTTGGAAAAACCTGGCCACTTTCAGGAGCGATTCGCAGTTGTATACCTGGATGTACCGCATAGCCAGCAACGAGTGCATCACCTTCCTCAACAAAAAGAAACAAAAGAATAATATATCGTTAGATGATGTAGACTATTCACTAGCTGATACGCTGGTTGAGGGCAGCTACTTTAATGGCGACAAAGCGCAGAAAAAACTACAGGAAGCCATAATTACCCTGCCCGAAAAACAACGCCTTGTATTCAATATGAAGTATTACGAGGATATGAAGTACGAAGAAATGTCGCAGGTTTTAGGCACCAGTGTTGGCGCTTTAAAAGCATCGTACCACTTAGCAGTAAAAAAGATTGAAGCTATTTTATTAGCCGAAGAATAATTTAAATTTGCTGTTAAACCTTTTCATCTAAATTTCATCTATAAGGGTATCATGACAATTGATATAGAAAATAAAGAATGGCCGGAAGACGGTAAACTGCCAGAGTTGGTTGGTAAAGCCAACCCGTTTGCAGTACCTGAAGGTTATTTTGAGGAGATGAATGAGCGCATTATGGCCGCTGTTAAGCTGGATGAACTGAAAATCACTATCCCGGCTGAAGGCTTTACTGTGCCCGAGGGATATTTTGATGAGTTAAGCGCCAATATACAGGCCCGCTTAAATATTGAAACGTTAATTAATAAAGAAGAAGAAAGCTTTAGTGTACCTGCCGGTTACTTTGACGAGTTAAGCAGCAACATTACAAGCCGCATAGCCGTTGAACAGGCAATAGAAGCCGGCGAGGCTTTTGAAGTACCTGCCGGATATTTTGAAAATTTAAGCAGCCAGATACAAAGCCGTGTTTTTGTAGAAGAAGCACTTACTGCCGAAGATACTTTTACAGTACCTGATGGCTACTTTGAAAAGCTTAACGCGCAGATATTAAATAAAACCGTTACGCAGGAAGCTGTGCAACGCAAAGGTGGAGTTATCCGCTTAATGCGCTCTACGGCGTTTAAATATGCTACTGCCGCTTGTTTTGTTTTGGTGGCTGGGGCAAGCTTTATGTTATGGCCATCTGCAAGCAGTGTTGATGTACACGAATCTTCATATCTGCATAAAGAGTTATCCAACATACCGCTTGACGAACTGCAAGGTTATATACAGGTAAGTATGGACGGTAGCGATGTACAGCATACGGTAGCTATTGAGGATTTGCCTGTTAAAGATGCAGCGCTTGATGCAGCGCTAAAAGAATATGCCGAGATGTAATAAAATAATGATGATGAAAGCGCTTACCAAATATATTTTTGTTTCTTTATTATTATTGGCTGTTGGCTACGATGCCGGCGCACAAGGTATTCCGCGTAATAGCTTTCGCCCTTCTGGTCCCGGTGCGGGGCAGCCTCGTTTTAATCAAATGCCTAATGCTTCAGGTGTACAAAAGTTGCAGGTGATAAAAGAGAAATACCTTGATCAGAACCTTCAGCTTACTACTGATGAGGCTGCACGTTTTTGGCCCATATACAAGAGATATCAGGAGGAAATACTTGAGGTGCGCAGGTTAAAGCGGTTAAACAACTCTGATGCGCAGGCCAATGGCCGCGAGCAGGTAAAAAAAGATCTGGAATTTGATGGTCGTTTGGTTGAGATAAAAACTCGGTATAACAGTGAATTTTTGAAAGTATTACCGCCCGAAAAGTTAAGCAGGCTTTACAAAAGTGAACGCGAGTTTAGCGATGAAGTGATAAGAATGCTTGGCGAACACCAACAATAAAGATATAATAATACCTGAAAGGCCCGTCGCATAAGTGACGGGCCTTTTGTATTTTTGGGCCATGCCAACACTTCGCCAGTTATTTTTAGCCAACAACGCGCAAACCACCAACTTCCCCTTGTTGCTGGAGTTTGAGCGTGCCGAAGGCATTTATTTATACAACAGCGAAGGTAAAGCTTATATCGATCTGATATCGGGTATTGGCGTAAGCAGCCTGGGCCATGGCAATCAAAAAGTTATTGAAGCGGTAAAGCAACAGGTTGATAAATACATGCACCTGATGGTTTACGGTGAGTTTGTGCAAACCCCTCAAGTGCGTTTTGCCGAGAAACTGGTGTCTGTGCTGCCGGATAATCTGCAGTCAGTTTACTTTGTTAACTCTGGTGCCGAAGCGGTAGAAGGGGCCATTAAACTGGCTAAAAGGTTTACGGGCAGGCAGCAGATAGTGGCGTGCCACAACTCGTACCACGGCAGCACCCACGGCGCTTTGAGCGTAATGGGTAACGAAGAATACAAGCAAGCTTACCGGCCGCTTCTACCGGGTGTTAACTTCATCAATTTTAATAATATTGATGATCTTGATTACATATCCACAGAAACCGCCTGCGTAATAATTGAAACCATACAGGGCGAGGCAGGGGTGAGGGTACCCGATGCTGCCTATATGCAGGCCTTGCGGAAGCGCTGTACAGAAACCGGAACGTTGTTAATATTAGACGAGATCCAAGCCGCTTTTGGGCGCACGGGCAAGCTATTCGCTTTTGAGCATTTTGATATCGTGCCTGATGTTTTGTTGCTAGCCAAAGCGCTGGGTGGGGGTATGCCGATAGGGGCCTTCATCACATCCAACCAAATTATGGGCGCGCTTAAGGAAAACCCCATATTGGGCCATATAACCACTTTCGGCGGGCACCCGGTTTGCTGCGCTGCCGGGTTAGCCGCCTTAGAAGTGTTGTTAGAAAGTAATCTAATTGCGGATGTACCGGAAAAGGAGCTATTAATGCGTACTTTGCTGGTGCACCCCTCCATAAAACTAATACGTGGAAAAGGTTTAATGCTGGCTGTTGAGCTGGAAAACTTTGACCTGAATAAAAAAATAATAGACCGCTGTATTGCAAACGGCGTAATAACCGACTGGTTTTTGCACTGCAGCAACGCCATGCGTATAGCGCCACCGCTCATTATTACCTCCAGTCAGATAATGGAGTCCTGCGAAGTGATTTTAGAAGCCGTAAATTTTTACTCCCTGACCTAAAAGTCTGGATTTGCGGATAAGTTCAACACTTTCAATAATTTAAAATTTACTATAAACGGTGATATCCATCGTGGCGTGGCTTATTAAGTTGAGCTGGCCAACTTTGGTATAGTTTATGCAATTATAGGGCAGTAACTGCAAAACGCCCTGTTTAAGGCGTAAAGCGCATATTTTTTAGCCAATACTGATTGCTTTTATAGTCAATTAAGTATACACATTAAAAATAGTTATGACCCACGTTAGCCATCTATCAAAAAACATGAAAATAGCCTATATCTCAACTTATCCGCCCCGCGAATGCGGAATCGCTACATTCAATCAAAATTTAATGCGTGCCATTGCTTCCAATTTTCCTGAAAGGAAGAATTTGCTTGGGAACGATTTTGTTGTAGCGCTTACCGATTCTGACGATCTGGATGAATACGAATATCCTGATGAGGTAAAATATATTATAAGGCAAAATCATCAAAAAGACTATATCCGCGCGGCTAACTATGTTAACACCAGCACCGCAGATGTTTGCATAATTGAACATGAGTTTGGTATTTACGGTGGCGAAAGCGGCATCTACATATTGCCATTGATAAACAGGTTAGAAAAACCGCTGATATCAATTTTGCATACTGTATTGAAAGATCCAAGCTATGTGCAGCGCATCATTATAAGAGAGATGGCGGAGCAGTCGTCGAAAGTTATTGTAATGAGCCAGCGTGCGGTGGAGTTTTTAACTACCATTTATGATATCCCTGCAGACAAGATCCAGATAATAGAACACGGAGTGCCTGATGTGGAAGCACCCGAAGATAATCCAATAAAAAATCTTACACCATTTAAAAACCACCGTGCTTTATTAACGTTTGGTTTGATAAGTCGTAACAAGGGACTTGAAACGGTAGTAAGGGCACTCCCTAAAATTGTACAGAAACATCCCGATGTTAGCTATGTGGTGTTGGGTAACACGCATCCGGGCGTAATAAAAAATTCGGGTGAAGAATATCGCGATCATTTAAAAACATTGGCCAGCCAGTTGGGCGTATCTCAAAATCTGTACTTCATTAATAAATTTGTTGCCGAGGAAGAACTGATACAATACCTAACGGCCTGTGAAATTTATGTTACGCCGTATCTTAACGAAGCGCAAATAACCAGTGGTACGTTGTCTTATGCTGTAGGATCGGGTTCTGCGGTGGTATCAACCCCTTACTGGCACGCTACTGAATTGCTGGCACATAACCGCGGCAGACTATTTGATTTTAAAAATGCCGAAGCGCTGGCAGATACTGTAATTGAGCTGCTTGACCAGGACCGTGTATTGAACGAGTTACGCACCAACGCTTACGAATACGGCTTGCATTTGCGCTGGCCTGTGGTAGGTGCCGAATTTATTAAAGTAGCGCAGGAAGCCTGCTATAATCATGATTTTAGGGATAAGATACTTAAGAACAGCATTGTTGACCCGGAGATAATGCCAAAATTTAGCCTGGGTCACGTTATACGCCTTACTGATGATACCGGTATAGTGCAGCACGCTAAATATGGCATCCCTAATTTAAAAGAGGGGTATTGCCTTGATGATAATTCGCGTGCGTTAATTATGGCCTTAATGGCGCATAAGCGTAATAACAGTAAAGAAGCATTTGATCTGTTGCCTATCTACCTGAGCTATATTCACTACATGCAAACGGATGATGGTAATTTCCGTAACTTTTTAAGCTTTAACCGCTCGTATCTGGATGAGGTTGGATCAGAAGATTCATTTGGCCGCACCATATGGGCATTGGGGTATCTTATAGACGGTGCATCAAGCAATTCATACCGCGAGTTTGCAACCGAGATCTTCCAAAAATCATTTAGCCATTTTAAGGCGCTTAAACACCTGCGTGGCATGGCCAATACCATAATTGGCATAGCGCATTACTTAAGAGTGCATCCAACAGATGATGGCATGATGATGGAAATGGTACGCCTTACCCAACCTTTGGTAGAAGCGTATGAGAAAACCCGTGCCGACGATTGGGAATGGTTTGAAGAAGGTATGACCTATGATAACGCTATTTTGCCACTTGCGCTGTTGCATTCTTGTGAAATTACCGGCGATGAGCATGTTAAAGAAGTAGCGCTAACAACCATGGCGTTTTTAGATAAGCTTACCTTATCAAACGGGTATTTAAGTCCGGTTGGTAATGATGGTTGGTATTACCGTGGCGGTACTTTCCCAACTTATGATCAGCAGGCTATTGAAACTATGGCCATGGTGCTGATGCATTTTCAGGCATACCAGATCTTCAGAAAGCCTGAGCATATTGAAAAAACCTTCCTTTGCTATAAATGGTTCCTTGGCGAAAATACTTTACGCGCACCTTTGTATGACCACGAAACAAAAGGCTGCTGCGATGGTTTACTGCCAACCGGTATCAACCGTAACCAGGGTGCAGAAAGTACGCTGGCTTATCTGATATCGCATCTGGTAGTTCTACAGGCCTTTGAGTTAGAATACGAGTACAATAAGCTATCGCAAAAAAAGCTGGTGGGCGCTAAATGAGAGTAGCCGTTTTAGCACCCGTTGCCTGGCGCACACCGCCCAGGCATTACGGCCCGTGGGAGCAGGTAGCATCAAACATTGCGGAAGGCATAATTAATTTAGGTGGGGAGGTTACGCTATTTGCTACCGGTGATTCTATCACAGCAGGGAAACTTGAAGCAATTTGCGAAACAGGTTATGAAGAAGACCGATCCCAAGATGCCAAGGTGCTGGAGTGTCTGCACATTAGTAATCTGGTAGAGCGTGCCGACGAGTTTGATATCATCCATAACAACTTTGATTTTCTGCCGCTTACTTACTCGGGCTTGGTAAAAACACCGTTTATCACCACCATACATGGCTTTTCATCACCACGTATTATACCGGTTTATAAAAAGTATAACAGCAAGGGTCATTACGTTTCTATAAGTAATTCAGATAGGAGCCCGGAGTTGAATTACCTGGCTACCGTTTACAATGGGCTGGACGCAAGTAAGTTTTTATTTAATGAGCATCCGCAGGAATACCTGTTGTCATTCAGTCGTATTCACCCAGACAAGGGCATTGCCGAGGCTATCAGCATCGCTAAAAAAAGCAAATGCAAGTTGCTAATAGCGGGCATTATACAGGATGAGGGTTATTTTAAAGAAAAGGTAGAACCCGAGTTAAATGACCAGATCCAATACATTGGCAGCGCTGGCCCGGAAAAACGCAATTGCCTTTTAGGCGATGCCATGGCGCTGTTGCACCCCATAAATTTTGATGAACCGTTTGGCCTAAGCGTAGCCGAAGCCATGCTTTGTGGCACACCTGTCATCGCCTTTAACCGCGGATCTATGCCGGAGTTGATAAAGCACGAGGAAACAGGTTTTTTAGTGAAGAACGTTGATGAAGCTGCCGACGCAGTTAAGCAAATAAAAACCATCAAACG
>Ga0247817_10001469_pt1 | contig 12370 bp, 11 predicted proteins | sample UWRJL212509R1_FD_178010 | JGI IMG/M metagenome (GOLD analysis project Ga0247817, IMG submission 178010) | Plant litter microbial communities from Arlington Agricultural Research Station in Wisconsin, United States - UWRJ-L212-509R-1 | ecosystem: Environmental > Terrestrial > Plant litter >... | reverse complement strand
ATTGATAAATAATCTGCAATTTACTGGCACCAACTACCTTCCTTACTCCTACTTCTTTAGCACGTTTTATAGCATTGGCAGTAGCCAGATTGATATAATTGACAATTGATAATATTAGAATAAGAATTGATAACCCCACTAAAATTTGTAAAAGCTGAAGATTTCCGTTTTTCTCAGGAAAAGAGTAATTTCCTCTATAAAGTCGTGCATCAGGAAGTGACAGCAATTTTGTTGTTGTTGGATTACCGTATGCTTTTACAAAAGCTTCGTACGTCATTCCTTCATTTTGCGCCTGCTTTTTGTAATTGTATTCTACATAGATATTATTCAATTGTTGTGAAACAATAGTCGTATCCCGTCTGTTTTTTAATTTTAACATTAAACCATAATTGAAACCCCAATTTTCTTTGTCGTTTTTTAAATCTTCTTCGATTACTGTAGTTATAGCTTCCGGCATGGAGGAAGATTTTTCATTAAGGCGGTAAATACCTCTTACAACAAACATTTTGTTTTCATATTTTACCGTTTTTCCCATTGGGTCTTCATTTTTAAATATTCTGGAAGCGGTTTTCTCTGAGAATACAATGCTATTGCGGTCGTGAAGTGCCGTTTTTCTGTCACCCTTAATAAATTCATAAGGAAAGAAAGAAAAGTAATTACTTTGTGCAGAAAAGAATTTCTCTATTACGAAAATTTTACCATTGTAAATGACGGTACTTTTCATATAGTTATCTCTCATGTAGCAATATTCATCAAGTTGTGAAGATGTTGCTTTCAAATAAGGTGCTGTTGCAGCGGAGTTTACGGTCCAGACGTTTCCCCCGCCAAGATCATTTAGAACAGAGTATATTTTATCCTTTTCAGGATTCCATTTGTCATAAGAATGCTCGTCATTCCAATAGAGAATAGAAAAAATGATCCCTGCAATTCCAATACTTAATCCCAATGTATTAAGAAGAGAAAAAAGCTTGTTTTGCTTTAAATGATAAATGAATATTTTGATCCAATTGAGTATCATAAGATTTTGATTTTGATTGATTTGCTTGTTAGCATGATGATGATTGAAACTTTCGTACAGTTTTTATACCTTAAAAACATCTACATTTCTTTGGTTTATTTTTTCAGAAAAAACAACGCCGTCTTTCATAAAAATGGTCTTTTGCGAAAAAGAAGCGTCATAATCAGAATGTGTAACCATAAGAATGGTAGCTCCGCTCGCATGCAGATCGGTCAAGAGTTCCATAACTTCGTTTCCATTCTTACTGTCCAGATTTCCTGTTGGCTCATCGGCAAGAATAATTTTAGGGTCGTTGATCAATGCTCTTGCAACGGCTACACGTTGCTGTTGTCCTCCTGAAAGTTGTTGCGGAAAATGTTTTAAACGATGTGAAATTCCTAATATCGTAGCTATGTTATTGACTTTTTTACTTCGTTCTGAAGCTGCTACATTATTGTAAATCAAGGGTAATTCGATATTGTCATAAACAGATAACTCGTCTATTAGATTAAAATTCTGAAAAATGAAACCAATATTTTCTTTTCGGGCTTTCGATTTTTGCGTTTCTTTTAATCCTACCATTTCCTGACCGAGCAGTTCATAGCTTCCCGTACTAGCACTATCAAGTAAGCCTACAATATTAAGCAAAGTAGATTTTCCACTTCCCGAAGGTCCCATAATGGTTATAAAATCGCCTTCATTAATCGTTATTGAAATATCGCTCAAGGCTTTGGTTTCTACTTCTTCTGTCCTAAATACTTTTGACAGGTTTTTGACTTTAATCATATTTAAATTTTAAAAGGTTGTTATTTGGGATTGATTAGAAAAGACTTTGAATATCGTTTTAGCATAATTTATTCTTTTCCGGATCCTGAAATAGAAACCGATTTAAACTAAAACTAAGATAATTGGTAATACGCATAATAGATACTTATTTTTGTTATTTTTACTATTAATTATAAAGCTGATTGCTGCTAATTTGTTGAACTTAAGGGGATTTTCGTGCCAATAAATTAAAATTTGCAACTTCCTTATTTTTAAGATATTATTTTTAATGTAATTTTTTGAATGTCCATTATCGGACACTTTTTGTCCGAAACCGAACAACCATGAAAAAAACGAACACTTCAATTTTAGTTATCGACGATCAGGAAGACATCCTTTTTGCTTCCAAAATGTTCCTGAAAAAGCATTTTGAACATATTTTTACGCTCAATAATCCAAAAAACATCGTAGAATTGCTGGCTAAAAATAGTATTGATGTCGTTTTATTAGACATGAATTACAGAATTGGGTTCGAAGACGGAAAAGAAGGTTTGTATTTATTAAAGGAAATAAAAACGCTTTCGCCTAGAACTGTTGTGATTTTAATGACGGCTTTTGGAAAAGTTGAAACAGCTGTAGAAGGCTTAAAATCAGGAGCATTTGATTACATCTTAAAACCCTGGGAAAACGATCGATTACTCGAAGTAGTAAAACAAGCTGTTGATAAAGCCCGAAAAGAACAAAGAAAAGCGCAGCCAATTGCCCTTACCAATACCTTTTTTACAGGAAACTCTGAAGTAATCAAAAAAGTGTACGCTGTTGCTGATAAAGTAGCAAAAACTGAGGCTAATGTATTGATTTTAGGCGAAAACGGAACAGGAAAATTTGTTTTAGCACATTATATATACAGTCAGTCAGAACGGAAGAATCATCCTTTTGTACATGTCGATTTAGGTTCGCTTAATGATAATATTTTCGAAAGTGAACTCTTTGGTTATGCCAAAGGTGCTTTTACAGACGCTAAAATTGATACTCCCGGACGATTTGAAATGGCTCAGAATGGTACTATTTTTTTAGATGAAATAGGAAACGTTCCGTTACACTTGCAATCAAAATTGTTGCAGGTTATTCAAAATAGAACTGTGACGAGATTAGGAGAATCTAAAGCGAGACCTTTGAATGTGCGCATTATTACGGCTACCAATTTAAATTTAAAAGAACAAGTTGCTGAACGAAATTTTAGAGAGGATTTGTATTATCGCATCAATACAATGGAAATTGTCCTGCCTCCGCTTCGGGAACGTCATGATGATAAAATTCCGCTTGCTGAATACCTTTTAGATAAAATGATTGCGAAATATGGAAGAGATACTATTTCTTTTGAGAATAAGGTATTAGAACAAATAGAAAAACATGCCTGGAGCGGTAACATTCGCGAAATGGAAAATAGGATCGAACGTGCCGTTATTCTTTGCGAAAACAATCTTATCACAGCTTCTGATCTTGATTTAGAACGTGTAACGCATTATGAAGACAATCAGGAAGATACGCAACTCTCTTCTATTGAGAAATCAACGGTTGAAAAAGCATTACTAAAAAACAATAACAATATCAGTAAGACGGCAGAAGATTTAGGATTGTCGAGAGGAGCGTTGTACAGACGTTTAGAAAAATATAATATCAGTACCAATTAAGTATGTTTAAGTCTTTAAAAATATATCATTTACTGTTTCTTCGTCTGATGGTAATTCTTGTTGTCATAACGATTATTATTAAAATTGACAATAGCAGTTTATTGTTTACACAGGTGTTTTTGGTTTTTATAGCCTTAGTGTTAATGGTTGAGCTTTATTTTTATGTAAAAAATGCTTTTTCGATCTATGACAGAACAATTGTTTCGATATTACAAAGCGATTTTACTACAGATTATTCCAAACATAAATCGTATAGTAACTATATCAATTTGTTTCAACTCTATGAAAATCATAAGAATAGGCAAAATGAAGAAGTATCAAAAGATATTGTTTACCGATCTATTTTAAACAATATTGAAACAGGAATTGTGATCCTGCAAAAAGAAAATAATGATTGGAATGTATTCTTAATCAATGATTATTTCTGCAGCCATTTTAATGTTCCAAAGGTTTCAAAGTGGAAATACCTCAAAAATCAATTGCCTTCTTTGTGTGAAGTCATAGAAGAACAAGATTTCAGAGAAGTAAAAACATCTCTGGAAATTAGAGTTAATCAGCAAGACACGCAGACTTTTGCGATGCAGACTTCGAGAAGCGAAATTTATGGTCAGGATTACTTTATTGTTTTACTGGATTCGATTCAGAATGTAATTGATAAGAAAGAAAAAGAAGCGTGGATTAACCTCATGAAAGTAATATCGCATGAATTGCTAAACTCCGTTACTCCTATTCGATCGCTTTTACAGAATTTACAGGAGTTAGTACAGCAGGAAACCATTTCGGCAGATGATATTGCAGATATGAAAAGCAGTGTCGCGGCGATGTTGCGACGAAGCGATCATTTACAGCAATTTATAGAAGGTTATCGAAAACTGGCTATGTTGCCTTCTCCTCAAAAAGAGAAAATTGATTTGCAAAAGCTAATAGATAATAGTCTTCAGATTATGTCGCCTTTGTTTAAAAAGAATGCCATTCAAATAATCAATAAAATAACTTTTAATCATTGTTTATTTGTTGATGCACAACAAATTGAACAAGTTCTTATCAATCTTTTCACGAACTGTATTTATGCTTTGAATGAAACAGCAGAAAAGCAAATTACTGTTGCCGCAGAAGTCAGAGATAATCGCTTTTTTATGATGATTACAGATAACGGAAACGGTATTGAGAAAGAGATTGAAAACAAAGTGTTTCTGCCCTTTTTCACCACGCGTAAAGAGGGTGCCGGAATTGGTTTAACTTTATCTAAAAACATAATCGAAGCACATAATGGTTATCTGGCTTTGAAAAATGAAGAAGGTCAAACCACTTTTACCATTTGTCTGATAGAGAATTAAAGATAATAATACTACTTTTAATGCCTATTAAACCTGAATTACATGCTTCAAATTTTTGAAAAACGAGCGAGTCATATTCCTGTATTACAAAGAATATTTCTGGAATCCCGTCAAAAAACATTTCATTGGTTAGATACAAGCGATTACAATTTACATGATTTTGATCATCAGACAGAGGGAGAATTTGTTCTAGTAGCCGTTTTAGATGATGAAGTTGTGGGATTTATTTCGTTATGGATGCCGAACAATTTTATTCATCACTTGTATATTGACGAGAAACATCAGCATCAAAAAATAGGCTCGAAACTACTTGAAGAAGCCATCAATACAATGAACTCCCCTATTACCTTAAAATGCCTGCGCAACAATACAAAAGCAATTGATTTCTATAAGAAAAAAGGATTTATCGAGACAGAAAAAGGACAGTCTGCCCAAGGAGAATATATTCTGTTTTCATTTTCTAAATAATTTATTTTATTGCTGACATACTGTTGTCATACAATGCATATAACTTTGCATTCATAACTTATTAGTTAATAGCACTTAGCTTAGAAAAAATACAACAACATGATACCAGTTGATTTAGATACTTTTTGTCCAGCATGTCCAAACGATTGGCGGGAATGGCTGGCCCAAAATCATGACTCAAAACAATCTGTATGGCTTGTGTGTTATAAAAAACAAGCCAATGTACCTACAATTTCATGGAGTGATGCTGTTGATGAGGCCTTATGTTTTGGATGGATCGACAGCACCAGAAAATCTATAGACGATCAGCGTTTTATACAATTCTTTTGCAGGCGTAAGCCTAACAGCGCATGGTCAAAAATTAATAAAGCTAAAGTAGAACGTTTAATTGCCGAAGGATTAATGATGCAGGCAGGTCATGAAAGTATTCTAAAAGCCAAAGAAAATGGATCCTGGACGCTTTTAGACGAAGTCGAAGAATTGCTTGTTCCGGAAGATTTACACAAAAAACTTTCTGAGAATGAAATAGCTGCAGCTTATTTTGAAGGCTTAAGTAAATCGGTTAAAAAAATTATTTTATACTGGATTGCATCTGCCAAAAGAACGGAAACAAGGCAAAACAGAATCAATGAAGTTGCCACACTTGCTGCTCAGAAACAAAAGCCAAAACAGTTTTAGCGTTTATTTTTTTGTATTTATTTACTTTCATTTAGAGATTTTTATTTACTTTATATAAAAATTAAAATCATGAGTACTAAGAAAAATAGTTTATCAGCAGACCAGAAAGAGGCGTTACTTGATGTATTACAAGTTCGTTTTGAAAAGAACATGAACCGTCATAAAGGCCTTGATTGGAATAAAATTCAGGAAAAACTGGAAGCGAATCCGGAAAAGCTCTATGCTTTGGATGAAATGGAAAGAACGGAAGGAGAACCTGATGTTGTAGGTTATGACGCTAATACAAAGGAGTTTGTCTTTTTTGATTGTTCACCGGAATCTCCAAAAGGACGCAGAAGTATTTGTTACGACCATGAAGCTTTGGAAAAAAGAAAAGAAAACAAACCCAAAGACAGTGCAATTAACCTGGCATCAGAAATGGGAATCGAAATACTAAATGAAGAGCAATACAGGGAACTTCAAAAATTAGGCGAATTTGATACCAAAACATCCAGCTGGATTGCAACTCCTGCAGCTATAAGAAAACTGGGCGGTGCCATTTTTGCCGATTTCCGCTATAAAACGATCTTTATATATCATAACGGAGCAGATTCGTATTATGCTGCCAGAGGATTTCGTGGTTCTTTAAGAGTTTAAAACTACGTTTCTCTACTCTACTTCTTCAAAGAAGTTTGGGCAGCGCTTAATTCTTTTAGTTTCGCATTGATGTGGGTACGATAACCTTCATCATTATTTAATTCTCTTGCCTGCGTATAGTTTGAGATTGCTTTTTCAAAATCTTTATTGATTTCGTAAGCCTCCGCCAAACTATCAAAAGCATTGAATGATTTCGGATGCTGCTCGGCATTAAGTTGGAATACCGTAATAGCTTCGTTACTTTTTTTATCTTGATTTAAAACAATATAGCCTATTACATTTAAACTCTCTTCAAAATTAACCTCTTTGTATTTAGGGTCGTTTTTTAGATTCGTAAAAGTGCTTTTTAGATTCGTTATATCGCCTTTTGCTGTTTTTAGAAGCGTTTCATAAGCAGCCACTTTATAATCTATAATATCATTGTCAAGCAAATAAGCAATTTGATTGATGGTGTTTTCGACATTAAAAATGCCACCTAATCCATTAGCCAGAAAAATAATGCTCAGATCATCTTTAGGGAAAATTCTGTAAGCAGTTATTCTACCACCTGAAAATCCGTATGAAATATGTCCGTTAATGATGCGTTGGTCCCATCCGGAAGTAAATTGTGATTTTTCTTTCGTGTACGGAAAAACCTCCCACATCTTAGCTTTAGATGCATCGCTGATAATTTTTTTATTTCGGAACTTTGCATCCCAGGCTATAAATTGATTCATCGTAATATTAAGGCCATTACAACTATTAAGATAATTTCCGTTGTATGGAAGCGCCATTTGTAAGCTGCCTGTAGCATAATTAAAGTAAGGTGTTGCTCTATTCTGCACTATATCTCTGGAGTCAGTTGAAAAAAACACAGTACTTTTGGACGCTGAACCATCAAACTGATTTTCTGCAATATACGTTTCAATGTCTCGTTTAGTAACCGTTTCTACTACTCTTTCCAGTAACCAAAAATTGGTTTGATTGTACTCGAATTTTTCTCCTTGCTTAAAATTGATCGGATCAGCAAATACTTTTTCTGTAGCTTCTTTTTCGTCTAGTTTTTCATATTTCACGATATCAGGAAGTCCCGAAGATTGCGTAAGTAAGTTTTTAATTTGTATAGTATTCCACGAAGTTGGTAAATCAGGTATGTATGTAGAAACAGGATCTTCTAAAGATAGTTTTCCTTTCTCAATCAGTTGAAAGACTCCAGTTGCCACAATAGGTTTTGTTAGTGAATACAACCTGAAAATCGTTTTATCCGAAACGGGAATATCATTTTCGAGGTTAGCATATCCATAATTTTTACGGTGAATAATTTTTCCGTTTTTAATAATGGCAAGGGAAACTCCAGGAATTAAAGATGTTTTTTGTACCTGAGCTATATATTCATCAATTTGAGAAATTGATACTGGTTGAATGTTCTTTTGAGCTGTAGCTGCTGTAAATGATAGTATTGCAGTACACGAAATAAATAAATTGGTCAGTTTTATCATGGAAGTTTTTTGTATTGAACAAACATACATTTTTTATTTTAACATATCGTTGGTGTAGGTTATTTTTTGTTATTATTGCATCTCTTTATTTTCATGATATGACATGAGTATATTTAGTATTCTAAAATTTTAAATACAATATGAAAAATAAATTCCTAATCCTTTTTTTGCTCTTAACCGCTTTTACATTTGGACAAAAGACAACTTTTAAAATTAAATATTCTGAAAAGCTTGCTGTTTTTATTTTTTTACAGAATCTATCCGAGAATTATCCTGAAAATGTTTTTAAAACAGAATTTATAAAATCAAAATATAATAATGAGGATTATAAAGACATCATTTCGAAGTTTAACCAATTAAATATTTTTTACAGTTTTAGATTTGAGGAGTATCCGTATGGTTCAAAAAAAAGTATGCAGACAGAGGATATCCTGAAAAAGAACATGATTGAAACTGAAACGTTGGCAGATTTTAAACTTCGCAGCATGGGAATTGTTCCAAATAAAACGCTTAGTGATTTGGCAGAATACATTTCCGTATTTACGCCTATCTACAATGAATTGATTTACAATCCGAACAAAGAAAAATTTGAGAAACAAATAATAGAAATTACAAAATATGCTAATGAAAATCAAATAGAGGACTATTTCAAAACAGGTTTAATTTTCTATAATTCTGCCTGGGATGCCTCTATCCCATTTGAGATCGCTTTTTATCCTTTACCAAATTCCAAGGGATTTACAGCACAGGCATTTTGCAATAACTTTATAAGCGCTATTCAAACCGATCTAAAATCGTATAAAGATTTGTTTAGTGTCATGTTACACGAAACGTATCATATAATTTACGATGAACAATCGTTAAAAGTAAAAATAGAAATTGACCGCTATTTTAATGAAAATAAATCCAATTGCAGTAATTATGCATATCAGCTTATGAATGAAGCTTTGGCCACAGCATTAGGAAATGGGTATGTTTATGAAAAGTTAGATGGAAAAGTAGATACGAACGATTGGTACGGTATAAAGTATATTAACCTTATTGCAAAACAAATTTATCCTTTGGTTACAGCTTATATTGAACAGAAAAAACCAATTGACAAAAATTTTATAGATACTTATATTAAACTATACGAAGAAAATTTTCCGAATTGGATAAACGAGCTTGATAATATCATGACGTACAGATATGTACTTACTGAAAACGAAAAAGATTTTTCTTTAATCAGGCAACTGTTTCGTTACCGATCACGAACAGAATATGATTCGGCTATAACTGAATTAAGCATAGAAAAGATGCAAAATACGCCCTTGACAAAAGTGGTTATTATCTCTAAAAACAGTAAAGAAAAGATTTCACTATTAAAACGTAAGTTTCCGGAATTAAAGAACTGGAAAGTCAGTGCTAACAAAGAATTTGCAGAAAAATTTCTGCTGGAAGATAAAAGTCAATTGATTATTTTAAATCAAAAAGAATCGACGATCGAAACGCTATTTAAATTGATTAAGTAAAATATGATAAGGTTTTACATAAAAGTACCCCAAATAGCTTGAAACTTTTTGGGGTTCTTTGTTTAATTAAATTTCGTTTTTAGTCTTTTTCTTTTTTATCCTTCAAGACTTTTCCGTCTTTTGTAAATTCCAGATCAATATTGTTGGTTAAATCTACATCGACATCTTTGTGTCCGTAATCAATGTGTGTTACTTTTTCGTAAGGATGATGCTGTGTAACATAATCGTTGAGCCATTGCGGAAGAAATGCGGTTGGAATTGGTTTGTCGTGTCCGTCAACTTCCCGATAAGAGCCATCTTTCCAGAACTCTACTTCTGTACCGTCTTTAAGCTTGACTTCATATCCTTTTTCGCCATGTTCAGCATCTTTTTTTACAACATCAATTATAGTATTGCTAAAGTATTGCTGTAAAAAATCCTGCGATGGTTTTGGCAAATCGTTTAATTCAATTTTCTTTTGTGCGTTAGCCGATGTACCAAGTACAAGTAAAAAAGCGGCTACTATTATTTTCGTTTTCATGATTCTGATTTATTAATTGTTTGTACCTAATTTAAGACAATTTAAAATAGATTCAAATCAATTTGGGAAAGATTTAATGTTTACAGTTTAATTTACAATCGTAAATACCGGGGTGTAAAGTATTGTAAATAAGATTTTTGTATTATTTATTTAAAAAATGCATTAGCATTCCTTTTTATTTATATATTTGATATATCAAGTAAATTAAAATACTGGTGTTATTTATGAAAGAACAAAATCCTACCAAGACTGTATTGTATTCTATTGAACACGCTATCAAAGAATATCGGAAGATTTCTCAAAAGAATATCGAAAAAGTAGTCAGTGATATTACTGTCGATCAGTGTTTAGTACTCATTATCCTCAATGAAAACAACAATGTTTCACAAATAGAAATTGCAAAATTGATTTTTAAGGACAATGCTTCGATAACGAGAATAATTGAGCTTATGGTGAAGAAAGATTACCTTATAAGAGAAACAAATGCCTTAGACAAGCGAAAAACGAAGCTTGAGATTACCGATAAAGGCAAAAAAACAATCGAATTATTAACGCCGGTTATTCATTTAAATCGAAAAACAGCTTTGGACGGCTTATCCTTTGAGGAAATAAACATACTTGATAAAATTCTGGACAAAATAATTACAAATTGCAAAACAGTATAAAATGAAACACCTTATTACCTTTTTATTATTTGCGATGAGTATAAGCGCAACAGCACAAAAACAAACTGCTCCGGCTACTATTACTACGCTTACTGAAGTTCAAAAGAAACAAATTATAGATTCTTTGACCAAAAAACTCGAAGGGTTTTATATTAAACCCAATAATGTAGCTGAGATCAAGAAAAAACTAAATGAAAATTTTAAAAAAGGAAACTATACAACAATCAATACTCCGAATGATTATGCATCAAAAATGACTAGTGATTTGATTGAAATCAGCAAAGATTTGCATTTTAGAGTAATGTTCGATCCTGAATGGGCAGAAAACTATTTAAAAAAGTCAGAGAAGGAAATAGAGAAGAAAATTAAAGCCTTAGAATTAGCACAAGCGCAAAAGAATAATTTTGGTTTTAAACAAGTTAAAATTCTCGAAGGAAACGTTGGTTACCTTGAATTCACCTATTTTGAAGATCCTGCCATTGGTAGTGAAACGGCAACATCAGTAATGCAATTTTTAAGCAATACTGACGCACTTATTATTGATTTAAGAAATAATAATGGTGGAGCAATGGAAATGGCACAGTTTATAAGTACCTATTTGTATTGGAATAAAGAATTACCGCTTTACAAATACTACACTTATGAAAAAGAAAATAGAAAGCTGGAACGTGAAATGTGGCTACTGCCTTCTGTACCAGGAAAACGATTAAACGAAGCCGATGTTTATATCCTGACTAGTAATACGACATTCTCTGCTGCGGAATGGATGAGTTATTCCCTTCAAAACTTAAAACGTGCTACTATTATTGGAGAAAAAACGGCTGGTGGTGCGCATCCTATCGATCGAAAAGTATTAGCACATGGATTTTCTGCCAATATACCTTTTGGTGAAGTAAAAGATCCCATAACAAAATCAGATTTTGAAGGTAAAGGTGTTATGCCGGATGTTTTGTGTAAAAGTGAGGAAGCGGTGAATGCATCACATATTTTGGCTTTAGAAAAATTGATATCTAAAAACAAAGATTCAGTAAACACACTGGGATGGTTTATTCCCATCATTAAAAATCGTCAGAAACCAGTTCATGTAGATATGAATATTTTAAAATCATACCAGGGAAAATTCGGAAAATCTGAATTGGTATATGAGGCAGATCATTTCTATTACAAATGGAATAACATTGTAACGCTTTTATTGACGCCTCTGGAGCAGGATTTATTTGCTATTGATGGGATAAATGAATTCCGTATCAAAGTAATTTCAGAAAATGGAGCGGTAACAGCTATAAAAAGGATTTATCAGGACGGACAAGAGAGAGTTTATAAAAAAGAATAATAAAAAACAGTATTTAGCAAAAATTCAATAGTATTATAATTCTGTTGTTTTTTTATTTTTAAATCACAGAAAATCAATTGATTTTGTTTGTTTAATTGTTTTAAAAAGGAATGAAAAAGTGCGGAAATCAAGCTTTTTCATTCCTTTGGCAAAAATAAAAGCCCTATATTAGGGAAGTTAAAAAATCAATCTGCAAAAATAGGGTTGGTAAAAATTAATTTCCAAGTATAAAAAACAATAAAATGAAACAATTACTTCAGTGGACAGTTATAATTCCAATAGTATCGT
>Ga0247817_10001467_pt1 | contig 12378 bp, 5 predicted proteins | sample UWRJL212509R1_FD_178010 | JGI IMG/M metagenome (GOLD analysis project Ga0247817, IMG submission 178010) | Plant litter microbial communities from Arlington Agricultural Research Station in Wisconsin, United States - UWRJ-L212-509R-1 | ecosystem: Environmental > Terrestrial > Plant litter >... | reverse complement strand
GACTGCTGTTATAATATGAATGGCTAATTTTTTATTTGCCGGAAATATCTGTGAAAAGAAAAATGCAAAAGCATATAAGCCGCAAAAATCGGACAGCTTGCCGGTCAATGTATTTGAAAACGCATTTTTTAAAACAAAATCATTTAGGATCAATACAAACAATGCAAGAATAAATGTCAGGGAATAAAGCGCTGGCTTTATTTGAAACACACATATAAACAATCGTTTTAGTCTTAAATGCATTGTATGATTTTAGTAAAATATTAAAGATTAATTTATCAGCAAGCATTTCAAATGATCGCTCCTGTAACTGGATCAATCTACAATTCCGCAATATCGCTCCCCAGAATAAAAATGACTTACTAAATTAGTAAGCCATTTTTATTAATACATTTTTAATAAAACGAATTACCATATCTGCAAAGTACTCACATACATGCGTTCACCGTCTTTCCATATTTCATAAATATACATCCCTTGGTGAATACCTTCTAAATGTACTTGTTGAATATTGGTTTTATTTAGCTTAATAGTTTTCTGCAATACTCCAACCATTGATGTTACACGTAGTTCCATGTGGTCTCCTAGCTCTGGAATTTCAACAGTAACCATACCGCCGGAAGGGTTGGGATAAATTTTTGCATTGTTATTATATTTGCTTTGCAACAAACCCGTAGTAACATTCCCTACAGTTACTTTACTTCCTTTGCTTAAATTTTCTGCTATTGTTATGCCTACTGTATGCATTGTCTCATTCGTAATAATAGGATCGTTATAATCAAAATAAATATACGCCTTGTTATAAATCTTTGTTCCCAAAGGAGAATCCGCAGGTATTGTTATTCTGAATGATACTAATCCATTACTGCCAAGTTTGTTTTCTGTACTATCAGGCAGGTTGATATTATTAAAGGCAAACGTTAGTACCGCTTGACCTTTTCCTGTAACTTTCAGTGTATATGGATGAGATGAAACACCTTCTGCAAGTGACATAATATCAAGGCTGGCATCAAGTGTATCTACTACTTTTACTGTATAAGCCGGAGCTGTTCCTGTATTCTGAAAACGAATCGTGTATTCCAGTTCTGTACCAGGCAACACTTGATTTTTTAAACCAACACCTGTTGGTGAAGCTTGTTTATCATTCGGGTCATAACTACCACGAATTGGATAACAAACGAGTGCAACTTCATCATCCAGATCATCCAACGGACTGGTTGTTACAAGCCTGTTGTAAATTAAACCTGTTGAAGAAATACCACATCCTTCCACAATAGCTCTCGGTCGGCTATTGCCCGGGTGATAAATTTGCTGATCTGCTTCCAGTCGAATCGTTTGACCTTGTGACGGATATGACACATCCAACTTATATCCGTTCAACAATTTATATTTATCAGTATATACAAGTGTATCATTAACAAATATTCTATAGCCTAGACTATCCGTCATATTGCCTTCGCCTGTATTAGCAATAACAAACGCCGCCTGATTATTTTTACATGTTCCTGTTACTTCCGTAGAAGACAGATCCCATTGTGTGTTCTGTGCTGTACATGTTGATTTTGGGTAAATAGATGCTTTGACACATTGTGTTAATCCCAATATTTCCATCCGGTCGCAGATCACTGAATCAATAATGGCAATTTTTCCGCAGTATGTTTTTTCAATAAGCCCTATATCATAAATCAATACAGAACCTTTTCTTGATGTCCACATAGGTATTGACGAAATAGGTTCGAGAAATTCAGGATATTCAACTTTAATTTTAGCATCATTAATTTCTGTGTTGCCGGCATTGCAATACTCAATATATGCCATGCTTTTCATACAACGTGTAAGTGAGGTATGTTGAATATTAATGTTTGTTAAAATGCATTCTTTCAAATCGTTTGCGAAATCGAATGATGCTGTATCCTTTGATGCTCCTTTAAGTGCGACTACATGTGAAGGCTCACATTGGTTCATAAATAACTTTGAATTAACTGCATTTAACTGCTGAGTTAACGTATAGGAAACATTTCCGGAATCTACCCTGATCTGATAATTTCCATTACGGTCTGTGTTTCCATAATAAGGCCCCGGAGTTGCTTTTACTACCAGAGAAGCGTATGTTTTTTCTGATACCTGCTGTTTACAATCATTATTAGTATCGGTAAAAATATTTCCTCTGATTGCATTATAATAAGTCGGGTCTCCGATCAAACGGATAATATTATTGTATGTCATTTTCTTATACGTCCAAAATCTGCCGGCTAATATAATTCCTCCGTTTTCCTGCAAGAGTCCTGACGAAACCATACCATCCAATCCAAGTCCTGGAAAAATATCATCAACACTTCCATCCGCATTCAGGCGATACGTACGGTAATCCTGTATGCCTAAACCGAACGATAATGCTCCCGCAATAATAATCTTGCCGTCTGGCTGAACCAAACAAACATTGATTTGAGATGATGTTTCAAACACAAGATTAAAATCAAAACCTGTGTCAAGAGTTCCGTCCGGATTCAGTCTGAGAATTAAATTTTTGGGAACTCCATTAAAACTGTTCAAGTATCTGTTTCCTGCAAGAATAATTTTGCCGTCTGGCTGCAAAGTTGTTGTTAAGGGAACATAACTAAGGCCAGTGCCGGGTGTTGCAAAGCTTTTATCCATTGTCCCATCTGGGTTTAAGCGTACGATATAGCGACCGGATGTGCCATTAAAACTGGTAAAGGGTCCGGTCAAAAGAATTTTCTGATCTGGCTGAATAATAACATTGTTAACAGTAGTATTAATTCCTGTTCCTTGATTGAAGGTATTGTCCTCGCTACCATCGGGATTTAACCGTACTAAATTTTTAAAAACAGCACCATTGATATTTTGAAAATAACCGGCAACAACAATTTTTCCATCCGCTTGTATTCCAATACTTTTTATGGCATCGTTTGTTGCTGTAACGGCTTGTATATTTAACATTGGTTTGAAGGAATCATCTGTAGTACCGTCTTCATTGAGTCTGTATATTGCGTATTTACCACCTGATCCCAAAATAACACCTGCAACTAAAATTTTACCGCTGGGTAAGAGAGCAAATAAATTTATTCTTAATATTTCACAAATGTCCGCATTAAAAGATTCATCAGGACTACCATCAGCATTTCTACGATTAATTCCTTTTGCGAAAGGACTAAATCTTTTATTGTAATAATGGTAGCCTCCAACCATTAATATTTTGCCATCCGGTTGAAGTGCCATTAATCCCGGAGTGCTGTCTAAGCCCGAACATACATTAAACGATCTGTCCAGACTTCCATCCGCATGCAGACGCGCAATACTGTTGGATGTGATACCATCGTAACTTAATAATGCACCTCCTATAATAATTTTAGAATCCGGTTGTATAAGTATACATGCAACATATTGGTCCGTTTCTTCAATGCCTTTATTAAATTCTGTATCAAGACTTCCGTCTGTATTAAGTCTTGCAATTTGTTTTACTTGAGTACCATTATATTCAAAAAAATTACCTGCTATAATAATCTTTCCATCTGGCTGAATATCTGTAGCCATGATATATTGACTTGTATTTTTTGTATTTCCACTGAAACTGTTATCTACTGTGCCGTCTGAATTCAATCGTGCAATAGTATGCTTCTCAATTCCATTATATTTGTGAAAATCGCCGGCAATAATAATTTTACCATCTGATTGAAGAGAAACATCGTAAATCGTTGGAACGTTATTAGAGACCGTAGGACCTCCTCCTGAAACATCGAATGTATTATCTAAAGAACCATCCGAATTAAAACGACGCATTTTTCTTCCGGCGGCAATAATTTTACCCTGTGGATCAACTGCACATGAAAGATATCTTTCACTACTATTATCAGCAGTTAATATAAATGTATTGTCTATTGTACCGTCTTGGTTTAGACGAATAACAGTATAGATAGTCTTCGTATAAAGGTTATAAATACCACCGGTTACAATAATTTTTCCATCTTCCTGAAGTGCTATGCTTGTTACTTCTGAGTCCTTGTCATTAATGGCATTAAATGTATTATCCAGACTTCCATCTTCATTTAAGCGCATTAAAGAATAACCATCATTCGTACTTTTCTTTCTTCCCACGATGATCTTTCCATCAGGCTGGATAGATAGAGCCGTTACATTAAAATCACTTTTATCGGCTAAGTGAAAAGATTTATCAAACGTACCATCTTTGTTAAGTCTGACAAGGTGATTAACAGGTGTTGTTTTATAATATGTAAATAAACCTCCTACTACAACCTTACCATCAGACTGTAGAGCCATGGCTTGTACATAACTATTAAATGTTCCTTGCCCAAAGGTTGTATCCAGATGTGAAACTGTTTGAGCAATGCATATTTGGCTGACCACATATAATATGCTTATTAAAAATGTATTTCTGCAAAAACCAAACGTTCGTTTTTTCATTGGATAAAATTATATTAAAGGTGATTTATAAATATACGGCTGCATTTGTATAAACTATTTTTATCGGTCAAGATGCTACATTTATATAGACTATCTTTCGCCGAAATGTTACACGAATCTTTTTAGGGATTGTGGTGCTTTTAAAATTCTGAATTTATGATTTTCGGCCGCCAAAAGTATTCGCTGCCGTTTCCAACTTTTTTTATTTCAGCTGTTTTAAAATCATATGCGTAAATTGTTTTCGTCCAGGTTTCTGAGTTTGTTTGTCTTTCTTTTTTTGCAACAGCGATTTTCATACCATCTGGTGAATAGACAGGGTGGAAATACGTTTCATCTAAGATTTGTTTTTTGTTTTTGGTATTAATATTCATTTCAAACATGGCGGAACCTTTTCTTAGAAAACCCGCTAAATACTGATACGTAACTTTTTTTCCATCCGGGGAAAGTGTTGGATTATAAAAACCGTTTCCAAACTTGGGTTCAAAATGTCCGTCGAATTTTAAAAGCAAGGTTGTGTCTGATTTTTCTGTAATGTATAAATTACCGTTGCTGCTGAATATCTGTTTACCATTTACGTTTTCACTTTTTGAAAAGTATCTTTCTTGAAAATCACAAAACCGTATTCCTGAATATGAAACTGAAGTGCCGCCGCATTCTATCGTCGTATCAAGAACACTGATGATCTGACCTGCAGCATCAAACAATGAAGTTTTTATTTTCAAAATACGATGATCGATATGTTCGTAGTCAATAGTCTTGCTTTTAAAATTTGAATGTGTATTTACATTGACTTTAAAAAATGTTTTTGTCACATACACATATGTATCAACCGTTTTATAAGGTGGGTTGTCGGTAATAAATGTACTGTCGCCATCGGCTCGCTGCATATATTTTGAGTAAACCAGTCGTTCCTTTTCTTCTTCGCGTGATTTACTTTGATGAACAACAATAAAAATACTATCATTTAAAAATTCCATTTCATCATCAAGAAATTTTTCCTGTGTTGAATAAATCGTATTTGTTTTACCTGTTTTCAGATCGTAAAGAAATAATCCTTCCTTGTCAACTGTATATAGAAGCTGTAAGTCTGAGTGTTCATCTTTCTCTGTTGTTGAAACAGAAGAACATTGTGTTGCTAAGAGAATTGTTACCAGTAGATAGAGCGGGTTTATCATAAAATGGGGAATGTTTCTTAAAATAACTTTATTGCGTCATTTGAACAATAGCACACTAATCGGTTATTGGGTTTATAAAATAAATTGTATCTCTTCCCTCTTCCCACATTTGTTTATAAACTTTGTGGATATCGCGGGGGTTTTTCAAGTTGAGAATTTAAATTAAATAGAACTTCTTCGCTTTAATCATTCTGCGTTCCGCCTTAGGCTCTAGATTTTATCCCCTCTCAAAATTCGGTAACGCTTACGCACTTCCACAACATACACACTATTGGTATACTGCACCAAAAAATCCTGGTAAGCCTGCATCGCTTTTGCGGGATCTTTCAAATCGTAATCATAGATCTGTGCAGTTGTAAATAACGCATCGTCGCCAAGAAGATCAACGGCGTAGCCGGCCGATATTTTTTTCAGTACATCAAGTGCATCTGTCGGTTTACCTGTCTTTCTTAAGATGGTTGCCTGCAACCAATACACATCGTCTGTAAGTTCGTGGTGTGAGTAATTCTTGAGCATATCGTTGCACGCCGTTAGCGCTTCTGCATAATTTCGTTGGAAGATCAGTAACTCAATCGCGCTATAATCTTTCAAGGCGTCGGTTGTAGAATCTAAACCTGAATTTTCTGTAATGAACACACTCATCTGTATCGCATCGTTTGAAATTTCACGTGTAGTTGCCAGCTTCAATACATCGAGCTGCTCTTGGGCCAGTACAAATTCTCCTTTATAATAATACAGTTTCGCATTACGTAATTTTGCTTCGTGACCCAGCGGATCTTCTTTAAAGTCTTTTTCCACTTGCGAGTACAATAATGTGGATTCCCATGGTTCGCCGTTGAGCAGATAAATATCGCCCATGTCGATTTTTGCTTTACCGCGTAAGCGGTTTTCTGTATACGGATTGTCGACGAGGGATTTCAAAATTACCAAAGCTGTGTCGCGTTTATCCAGGTAAAATGCATTCAATAATGCCATGTTGCGCAAACTTTCCAACGTATATGAATTGCGCCCATTCTCTTTCAACAATTGATTGTAATCGTTGATCAACCCAACAATCTTCTGCTTATCTACCGGAAATGTGTTTTTAATCTGTTCTTCACGTGTCTGAATCAGCAAACGTTTAGCAAAACTATAGTTATAGCTTTCTTTATACGTGTCGGCCACGTATTGAAAACAGGTTGCAGCCGCTTCGTAATCTTTGTTTTCCAGTGCAATATTTCCTACTTCCAGCACTGTGGTACCGGCTTCCCGGTTTCTTTTGTCGATTGCTTTGGCCTGGGTAAATGCTTTTACAAAATTTTTGCGCTGGAGGTTCAACCAAAGCAACAGCTGATTGTAAATAATCTGGTTCGGATCTTTACTGATCCTTTCGTATACTTTGGTTTCAAAAAGCGCATACTGTTCGTCTGTTTCTAATTCATTCTGAAAGGTATTCTGAACTTCTTCAAGCGCTGTAGAAGTCACACTCAAATAATTCAGCAGTTCGTCAAACATATTCTCAGTCTGACCCAGCCTACTGTAAATCGTTGATAATTGAAAACAATACGCGTAGCGGTCGAAATTTTTCCTGGCCTGCAGATACAATTGCTTTGCCCAATTATAAGCGCCGATTTTTACGAGATATGAACCTGATATATCAACAGCTGTGGAATTCTTCTGTATTTCTGAAACAAAAGAAGAAAATTCTTTGTCAGCTTTTTCGGTTAATCCCTGTTGTTTATAAAATATACAATAATCAATGCGATAAGTATAATTTTCCGGAGCCGACATTTTTATCATTTTTTTAATGATCTTTTCTGCTTCGGTATAATTTTTTAGCTGGTATAAGGTAGATAAATAGATATCATATACCTTCGGCAGGTTTTCCTCTTTTTTAACAACTTCCGAAAAAGTCGCGGAAGCTTTTTCATAATCCCCATTAGAGTAATACTCTTTCCCCAACTTAAAATAATCTGTTTGGGAAAAAGCCGCAAAGGAAAAATTAAAAATTACACAAAGGATAAATAATGTATACTTCATTTTCTCTATTATAATTTTTATAAAATAAATATTTAAATATTTTTTGTCTTTATTATTAAGGCTGTGGATTCGTTTATAAGTTTTTGAATTCACACTTGATTATATGCAGTTCACAGTAAATTTAAACGATGTACACATTAATAACAGTTTATCCATATAATAAGTATCAGAAAATAAGAATTTTATAATTTAAATAACAACTATAAAAAGTACTTAATTATATATATACAACGATATCAACATAGCACTACTTGTTTATTCTGTATGTGGATATACACACTCATCAACATTATTTTTAGGCTTCTCCTGTTTTACACATTCCGAATTTTGAGTACACAATACAATACCATCCTTTGTGATTAATTATAGGTTTATACACAGGGGTAGTATGGATAATTATTGATTCAAAATATAGTTTATGTCCTTATCTACAGAATGTTAATAATATATGTTTAAAATATCATTTGTATATCTTCTAAATCCCAGTTTGATCGAATTACTATATTTTCTTTGAAATAATAGATAGGTTCAGCTGGTATGTTATTGATTGGATCATATGCATTCCAAACTCCATCATTATTCGTATCTACATGCACAAACAGTTTATACTGCCCGGGTATAAGATTTTTTATCGTATTGAATGGTTTATTTTTGCTTGTGTATATAATTGTATGTTGTTCATTTTCAAAATATGTAATATAATTTGAAGCTGTTGTTTTTATTTCGAATTGAATATTTCCAAATTCCTTTTCTTCTCCGGTTATCAGCGTTTGTTTGAATTCTCTATTGTATTCCTTATTTAAGGAAGTTAAAGTGTATTTAGGAATATCTATTTTAATAGAATCATGTTCTTTTTGCCCTGAAAAAACCAATACAAAATTGTTATAATGATTTGTTAGTGTGTAATTTATATTTTTTGGAGCTACTATACTTAGTTCAAAATTTTGTATGATCTTGTCTATAGAAAATTGTACTGAATCAAGTTTTGGGCTTAAAACAGATTTCTTGTTGATATTCTTAATGTTTATAATTGAATCCTTATCTTTTTGTAAATCAATATCTTTGAATTTTATTTTTTTATCTATTCTATTAGTTATACCCATTGAATCCACATATTCAATTTGTATTTTAGTACTATCTTTTAAATTGTATTCGTTTTGAAGAAAATATTTTCTATCAGACTCTTTTCCAAGAATGTAAGTACCATTAGAATCTTTTATATTTATTTTTTGTAATCCTTTGCTAAATAGAATATTAATGAATTTATTTTGTGAATTTACACTTATAACTTTTGTTGAATCAAGTGTAGTCGTTTGCACATTAAATTCCTGTGTTATTGAATTTTTTATTGAAATAGTTTTTATATCTATGGGTTCAGCTTTATCCCATTTATTATTTTTATTTATATCCTGTAAAGCAATTGCAGTATATTCCTTTTCTTTCAAATAATTCATTGTTACTTTTCCCGAATCAACTACACCAATATATTCAGGTTTCTTTTTTAATAAAGAAAATATACTGTCGGTTTTATCAAATAAAAAAACTTTAAAATCGGAAGAAACTTTTTGACCAGCCGGAGCTTGAATTGTTGCAAATAAAGAATTTGAATCCAGATCACTACCTGTTGAAAAAGTGACACTATAACTTCTAACCGAATTACCTTCTGTAATATCTTTAATTCCATCAATAAAATTAAATGTATAGGTTGTATTTTCTTTTAGCGTATCCTTCCAACTCAATTTTAATATTTGCTTCTTTACTCGTACCGTATAGAATCCATCAATTGTTGGACTTACCAGAATTTTGTTGCTGAGTTGATTATCGGCAATTTCTTCATTTAAAGTTAATGTGATTGAATTCCCTTTATAATTGGTTTGTCCGTTTTTTGGATAAGCAGATAAAATTTTTGGTGCTTCAGTATCTCTTGGCCCGCCAGTGGGTGGAACAATGTTTGCACACCTTATAAAGAATATACACGTAAGAAGCAGTAAATAGATTCTAGACATTATTTTCTTTCAATTATGTATATCAAACTGGATGTATTTTGTGCATCTGCTTTAAAGTTAGAAACAAATCCATTCCAGCAAGCATTTAGTATAGAACCACCTTTGTATTTTTCACTAAGCATACTAATGTAATAACTGTCTAATTTCATGGGTACAATTTTATTGACCTTCATTTCGTAACGATTTGCAATTTGCTTGATCACACTTTTTTTATAGTGATATAAATGTCTTGGTACATCATACGCTGCCCAATCTGCTTTGTACAGCTGTGCATCCGGAGACTCCGGGTTTGGAACTGCTATTACCAGGATTCCATCTTTAGTTAAAAGGCTATCTAGTTTTTCAAACGTTGCATTGATATCGAATACATGTTCAAATACGTGCCACATGGTTATTACTTTATATTTACCCGTTATTTGTTCTAAACTTGTAAAGGGTTTTTTATGGATTTTTTCTGCAGCTTGTTTTGCGGCTTCCGGATCTGGTTCCATAACATCGACCTGAAATCCTTTACCTTTCATAAACTCAGCAAAATATCCTGTTCCACATCCGATATCTAATAGAGATGTTTTAATATGGTAATTTTGAATCAGGTTATTCTTTTTTATTAAGGTCCATTTGCGAGCCAAATGATAGAGAGTATTGATCAATCCCTTTTTTGTATCTGTATGCGATACGTATGCGTCGGATTGGTAATATTTTCCTATTTCACTTTCTGTCGGCTGCGGGTTTGTATGAATAAGTCCGCAACAAAAACATTCTAACAATTCGAAAGACTCTTTTGTAATACTGTGATCGGTAACCTTAAGAATGGATTTTAAATCATCACATTCACAATAATTGCATTTGGTAATTTGTACTGCCATAAATTTATCTACCCATATAGATCATTAATATCGAAATATCTGATGGATTTACTCCACTAATTCTGGATGCTTGTCCAAGCGTTGCCGGTTTTAACTTACTTAATTTCTCTCTTGCTTCCATGGATAATGCCTGTATCTTTTTGTAATCAAAGTCTGGATTTAACACCATGTTTTCAAGCTGAGTCATTTTTTGGGCCATCTGCTCTTCTTTATCAATATAGTCCCGGTATTTTACTTCAATAATTGCTTGCTCAACTTCTTCCTGCGTATAGGGTTCAACCAACGTTTTAATTTCATCTATTTTATCAGCAAAAAGGTTGATCTCTATATTCGGTCGCTTTAGTAGATTGTATAAAACAATCTTTTCCCTGATAGGTGCTGAACCGTTTTCTTCTAAGATAGGATTAGCAATTTCAGGTTTGATCTTTATGTTTTTTATCTCTTCAACCAACTTTTCGCTTTGCTGCTTTTTAATCAGCATATCCTGATATCGGTCTTCTTTGGCTAAACCTATTTTATGACCAATTGGAGTTAAGCGTAAATCAGCATTGTCTTGTCTAAGAAGAATTCTGTATTCAGCTCTTGAAGTAAACATCCTGTAGGGCTCTTCAGTGCCTTTATTTACCAAGTCATCTATCAATACACCAATATAAGCTTCAGAACGCTGTAAGATCACCGGCTCTTCTTCCCTTGCGGCTTTATGGGCATTGATACCTGCCATTAATCCCTGACAAGCTGCCTCTTCGTAACCTGTGGTTCCATTTATCTGCCCTGCGAAGAACAGGTTCTTCACCAATCTTGTCTCAAGGCTTAACTGCAGTTGAGTTGGCGGAAAGAAATCATATTCGATCGCATAACCCGGACGAAACATTTTAGCATTCTCAAATCCGGCAATTTTAGTTAATGCTTTGTATTGAACATCCTCAGGTAATGAAGTAGAGAATCCGTTTACATAAACCTCCACAGTATTCCAGCCTTCCGGCTCAACAAATATCTGGTGCCTTTCTTTATCAGCAAAACGGTTGATCTTATCTTCTACTGAAGGACAATATCTAGGACCTAAGCCTTTAATTCTACCTGTAAACATAGGAGAACGATCAAAGCCTTCTTTAAGCGTTTCGTGTACTGCTTGATTCGTATAAGTGATGTGGCAGGAACGTTGTTTTGTTAAGGAACTTGTTTGTTTTGAATAAGAGAATTTAGAAGGGTTTGCGTCTCCCTCCTGCTCTTCCATAACAGAGTAATTCAAACTTCTTCCATCTACACGTGGAGGAGTTCCTGTTTTCATTCTGCCGCTTTCAAAACCTAATTCTACCAACTGTTCGGTTATGCCTGTTGCTGCTTTCTCCCCTGTTCTTCCACCACCCAGTCGTTTTTCTCCAATATGAATAATACCATTCAAGAAAGTTCCATTGGTTAGTACTACAGACTTGCATGGAATTTCAATTCCTAGTCCTGTACGTACACCACATACCCTTCCATCCTTTACAAGGAGTCCTGATATCATTTCCTGCCAGAAGTCTACATTAGGTAGTGCTTCTAATTGCATGCGCCATTCCCAGGCAAACATATGTCGGTCATTTTGGGAACGCGGACTCCACATTGCAGGACCTTTAGATCTGTTCAGCATACGAAATTGTATCATAGACTTATCAGAAACGATTCCTGACAAGCCCCCTAGTGCATCAATCTCACGTACTATTTGACCTTTTGCAACTCCACCCATTGCAGGATTGCAGCTCATTTGGGCTATTGTTTGCATATTCATTGTTGCAAGCAATACTTTTGATCCCATATTAGCAGCAGCAGCAGCAGCTTCACAGCCTGCATGTCCAGCACCAACTACTATTACATCGTATTCCGGAAACATAT
>Ga0247817_10001466_pt1 | contig 12381 bp, 13 predicted proteins | sample UWRJL212509R1_FD_178010 | JGI IMG/M metagenome (GOLD analysis project Ga0247817, IMG submission 178010) | Plant litter microbial communities from Arlington Agricultural Research Station in Wisconsin, United States - UWRJ-L212-509R-1 | ecosystem: Environmental > Terrestrial > Plant litter >... | reverse complement strand
CTCCCCTCTCTCCACCGCCTCCCCAAACGCCACCGCCTCCTCCTTCACCCCGGTAGTAGACACAAACTCCTTCTCCACCACCTCCTCCTTCCCCTCCTCCTTCCCCCGCTTCACCGTTTTCACCTTCGTGGGCGTCCACACCACCGCCCCTTCCGTCGTGACCACCTCAATCTCAAACCCGCTCTTGAATTCCGTTCCAAACGAGATGTGAATCGTCCCGCTCTTCCCCCCATCCGTGACGGCCACCGCGCTTACCGTGTCGACCGGCGGCAGGTGCTCCTCCAGCAGCCCGCTAAACGCCACGACCTTGCGGATCTCGTGGCCCGCGCCCGCGAGGAGCATCCGCAGCGCCGCGACGAAGTGCACGCCGCCGTCGAGCAGGAACCCGCCCTGGTACTCTGGCACCTTCCTCCCTATTCCCCACTGTCAGCACCCTGGCAAGCCCAAACAATGAGCAGCAAAAAGAAGACAACTCACACTCCGTCTCAAAGTACTTCCCCCCCTTCCTCACCATCCCATTCTTGGTCATCGAAAACGTCGCCAACCCCCCGCCCACCCTCCCCACCTCGCTGGCCGCGTACTCTAGCGACTCAATGTACCGAAAATTCTCCGCCACCGCCCACAGCGGCTTCCCCCCGGCGCTGCCGCCCAGGCTCTCATACCAGTTCAGCAGCGCCCTCGCGGCCTCCAGGTCCGCCGCCACCGGCTTCTCGCTCAGCACGTGCTTCCCCGCCTCGAGCGCCTGCCGAATCACGGCGGGCTGCGCGAGGATGGGGAGCGCGATGAAGACGGCGTGGATGTCGGCGCGGGCGAGGAGGGCGGCGAGGTCCTTGGCTTGCGTCGTGGCAGGGTTGTCGTAGTAAACGTCCGGGGAGCCAGCGGCGTGGGACGCGAGAGCCGAGGCCGAGGCTTGCGAGCGCGAGTAGATGGCCTTGAGGGAGAAGGCGGGGTTGGACTGGATGGCGGGGAGGTGTTCTGCAGTGAATGTTAGCTTCGTGGTCGTCCTCGCCCTGGTGGCGAGGGTGGGTCATCTCAGGGGCTGGGGGTGATGCCGTTAGCCCAGAGACGGGGACGGACGTACCCTCACGGGCAAAGATGCCAGCGCCGAGGAGAGCGATTCCAATCATTTTGATGTCGTTGTTTTTTATATGGTGGGAGGATGTGAAGAGGTTGTAAGTTGGACTGTCAACTCTGGATGGTGATGTTGGAAAGATTTTGATGTCGTCGAGATCCAAACGGGCCGATTCAGACTTTGATACGAAGAGTGGGCTGTGCATGGGCGGGGTCGTCAATGACGGCATCCCCGCATCTTAGAAATGTGTAACATTGGCTTGTTTTTTTGTCACTCGAACCATGATATGTTTGTTGACTAAGGCCGGTCGATATTCCGGGTTCTGGAGTTACAAAATTGTGGCCAGGCCCAACCGAGGCAGAGCAATGCCAAAACACAGCGTCAGACAAACTTGACCACACCCCGGAATAGCTTCACCAGCTCCGGGTCCGACTCAGACACCCATTCCGGCTCCTCCTCTTGTGCTTTGGCATGCCGTTCCATCGATCTCTCAGTAGGAAGAGTCTCCTCAGCGGCTGCCGTCTTGGCCTTTCCTGGAATATCGGCCATCGTTGATGCAACATTTTTGCTCTTTGACAGCTCGAACTCTTCAAACAAATCACCCATCTCCAAATCATCACAAAAGCCTGCTGCCGAGGAAGTGAAGACAGGCGTGTCCTCCCGGGCAGAACCGCCCCGTGGCATTCGGTCAGCGCCCGACTTGGCCGGGCTGTGATAGTTCACCTTGGCCGCCTCCTGTTTCGATATCTGAAAGAGGATCTGATCTTTCCCGCCCTCTCTAAAAGGTCCATCGCCGGGTCGAATAGAATATCCCGTACCCCTATTGAAGAGTTCTTCCAGGCTGGCATCCTGAAATGTTTGAGACGGAGCTTTGAGGCGTGCGAAGTTCGTTGCACTGCCAGTACGCGGGGCGCTGAGCACCGGTTCGTCGTCCAGGCCAGACAAGTCGATGCACTCAATGTCCCCAAGATCAGCTCCCACGTCGAAATTGTTCTGGCTGAGCAAGGGCACGCGAGGACGCATAACTTCGGCGGCAGGCTCCAGCTTGGACACGCAGGAAGCTGAGCTCGCGAACTGCGATGGCGATGACCGCTCGTGGCCCGTCTTGGTCCGCTTTGAAAAGGTTTCGGTGATCTTTGGCTGTTGGAAACTGGGCTTTGGCTGCGGGTTGATCTCGATGCTGTCATCAACTTCATATGCCTTTCTCTTCTTGGGCTTCGGCAGGGGCCGCTTCCTGGGCTTGTCGAGTCCCTCTTTGCAGCATAGATGGGTGCATGGTTTGCCCGTCTTTGTGAGACCTCCTCCGCCACATGCATGATTGCAACGCCACTTGCCATTGGGAAGCTGAACCGGTGCATCATCAGGCTGTGGCTGGTCGTAACTGCCATCTGCAGCGAGGGTTTCATCAAAGGCCTGCGCCTCTTGCTGTATCTGTGATGCCGACACTGTCCTGGGCAGCTCATGGGGCCGTGGAAGACTGTCTTCGGCGGTTGTTGAAGTCTCTCGATCACGAATGGAACCCAACGACGACATTGCCATTTCGGCAGCCTCAATCAAGTCCACCTCATCAATGTCGAAATCGTCGAGATACCCCTGATTTGGTTCTCTGGGGGCTGGGAGTGGAATGGGCGGCTGTTTCGCCGCAGGGGCGGGTTTGCGAAGTTGATCTAGGACGCAGGCTGGTGCGGTCGCCGATGGAAAAACCGAGTCCGGAAGGTTGTGTTTAAGAGACATGACTACTTCCGTTCCGACAATATCTTCGCAACTGACCCGGCATGTGACAACGTCATTGGCGAACCGAAGGGCTGCTGGAAAGGTCAATTCGAGACCAGCCTGCATGTCAAGCCTCCGCACACTTCCACGCCAAAAGTATGTCAGTGTTCCGTCCCGGGTTTCGGCAACGAACGTGATCAACGGAGGTTTATTCCCCGAGCCCCAGAGTGGGAGGGCCTTGTTGAGACAGCGTATCGTTGCCGCAACATTAAGAATGGCTGGGGCTTCGGAATTGCGTGGCTGAATCCTGTGTCCTGCGGTCTTGAGATCCAGCGATAGTCGGGGGAACCTTTGCAGCTCCTCCAGCAGTTTCTTCCCGAAGGGGGCATTCCGTCCCACGAGATGCTCGATTTGGTGTTGGTCCCTTTCTGCAAGCTCCAAAACTGTGCGAACACCACCTGCAGCGAGCTTCCGCATCGCCACGGGGCCAATGTTGGGCACCTGGGTGAGTTGGGTAGCGCGTCCCTCCCAAGACTCTGCTGAGATCGCCCTGGCTAGCTCCAGCGCGGTTCTAGTGCCCACTGCGTCATGATCATGCCCTTTGCAATCGACAACGGCGCGAACTAAGCGTTGTAGTCGTTCAAAGATGGCCTTTTTCTCCATCATCAGCTGGCGTCTCAGTTTTCCTGCTTCGCCAGACTCGGTAAACGGGACGCTGCCCAGGTGAGCTTGAACAATCAAGGAGACCTTGTGTCCCGTGGAACTGATGGCATCCTTGATTGGATACAGAACCAGAGGGGACTGGTTGACTTCCCGGAACAGCGTTCGCTCCGCTGGTTTGAGACGGAAATCTCGAAACTCGGTAGCTTGTGACAGGATCGTGATCTAATTAGAGTCAAGAAATGCGCTTAGATCTCTCCTTGGCCATACACTTACAAGTGCCTCCATGCTGACAGCTCGGGGTATGCTGAGGAGAAGCTTCATCGTAGTGAACTCGATCATGTATCTTGACATTGCTCGGCCGTAGTCGGTGCAAGTGAACGAATGGCCAGGAGTGAGCATCTCCGCGTCTTGGAGAAATTTGATGTCGCGCTCACAAATCTCGCTCAAACTCTCGTCAATTTGTAACGGGTTTGAGATTCCGCCGGTCATCTTGTAGTGGCCCGGGTTGCGCCGCAGGCGTACACTCAGGAATGTCCCCCTGAGCCATGTCTTGGCGGATGCGAGATCACGGATGGTTCCCAAACAAACTTCCGAGTTGAGGTGCTCAATCAGATGGAGGTGCAAGGTGCTTTCGAGAATCTCTTGCCCCGAAACCATCTTCTCGTATCGCTTGGCATGGTGGCTCCGTGTGAGAATGATGGCCGTGGCGCTATCGTCGAACTGAGGCCGCCCGGCTCGGCCCAGCATCTGCATAACCTCGAGATCGGAAAACTCCTGCATCTTGTCGTCTGCAAAACAGACAGTCCCTTTCAGAACAACCGTGTGGCAAGGGAGGTTGACACCAACCGCCAGGGTCGAGGTGCAGCATATGACACCCATCTGACCCTTCAAGAAGGCGGTTTCGATGGCAACGCGGTCCTGGAGATCCAGCCCGGCATGGTGGAAGGCCACACCATACTGCACCGTCTCTTTGAGCTGCTGATTGATGACTGGAATTGCGACCTGCGGCAGGGGCCACAGAGCCCCCTCTCTGGAGTGGCCGGACATGTAGTTTGCGAGCAGCCCTGCAGTTGTCTCACAGGACTTCCGCGTGAAGCAAAACACCAGTATGGGCTTCCTGCTGGAGTGCTTGGAGATGAGGCCTGGGAGCTTGGAATCTAGGAAGCTGTCGAATGCGAAATCATTGTTGCCGCTGGCATTGAACCCATACACAAACTTCTCCAGCTTCACAGGCCGAAAGCTTTCGTCAAAGATCTCGCGATGGGCGGGCACGTGGGGGTTGATGTGGCTTCGACCCAGCCAAGTTGCAATGTCCTCAGAGTTCGGGACAGTGGCGCTGAGGGCGACGAACCGGACATTGGCGCCAATCGTCTTCATGCGCGACACCACGGCTTCGAGTGTCGCTCCGCGGACATCTTTGAGGATGTGAACTTCGTCGATCAGGAACAGTTCCACCATCTGGAGCAGTCGTTGGTGATCGTGCCACTTTCGAGTGATGGAGTCCCACTTTTCAGGTGTCGTGACAATGATAGAGGCCTCGCCAACACGTCGCATCTCTGCCTGTGAGGTGTCACCGGTGAGCTCAGCGCACTTGAGCGACATGTGACTGAACTTTTTTTCCCAATCTCGGGCCCTCTCTGAGCAGAGGGCCTTGGTTGGCGCTTGATAGACAATCTTGAAGTTTTCGTTGCCTCGGTCAAGTGCGAGTTTGCAGATGGCGAGCTCCAGAACCACCGTCTTCCCGCTGCCAGTCGGTGCCGACACTACCACATTGTCGGTAGTGTTGTATGCCTTCTCAAAGCACCTGGACTGAACAGCATTGAAAAGCTCAAAGGGGAAGACTGAGCGGAGTCTTTCGGGGAGCGCCTCGCGAAGATTGACCAGAGGGATTCCCTGGACGACGGGCGTCTTTGAGACTTCAGTGTAACCGTTGTTGGGAGGGGTCGACGACGAAAAGGTTGTTTGTGCGTTAATGGGTTTTGCCTTTTGCTTACGCGTGATGATGCTTATTGTGGGGCTCGAGTTGTGACGTGGATCATGTTCAGAGTGTCGGGGAAATCTGTAAACTAGTGGTGGGGTTAGAGTCTCGCTAGAGTAAACATCAAGTTAGGGGCTTGACCTACTGTCATGGGAGTCTCGCTGCGTGGAGACCTGCCGTCTCTTTGCACCGCTCGATCCCTCACTCCTCGCGTCCGACGGCTCTGGGCTGAGGGTGAATGTGTCGTGGCTGTATCGAGGATGTTGGTGGGTTGCTGAGTCCCTCAACGTGGAATGTGTCGCAGCATGGCTGACGTAGCCATCGCGATAATTTGCAGTGTGCGGGACAAGGTCGTGGGTGAGAGAGCCGAGTGCTCGATGGTATTGCACCTTGTCATGTTCGTGTCTGGATGGCAGCGTGGTGTCCCCGAGAACACTCCTGTCTTGGCCGTGTCAGAAACGCGACAATCATCAGGGCTGTGCAATACATACCAAAGTCATCGAGCCCGTCATCGAACGAGGACTGCTGGATGTGAGGAGCGTAGCTCGTGGTCGAGCGGAACGCATCACTGGAGGGGATTGTAGGGGACGGCATGAGAGGGTCGGTTCGGTCCTGCGATAATCGGACTCTCGCTTCGTCCTGCTTATGCGAGACATATTGGGGTTCGCGGGTCGCAGGTCCTCGCGATGGGTTGGGAAGCCAAGTGTCCGACATGGCAGCGAAAAGCGGGCGCCCCAGCCGTGGCCGCCGGAGCTGAGCAAGGTGTTCGGCTTGACGATGGGACAGATTGGGGGCCTGTCGACGTGATGTGTTCTGAGGCGTTGAACAGGAGCAACTACGCAGTCGTTTGGTCTCCGAGGGGCCTTGCCTGAGTCACGACAGTGAATCGAACATTGGTGGACGAAGGAATTCCAAAATTTGGTGGCCTGAATGAGGGCTCGCCAACTGCGGGCCCGAGAGTCCATCATCGTACCTGCCACCGTGGGGGTCATCGATGGTGTGGTGTCGTCCACTCTTTCCTCGGCCGGGCGATGAGGTGCTGCTATGTGGGCACAACGGGTGCCTGCCTGCTTCAATCCATGGCATGCAACTACCTTGACGCAATAGAGATGAACTGGGGTGAGAAGGGGAAGAGCCGGGGGCCTGCCTGGATGGCTTGATCAAGAAGCATCCCCCTCAGACAATTGGACAGGCGACCCTACCCTCGACTCATCCAGTGACGTTTCTTAATACCTTCGCTCATCAAACCGCTCGAAGCGGCGCTTATATGGTCTTGCAGGGTAAGCCTGTCATTAGGGACCTGCCGTCGTCCGTTTGAACAGGCGACAGGAGCCCTGGGTATCTACAGTATCAATGCTGTCTCCAATGTCCAATGCTTCCAAAATGGTGCCGCACAGACGCTGTTCTGTAAGTGCGAGCCGTGATGTCCAGTGCCAATGCCCATGTATGCATTATGGGGCTTCACTTGTATCCTGCCTGTTGTCGGAGTTGGTGATGGGGGTGATCGCCCGCGATGGATTGCTTCCGCATCCCGGGAGAGCAAGCTAGTCGTCGGACTTCTTGCCCCGGAATGAAGGTATCCTGTTGAGGCGAGGCATGGGCGAGGCCGGTCTTGAGGTGGAGAGCCCAATGGACTTGACGGAATCCATGGGGTTCACGCTCAGCTTGTTCTCGTCAATGACGGTTGGTGTCCCGTCGATGGTGGTCTTTTCGTAGCTCGCGATGCTGATCGGAGGGGGTCGCCCGCGTTTCCTCTCGGGTATGCTGTACATGTATGTTGACAGAAGAACCAGTGCTGTGCCGAGCACAAACTGCGACGAGTTAGCTGGGCTTGGAATGGCCGTATCAGGGAACAACGTACCGAGAGATTGACGGAAAAGCCAAAGACGAACATGCTAAAGACGAAGCTAACAATGATGCTAATGCTGGTGGCAAAGTTCTTGGCGATGTTGTCGGCGTAGCTGATGCAGAGCGACGTGAGGATGCCGCCGACAGCTTGGAAGACGATGGCAAGCCACACAATGCTGTTATAGCCGTCGAAGAATCCGTGCTTGGCAATCTCGTCGCCATCGTTGACAATGACCCCAATAAAAAAGGCCGGCAGGAGTGAGTAGAAGGACATCTGGATGTTCCTGGTCCAGACAGACACTGAGCTCGCCGAGTCCTTAAGAACCTTCTCAAAGTACACACCCGACAGCCCGGACACCAGTGCCGAGACCAGAACTGCAGTCAAGCCGACCGAGTAGTTCATCTCGAGTCCCGTGTCCAAGTCCTCCTTGATGCCCTCGTAGCTGGCGGAGCGCTTCGTGAGCTGGCTCCCAAGCCCGTCGAGGCTGTCGAGTCCTCGTTTTGTCAGCTCCCGGGCAACATCGGACACGCCGCCGGCAAACTGGCCCAGCTCGTGCATCGATCGAGGGAAGAAGTGGTCGCTGAAGTCGTGGATATCCATGGCGAGGTCGTTCGCATTCGACGAGGGGAGCGAGACGACCGAGACACCGAGCGTCAGTACCACGAGCGACAGCCAACGCCTGACGCCCAGCCCTCGGCCCAGCAGCGCCACACTGAACAAGGCTGTCGTGATGATCTACGGTGTGTTAGCATCTGGGAAACAACACGAGCGGTCACGGTGTGCGGGACGTCGTACCTTGAGCTGGTAAAGAATCTGAAAGTGCACGGCATCGAGATTACTCAACGCCACGTATTGTAGCGTGTTTTCCAACGCATACAATATCCCAGGGATTGCCAGCTTCCACCCATCTCCTGAGAATACAGAACGGTAGATCTGCTCGAATATAGTCGTTGCGGGTGTTTGGGGCGCCAAACTTCTCGAGGTTTCGTAGACGGCAAACGTGAGGCAGATTGCGAGCTTGATGATCTCGTTTAGGAAGACGGCTGTCGAGGCAAAGTACCGATGGTCCCCCGGGGGGGCCATTATCCTCGAATAGTGCATTATCTGCCATCTTTGGTGTCAGCTCCCGAAACAAATGACACTCCCCCGCCGCTGAGCGGCTGCTCTTCCACCGCTGTCCAGCTCGCGGCTCGAAGGAGGTTCGGGGGTGCTTGGACGTACGAGAATTAGGGCGGAGTTTTGGAATGTCAACTGTAATTCGGATGTTGTCAGCGGTAGAAGGACGTCTGAAGTCGCGGGGGCTCTCGTACTGTGATCAAAGATGCTTGCTTCATGGGGACGCCCAGAATGCTCGGCCCGCCCGCGGCAGACGGGGGGTTGAGGAGGGCCATGTCTCGAGACGGCAGTGCTGTGTCGGGCCGCTGGTGGCCAGGATATCGGACGAGGGGTAATTCAGCGCGGTTTGCTTCCAGAGCTTGAGGTCGATGGAGGACGGCAGTTTGGGCTTGGGGAGAAGTCGGGAGTTGGGACGGCGGTGAAAGGCCGTGGTTGGGTAGAAAAGGGGCCCTGCCCTGGCGACGTCAGAGGGTGGAAGAATTTTTGGGGCACGGTCGGGTCTCGACCTGTCGTAGCTCAAGCCCCCTGCGGTTGCGATGCAATGCCACGCAACGCAAGGTGGAAATCGGTGTGGGAAACCGCAGGAAGATCACAATTTTTTTTGGACAAACAAGAACATGACATTTCCTGTCATCTTGGGACACAGCTGCTTACGAGTCGCCCAAATCCTGTCCCTCTGGCTGCGGGATGACGACCTGATGCACAGCGTCAAGCTCTCTTCGATCAGGTCCGTCGTGCGACATTGACGACGAGGACAATACCACCGATTGACGGGCCCGCGGAGTCTCCCAAAGGTGGCGACGGCAGCACGGCAAGCTGCGCTGGCAACCCCTGTCACGATCCCTGCCAGCGCGGCAGAGTGGGACCAAACTGAGAATGCGAGAGGCTGGTGTTTGTCGGGCAGCCAACGAAGCAAACCTCTTTGTTTCGGGATTCCAGCTAGAACAGCTCAACGCTCTTGTCATAGTGACCAGACCAGTGCCGAGGCCGGCGAGCACTCTGCAAGGCTCACATGGCCATCATCACCAGACATTGGGCATGCTCGCGGCCGACATGCTCTGCGCGATCGATGCGACGTACCCCAGATTCAAAGCAGATCCCGCAACACCAGCCCAGCAAGCGTCGCCTTGTCAGTGGCTGGGAGAAGCCGAAGGGAGTGGACATCTGACCCGCCGTCACCACCGCTTTGCCGTCAAGGAGGTGTTCCTGGACGAGCTTGACTCTAATTTGTCGGCCAACGCCGGTCACATGAAAGCAGAGCTTCAACCCCGCACATCACCCCGCCTTCCCCGACTCCCCGCTGCGGGACCACTGGAGGACAGCAGCGGGTACACCCCCTGCCGTTACTCGAAGACCCGATCGAAACTCGATCCTCTACGCACGGAGGGGCATATTTCCATTCCGTCTGGAATCAGTGCCCGCTTGGTCATTTTTCGGCGAACCAACATCTTGCCAATTCGCTACAATTTACGGCTGCTCCCCCTTTTTTCATTTCACTTACAGCGCATTCCCGTCTGACTGTGAACCCCTTGGCCGCAAACATCATCCTTTCCCTCATGCCATCGTTCACTACACTCAACGCTGCGCCCGATGCTTGGCCACGGCGTCGGGATCCGTCTTGTAGCCCAGCTCGGCCACCTTATCTGGTCGCGCCATGAACATTGAGTATACGCCACCAACGGCAAGAGCTGCAGCACCCATAAATCTGCAGACAGAAGTCGTGTTCAGCAAATGCTTGATCCGGGAGGCTCCCCATCGGCTCAGACTCACACGAGGTTCTTATTCGAGGCGGTGCTCCTGCTGCCGTCCGGTCCATAGGCCTCCTTGGTCGTGCTCTTATTCCCGACCGGGCTTCCCGTCGCATGGCCACCGCGTTCGGTGCCGGGTGTGGTGTTGTGAGTACTCTGGAGACGGCGCTGCGGCGAGGCCTGGACTCGGCGGGCTGTGGGACGCAGCGCGGCGCGCATGGCTGTGACTCTGGTGGCGGACATGATTGCGATTTAGATGATTTACGATGTTCGGTTCGAGGACATACAATGGCGGTAAGTTTTGGCAGACATCAGATCAATTCGACGCGGCATTATCGTCTTGTTATAGAGAGGGAGGGGGAGCTCGGTAGCGGGATGACATCATGACCCATTAGGTGACGTCTTGGATCAGATCGCCTCTCTGTTTACATCCGTTCCCAATCCACTCATATGAAAACTTGGGGGGACATCCCGGTGGCGATCTGGGGAGACAATTTGGGCAGACATCAGGATTAGCCCGTTATTATGAAATCGCCGACTGGCACTGTGTTCCAGTTGGGTGCCGTAGTCAACCTCCTCGGGGTGACAACGTCGATAGTCGGCATGTTGCAGTGTAACGAAAGTGTTCTCGACCAAGTCTATCAAAAAGCCTCATCAAGCCTCACAGCAGCCCTCAAGCGGCTCAAACGCATCATCGTCGCAGGCGTTTCCCAGACCAGGACTGATTCGGCGATATCACTTCCATGCCACAAGTCGCGTTCAAGAAGAGGGAGAGCTAGTTTGTTTGATGCCGATGGGCGCCGCCCCGACAGCGGCCGCTCCCAGATAACCTTGACCCGAGACCAGTATAAACATCAGTGTCTCCTCGGGACCCCTTCGGCTACTTGACCCACGCCCGAGGCGGCAAGACTCCGTTCGACCTCCAAGTCGGTCCACTCCGCACTAGTCGCCAATACGGGCAGCGTGCGCTCCGTCATAGCCTGCGCAACCGCCTGCCACGAGTTGCCGAGCAGCGACCGCTCCGTGCGCCAGAGAAACAGGACCGCTATGACGGCAACCACGATAAGGTGGACCCCCGTGAGCACGGCGACAGTCACAAAGCCCTTCCACAGGCTCGGGATATTCGCCACCGTCGCCATCGAGATGTTGGCCGGCACGGCGACGTCAAACTGCGGCAGAAAGTCGTAGTAGGCCATCTGCATGAGCACCGTGTACAATGTCTGCATAGCCTTAGCCGGGTTTCCTACCGGTCCACCACTCTGGATTATGTCCTGGAAGAGCGCACAGTGCGTGCGATGTATGGCTGCGCCGGCGTAGATGGTCGTCGGGGTCAGGATGACGCCGAGGTCGGGCGTGGAGACGAAGCTGTTGTGCGTGAAGAAGCCGTCGTACGTCGCGTACCACACAAACCCCGATGTACTGCCGGATCCGTACTTGTCAACGGATGGTAGCGCGTCAGTCCAGTTCTTGGGAACTGTCATTCGCAACACACCTCGCTCTTGGAGGGAGAGGGGAGGGCCGGGAACTGCACCGAATAGGCGGCGGACGTCGGTGGTGATAAGATCCTTGGAGGTCTTGTCAGATGTGGCCACAGGCTCCACAGAGTCAGTATCGGCTGTGGCTGCGATTAGGTAGTCCTCGCTGGCCGAAGCGATGAAGCACATGGTGATGCTCAGCGCCGCGGAGGACTTGGGGGATGACCACTTCGCCCACGGCCCTGACCGGGATCCTTCCCAACCTGCAAAGCTCGTGGTGTTCTGCCGGGGATAGTCCGGAAACCAGGCGCTGGTGCTCAGGTTCGCGTTCTCAGTCTTGTTAAAAAGGAGGTACGGGTGTGCCAGGACGCCGCCAAACGTGTCAAGCAAAGACGAGTTGAACTGGTCGAGTCCTCGGATGCTACAGAGGGCGAGTTGCCAATATCCTTGTCGAGGCTGATCCCATTCCATCGTGCAGTTAAAATTCACGCCCTCGGCACTGAGTGGGTCGTTGTCTGAGGCGCCGTCCTTCAAAGAGAACACCATGGAGTGGTTACGTGCAGCCCTAGCGGTTCCGAGAATGTAATGCATATCACCGAGAATGCCCATGACGGTTGTAGAACGGAGCTGAACCGATGGCTGTACACATGACACCCGCGAGTTGACCACGGTGGCTGGGCCAAAGTAGTAGCGCAGCGCCGTTCGGTTCTCGGCCGACTGCAGCGGCAGCAGGGCCCGGAATGTTGCTCCTGTATCTTGGAAATCGT
>Ga0247817_10001465_pt1 | contig 12382 bp, 8 predicted proteins | sample UWRJL212509R1_FD_178010 | JGI IMG/M metagenome (GOLD analysis project Ga0247817, IMG submission 178010) | Plant litter microbial communities from Arlington Agricultural Research Station in Wisconsin, United States - UWRJ-L212-509R-1 | ecosystem: Environmental > Terrestrial > Plant litter >... | reverse complement strand
ATAGTTACACTTTGGCAATTATTGTAACGTAAAAGTAAATTACTTTTCCCACTTTTAAACACTTTTTCCCACCAAAAAGTTTTCAACACTATTTAGCATGATTTTTCTCCCACTTTGAGGTGGTTTTGCCTTCAGCAAATTGCGGCAAAACTGAGTTAGTGATTTAGAGTCAGGGAGATAGAATGAATAAATACAGGTGGGAATTTTAGCGTAGAGAAACATTCGATCAGCCCTGAAATTATTTAGATTATATCGAAAACGAATAATTATGGCGGCAGGATTTAACTATAGGTTATTAAGCGGGCGCTTTTCGAAGTTCACAACGTTGTTCCGGATTTATATCCCGAACCAACATAGAATATGAGCGCAACTACTCAGCAATTACTTTTATATTTATACTATATATAGCTTATTAAAAATGGGTCTAAAGTTATTCTTGTGTTTTTTATTTTTTGCAATAGTTACCACCCCTATTGCAGCGAAAGCTCATAACTCAGCAGACAGTAGCATAACTATGTCATGGGCCAACGTTAGCACACTAGCGTTTGTTAAATTAGCTGTATATAAGCATGGTGGACAGGCTACAATCATTTATTCATTAGGGAACGGCATGAACAAAACAGGCTTAGTTAACGACACTGCTTACGCTAACGCTGATAAACAAAATCAAGCACACAGATTGGGGCCCATGGTTGCATTGTACAATAAGTACCGCATCTATCTAAGTGATACTGTTAAAATTGTTGATGAAATGCTAAATAAAATATTCGCCAGGGTTGCCTCCTCAACAAATGAAGAGTTATCGCCGCCGGGCGCTAATGATAGAGGAGTATTAGACGGCGTATGGATAGATTTTGATATTGCAACCGAAAGCGGAATGAGAAAAGTAACTGCAGAGTCTCCCCTACTCAGTACACACCCAATTTTATATGGTTTGTTACAACGCATTGCCCTTATTTACCGCCAAAGTAAAACACATGGTTATGTAGATAAAGAGGCAAAGTTTTATTGATTATAGCCCGATAATTCAAATGCCAGCGCCTCTAGCAACTCCATGCCCTTTAACAGCGGCTGAGCGGCTTTTTGGGCAGGAGTTTTTATTGTTGGTTGCAAACCATTGCCGTTACCATAGCCATCCAAATATTGCAGAATGCGTTGCGGGGAAGTGTTAGACAGACTCAAACCTTTACGCCGCGGCGACAGGGCCAGGGATATAATAACCGAATTGATGCGGTAATTTAAAACCTGCACGTGCTCTAAACGGGGTAGATTAAACTTACCCGGCTCTACACGCGCATGGCGTAAGCCTTCTGAAAAACGGGCCAGGCGCAGGTGCGCTTCTTTTCGCGCCAGCCAAATGGTTGCCGTCTCGCCGCCGTTTAGTACAGCGGCCAAAAATTGGCGGTTACCTTCAACCGCAAGGCGGGCAAGCTCGTTCAACTGGCTGCCTACCCATACCGGGAAAACGAAGATACCGGCGAACGCCAAAGCGCATCCGGCTATGGTATAGGCTATACGCGCGGATAGAATCATAATAGGCTGGCCGTGGTAAATGCTTAAACAAAGCACGACGGATAGTGTAACACAGCAAACACTCCGGCTGTAATGATTCCGATTCCAGGTGAAAAACCCTGTTAAAGCTAAAGCGGCAACCGGCAATATCATCACTGCCGATTGTGTAATAAGCAGTAGTAAGCTGGCTGCAATAACGCCAACAACTGTGCCGACCAAACGCTCCAAATTCCGTTGCCAGGTTAGGGCCAATCGTGGGCGCGATACTATCAGTATGGTTAGCAGTAACCAATATCCGTACGCATCCTTAACAAATAATAAAGTTGAGCAATAGCCCACCACAAATAAAAGCGTCAACCGTAACGAGAAACGCAACACCGGCGACCTAAAATGCAGTTGCGCCAACAGTAATTTTTTAAAATTGGCGGTGCGCGGTAAAAATGCGCCCCAGTTACTATCGGCATTGGCAATGTCTTCAATTTTATTCAGGCGAATGGTTTCCAGCAATTTAAAAACGGCATCGGCATTTATTAAAAATCCGTTTATTACGGCGGCATCCTCATTGGGCAAACCTGCAGCAAGTGTTTTTAAGCTAGCAATCAATTCATCGTACCTATCTTTACTTACAGGTGGAGCCAGTTGTTTGCTTAATGGCACCACGTTGCTTAACCATTTAATTTCGCGGGCCTGTAAACGTATTATTTCTGCAGCTACGCTGAGTACGCCCGAAGATGCCAGGCGCTCCCTTATCACCACATAATCATAATGTGCAGCGGTTACCTGCTCATACAAGCCTATGGCTTTTATAGAAATATTGAGGAGGCTTTTAACATAAGTACCCGAGTTGCGCATAGCCGACCGGTCACTTAATAAAATATTACGTACAACTTCCTGCTTATCTGATACACGCAGGTGCATGGCTATGGTGCGCCTGTAACTTTCTTCTAACGGCGCAGCGGGATCATAACAAAGCGCTCGGGCCTCTAAAAAACCGGCGGTGGCCGCTAAAACTTCGCGCAGGGCCTGATGCAATGAGCGGAATGGCCAAATAAATACCTGCGCCAAACTAACCAGGTAAAACCATGCGCCACCTAATAAAATCAATAAGCTAAAGGTTAATGGTTGATGCGGGCGCAAACCCAGCATAAACACCATTAAAGCTATGCCCATAGCGCCCGCTCCTGTAGAACGCGGGCCCAATGCGGCCAGCATACACCACAAAAAGGTAAAGCATGTCAATGCTATACCTGTTAACAGCGGATTTGGCAAGCATAATGCGAAAACTACAGAGGTTACCAGGATAACGCTTAAACTTTGAACAGCGGTAAGCATTTTGCTGCGCCTGTTACCCGGCAGATCTGTAAGGCTGATAAGCAGCGCGCCTACCGCCATGCCTACTGCAATTTGCTGGTGACTGGAATAAAGCAATAAAAGCGGCAAAAGCACTATTATGGTGTTCCGCAACGCATCGGCAACATTTTCCGGAACGCGGAAGTGCTTCCACCTGTAAATAAGTAATCGCCTTAACTGTTTGAACACTTATAAAGATAAGGAATATAGCAGGATTATGTTTTAAGCGGGCAGAAACGTTTGGTGATGTAGCCCATGCCGGGCAAACCTGTTTTAATAATATCAAACAATCAATTTTGAATATCAAACACCGAAGTTTAAACCATTATTCGACATTGGATGTTAGATACTTAGATGCTACCCAACAGGCACTTTTCAAGCTTTCCAAAACAAACAAGTTGTAACACGCAATTTCAGAAAACTTCTACTTAAAATTTTAGTTACATTACCGTTTTTATGATATTCTGACAAATGTAACTGCTTCTTATAAGTATATTTAGCGATTATATACATGCTATTTTTTAACAGGACCCCTTTTTTAATTTTTGCCGCCATTTTAGTGTTAACCTGCACCGGCGCAAAACACATCGACAGCAGCAATGCCGATGCAGGTTGGACCAAACTTTTTAATGGTAAGGACATTAAAGATTGGAGCGTCAAAATTAAATACCACCGCACCGGCGAGAACTTTGGTAATACTTTCAGGGTTGAAAACGGCATAATTAAGGTGCGTTATGATCAATACGGCCACTTTAATGATCATTTTGGCCATCTATATTATAAAACGCCTTTTTCTTATTACCACTTACGCTTTGAATACCGTTTTGTGGGTAAACAGCAACGCGGCGCGCCAGACTATACCCTGCTAAACAGCGGCATGATGTTTCACTCGCAGGATCCACGCACCATGCGGCAAAACCAGGATTGGCCAATTTCTATTGAGATGCAGTTGCTGGGTGGTTTGCCTGATGGTAGACCAAGGCCAACAGGTAATATGTGTTCGCCGGGTACAGATGTGGTTTACAAGGGCAAGGTATCAACCGAGCATTGTATAAGCTCAACATCAAAAACTTATTATGGCAGCCAATGGGTAAAAGCAGAATTGATAGTTTTAGGCAGTAAAAGAATTACCCACATTATTAATGGCGATACCGTGCTGCAATATTCAAGGCCAACCATTGGCGGCGGTATAGTAACCGGTTACGACCCGGAATATAAAAAGGATGGCAAACTGCTGAACGGCGGCTATATTGCGCTGCAAAGCGAAGGGCAGCCGGTTGATTTCAGAAACATAGAGATAAAACAATTACCCGGTAATACTAAATAGCGAGTATCGTTTAAATAATACCGTGCAATTCGCCGCCCGGTTCTCCCATTTTATCAACCAGTTTTTCTACTTCCGGGTCTTTCACTAGTACCGGCGCGTGGTGCGGTTTAATGCGCGCGTCAATCATCAGCGGGCCATAGCAGCCCCAGTGTTTGTGCTCTATAAATTCATTTACCCCATAAATATCATGCGATGGGTTGCTGCGGGTAAAGGTTACCCAAACAAAGTTATTGATGTTGGCAGCTGTAAAAGCAGCATCGTCGCACAGAACAATAAGCGGTAAGCCGCTCAGATCAACCTCGCCCAGGTGTTCCTGTAGCACCTCCAGCATCAGCGGCATATCGCTGGTGCGTATATTGGCCGGCACCTCAACTGCAAGCACACCCGGCATTACCATTTCATATTTAACAAAAGGGCGGGGCAGTGTGAAACCGGCGGGCACTTGCGCCCACAGCTCACGTTTAATATCTCCGGCAACAGTAATAGCTACCTTGCTGCCGGAGTTTAACCCGCTGCCACTGTAGTCTAGTGTGTCAATAGTGGTTTTGGTATAAAAGTGCAGGTCGCGGGTAAGGTCAACGCGCTTTAGTATGTGGGTTAAAAATCCGGCAATATCATGTACGTCCAAACCGGGCTCATCCTCGTGCGCGGCTATGAACAGGTATTTGGCCAGGCTCAGCTGGTTCTTGCCTAAAATGTGGTTGGCAATGGTGAGGATCTCCTGCGGGCGGCGTTCTTTAAGATATGGAGTATAACGTTCGCTGCCTGTAGCAAATAGTAAAGGATGCACGCCTGCGGCATCAACGGCATTTACCTCTTTTAAACCGGGTATTTCCTGCGGTAGTGCCGAGCCTGCTATCTCGTGTATCAAAGCGCCAAAGCTGGTATCCTCTTGCGGCGGGCGGCCCACTACAGTGAAGGACCATACTGCATCTTTACGATGGTATACATTGTGCACCTTCATCAGCGGAAAAGGATGTGTAAGGCTATAATAACCCAGGTGATCGCCAAAGGGCCCTTCGGGTTTATTCTGATGCGGCATCACAGTACCAGTTATTACAAAATCAGCATCTGCCGAAATGCAAAACCCATCATCATCATACAAATACCTGAACCGCCTGTTACCCAAGGCACCCGCGAAGGTCATTTCTGAAAGCCCCTCGGGCAATGGCATCACCGCCGCCACCGGGTGCGATGGCGGTCCACCTACAAAAATACTCACTTTTAGCGGCTGCCCTTTTGCATTGGCTTTAGTTTGATGCACGCCTATACCACGGTGCAGTTGGTAGTGCAGGCCTATTTCTTCATTCAATATATAATCATTACCGGCCAGTTGTATGCGATACATGCCCAGGTTGGCGTTCATAACGCCGGGTTTGTCTGTATCCTCGGTATATACCTGCGGCATGGTAACAAAAGGGCCGCCATCTTTGGGCCAGTTTAAAATCTGCGGCAGATCGCTAATTTGGCAACGTTCAAAATTACTCAGATAGCTTTTGCTTAGTTTTTTCGGCAGAGCCGATAGAGCAGTGAGCGCAACGTTGGCGTTTTGTATGGGGTGCTTAAAAGCGGTGATAGGGTCGTTTTTTAACTCTACCAGCTTTTTAACTTTATCCAACGAATCGCGGAAAATAAACTTAGAACGTTCCAGTGTACCGAACAAGTTAGATATTGCCGGGAACTTGCTGCCCCTTACCTTTTCAAACAAAATGGCAGGGCCGCCATTCTGGTAAACACGCAGATGTATGGCAGCCATCTGCAAATGCGGATCAACCTCCTGCTTTATGCGGATCAAATGACCATTTTTTTCCAGATCGGCTATGCATGCCTGCAAACTCGGGTAACCCATATCAAATTATATGCGGCAAATGTACAAATTGAAAAAGTGTTAACGTGGGTTTGGTGTTTTGATATAGCCAATTAAAACAGCCTTAATTAGATGAGCCTGCCACGCTTCCGGTTCTGCGTTGCTCGTCTTCATTAGCTAATTTAAGCGTACGGGCGTTCTTAAGCTGCCTGTTGCCAAAACGGTAAGTAAAACCAAAACGAACTACGCGTCCTTCCTCACGGCTTATTATTACCATATTAAGATTGCGGTAATTGGTAGTGGCATAGTCGCGCTCGCTTCTAAAAATATCTATGGCGTTTAACTTGAATGTACCCAGACCGTTAAACACGGTTTTGCTAATGCCCGGATCAACCCTGTAGTTTGTTCTGAAATAGCTAACTCCATAAAACGTAGGCGACTCATACTTGGCCATTACCTCGGCAGAAAATCCCCCGCCAATTTTAATTGAATGATTTGTATATAAAAGTATATCCTGAGTGCCCTTATTCAGATCTCCATTTTCGGCATAGGCTTGTATACGCTGGTAAGAGATATCAGCAGAAAAACTCGCGTTCCACCAGGAAGCAAACTGTATAGGTGTTGAAAATTTTATTCCATACGCGGCCATTCTGCCAAAGTTTTTCTTAGTTGTGATATTTACCCTGCTCTCGTTATCCTGCTCATATGCATTAAAACCATGAAAGTTTTCTGTAACCGATGCATACAGGCTGGTTGCAATTGTACCGTTATAGCTATGCCCCAGTTCTACCGTGTTAGTGTATGACGGCAACAATTGCGGATTACCGGCACGATAATCATACAGATCTACGTAGTATAAAAATGGGTTAATATCTTCATACTGCGGTCTGTAGATGCTTCTGTTAAAACTGAGTGTGAAATAATTTTTAGCGTTGTAGTTGTATTGCAACAGGGTTTGCGGAAACAGATTAACATAATGCTTATCAAAATTGATCTTATCCATAGTTGAACTACCATGCGCATTGGTTTGCTCAACCCGCAAGCCGGCAGTTATTTTCCATTTGCCTGCTGAAGTTAACATGTTGGCGTAAGCCGAATTTATGTTTTCTGTGTAATCAAAGTTGCTGCTAAAATTGGGATCAACCGTATAAACGCCGTTCCTTTTGGGACCGAATATCAGGTCGTTACCACTCGCAACGCGGCTGTATTTTAAGCCCGTTTCCAACTGCGTAATTTTTGATAAAGGCTTTACATAATCAACCTTTGCCGCCCATATGTTTATTTTTGAAGGCGACAGGTTTTGCTGCCACAGTACAGGCCGGTAGGTGTCGCCTGATGCTTTATAAAAACTATTGCTAATGTATTCGTTTGATTCACGATCAAAATGGTTATAGCTTGCGTAGGCCGAAATTGTTTGGCCTAAGGTATCCAGTTTGCCGGTGTAGTTAATTTCGTAGTTTACAGTTGCCAGATCGCGTTTAAGGTTGGCCATCGTAACAATGGTCGAATCAAATCGCTGGTTATTGGCTATATGCAGCGTGTTATCTTTTACATAATTGCTGCTGTTAAATGTGCCGCTAACCAAAAAGCCCAAAGTGTGATTATCCGACAGGAAAAAATCAGAACCCAGTTTAAAGCTGTGGTTAAATCCTTCGCGGGTGGTATAGTATTTTGAGTCGTAATTACTTCTGGTTCCTAAATAGTCAATTACCCTATCGGTATTAAAAGTTTTAAAAGTTTTGTTAGCCGCGTAATTGTAGTTACCAAATATGTTAACCTTACCCATGCGATTATTGAAGGACACACCCGTATATGCCTTGTAAAATTTACCATAGCCGCTACCAATTGTAAAAGTGCCGTTTGTGCCCGCGTTACTTCCTTTTTTTAGCATGATGTTGATAACGCCCGCGCCCCCTGCTTCGTACCGTGCTGATGGATTGGTTATTAGTTCAATTTGCTGCACATTACTACTTTGCATACCCTCTAACATGGCCACAAGGGCTTCTCCACTTACGTTAAGCGGTTTACCGTCAACCAATAACATAGCACTTTGCCGGCCAATAATACTTAAAGTACCCTGGCTGCCTGCCTGTACTCCGGGCGCCTGCCGTAAAAGATCGTACACATTTACACCTTCGGCAATAATGCTGTTTTGCACGTTAAGCACCACGCGCCCCGGCTTTGCGTTTACATAAGATTTCCTGGCGGATATAGATACCTCTTTCAGAACGGGAGTAGATTTTAAAAGCAATATATCTGCTACATTTGTATCGCCTTGTGCAGCAACTGTATACGGGCCGGAAATTGACTGATTATAACCTATCCGCGAAGCGAGGATAAAATAAACGCCTTTGCTCACCACAAAATTATAAGCTCCCTGCGCGTCACTTGCGGTTGAGGTAACTATTGATGAATCGCTTGCCAGTAGAAAAACAGTTGAAGATTCAGCAGGGACTTTGTCATCAATAAAAACCTTGCCTTTTAAGGCTGTATTGTCCTGACCATAACCCTGCGCAGCAGAAAAAAGAATTACAACAACAAGTGCAACTGTTTTAACAGCACATCTTATTCCACAATATACGTAGTAAGCTATATTGAGTTTATGTAGCAATATCAAATTATTATTACACCTTAGTACGGCTTTTGATACTTAAAAGTTAGTGTAGCTTTGTAAGGTATTAAGTAAACACAGGTACAGGTAAAAATGCACAATCAATTTTAAATTGTATACACTTTTTTACTAATTTTCCGATTTAAAATAATCAGTCTCCAATTTCACCCCATTATAATGAAAAGATTTGGCATTATCATACTAAGTATTTTGTTTCCGGCCATGTTATTTGCGCAGTCCGAGCCGGCAAAATACAAGGCAGCAGTAGCGCTTTTTGAAAAGTTTTATAACCAAAACCTGCCTGATAGTATTTCGGCGCGTTTTAGCGCGGCCATGAAAGCTCAATTGTCGCCAGCTCAGTTTAAAGAAACCACAACCCAGCTAAAAGCGCAATTAGGCAATTTAACCACCGTAGAGTTTTCTACTTACAACGAACCGCTTGCCGTATATAAAGCCACATTTAAAAACGGCGTTTTTGCACTGAACATTTCGTTAAATAGCAACAACGAGTTTATTGGTTTACTGTTAAGCCCCTACCAGCAGCCGGCTGCCTCGGCCGCCATTGCAGATCCTGCTATAGCTGAATCGCCAATTTTACTTAAAACGCTAACCGGTACTATATCTGGCACGGTTGCGGTACCTACCAATGTGCAGGGCAAAATGCCGGTGGTGTTGATCATTGCCGGTTCGGGCGCTACAGACCGCAATGGCAATAACCCACAGGCCAACCTTAACACCAATACTTACAAACAAATAGCAGAATCGTTGGCTAAAAACGGCATAGCATCTTTACGTTATGACAAGCGTTTGGTTGGGCAAAGCATGGGTAACCAAAAAGAGGAAAGCCTGCGTTTTGATGATTATACTGATGACGCTATTGGTTTTATAAATTTGTTAAAGGCGGATAACCGTTTTTCTAAAGTTATCGTGCTGGGTCACAGCGAGGGCTCGTTGGTGGGCATTTTGGCCAGTGGATCAAGCGAAGGCAATGTTAACGGGTTTATTTCTGTTGCAGGCGCAGGCGATCCCGCCGAAAAAATTTTAAAAGAACAAATGAAATCGCAACCATCGTACATGGCCGATGCATTGAACAAAATGATGGATTCGTTACGGATGGGCAAGCTTCAGAAAAAAGTTGACCCGGTACTATATTCTATAGCCCGCCCAAGCATACAAATGTTTTTAATGAGCTGGTGCCGTTTTGACCCGGCAAGAGAGATAAAAAAATTAAAGATCCCTATCCTGATAGTACAGGGCACTACTGATCTGCAGATAAATGTATCAAATGCTGAAAAACTTAAAAAAGGTAACGCAACGGTAGCCATAATACCGGGCATGAACCACATTTTAAAAGAGGCGCCCGAGGATAGGCAGCAAAACCTGGCAACCTATAGCAAGCCTGATCTGCCGCTAAAACCTGAGTTTGTTACCAGCGTGGTTGGGTTTATTAAAGGATTAAAATAATATAAATCGCCTTATCAATAGCGGTGGGTTTGAAACCCACCGCTATTGAATAAAGCAGCATTCAGACAAATGATAATAGTAATTCAATGCGCCGACCAGGTTGGTTTGGTAGCGGCCATTTCCTCGGTAGTTTCTAAGCAGCAGCTTAACATAGTCTCCATGCGAGAGTATGTGGACAAAGCCGAGAACCTGTTTTTTATGCGACTGGAAGTAGAAGAGATCATTGATCCGATCCAGTTGGAGCAGGAATTGAAGGTTGTGCTCCCTGTTGACGCAGCTATTCATATCGACCCACTTCCGCATAAAAAAATAGTGGTTTTAGTTACCAAAGAGTACCACTGCCTGGCAGATATACTGATCCGTAATTTCTTTAACACCCTGGGCGCTACCGTGCAGTGCGTAATTGGTAACCATGACGACCTGCACGATGTTTGCGAACGCTTTGGCATACAGTTTCATTATGTATCGCACGAAGAAAAAAGCAAGACCAGTTTTGAGCAAGAGATAACCACCCTGATACAGCCTTATCAACCCGATTACCTGGTGCTGGCTAAATTTATGCGGATCTTATCACCCGCTTTTGTTGCCGAATACCCTATGCGCGTTATCAATATTCACCACTCCTTTTTACCGGCATTTATTGGCGCCAACCCCTACCGAAAAGCTTACGAGCGCGGGGTAAAACTAATTGGCGCTACCGCCCATTTTGTATCTAACGAGCTGGACGAAGGGCCCATCATCGCGCAGCAGATCATCCCCGTTAACCACTCTTTTACCGTACCCGATATGGTAAACGCCGGTAAAGAAATAGAGACTTCTGTTTTAGCCAAAGCGCTTAAGCTGGTGTTTGAAGACCGCGTTTTCGTTTATAATAATAAGACGGTGATTTTTGAATAAGATTTAAGAAACAAGAGTCAGGAATCAAGACTTTTGATAGCTGTTTAGCTCTTTCGAGGTACGGATAGATAATAATGCCATAAGATCATCGTAGCAACGGTGCGGTAAGGTTGCCACAGTTCAGCCACTTTAATTATTTCTTCGCGTGATGTTTTAGCGGGCAAGGACTTAACCCGTTTTAAAGCGTTAACCGCTGCCAGATCGCCAACCGGGAAAATATCAGCACGTTGCAAAACAAACATCAGATACACATCAACCGTCCAGTTGCCAATACCTTTCAGCGCGGTTAAGCTGGCGCGGATTTCGTCATCGGGCATTGTTTCAAATGCGTTCAGATCTATCCTTCCGCTTAAAATAGCTTCGGCAAGATATTTTATATAGGCAGTTTTTTGCCTGCTGCAATAACAGGCCCTGAATTCTTCATCTGTAAGCAGTAAAACACGCCCAGGTGTTATCTGCTGCACATAATCGCGCAGTTTATTTAAGGCCGATAGCGCCGAAGCCAGCGACACCTGTTGCTCCAGAATAATATGTACTAATGATTCAAAAGTATTGGGGCGGCTCCACATGGGTGGGTAGCCGTAGGTTTGAATAATGCTATTTAGATCGGCATCCTTTTGCCCAAGTTCATCGCAGATACTATGAAAGTTGGATTGGCTAAAGCTGCGGATCATCTTACTAAAGCACCTTACGCCTTAGCCGATAAACTTTTCTCAATCACCTCAGCATAATAATTTTCGTAAAGCGGGAGTATTTTAGAGAGTTCGAACTCTTTAGCGCGGGCAAGGGCATTCTCTTTAAAGGTAGCCAAACGCTCGTCGTCTTCTAAAATGTAGATGGATCTTTCGGCCATGCCTTCAATATCACCTACATCGCGCAAAAAGCCGGTAAGGCCTTCAATATTAAGTTCTGGCAAGCCGCCGGTGTTTGAGCTTATTACCGGTACTTTGCAGGCCATGGCCTCTAAAGCTGCCAGGCCAAAGCTTTCTGATTGCGACGGCATCAGGAAAAGATCAGACACAGACAGTATCTCTTCAATAGCATCCTGCTTGCCTAAAAAGCGGGTGTCTTCGGCTACGCCTAAATCACGGCATAATTGTTCGCAGGCAGAGCGTTCGCCGCCATCGCCTACCATCAGCAGTTTTGATGGGATCTTCTCGCGTATTTTGGCAAATATGCGCACCACATCTTCCGTACGTTTTACCTTACGGAAGTTGGAAGTGTGGATCAGTATTTTCTCGCCGTTTGGCGCTATGGCTTTTTTAAAGTGATCTTTAGGTTTCAGACTGAAACGGGTAAGATCAATAAAATTGGGTATTACCTTTATATCATTCTCAATATCAAAAAATTCAAAGGTATCTTTCTTCAAGTTTTCTGATACGGCGGTAACACCGTCAGATTTATTAATTGAAAA
>Ga0247817_10001464_pt1 | contig 12384 bp, 14 predicted proteins | sample UWRJL212509R1_FD_178010 | JGI IMG/M metagenome (GOLD analysis project Ga0247817, IMG submission 178010) | Plant litter microbial communities from Arlington Agricultural Research Station in Wisconsin, United States - UWRJ-L212-509R-1 | ecosystem: Environmental > Terrestrial > Plant litter >... | reverse complement strand
GCAGCTGAGGCCATCCAGCCGACTCAGCCACATCATGACCATTAGGTGGAGCTTTGCTTCGCAGGGGAGGACGGCAAACAGGCTGAGGATTAGCGGCCGGTGGAGTAGTGGGCGGAGGTGATGCGCCGTCGACAGTAGAGGGTGAGGCCTGCTCGGACCACAATGGAGACGGTTCTGTCGTTCCGGAGGCACCCGTTGGTGGTTCTGTGGCGGGTGATGCGAGTGGTGGAGATGTGAATATCAGGTGGTCCATCAACTGGTCAAACTTCTCCAGAATAGCTCTTGCTCGTAGCCGGTCTTTGGGAGTGCGGGCAAGCATGCACCCTTCGACCCAGTTGAGAACTTCAGGGGTAATTCCATCATCAAATGCCTTGCAACGTTCCCTCAACTTGTTATGATGCTGCTTGACGATTGGCAGCAGCTCGATACTATCGTGGAAACAGCCTTCATAACCACTGTCAATGAACCGGGGGAGCTTCGTTGCGTGGTAGGATTTGCGGGATCGAAAGTAGGCCCTTTGCTCGTCAAGGCCGCCGATCACCCACGCAGCAGTATGGCTCAGGACAGCACCCATCGAAAAGATGTCGGCCGCGGTGGTGATCATGTTGCTTCCTTTGTGCCGTTGGGTTGTATGGTGGCAGCACTCGGGCGAGCCTTAAATGCACCGTCAGCATCCACAAGGGGGCGAGGACGGTACGGTTAAGTGACTTACTGAAACGCTGGTTCCCATAGTGGTCTAAGCCCATTGACCCGCTGGCTCTTGCCTTTGCGGTTCTGACACGGCTATACAAGCCGAAATCGGCGATTTTGGGCGTGAAGTCATAGCGCGATCCCGATGGCCCTTTCATGAGGAGGATGTTCTCTGGTCGGATGTCTTCGTGGATGCTACAGACGCGACGTTAGTCGGTATTGTCGTGCGCTTGGCGAGTGTGTATCTTACCCCCGGATGACCTCATCCTCGTTATAAGACATGAGCTGGTGAATTCTGTCCAGGCCGGAGAAAACCTGGAAAAGATTCTTCCAAAATAGCACAACATCGCCAAATGTCGATGGTGCCGGACAGTTGTCGAAGAACTCGCCCAGGTCACCACCGTCCACATATTCCAGTATCAGACAGTATGAGCCGAGTTGTCGGAAGGAGCCGTAGAACTTTACGACGTTCTCTGATGGATGTACGCTGAGCCGCCGTAGCGCCCTAAGCTCGTTTTCGTAGTATTCTTCGTATCTTTTGTGGTGATAGACTTTGAAGACGAAGGTCTTCTTGGTCAATCCTCCCTGCTCGTCCTGTATATCACCGGTGTTAGCGCTGGGAAGTCTCGGGTGGATCGGACGGGGAGAACGAAAGAAAGATGGAGGTGGAGACAGCATACACGGCCAAGATCATTGAACTCGGAATGGATATCGAAGCGTTCGATGACGGTCGTGTTGCTGTGGGCTATCTGGACGGGAGGATCGATAGGTAGGATGCACTCGTCGTCCACAAAGCGGTCCTGAAGCTGATCTGATCGGAAGTTCAGCGGGAAGAATTGCCATTGGTGCGCCCGAATTGCCTTGAAGAAATCGCAAAAGAACTTTTCGTTGCGCCATGCGCTTGGTCGGGACGGCCATGGCAGACTGTTGTCCGTGAGATTGAGACTGATGAACAATGGCTGCAGGTTTCGAACGGCGTCGGGGCCGGTGTAGACGAGCGTGGAGAACGTGCGCAGGTACCGCGTTCGAATTGTGGCAACGTCGATGTCGAGTCGGTCCCCAGAAAATGCATGGAGAACGCGGCTGACCCTGCTAGGGGTCCAGTACTCCCTGAGCGAGCTCAGCGGCACGTAGTTCTTCGGGTTGCCAGCGATATCTCGACCGATATGCCTAAGTTTGGTATCGCCGACAAACTCGGAAAACTTCCGAAAGGGCTCTGGGTTGACGCTCTGGGCCATCGATCGCAGGCGCGCAGCGACTCGCCGGTCGCGTAGCGCGCGGTGGGCGAAGGCGATGTGGGGATCGTGTGGGGATCGTGGGGCTCAGAGGTCTCGGATGGGAAAAGGGCCCCCGCAGCATCCGGGCAGACCCATATCGCGAGTCTCTATCGCGCTAATCGAGGTGCGGTGATGCGAAAGGGAAGGACGCCCCAGTATTGAAGTCGATTGGAGTGTCGGAGCATGGTTTGGGAACAATCTGTCTCGAGTTCTTTTGCCAGAGCCTTGTCCGATCTGGGGAGCTCAGCAGCCAGAGACTCCGGAGCATGGCCCGTGCAGGCGCTTAAAAAAGATGGGCAGAAATTCGCCACTCGCGCTAGGGGGGTCGTGGTGGAACTTGAACACGCGACGGGCGGTGTGGGGCTTTGCACGTGACTCCATCACATGCAAGAAGCGCTTGGACGGACCAGGCGGAGGCCCCTTTGAGCTCTGAACGACAACAAGGGCCCCGACTCAGAGAGTTCAGCCGCGACTCTTTCGCTAGGAGCCTTAATTTGAGGACCGAGCCATGCTGCCCCTGAACGTGGAGGCTCGCCATATCAATCATCTCTCTAGACATTTTGACGTCGCTGCACCAGAGAGGGGGGAAAGAGAGGGGTTCCCGTCACGGGCCCACTTTTTATCCAGTATAACCCCCCCTCTGGTTTCTTCCCCCAACACTTTCCTTCCTCTCTGCATCTGCAGGGGAAAAAAATCAAGATCGTGCTTGACGTATAAACTCCTCATTCTTGATTTACACCTATAGCCATAGTTATATTATTCCCAAGCCAGTTCCCGTTCCCATCTTCTCATCCCCAACTGGCATGGGCAGCTGTTGTGAAGCTGTCAAAACCCCCTTCTCCTCAGCATAGCCAGGACTTCGAAGCCCGAGCTCTCGGGCGTGCCGCCTCGCCCACCGCCGTGCCACCGAATACATAAACCCCCAAACAGCCACGGTAATAGCCGTAATAGGCAAGCAGATGGACAAGAAAAGGCGGATGCCGTCGCCGCGCACCAGATAGTCGGCGCCTAGCGTACCGTCTTCGTCCCACCGTAACACGCCGCTGCTGAAAAAAGTCTAATCAAGAGAGGAAGTCGTCAGAATCTCGCAGCTACCGTGCAACAAAAGACCACAGACTTACTGCGATGAAGGTCCCCGGAAGAAAGATGAGGGTGAAGATGGTGATGACGTGCATTGAAAGTGTTTCCTGCTTGGTCTTGATGGCGATCTCGTGCATCTTGTGCGTCCACTTCATCATCTCGTTGCTCGACGTCTGGGCCACCAGCTGGAATGCCTTGGAGGTCTGGATGCTGGTATGCTGGCTCAGGGACTCGAACTGCGCCCACACCGTTGCGTTAGAGACACAGACATCTCGTTCAACTAGCCAGCTGCTTACCATCTGTTTGTCATTCGTTACGGTACGAGAAAGGTCGAGGAGCCGCCGACGATGAACGTCCAGATCGCGTAAGATGCTTTGCGTCCGTCGAAAGAAGACCGCGGTGCTTGTCCTGCACTTCTTCTGGTCCAAGAGGTTCTGAAACGCATAAGACGAAATCACCGTTCGGTATTGCCCCTCAACCTGAGCAACAACATCTTTACTCTGCTCTAGCGCCAAGATGGACCGATCGATCTCGTCACCCGTCAGACTCAACCTCTGGAGCTCGCCGAAGGAGAAGCGTGTCTCAAGATCTTCCAGTTGCTCAATCAGTACATCTGGCTCCTCCACAATATCGTTCTTTCCCGGCACGAAAGTCGATCGGCTGTTTAGACCTCCAGATGCGCGCCGCAAGAAGCCGGACAGCGTCCGGCTGCTGGATCGAGTTGGCGAAACGGGGGTCTGAGGGGTCGAGGGAGGCTCTGGGGACTCTTCTGGAAGGCTCTCCGGCTGGCTGTTTCTGCTAACGGTCCCTGATCGGGATGTGGTCGTTTGGATGGTTTCCTGGCGCGAGAGTGCCGACCGTGAAGGAACTCGCTTGGAGAAGCTGCTACCTCGACGATGAAAACTCTCGGCAAGATCAACCGGAATTGTGACGCTCGCGACGGGCGCGACCTTTGCTTCCACAGATTGGGAACGGAGCGTGTCGTCCATACTGTCGATGTATTCGCTCCAGGATTCGACAGCCCACTCGAGCATGATGAGGTGGACCTGCAAGCTCGCTACAAAGGACTGCTCTGGCGTTCGAGGCGTGTCAGCCCGTAGGTGTCTGTTCTTTTCGGTTGCATTTTTTATGCGTTTCGCCAGTTCGCCATTGCCTTTCAACAGAATGTACATCGCACGACCAGTTTCGAGGTCCAGGGAGTGGTACAACGACGCATGACGGAGTGGCCACTGATTTCTCTCACCAGACAGGTCGGATCTCTCGACAGTAAGGAGGTTGAAACAATGCTGGAGGGAAATTCCAGATCTACCCAGATGCGGCAGTCTAAGAGGCGGGTCTCCATCATCGAGGTAGTTCTCGTGTCGAAAAAGCGCATGAGTCAAGGGCTGTTGGCGAGCCTTGAACGTGAAGACTAGATCAAGGAATAGGGGTGTGACTTGGTGGTGCGTCAAAATTAAGGCGAGCTGCTCGAGCTTGCAGCCCAGGGGATCTCTTGATGTCTTTGAATGCAAGAATCTGCGCTGGGTCAGTAACTCTCCGTCTGTCCAAGAGAAAAGGCCCGTCTAACATGAATCTCCACCAAGGGTCCTTCTCCTCTGGGTCGAGGAGTCTTTCAACATCCTCCACGCTGTTAAGCGCCCGTCCCCTGTCGAATTCCGTGGCGGTATCGTGAAGATCGCGGGCATACAGCGACTGGTGGGAGCTGTGGAAAAGGCCCTTCTGGTCTAGGCGTGCCTGCAATCCCCGCTTCGTGTGGTCAAAGACCTCGGTTCTCAGGATGGTCAGAGGATATTCCCTCGACCTCTGACAGCAGTCTGCAAACTCAGCGGTAATATCGTCAATTTCAGCCATGGCCGTGGCGTTGGATCAAATGCTGTTTCGTAGAGACGCGCGATGAGGGGAACGGAGATGTTGACGCTGTTTCTCAAGCTTTCATCGATCTGCACACCTGTAATCGGTCAAAGGGAGCGGATATCTGGGAAGAACGTCGATGTCATGGACATGCGGGAGTGTTTGAACGCCGAGAACGTCGGTCCCCGGGAGTTGGCCTCACGCAAGGCAGATTAGGGCCGTGTATCGGGTGTCGGGCGGGTGGCGTCAGCTGAGCCCCCAACCAACCAAATGGCAATTACAAGGGCACAACCTGGGTTGCTCAGACGTCCTGATTTTGAACGCATTTCATTGGCTCAGATCGCACAAGCCCCTCCTCGTCGCACTCGATTGCTATGGGCCCTCTGCAAGAGGATAGTAGTGTACAGTCGATGCCCGCCACCACTGCCGGGCGGATCCCACAGCACAGCATTCCGCGACCAATCCCCAAAACCACCTTAGGGCTGAAGTCAGCTTTCTCTACAGAAAGTCCGATTCTTCAGGGGATGGCTTCAGCCTGACATTCTCCTCAATTTCGTGCGCCTGCTTCTGGGAAGGATTAGTCAGGGACTTGCCACATTGAATCACATATCGCTCACCTCATTTAAGGCCTTCGGCGTGTCAAAAATCCAGAACTCCTTGCCATCTTCTGAGAGCTGCCATTGCGGGTGGCCATCAGTACCTCACGTTCCGCCCGATGAACTCATCTTCTTCGACAGGGCGCCCAAGTGCACTTACGTGTACATTGAAGAAATCCTTTCTTTCTTGGGGAAACTGGAGTTTCAGGTACTCCTCAAGGCGGTCTTTTCGCAGGCGGTAAGTGGATATCGAGTTGCGAATGGGTTGACCCATCGTTGCTCTCTCCACTGGGTTTGGCGTGGAATTATTTGCGGGGAACCGCCAGAACCTGCACTACGTTTCTTTCCGCCTGGGACGGGCGTATTTATCCAGTTGTCCCCCAATCACTCGCTGCCTTCTTTGGAGCCCTCAGAGCCTCCTCGTCGTGACGGCTGCCTCTCAATCCGGCATAATCCGTACCTATCTACTGTGTAGGCATTGACCGAACCGGGCTGCCCCCGCGTCTGCGAGCGACCCCACCCAGACCACTGTTGCTGCGCAACTTTTCTTGCCTGCCAAATTCGTTGGCTTTGCCACGAAATGCCCCAAGGATAACCGGGCACTGCACTGCCATAATCCTGTTGTGTGACCCGAACTCGCATCGTGCATGAGCAAGGCATCTGCGGGGCAGCGAGCAGCCCCTTTTATTGGCTTGAGCCTGGAATCGTAGCCATGTCTCAGCAAGCGCCGCCTTGCGATTCACGCAAATTACTGCCTCGCATGTTCGGGCAAACTTGAAGGTGAGGAACGCATCCTGTCACGGACATTTCGTGACTGCCAAACCACTGCTAAAATTAAGGATTATCAGTTCTTTCGCACAACTTGAATTCAACCATCGCCGCTGCATCAAATGACGGCCGCTTATCGCGATGAGTGACCATCCCATCGACGACCCTTTCTTCGGGGTTTAGCCCATGGGATTGACTGGATGACCTCGATCCCCAAAGCCCGGGGTTCGCCAACACTGGCACTCGCAGCGTTCATCCGGATCCGGAAGCCGAAGTCGGGATCGATGATGTTCCCCAGTTGGCAGGTCCTCTGCTTTCAGATGCAATGTCGGAACTTCGAACCATACTCGTGGAATTCCCATCTCCGTCTTACATTTGACCCTTGAGTATTGTCCCCTTGCCTGCGTTATGCGTTGGAAGACCTCTGGGCCAAACTCGCTGGACGACAACGCCAAGCCTGCTCCAGCGCCCCTTTTTTAGCTACAAAGCACTAGGGAGTAGCTTAGCAGCTGGTGCCAGCAAAGGCTCCACCCAACTCCCCTTCGCTACGCGCGTCCGCAAACATTGTCAAAATCAGGACGAGGATTACTTCATCCCCGTCTCGGTGCTGAGTAGTCTCTGGTCGCCTCACGAGCCGCGCCGTCGCCATGGATCACCCTGCCTTGTTGCTGCGGATTGCCGCGATACCAGCCATACTGTCGACACCTTGGAGCGTCTTTTAGGCAACCCCGCATCAAAGAGCGGGGGCTTCAGCTGCCAAGTCGCTTTTGGTGCTCACATTCAAGATGAGATGCAAACCGCAGGAATCGGCCTGCTCGTCCTGAGAGAGCCGCTGACACTTCTAGTGCCTCCCGCAGAGTTTCCACAACTTCCAAAGGCAATTTTATCGTCCAAGGCTCCTCACAAGACCCTGTCACCTTTGAGGAGGCAAGATGGGCAGACGCGCACGTCTGCACCTTAGACGACATAAAGATCAACATTTTTCGCTATAGATTACACAAAATGAGCATCGGTCACGGAGGCTACGCAGCTACCTATCTTCGAGAGGTATCGCCCCGGCGCGGCTGACGACGGGAAGAAGATGCCGAGGGCGTGAACCATAGAACCATCGGCCACTTCGACGTTCCCCGCATGCATAGTAGTGGCCGAGGCTATCATTCAAGCACGGGAGAATCTTGTCGCCGTGACCGAGGCTGTCGTCGCTGCGGATATAGGGATAGGTAATAGGGGACTCCTTGACAGAATCTGCCGAAACTCCATCAGGATTAACCTGACCAAGATGATCTGCCATGATAGAGAGGCATGCAGCCCGGCGAAGCCGAAGCTGAAATTGTATCCTTTTCCATATGCCAGCCGAGGCGGGTCACGGCCGGGTGCTCCTAGTAGGCGCAAGTGCACGGAGCCTGAAATGACTAGAAAGGAATAGATAAAAGTGCCAATCGAAGCGGGAATACTGACAATGGCTGTTCATTAAAACGGCTTAATAATGGTCCTCCTTCGTGGATTGATAAATAGATGAACGGACGCTGGGAGCTGGAAGCCTGGAGAGCTCACCAAAGGACAACTATAGGGCCTTACTCCGTTATCGATGTAGGAACGGCCACCAGGGTTGGAATTGACTTCTCGATGACTACTCTGAGGTTGGCTGGTGGGAAGTCGAATGCCCTCTAAGCAAGGATCAACCAACTAAAGCGGTTTCGATAACACGTCTACCGAAGTGGTCGTTGTCGGCGGCGCTAAATGCTATGAGTGATAATAATAGACACTTCGGTCTATAACGGCTTTTTTAATTAATTTAAAAGTAGTTGCTGAAGTTATAAGTACGATTAGAAGGTAAGAGTTTTGTGGTAAACCTGTTACATTGTGGGGTGGAACCTTCTATTAACCATCTCTCACGGCCCGTTGATGATATAGCGACTTTCGTTCTCTGGCTAGGCGGTTTCAATGTTTCGGTAAAAGCCTGCCGGACATATACACTTGGCACCAGCCGGCAGGCGCCGAAGGCCCGTTGAGGCCCAATGCGCGGGGTAAACAATCAAGTCCGCGAAGACTGGAGATGCGGAGAACTATGGTAGGTAGCAATAACAACAACTGCTTCACCATTGTAAACGGCCTACTTGCCTCGAAGGCGAATTCCGTTCGAGACAAGACCGACGGCAGCTACGGGGATCCGCGAAGCCAGCTTCTCTCTCATACGCGCAGAAACGAGACACTGGACCAGCCAGCGGTGGACCCTTCGTCGCTTGGGCGCGACATGTTTTAGAAGGTAATTCTGAGTTATTCAATGTTTAGTTACATTTGCTTCAGTCGCTGATTTTCCGCGTCACCGCAGATCCCGCGAATAAACCCGTTCGCCCAGCATCGAAATAGCCGCTCCCAGCTAAACACGGCGATTTCGTACAATGCGCCTCCTCGAATACGATAAAACTGGCGAGATTCGCCTCACGGAGGATCTCCCCAATGACAAGCTTCCGCAGTATGCAATACTTTCACACACCTGGGGTGACGAAGAGGTCCTCTTCAAAGACTTGGAGGACGTAAAGGGCAAGAATAAATCCGGCTACACCAAGATTCGGTTCTGCGGAGATCAAGCCAGGCGCGATCGTCTACAATTCTTTTGGGTAGACACATGCTGTATCGACAAATCCAGCAGCGCCGAGCTTCAGGAGGCCGTCAACTCCATGTTCCGATGGTACCGCGGCGCGGCCCAATGCTACGTCTATCTCGCCGACGTCTCGACCTCTTCCTTTGACACCGACGACGGGTCCGGCTCCGACTGGGAACCGGCTTTTCAAGCGAGCCGGTGGTTCACCCGTGGATGGACCCTCCAAGAGCTCATTGCCCCTACGTCTGTTGAATTCTTTTCGCGGGAGGGCGTGCGCTTGGGGGATAGGAAGTCTCTGGAGCAACATATTCACTCTGTCACGGGCATTCCTCTAAGAGCCCTCCGAGGTGGTCCTCTATCCGACTTCAGTGTTTCCGACCGGATGGCATGGATCGAGAAGCGCAAGACAACACGTGAAGAAGATAGGGCCTACTCGCTATTCGGACTTTTCGACATCCACATACCGCTTCTGTACGGCGAAGGAGAAAAAAGGGCGTTCGGGCGACTACGACAGGAGATAACAGGCGGTCGAAACCAGAAGGAAAAGGAGGTTCTGAGGCGCCTCAACACCACACCATACCAAGATCGAAAAGACATAAACCCAGATCGGGTCCCAGGGACATGTGACTGGTTCGTGTCCCATGAACGCTTTCGGGACTGGAAAGAAAGCAAGTCGTCAAGAATGCTTTGGGTGTCCGCAGATCCTGGATGCGGAAAGTCTGTTTTGGCAAAACACCTGGTCGATTCTGTCCTTCCGACCACCAAGTCCAGGACGGTGTGCTACTTCTTCTTCAAGGACGGCTTTACCGACCAGACGAATGTGGCTGGCGCCCTTTGCTGCATTCTACACCAGCTTTTCAAGCGGAAACGCAACCTGCTCTCGGATGCAATTCTCGATCAGTTTGATGCGGGCGGGGAAACCTTGACCACATCATTTAGCGAACTGTGGCAAATGCTTGTCAACGTCGCCAAAGATGAGAACGCCGGCGAAATCGTCTGTCTTTTGGATGCGATCGACGAATGCGAAAATCGAGGATGGTCTCAGCTCGCCAAAGGATTATGCAAACTCTATGGCACTGCGACGAACTTCAATCTGAAGTTTCTCCTCACAAGCCGGCCCTACGATGAAATTCGCCGCAGTTTTCATCGTCTTGAACTTCCAGAGTTGCCAGTGATTCGTTTGAGTGGGGAAAGCGACGCTGAGCTGGAAAAGATTTCTCGAGAGATTGGTGTCTTCATTCAAGCCAGGGTGAGGGACATCGGAGCGCAACTGGCGCTTACAGAAGACGAGCAAGGCGTCCTCTTGAGACAACTCATGCGTGTCCCAAACCGAACATACTTATGGGTACACCTTACGCTGGACTTGATCGAGAAGGCCGTTCGTGTTGATGGACATCAAATACTCAGGATCACCTCCGAAGTCCCGAAAACGGTCAACGAGGCATACGACAGGATCCTTTCCAAGAGTAGCGACACCGAAATGGCCGTAAAGATACTGCATATTGTTGTTGCGGCAGCACGGCCCCTGACCGTACGGGAGATGAGCTTGGCCTTTGCTCTTCACGAGGATCATCGAGCATATGACGACCTCAACTTTCGACCCGAAGACCGTTTCCGCAGGGATGTGCGACATATCTGCGGGCTCTTTGTCGTGATCATCGACTCTAGGATCTACCTGCTCCACCAAACTGCGAGAGAGTTCCTAGTTCAGAATCCCGAGGTGAGCTCTCCCCAGGGCGTTCCCGGAGCTCTTAGATGGAAACACTCGCTACGGCCGCAAGAATCTCAGAGTATTCTCGCCGAGATCTGCGTCCGACACTTGCTCCTCGGGGACTTTGGGGCCCATCCTCTCGACAACGACAAATCACCATCCCAATACGCAGAGGATTATATCTTCCTTGACTACTCCGCTAAGAATTGGGCTGCTCACCTTCGCCAGTCGTCAGCCGAGATGAAGAAAGCTATGACACAGTCGATGCTGAGGATCTGCGACGTAAGCTCAAATCGTTTCCTGGCCTGGTTCAGGATCTACTGGACGACCCAAAACATCGGCTTTCCTGAAGGATTCACCATCCTCATGGTTGCATCCTATTTCGGACTGGAAGCAGCCGTGGAGTGTTTGCGAAAGGAAGACGGCAGCGATCTAGATTCTCAGGACGGTACGCACCATCGGTCAGCGTTATCTTGGGCTGCAGGAAACGGTTTCGACGTCATTGTCAATCTCCTGATTGAAGGTACCGGTTCCGGTCTGGGGAAGCTCAAACGACGTTTTCGAAGGAGACACAGAGTCAACTCGGTGGACAAATACGGCCGGGCGCCATTAACATATGCAGTCTGGAGTGGGAACGTGGCTGTCGTCAAGCTGCTCATCAAGGCGGGGGCCAAAGTGGACCTGAAGGACGAGATTGGAGGGACGCCACTATCATATGCCGTTTGCAGCGGAAATAAGGGGGCGGTTGAGCTTTTGTTCAGCAAAAAGACGCAAGTTGGTTCAGTGGACGGTATTATCCAGGAGTTGTTATTCTCCGCTGCAAGCAAAGGCGATGAGGCAGTTGTCGAGCTACTGCTCGAGACGGGCAAAGTCGACGTCGAGGCAAAAGATGAATTAGGCCGAACAGCATTGATTCGCGCCGTAAAGGAAGGCCACACTGCAGTGGTAAACAGACTACTCGAGAAGGCCAACGTTAATGCCCAGTACGGGTATGGAGCGACAGCGTTGCACTGGGCGGCGCGGAGGGGACTTGCGGCACTAATATCACTTCTACTGAAGGGCGCGGCTAATGTTGATGCAACTGACCGTTCTGGTGGCACACCATTGGCCTGGGCAATCGAAAACGGCTCCGAAACGAACATCAAGTTGCTGCTCGAAGAAGCTTCAAAGATAGATTACCAATACCAACCTGTAAGTGCACTAGATCCCCAGAATCTTAAGATGGGTGGATTTCTTTACTAACGCTGGCTTTTATGGCTGTATAGCTTGTAAGTTAGCCTTTGCCTTATAGTATTAAGTTAGTTGCTAACGCTGGCTTATATGGCTATATAGCTTGTAAGTTAGCCTTTACCTTATAGTATTAAGTTAGTTGCTAACGCTGACCTTTACGGCTGTATAGCGTGTAAGTTAGACTTTACCTTATAGTATTAAGTTAGTTGCTAACGCTGGCCTTTACGGCTGTATAGCGTGTAAGTTAGACTTTACCTTATAGTATTAAGTTAGTTGCTAACGCTGGCTTTTACGGCTGTATAGCCTGTAAGTTAGACTTTACCTTATAGTATTAAGTTAGTTGCTAACGCTGGCTTTTACGGCTGTATAGCCTGTAAGTTAGCCTTTGCTTTATAGTATTAAGTTAGTTGCTAACGCTGGCTTTTATGGCTATATAGCCTGTAAGTTAGCCTTTGCTTTATAGTATTAAGTTAGTTGCTAACGCTGGCTTTTACGGCTGTATAGCCTGTAAGTTAGCCTTTGCTTTATAGTATTAAGTTAGTTGCTAACGCTGGCTTTTATGGCTATATAGCTTTT
>Ga0247817_10001463_pt1 | contig 12387 bp, 10 predicted proteins | sample UWRJL212509R1_FD_178010 | JGI IMG/M metagenome (GOLD analysis project Ga0247817, IMG submission 178010) | Plant litter microbial communities from Arlington Agricultural Research Station in Wisconsin, United States - UWRJ-L212-509R-1 | ecosystem: Environmental > Terrestrial > Plant litter >... | reverse complement strand
ATTCGAACTTCTTAGTGCACTTTGTGTAAAAACTTAGCGCCCTCTGTGGTAAAAGTAACCCCAGAACATGTATAGTTGTCATCGAAGAAGCGCAGGGATGGGAAAGCGCGATTGGGCGACTGAGAAATCTTTTCGAAACGACAAACTGTACATTCGAAAAGATTTCTCCTCACACCCGACTCAGGCCCGCGCTGTTCGTCGAAATGACAACGCGGAGACTATAATCAATTAAAATATCACATTCATGCCGCCATAAAAATTGCGCGGTGCCGATTGATTGAAGTACCTGTTACCAACCGGGTTAATATCATTACCCAATCCGTAAGCCTTGTTCAGCAGGTTATCTGCTCCGGCAAAAAGTTCCAAACGGGCTTTGCCTGATAGTTTGTGTTGCCAGCCTATTCTCGCCTGTAACAAATCGTAAGGAGCCGAGTAAACTGTATTGGCATCATTAAGCGGGATGTAACTGGTACGGTTATACTGTACAAATGCGTATAACGCAGCCGGGAACCTGATCTGCGCGCTTGGCACCAGTACGTGCTGCGGTACGCCGGTTAGCCAGTTACCGGTAAAGTTGGCTGCGCCTGTGTTGTAGTTGCCAAATTTGAACCTGCTGCGGGTGTAAGATAAATTCAACTGCAAGCCACGTATAAAATCACTATTGTTTTGCTTGATAGCCCACCAGGTGGCATAAGCTTCAAAACCCAGTTGCTTGGTTTCGCCCGCGTTTAAGAAAGTAGCTGTTTCGCCCGGGTTGTTACGTATAACAATAGCGTTTTGCAGGTGGTAATAATAAATAGATGCATCAATCAACAGGCTTTCATCCTTGGTACGGAAACGGAACCCCGACTCATAATTCCAGCCTTGTTGTGGCTGTAAGGCTGTGTTAACCACATTGTCTGTAGAGCGGATCTCGGCGGTGGTAGGGGTAGAGTAGCCCTTACTAACAGAAGCACGCCATACAAAATCATGGGTGATGTTGTAAGACAAGGCTATGCGCGGCATAAATTGCTCATCAAATGTGCGTTTGGTAAAAGCCTTTTGGTTAGCCGGGAATAAATTTTTGAAATTATAGCTGTAAAAATTTAAGCTGGCTGCGGCCTCTGCATGCAGCTTGCCAAAAAACGTAGCTTCATAACGCGCGAAGAAAAAGTGCTGGTCGGTATTTACTTTGTCCAAGGCTTGCGGATTACCACGCACGCTTTTGTTGTTATCGTAATTGTTAATGTCTGAGTGGGTTAACTGCCACTCTAAACCCAGGTTAGCTTTCCAGTCAAAGTTTGGTTTTTTGTTGCCGGTCAGCTCAAAGTAGGTGCGCATGCCATAAGTTCCCTCGTAACGCTGTTCCCAATTGGTAATAAACGGGTTTGTGAAATTAACATAGCTGCCATAAACAGATAATACATTACGCAGATTTTCTGTCAGGTGTACCTCGTTAACCGCGCCGCCTAACAGCATTTTAGTGCTTACTTTAATATCCTGTGTAATGGCGCTTGGCAGGGTAGGAGTGGCCGGCCTTGACTGGCGCGGGTTTGCCGCTAATTGTGCCGCAGTTAAACCACCCGGCGTTTGATAGCCCAGATCAGAATAAAAGCCTAATATTTTAAGACTGTTAGCTTTACCGTAACCAATCTTGTCACTCGCTTGCACAAATATGCGTTGCATGTAACTGTGGTCGCGGTAGCCGCCGTAGGTTTGATAAGCCTGGCTTATGTTAAACTGGTTGCGACCCTTGGTTTGTTGCGTAGAAAAGTTTTGTTGAAACAGCCCGTAAGATCCAAAGTTAACCCCTGCCTTAACAAAATTCTGCGTAGCGTTACGGTTAACCGGGCTTAGTAAAACAACTCCACCAGAGTTAGCCCCAAATAAGCTGCCATCAGGGCCTTTTAATATTTCAACGCCTTGTACGGCGTTAAAGTCCAATGCGTTAAGGTAGGAGTTGCCGCCGGCATCGGTAAGTGGTATTTCATCATAATAGATCTTTACATCGCGTACACCAAATGGCGAGCGTAATAAACTGCCACGTACAGACAGGCGATAGCTGCCGGGCGAACGCTCTTCCATGCGGATACCCGGTACCGTATTCATAGCAGACACCAATGTTGCAGGTGCCTGTAATTGCAGTTGCGATGATGTAATTACGCCGACAGATGCGGGTGTAGTTAGCATGGGCCGCTCTGACAGATAACCTCTAATGGTTAGCTCTTTTATGGTGTCAGATTTGGCAATGTCATTATTGGTTTGGGCTTTGGCCGTTGTGATGCCGAAAGCCAATCCCGAAAGCATAAAAATGTAAAGTTTCTTCACAGTATAAGATTCTATTGGTACGCAAAAGTATACGTTTTACGCACAATAGAATCTAAAATTGAGTAAGATGTTGGATACATTTTTAATATGATGACTGATAGCTCACTAATTAATCAGGAAGTACGCGCCATAAGCAGTTACCTACATCGTCGGCTACCAGTAGGCTTCCATCTTTAGCCACTGCTACACCCACCGGTCGACCGTGAACATCCTTCTCACCAGCTTTAACAATAAAGCCGGTCAAAAAATCCTCCGGTTTGCCGGGTTTGCCATTCATAAACGGAACAAACACCACTTTATACCCTGATAGTTGCGAGCGATTCCACGAGCCATGCTGACCTATAAATGCGCCACCATTATATCTTGCCGGGAACTTTTTGCCGCTGTAAAATGTTAGCCCTAACGAAGCGGTGTGCGCTCCCAACGCTACATCGGGCACAATGGCACGGGCAATTAAACTTTTATCAACCGGGCCTTTGTAAGATGGATCGGCGTGAGGGCCATAATAAGACAGCGGCCAGCCATAAAAGCCGCCTTGTTTAACACTGGTTAGATAATCGGGCACCAATTCATCGCCTAAATTGTCGCGCTCGTTTACAGCTGTCCAAAGGGTAGTAGTACCGGGCTGAATGGATAGCCCAACCGGATTGCGTAAGCCACCCGCGTAAACGTGCTTGCCCGTACCGTCGGGGTTAATCTCTAATATGGCAGCGCGGTTAACTTCGTTGTTCAAACCATGTTCGGCTATATTGCTGCCAGATCCAACCGAGATGTAAATTTTTGATCCATCGGCATTGGCCAGCAGGTTACGCGTCCAGTGGTTATTGTAACCGCCGGCGGGCAGTTCGGTTATCATTTTACCGGCAGCGGTTATTTTGGTATCGCCGGTTTTGTAAGGATATCGCCACAGGCCATCAGTATTAGCTACATAAAACCAATCACCCAGTATCAGCATACCAAACGGCTGGTTAAGGCCGCTTAAAAATACGGTGCGGGTATCTGCGCTGCCATCGCCGTTTACATCCCTGAATAAAATTACACGATTGCCGCTTTCAGACAGTTTTTGTGATCCGGCGGCACCGTTAAGCGCTGCGCCAACTTTTTTAATACCGCTAACTTCTGTATTGGCTTCGGCTACAAAAATATCGCCGTTAGGCGCAACGTATATATTGCGCGGGTTATTAAGCGCTCCGGCAAATTTTTCAACCTTAAAGCCTGCCGGTGCAACGGGCATTTGGTTTTTGCCCCAACCCACAACCTTACTGTAATTTGTTGTTGATTTGGTTTGATACGGGGCGGGCAAATTTATTTTTTGCCCGTTGCGGGTTGTAACCGTTACGGCCAGGGCCGGGTCTGGCTTTTTACTTTGGCACGCAGCGGTTGATGCTGCAAAAACGGCGCATAATATCAGGATGTTGTTTTTCATGAGTTAGTTATGTTATTAAACACAACTACCATAAAGTAACCTTTGTTTTAAATTACATTATGCTATTAAAAAATGTTATTTTTTTCCAAAAAGGTAATTGATGCCAAACTGAAAAGATGATAAGTTTATAGAGTATTGAGCATAATTTGTGATAGACGTTGGTAAATTATAACCAGCATATAGGTCTATTTTGTTATTTAACACGAAGCCCAGTTTGGTTGTAGCGCTAAAAAAAACTTCCTGCGGATTTGAAAACGGTTCGTCTCTGGACAATAGCAGTGTATTTGAATTTTTTATATAGTAATCTGTACGGCTGCCGTTGTCGGCATATGTGGCAAATGTAGCGTTCAAGCCGGCTCCGAGATACACCTTTGTTTTTTTTGAATTATACAGATTATACAATATTTGTGGGTTTAATGCTGCCCAATATTGTTTGAATTTAACATGTTGTGTATAAGGTGTGTTAGCCTCACCGTCGTAGCTCATATCGGCTTTACTTCCTGAGAATGATAACTCTGTACGAAATACCCAGGCCTTTACATTCCTATTCAGGAAAACATCTATACCTGCGCCCAGTTTCGGAAAAATACCAGACGAACTTGCGCTCGTCAGTACATGTTGTCCGCTAAAATTAACGTTTGAAATATTTAATCCTGCACCGGCAAAATATCTAACACTCTGTTCTTCTGAAGCACTTTGTTTTTGTCCGTTTATTGCTGCTATAATTTTTTGCAGATTCTTAGCCGCATATGGTGCCGATAACACCTGCTGCATTAATTGTGTGTTATCCGGCTGGTAAACAGTAGCAAGGCGCTGTAATTGCCTAACATAACTGTTAAGTTTAAGCATTTGTGTGGTTTGTTGCGGGTTAAGGTACAGCTGATAAATTAATTCTGCCGGTTGTGCATTGCCTTCGGACATGAAAAAACGTTCTTTGTTGACATCTATGTATGAAAATAGAGTTACGTGCTTACCCGTACTTACCACCTTTAAAAAAGCGGTGTCAATAACACGGCTGCTATCAATGCCTACTGATAGTGCTGACAGATCAGTTTTATCCTGACTAATGGATAAGATATAGCGTTTATAATGTTCAAAGCCATCAAAGCCAAAAGCCAGGGCGTTTGAAAGTTTGTAAGTTTCTGTCGCCGCCCGGTTCAGATCAGCCTTAAAATCAAACCGGTTTGGGTTTAAGCGCCATTCTTTATAATCAACATAGCCTTTTGTGGTATCGCCTTTTAGGTTAACTACATAACCGGGTTTTAAATTGCGCTGTGCTAACGCGTTAAATTGTGTTAAAACGCAAAGCGATAATAAGGTAAACAGATATTTTATCATGATAAGGTTTATAGCGCTACTAAAAATCGTTATATTTTTCCAAACAGGTAATTAATACCAACTCTGTAGGAATCTATATCATACGTATAAAATTTTCCGGCGTAGTTATCCAGGCGTGCCCGAGTGTTGTAAGTCGCATAAATATCAAACCGCTTACTTAGCACTATTCCTGCTTTAATTACAGCATTTGGATACGTCTTCCGTAAATAATTTTTATCTGTATGATTATTTCCAATTGAGATTTGATTTAAAGATTCCTGCACATCATGCTTATAATTACTAAAACTAGTGAAGTTGATTTGACCTCCCACCGCCAGGTACGCTTTAAAAGCCGCTTTATTATAAAAATTATAAATAAACTGTGGGGTTACACTTACCGTAAGCTGATTGAAAGTCAATTGATCGTCTCGCCTATAGGTATTTAAATAGTCTACCTCTACAGCTTTGGTATCAAAGCTTACATTATTGGCAGATAATCCTACCTCAGTTCTGAATATAAGTTTTGCTACATTCTTATTAAAAAAAATGTCAACCCCAAAATTTACTCCCGGAAGAATTGTGTTAGCAGCTTTCGCCGATCCTAAATAGGTGTCTTTTTCTACTACCTTAGTTTTAAACGAATTTACACTTAACCCGGCAAAAAAACTTAAACCCGCCCGCTTCGCTATTAATTTTTTACGCTGATTTTCAGAGCCGTCAATTTTTAAAATTACTTCTTCGATATCCTTCTCCCAATAAGCTGTTTTCTGTATTTGGTCCACCAAATCTTTATTGCCGGGGCGATACTTTATAGCAAGGGCCAATAATTGCTGTGTGTAAAAGTTAAATTCTCCTGTTCTGTTAGATTGTCTGCTATCCAGATATACATAACGTCTCAATTCAACAGGAGTAGAATTTTGGTCTGAAATAAAATACCGTTTTTTAATCCTATCGGTATAATTATATAATGTGAGATTTTTACTCCCTGCTATTATCCTTAAAAAAACATGTTCCAAAACAAATGAAGAATCTATCCCGCTGCCTAAGTCGGCCAGGTCAACGGCACCCGTGGTTACAGGACCAATGTATCTTTGGTAATGGTCAAACTGGTTAACGCCGAATGCCTTTATCTCATTAGGCGAATATTGTTGAGAAGCAGTCTGCTCTGTTGTTTTAAACGTTACTTCGCTCGGGTTCCGGTTCCATTCTTTGTAGTCAACAAAACCTTTGGTCGTATCGCCGCTTAGGGTTACAATGTAGCCTGGTTTAAAGTTACGTTGGGCATTTGCATTAAAATGTAAAAAAAAGCAAATTGATAATAAGGCAAAAAAGTGTTTCATTAAGGTTAGGGTTTGTATTATATAGCGTAAAATTATTATTTTTTTCCGAACAGGTAGTTTATACCAATACGATAAGAATCTACATTAAAAGATTGACCTATATCATTGTAGTTGCTTAAGCGTGCACGCGCAGCGTAACCTGCATAAACATCAATCCGGTTGTTTAAAACAACCCCGGCTTTAAATATGGCCGTGGTATATACCGTTACTAAATAAGCATCGGTGCGTTGGTTATCGCCAATTAACGAGTTGTTTAGATATTCGACAACATGCCGATCAAACTTGTTATAGCTGGTTAAGTTAATTTGAGCTCCGCCGGCCAGGTAGGCTTTTAAATTAGATCTGGTAAAAACGTTATAAACCAATTGCGGCGTTAACGTTACCGTGAATTGGTTAAAAGATAATTTATCGTCGCGTAGATAGTTATTGCCGTTATCTGTCTGGTTGGTTGTCTTAGCTAAATGTACACTATTAGCAGATAAACCTATTTCGGTTCTGAATATCAATTTACCTGCATTTTTATTAAAATACATATCAACACCAAAATTTACTCCCGGCAGTATTGATTCAGAAGGTTGGCTTTCAACTAAAAAATCATCCGTGCCGGCTACAGTTGTTTTAAAATAGTTAGCACTCAGCCCCGCAAACAACACTATTGTGCCTTTAGAAAGTGTTGGTTTTTTGATCAGATTACCTGAGCCATCTATGGCCAATACCGCATCTTCAATCTCGTTAGTATGGTATACTACTTTCTGTATCTCATCTGCAAGTTTACTGTTGCCTGGCTGATATTTTGTGGCCAGTTCAACTAATTGCTGTCTAAAAAGATTGCTTTCTGTGATTTTGTCAGACCGCTTGGTATCCCTATAAACGTATCGTTTCAGTTCAACAGGCAAGCCATTATTTTCTGAGATGAAAAACCTGGTTTTTATGTTATCTGTATAAGAATAGAGCGCAATATTTTTGCCTTTGGCAATGCTCTTTAAAAATACAGTTTCGGTTACAAATGATGAATCTATCCCGCTGCTCAGCTTACTCTGGCCTACAGCCCCGGTGGTTATTGGCCCGGTATATCTTTGGTAATTTTCAAACTGATCAACACCAAAGCCTTTTATATTAGCGGTTGAATATTGTTGCGTAACGGCTGCTAATTTAAATCCTACAACCTGCGGGTTTTGATTCCACTCACGGTGATCAACAGAACCTTTTATAGTATCGCCATTTAAGGTTACAACATAGCCTGGCTTAAAATTGCGCTGGGCATGCAGTTGGAAAGAAAGCAATGTAAATAGTATAACCGGTAAGGAATATCTCATAAATGCGATTACGGTGTCACAAATATAAAATAATAGTTAAGGGGCAGTGCTTTAAAAGGCTATAAATTTTGCTATCTGCTCGTTGGTAAATTTTACTGTATCTTCTTTAAACAGGTCGCCATTATCGTCAAACTCGGCGCGGATATTGGGGATGTGCAGTTTTAAAGGCATTACATTAAGGTGCATATAATGACACACGCCGGTAAAATGGTCAATGCCGCGTATGTTGCCATATTTGCCGGATGACAAGCCTACCAAAGCAGCCTTTTTTTCGTAAAAGCTCTGCGGAAAAGCGCAGGCATCAACAAAAAACTTCAATATGCCGGGGAAACTGCCGTTATACTCGGGTATTATAAAAAGAAATTTTTGCGTAGCAGACACCCTGTTCTGTACTTGCTGAAACTCCTCATTCGGCTTGCCATATTTGGTGGTTTCTATCAGGTTGCCGGGCAGTTCCATCATAGATAGTATATCGGCCTCTACGCCGCTCTCGCCCAGTTTTTTTTGATAATACAAAGCCAGCTTGTAAGTAGCGCTGCCCGGCCGGTTGGTTGATGATATGATTGTAATCATTTAGTGAATGAGTGATTTAGTGAATGAGTGATTTTTTTATTTAATGAATTAATGAGTTAGCGAATGAAGGATTTATTTTCGATCATCTGATGCGCGCTGGCAAACACTCACTAATTCACTCAATCACTCATTCACTAATTACCTTCAAATATGTTTGTAAATTGCCAAAACCTGTGGATTTCGCGTTGCTATAAATCCGTATCTTAGCCCCTGCTTTAAAAAAGTTTTTCCGAAGGTAGAAATTTATAGGACTACTTTTCGTTGTTATAACCACAGTTTACACAAATTTGAACATCTGTAATGAGTAAAATTATTGCTTTAGCCAACCAGAAAGGCGGCGTGGGTAAAACCACATCATCTATTAATCTGGCGGCAAGTCTTGCTGTATTGGAGTATAAGACCTTGCTTGTTGATGCCGATCCGCAGGCTAACTCAACATCAGGCATAGGGTTTGACCCGCGCAACGTAAAAAACAGTATTTACGAATGCATAATCAATCAGGTTGACGCGCGTAAAGCCATTATTAAAACCGAAACACCTAACCTTGATCTGCTGCCGGCACATATTGACCTTGTTGGCGCCGAAATAGAAATGATAAACCTGGAAAACCGCGAGTTTAAAATGCGCGAGGTTTTTGCACAGATAAGGGACGATTATGATTTTATTATAATAGACTGCTCGCCATCATTAGGCTTGATTACCGTTAACGCGTTAACCGCTGCAGATTCTGTAATTATCCCGGTACAATGCGAATACTTTGCGTTAGAAGGTTTGGGTAAATTATTAAATACCGTAAAAATTGTACAAAACCGTTTAAATACCGCTTTGCAAATTGAAGGTATACTGTTAACCATGTATGATGTTAGGCTGCGCCTTTCAAACCAGGTGGTTGAAGAGGTGCGCACCCATTTTGAAGATATGGTGTTTCAAACCATAATACAGCGTAACACCCGCTTAAGCGAGGCGCCAAGCTTTGGCCTGTCTGTAATTATGCATGATGCCAACTCAAAAGGAGCCATTAACTACCTTAACCTTGCCCGCGAAATATTGCGTAAAAACGGCCTTGTAAAAGACGCTGTTGAGCACACAACCGAAACCGTATAATAAATGAGCGCAGAAAAAAGAAGAGCATTAGGTAAAGGATTAAGCGCCTTGTTAAACGATAGTGACGACGTGTTGCCTTACAAAAGGACTAGCAATGTAACTACCGCGGAGCCGGAAGTGTCAAGTGCCGGATCTATTAACGAAATAAAGCTGGATGAGATAGAGATCAACCCTTTTCAGCCGCGTACAGATTTTGATGAGATAGCCTTAGGCGAACTGGCTGACTCTATAAAATTACAGGGCCTTATACAGCCCATAACAGTTAGGCGGGTGAGCGCCCACAGCTATCAGCTAATATCGGGCGAACGCAGGTTGAGGGCATCAAAACTTGCCGGGCTTAACAGCATACCTGCTTACGTACGCACCGCTAACGACCAGCAAATGCTGGAGATGGCGCTAATTGAAAACATTCAGCGCGAAAACCTGAACGCTATTGAGGTAGCCTTAAGCTTTCAGCGGATGTTGGATGAGTGCAGCCTTAAGCAAGAAGAATTAGGCGATCGCGTTAGCAAAAACAGATCTACTGTAAATAACTATTTGCGCCTGCTTAAACTGCCACCTGCAATACAGGCAGGTATACGCGATGGCGGCATAAGCATGGGCCATGCCCGCGCTTTAATAACTTTAGATGACCCGGCGCAACAGTTGTATATTTATAAGCAGATACTACAGCAGGGCTTGTCGGTTAGAAAGGTAGAAGAAATTGTGCGCGATCTGCAAAGATCAAAAGTGAAAAAGGAGGGTAAGCAGCCGGAACCAATTTCGTTCCAGGTGCAGAAAATACAGGACGACCTGGCTTCAAAATTCAGCTCAAACGTAAAATTGAAAATGAACACGAAGGGCAATGGAAGTATTGAAATACCGTTCTTATCAGAAGAAGATCTTAACCGCATTCTTGAAATGCTCGACTGGTAAAATGCACAAAACGGTTTTAACGTTTTTAATATTTCTAAGCGTAATGGGTGCGGCATGGGCTCAAAGGCCAGATTTTAGCGCGCCTAAAACTAAAGCCGATAGTGTTAAAGCCCGGCAAGATTCCGTTCGGTCAAAAGTATTCGCGCCTAGCATTGTTGATGAGAAGGTATATCATCCCGATAGCACACACAGTCCGCGCAAGGCTGTTTTTCACTCGCTGATGGTGCCGGGCTGGGGCCAGGTTTATAATCGTAAATGGTGGAAAGTGCCCATTGTATACGGTGGCTTAGGCCTTATTGGCTGGGCCTATGCATTTAATCAAAGTTATTATGCAGAAAATTTGGCCATAGCGCAGTACCGCAAACGCGGGTACGTACCCACGCCAAATGATCCTTATTACGAAACTTATAAGCAATACAGTTTGTATGGTTATACAGATCAAACAGTAAACGAAGCTGTTAGAGGGTACAGGCGTAACCGTGATATAAGCGTTTTGGGCTTTGTTGGCCTGTGGGGCATACAAATTATTGATGCTTATATTGATGCCAAGTTTATCCATTCCTACTCAATGGATAGTAACCTGTCGTTTAAAGTAACGCCGCAACTGATAACTCAGCCCATGTATGCTTATGGTTTTGCAAGTAGTTATGTTCCGGGTTTAAAAGTTACCTTTACCCTCAGATAAAATTTAAAAATCCTTTCTTTTACATATAAGGTAAACACAAAAATGAAAATTGCATTATTAGGCTACGGAAAAATGGGTAAGATTATTGAAAAAATAGCCCTTGACCGTAAGCACGAAATTGTTTTAAAAATAGATCAGGACAATACAAACGAGTTAACTGTAGAAAACCTGCAAAAGGCAGATGTAGCTATAGAATTTAGCACACCGCATACCGCATTGGCCAACATTATCCAATGTATGGATGCCGGCGTTCCGGTAGTAGTGGGCACAACAGGCTGGCATGATAGTTTGCCCGCTATACAGCAACGTTGCAGCAACGAAGGCTTATCTTTTATATACGGCACTAATTTTAGTGTTGGCGTAAACATATTCTTCCACGTAAATAAAATGCTGGCCAAAATAATGAATGGCTACAACTATTATGATGTACAGGTAGAAGAGATACACCACACGCAGAAGCTTGATTCGCCAAGCGGTACGGCTATAACCATTGCCGAGGGTATTATTGATAACCTTGATGCTAAAAAACAATGGGTAAATGTTTTAACTGCCGAAGGATTAGAGGGTACAGACAACGCGACAGCCGACGAGGTGCTAATAGAATCTTACCGTATTGACAGTGTGCCCGGCACCCATACCGTTATTTATGATTCTGAAATAGACGCTATAGAATTTAAACATACCGCTCATAACCGTAACGGCTTTGCTTTAGGCGCTGTTATGGCTGCCGAATGGATCCCAAATAAAAAAGGATTTTATTCGGTTGAAGATATGTTTGATTTTACCCTAAATAATAAATAACATTGACCCGATATTTAAAAAACAAATGAACTGGAAATTCTGGAACAGAAAAAAAACTAAAGCTGCCGGTAGCAAGAAAAAAAGCGCCACACGCGAGTGGACAGATGCTATCATATTTGCCGTTATAGCCGCTACCCTTATCCGCACCTTTTTTATAGAGGCTTATACCATACCTACGCCATCAATGGAGCGCTCATTACTGGTGGGCGACTTTTTGTTTGTAAGCAAGCTGAATTATGGCCCGCGTACACCCATGACGCCAATCGCGTTTCCGTTTGCGCATCATACCATGCCGGTTATTAACACCAAGGCATATTGGGATGGCTGGGAATTAGGCTACCACCGCTTACCGGGCTTTAGCGATGTTAAACGACAGGATGTGGTAGTATTTAACTACCCTATGGAGGCAGACTCGCCGTATTTGCGCCCCGTAGATAAGCGCGAAAACTACATTAAACGCTGTATAGGCATAGCCGGCGATACCGTAAAACTGATAGACGCGCAGGTATTTATTAACGGTAAGGCTGTTGAGGATAAACCAGGGCAGCAGATAGATTATGATGTTACCACAAGCGGTGTAGACATTAACCCCGAGGTAATACG
>Ga0247817_10001462_pt1 | contig 12387 bp, 7 predicted proteins | sample UWRJL212509R1_FD_178010 | JGI IMG/M metagenome (GOLD analysis project Ga0247817, IMG submission 178010) | Plant litter microbial communities from Arlington Agricultural Research Station in Wisconsin, United States - UWRJ-L212-509R-1 | ecosystem: Environmental > Terrestrial > Plant litter >... | reverse complement strand
CGGGCACGGCTCGGTGCCGTGGGGCGCCGACAGCGCGGCAGCTCCGGCGGCCGAACTGCTCGCGCGCATCTTCGCGACGGCGGGGGAGGCGCAGATCACCGAGCACTGGCGCGGATTCGTGGCGGCGGCCGACCTCGACGCCGACCTCAAACTGCGGCTCGTCGACCCCGCCCGGGTGAACGGAGCGCTGGGCGAACTCGGCGGGCTCACCGGCTACGCGCACGCGATGACTCACCTCACCGTCTCGCCGAACGTGGTGCGCGCCGGTACGAAGGTCAACGTCATCCCTGGGGTGGCGACGATCGACCTCGACGTGCGCATCCTGCCCGGGCAGACCGCGCACGACGTCGACCGGCATCTCGCGGGGCTCGTCGGCGACCTGGCCGACCGGGTGAGCATCGAGGGCGACGAGACCGGTGTGCCCACGGTGTCGGCGGCCGGCACCCCGTTCTACGCGGCGCTCGAACGGGCGGTGCAGAAGCAGTACCCGTCCGCCGGCCTGGTGCCGCTCATTATGCCGGGCGGCACCGACGCGGCACACCTGCGCCCGCTCGGCATCGACGCCTACGGGTTCGGGCTGTTCTCGCCGGAGTGGGACATCGCGACGTTCCGCACGCTGTTCCACGGCAACGACGAGCGCATCGACATCGAGTCGTTGCGGCTCACGACCACGGCGCTCGACGACGCGCTGCGCGAGTTCCTGCTGTAGCGGCGCGGGTCTGGCCGCCCGCTGCCGGCTGCCCGCTGCCCGTTGCCCGCGCCGCTGCCGGCTGCCGGCTGCCGGCGCTCATCGGCGGCATATGGCTCTTCCCGCGTCCTCGGAAGAGCAATTTGCCGCCACCGAGCACGTGCCCGCCGGTGATTTGCGACTTGCGCACCTTCCCGCGACCCGGGAAGGTGCGGAACTCGCAAACCGGCGGCGTGCGGCACGCGCCGGTGGTGCTGCCGCCCGCCAGCGGCTCGCGCTGCCGCACGCCAGCGGCTCGCGCCGCCGCGGCACTCGCCGCTCGCTGCCCGCGCCGCTGCCCGTCGCTCATCGGCGGCATATGGCTCTTCCCGCGCCCCCGGAAGAGCAATTTGCCGCCACCGAGCACGTGCCCGCCGGTGATTTGCGAGTTGCGCACCTTCCCGCGACCCGGGAAGGTGCGGAACACGCAAACCGGCGGCGTGCGGCACGCGGCGGTCGCGCCGTACGCGGCGCCACACGCCAGCGGCTAGCGCACCCGCGGCACCCGCCGCCAGCGCACCGCCTGCGCGGCCAACCGCTAGCGCACCCGCGGCACCAGCCGCTCGAGCTGCGTCACGTGCCGCGGTTCGAGCTCGTCGAGGCTCTTCACTCCGAGCAGTCGCATCGTGCGCGCGATCTGGTCGGCGAGGATCTCGATGGTGCGGTCGACGCCCTCGCGTCCGCCCGCCATCAACCCGTACAGGTAGGCCCGCCCGATGAGGGTGAACTTGGCGCCGAGCGCGATCGACGCGACGATGTCGGCGCCGCTCATGATGCCGGTGTCGAGGTGAACTTCCGTGTCCTTGCCGACCTCGCGCACGACATCCGGAAGCAGGTGGAAGGGGATCGGCGCGCGGTCGAGCTGACGTCCGCCGTGGTTCGAGAGCGTGATGCCGTCGACGCCCATGTCGGCGAGACGCTTGGCGTCGTCGACGTTCTGCACGCCCTTCACGACGAGCTTGCCCGGCCACTGCTGCTTGATCCAGGCCAGGTCGTCGAACGTGACGGTCGGGTCGAACATCGTGTCGAGCAGCTCGCCGACCGTTCCCGACCAGCGGTCGAGGCTGGCGAAGGCGAGCGGCTCGGTGGTGAGGAAGTTGATCCACCACTCGGGGCGGGGGATCGCGTTGACGACGGTGCCGACCGTGAGCTGCGGCGGGATCGAGAAGCCGTTGCGCTTGTCGCGCAGGCGCGCGCCGGCGACCGGCACGTCGACCGTCACGAGCAGCGTGTCGAACCCGGCCTTCGCCGCGCGGTCGACGAGGGCCATCGACCGGTCGCGGTCTTTCCACATGTAGAGCTGGAACCAGTTGCGCCCGTCGGGGTTCGCGGCCTTCACGTCTTCGATGGCGGTGGTGCCCATGGTCGACAGCGAGAACGGGATGCCCGCTGCGGCGGCGGCGCCCGCTCCGGCGATCTCGCCCTCGGTCTGCATCATGCGGGTGAAGCCGGTGGGGGCGATGCCGAACGGGAGGGCGACGCGGCCGCCGAGCACCTCGCTCGACATGTCGACGGTCGAGACGTCGCGCAGGATCGACGGCGTGAACTCGATGTCTTCGAACGCCTGGCGGGCGCGCTTCAGGCTGATCTCGGCCTCGGCGGCACCCTCGGTGTAGTCGAACGCGGCCTTGGGCGTGCGGCGCTGGGCGATGTCGCGCAGGTCGGCGATCGTCAGCGCGCTCTGCAGCCGCCGTTTCTTCGCGTTGAACTCGGGCGTCTTGAAGTTCATCAGCGGGCGGAGGTCTTTGTACTTCGGGATTCTGCGCTGAACCATCGGTAGTCCTTCTCTAGTGGGGGCTGGTGTCGAAGTGGGCGAGCAGGCGGTCGCGCGCGCCCGCGATGTGCTCGCGGGTGAGCCGGGCCGCGAGGTCGGCGTCGCCGGCGGTGACCGCGTCGAGGATGCCCTGGTGCTGGGCGCCCACCTCGGCCGCGGTGAGCAGGTGGTTCGCCTGCACCTGGCCGATGCACAGCTCGATCTCGCCCATCAGCAGGCCGTGCATACGGGCGAGGCGCGGGCTCGGCTGACCGGCGACGAGGGCGCGGTGGAACGCGATGTCGTGTGTGGCGAATCCGGCGTGGCTGCCGTCGAGGGTGACGCCGGCGAGCAGCGAACGGTGCGCCGTGAGGGCCTCGGCCGGCAGGGCGCCCCCGGTGGCGAGGGCGGTGACGGCGGCGCTCTCGACGATCGCTCGGCTGTCGAACAGGTCGACGATGTCGTCGCGGCTCAGCCGGGGAACGCGGGCGGTCTGATGCTTCTCGCGGCGCAGCAGGCCCTCGGCGACGAGCCGCTCGATCGCGGTCTTCGCGGTGGGGCGGGCGACGCCGAAACGCAGCGCGACGGCCGATTCGGTCACCGACTCGCCCGGGGCGATGCTCTGGTCGAGCACCGAGATGCGGAGCGCCGAGTAGATGGTGTCGGGAAGGACGGCGGATGTCGCATCCGAAGTCATCTCGCCCGCCTCTCGTCGTCCCTGCCGCAGATTGTCTAACAACCTAGCAGATTGTCAGACAATCCGGCCCAGCGGCTGGTTGAGTAGCGCGCGACGAAGGAGCCCGCGTATCGAAACCCTCACGCCGCGAGGTTTCGATACGGTCGCTAGAGCGACCTACTCAACCGGCGGTTATGCCGAGTCACAAGGTTTCGATACGGTCGCTAGAGCGACCTGCCCGACCGGCGGTCAGGCCGAGTCGCGCCAGACGATGTGCGTCTCGAGGAAGGTGCCGGCGCTGTCGACGGCCTCGCCGCGGATCTGCGCGAGCACCGACTCGGCGGCGCGACGACCGAGCTGGCCGGCCGGCTGGTGCACGGTCGAGAGCTGCGGCTGCGCGCGCAGGGCCCACACGCTGTCGTCGAAACCGACGACGCCGACGTCGCCGGGCACGCTGCGCCCGGCCTCGCGCAGCGCGTCGAGCACGCCGGCCGCGATCGCGTCCGACGCCGCGAAGATGCCGTCGACGTGCGGTGCGCGGCGCAGCAGTTCGCGGGTGCCCTCGAGCCCGCTCGCGTGCGCGTAGAACGGCTGCTGCACGACGAGCGACGGATCGTACGCGTCGCCGAGTGCGGCGGCGAAGCCCGCGACGCGGTCTTGGCCGGAGTCGCGGTCGAGGCCCGCCGCGATCATGCCGATCGTGGTGCGCCCGGTCTGCATCAACCGCGTGGTGATGGCCGTGGCCGCCGCGCGGTTGTCGATGCCGACGTAGGGGATGCCCTCGATGTCGACCGGGTGGCCGACGAACGCGGCCGGAATGCCGATCTGCGAGACGATCTTGGCGATCGGGTCGTGGGCGCGGGCCGAGACGATGATGACGCCGTCGACGAAGCCGCCGGTCAGGTACTCGGCGACCCGGGTGCTGTCGCGGTCGGAGTCGATGACGAGCGAGACCAGCTGGTAGTCGGCGTCGGAGAGCACCGAGTTGGTGCCGAGCAGGATGCTGCCGATGTTCGGGTCTTCGAGAAACAGCGAGTGCGGCTCGTGCACGATGAGGCCGATCGCGTGCGACTGGCGGGTGACCAGGTTGCGGGCGGCGGTGTTGCGCACGTAGCCGACCTGCTCGATGGCGTCTTCGACGGCCTTCTTCGCGGCGTCCGAGACGTAGGCCTCGGAGTTGAGCACGCGCGAGACGGTTCCGCGCGAAACCCCGGCCACTTTGGCGACGTCGTTGATGGTCGCTCGCGCGGTGTGGAGGCGGCGGGCGATCATTCTCACACTGTACTGCGCCCCCGGGTTGACAGTTTCGCACGCGTCTGTTTATTCTGGGAGCGTTCACAGACTCTCGACGAGGAGTTGTCGGCGCCCCTTCTGGGAGCGTTCACAGAATCTCTTCCAGGGCGGGACACCGGGTGCCGCACAGGTGCTCTCGCACTGACAATGGAGCCTTTCGCCGTGAGCAAGACACCCGTAGCCGAACTCGTCGATCCGACGCGGGCCCAGTTCACCTACGGCGCCGACTACAACCCCGAACAGTGGTCTCCCGAGGTCTGGCGCGACGACGCCGCCCTCATGCGGCAGGCCGGGGTCAACCTCGTGGCCATCAACATCTTCGGCTGGGCGCAGCTCGAGCCGCTGCCCGGCCAGTACGACTTCGCCGCGCTCGACGAGGTGGTCGAGGTGCTGCACGAGCACGGCATCGGCATCAACCTCGGCACCGGAACCTCGAGCCCGCCGGCCTGGCTCGCCCACGAATTTCCCGAGTCGCTGCCGACCGGCGCCGACGGCACGCAGCGCTACTTCGGCGGACGCCAGGCTTTCTGCCCGAGCTCGCCCGCCTACCGCGAACGCTCGGTGATGCTCGTCGAGCAGGTGGCTCGCCGCTACGGCAGCCACCCCGCGGTCAAGCTCTGGCACGTGTCGAACGAGATCGGCTGCCACAACGCGCACTGCTACTGCGCCGTTTCGGCCGCGGCCTTCCGCGGCTGGCTGCGCGAGCGCTACGCCACCCTCGACGCCGTGAACGATGCGTGGGGCACCGCGTTCTGGAGCCAGAAGTACGGCGCGTGGGAGCACATCCAGACCCCCAAGCTCACCCTCTCCACCGGGAACCCCGGCCAGGCGCTCGACTTCATGCGCTTCTCGAGCGACGAACTGCTCGGCCAGTACCGGGCCGAAGAGGCCGTGCTGCGCGAGCACAGCGCGGCGCCGATCACCACGAACTTCATGGTCACCGCGCACATCCGCAACCAGGACTACTGGGCATGGGCGCCGCACATGGACCTCGTCGCCAACGACCACTACCTCGACCACCGCCTCGCGAACAGCCGCGACGAGCTCTCCTTCGCCGCCGACGCGACCCGCGGTCTGGCCGGCGGCGAGCCGTGGATGCTGATGGAGTCGGCGACGAGCTCGGTCAACTGGCAGCCGCGCAACATCGCCAAGGCCCCGCGGGAGATGATCCGCAACTCGCTCACCCACGTGGCGCGCGGTGCCGACGGCATCAGCTTCTTCCAATGGCGCGCGTCGCTGCAGGGCAGCGAGAAGTTCCACTCGGCGATGCTGCCGCACGCCGGCGTCGACACCAAGGTGTGGCGCGAGGCGGTCGAGCTCGGCGCGACCCTCGCGAAGCTCGCCGAGGTCACCGGCAGCCGCGTCGTCACCGACGTCGCGCTCGTCTTCGACTGGCAGGCTTGGTGGGCCACCGATCTCGACTCGCACCCCACCGGCGACGTGACCTACCTCGACCAGGTGCACCGCGTCTACAACGCGCTGATCGCCGAGGGCTTCACCGTCGACATCGTCGCCCCCGGTGCGAGCCTCGCGGGCCACAAGCTCGTGGTCGTGCCGAGCCTGTACCTGGTGAGCGATGCGGATGCCGCGTCCCTCTCCGCATTCGTCGCGGCCGGCGGTCACGCCGTCGTCACGTTCTTCAGCGGAATCGTCGACGAAGACGACCGCGTGCGCACCGGTGGCTACCCCGGGGCGTTCCGCGAACTGCTCGGCGTCTCGACCGAGGAGTTCTTCCCGGTCGCACCGGGCGTCGAACTCGCCCTGAGCGACGGCTCGACCGCCACGACCTGGTCGGAGTGGGTGCACCTGCGCGGCGCCTCCGCCGTCTCCAGCTTCACGACCGGCCCGCTCGTCGGCGTCCCCGCCGTCACACGCAACACGTTCGGCGACGGTGAGGCCTGGTACCTCGCGACCGAACTCGACCCGGCCGGCCTGCGCGGCGTTCTCGCCACGGCGGCTCGCGCGGCGGGCGTCGCCACTCCCGCCGCGTCGCCCGACGGCGTCGAGATCATCCGTCGTTCCGGCGAGAACGGCGACTACCTCTTCGTCATCAACCACACGGATGCCGCGTTCGAGACGCCGGCCGCCGGAACCGAACTCATCACCGACACAGCCGTCGCGGGCACCCTCGCCGTTCCAGCGGGCGAAGTGCGCGTCGTCAGAGAAAGCAGGGAAAACCCGTGACCACAGAGTCCGTAGTCGTGGCGGGCGCGAAGCCGCGCCGCAGCCCGATCAGGCACAAGCGCGCGATCGCGTTCTTCATCGTGCCGTTCGCGGCGTTGTTCGCCGCGTTCTACCTGTTGCCCATCGGCTGGGCCGTGTACCAGTCGCTGCTCGTCGTCGAGCGCGACGGCACCTTCGGCAAGCCGGTCGAGGTGTTCGGCGGCTTCACGCAGTACCTGCTGGTGTTCCAGAACGAGGAGTTCTGGGCGTCGGTCGGGCGCGTGCTGCTGTTCGGCGCCGTGCAGGTTCCGGTGATGCTCGGCATCGCGCTCGTTCTCGCCCTGCTGCTCGACTCGCCGCTGGTGAAGGGCAAGAAGTTCTTCCGCCTCGCCTTCTTCGTGCCGTACGCGGTTCCGGGCGTCATCGCGGCGATCATGTGGGGCTACCTCTACTCACCGAACCTCTCGCCGTTCGCCGCCTTCACCTCGGAGGTCGACCTGCTCTCGCCGTCGACGGTGCTCTGGTCGATCGCGAACGTGGTGACCTGGGTCTACGTGGGCTACAACATGCTCATCATCTACTCGGCCCTGCTCGCCCTCCCGTCGGAGATCTTCGAGGCCGCCCGCCTCGACGGCGCCAACCAGCTGCAGATCGCCTGGCGCATCAAGATCCCGCTGGTCGCACCGGCGATCACGCTCACCGCGATCTTCTCGATCATCGGAACGCTGCAGCTGCTCGCCGAACCGCAGGTGTTCCGCAGCTTCACCTCGTCGGTGTCGAGCACGTTCACCCCGAACCTCGCGGTCTACGCCACCTCGGCCGTGCCGAACGTGAGCCTGGCCGCCGCGATGAGCGTCGTGCTCGCCCTCGCGACGTTCGCCCTGTCCTTCGGATTCCTCAAGTTCACCCAGCGTAAGGCCGACTAATGACCACGATCACGAAGGCAGCGCCCGACCGCCCGGCGACCGGCAAGAAGGGCACCGGCGCCCCGAAAGAGAAGCTCGCCTCGCGCACCGCGGCGATGATCATCATGGGCGTCTCGACGCTCTACTTCCTCGTGCCGATCTGGTGGCTGTTCATCTCGTCGACCAAGAGCCGCGAGCAGTTCTCGTCGACCGCGGCCCTCTGGTTCGCCGACTTCAACCTGTTCACCAACATCGCCGACCTCGTCGCCTACAACGACGGCGTGTACCTCAAGTGGATGCTCAACAGCATCCTCTACGCGGGCACCGGCGCGCTGCTCGGAACGCTGTTCGCGGCGATGTGCGGCTACGCCCTGGCGAAGTACCGCTTCCCGGGCCGCGAGCTCATCTTCAACGTGGTGCTCGGCGGCGTGCTGGTGCCCGCTACCGCGCTCGCGTTGCCGCTGTTCCTCATCTTCAGCCAGTTCAACGCCACGAACACCTTCTGGTCGGTGTTCCTGCCGAGCATCGTCAGCCCGTTCGGCGTCTACCTCGCACGCATCTTCGCCGCGTCGAGCGTGCCCGACGAGCTGCTCGAGGCCGCCCGCCTCGACGGTGCGAGCGAGATCCGCACCTTCTTCTCGGTGTCGCGCCGGCTGATGACCCCCGCGCTCGTCACGATCTTCCTCTTCCAGTTCGTGGCGATCTGGAACAACTTCTTCCTGCCGCTCATCATGCTGCGCGACCAGACGCTGTTCCCGGTCACCCTCGGCCTCTACACGTGGAACTCGCAGGTCAACCAGATCCCCGAGATCCGCACGTTCGTGATCATCGGCGCGTTCCTGTCGATCATCCCGCTCATCATCGCCTTCCTCAGCCTGCAGCGCTTCTGGCGCGGCGGGTTGGGGGCCGGAAGCGTCAAATAACGCGTCCACCACCCTCCCGCACCATCCCAATTCAGAGAAGAAAAAGGAAAGAGACATGCAACTCAAAAACAGCACGCGCATCGCAGCGCTCGGCATCGTCGCCGCGATCAGCCTCACCGGCTGCGCGGCAGGCAGCGGCTCGGACAGCACCGACGGCGCCGTCGACTGTGCCCCCGCCGACGGCAAGGTCGAACTGTCGTACACCTCGTGGATCCCCGGCATCGAGAGCGTCGTCGACGTCTGGAACGAGAAGAACCCCGACATCCAGGTCACCGTGCAGACCGGCCCGAACGGCAACGGCGGAACGTACAAGAACTTCTTCAACCAGCTCAGCGCCGGCAACGCCCCCGACCTCGGCCAGATCGAGTACGACGCGCTGCCGAACTTCCGCGTGCAGGACGGCCTGACCAACCTCGCGAGCTGCGACATCGTCGCCGACTCGCAGGACCAGTTCATCGACTGGACCTGGAACCAGGTGACGTTCGGTGAGGATGACGCGGTCTACGCGATCCCGCAGGACACCGGCCCCATGGCGATGTACTACCGTGCCGACCTCTTCGAGGCGGCCGGCATCCCCGTTCCCACGACGTGGGAGGAGTACGCGGCGGCCGCGACGAAGATCCGCGAGCAGGGCGGCTACATCACCAACTTCCCGCAGAACGACGTGAACTGGTTCGCCGGTCTCGTCTGGCAGAAGGACGGCTCGTGGTTCACGAACGACGGCGACGCGTGGGACGTCACGCTGACCTCGCCCGAGAGCGAAGAGGTCGCCGACTACTGGCAGGAACTGATCGCGGGCGACCTCGTCTCGAAGGTTCCGGCCTGGACCGACGAGTGGAACAACGCCTACAACACCGGTAGCGACTGGACCTGGATCTCCGCCGTCTGGGGCGCCAACTCGATCTCGAGCGGCGCACCCGACACGGCGGGCAAGTGGGCCGTCGCGCCCATGCCGCAGTGGACCGCCGGTGAAGAGAAGGCCGGCAACTGGGGCGGATCGTCGACCGCGGTGCTCACCGGATCCGAGCACCCCTACGAAGCCGCGCAGTTCGCCCTCTGGCTGAACACCGACGACGAAGCGCTCACCATGCTCAACAAGGAAGCCAACCTGTACCCGGCGACCAAGGACGGCCTGAGCCTTCCCGTGCTGAGCGAGGGCGTCGAGTTCTACGCCGACCAGCCGATCTACGACACCTTCGCCGACGCGGCCAACCAGACGAACGCCGACTTCACCTGGGGCCCGACCATGACGCAGACCTACGCCGACGTGGCCGACGGCTTCGGCGAGGTTCTCGGCGGCAAGGGAACGCTGGGCGACGCCCTGGCGACCGGCCAGACGAAGACGATCGCGGCCCTCGAAGCCGCGGCGATCCCCGTCAACAAGTAACCACGAGAAACACGTAACGGTAGAACTGTAAGCATGATCCACCACCTCCGTGCCGCGGGTACCAGCTTCGTGCTGGACGCCCGCGGCACGGGCGTGCCCGTCATCGTGCACTGGGGCGCAGACCTCGGTGCGCTGTCGACGGCCGCCCTCGAATCCCTCGCCGACTCCCAGGTGCCCGCTGTCGGGCCCAGCTCGATCGACTCGCCGCTGCGGCAATCGATCCTGCCGGTCATGGCCGACGGCTGGAGCGGCCGCCCCGGCATCGCCGGGCACTTCGAGGGCTCGTCTTCCCGGCCGCCGGCCTTCAGGACTTCGTCGGTCGAGCTTCTCGAAACCGGCCTCCGCATCACCCTCGACGCGGCATCCCTCACCGTCGTCGTCGACATCGAACTCACCACCGACGGCGTGCTGCGCCAGCGCCTCGCCGTGACCAACACCGGCGACAGCGTCTACGCCCTCGCTTCCCTCGACGCGACCCTGCCGATCCCCGGCCGCGCGCGCGAACTCCTCGACTTCACCGGGCGTTGGCCGCGCGAACGCCAGCCGCAACGCCGCGACCTCGCCAACGGCACCTGGACGCGCGACGCGCGCCACGGCCGCCCCGGCCACGACAACGCCTTCCTCATGGTGGCCGGCACGCCCGGCTTCGGCTTCCGCTCCGGCGAGGTCTGGGGCAGCCACCTCGCGTGGAGCGGCGACCAGAGACTCTGGGCCGAATCCGCCTCGACCGGGCACGCGTTGCTCGGCGGCGGCGAACTGCTCGACCCGGGCGAGGTGCGCCTCGCGCCCGGCGGCTCCTTCGCGTCACCGTGGCTCGTCAGCGCCTATTCGGATGCCGGACTCGACGGGCTCGCCCGGGGCTTCCACCGGTTCATCCGCTCACGGCGCCCCCTCTCGACCCGCAAGGTGATGCTCAACACCTGGGAGGCGGTCTATTTCGACCAGGGCGCCGAGAGACTGATCGAACTGGCGGATGCCGCGGCGTCGGTCGGTGTGGAACGGTTCGTCCTCGACGACGGCTGGATGACCGGCCGCACCGACGACCGCCGCGCGCTCGGCGACTGGATCGTCGACCCGGTGAAGTGGCCGCAGGGCCTGCACCCGCTCGTCGACCACGTGACCGCGCTCGGCATGGACTTCGGGCTCTGGGTCGAACCCGAGATGGTGAGCCTCGACTCGGCCGTGGCGCGCGAGCACCCGGAGTGGGTGCTCGGCAGATACGACGACGGCGCACTTCCCCTGCCGTGGCGCTGGCAGCAGGTGCTCGACCTCGCCAACCCCGAGGCGTTCGCGCACGTCTACGCCCAGCTCGCCGCCCTGCTGCGCGAGTACCCGATCGGCTACCTCAAGTGGGACCAGAACCGCGACCTGCTCGGCGGCTCGGCCCACCGGCACACGACGGCGACCTACGCGCTGATGGACGCGCTGCGCGCGGACTTCCCCGGCCTCGAGATCGAGTCGTGTTCGTCGGGCGGCGGCCGCGTCGACCTCGGCGTGATCGAACGCACCGACCGGGTCTGGCCGAGCGACACCAACGACTCGCTCGAGCGGCAGGCGATCTACCGCTGGACGGCGGGGCTGGTTCCGCCGGAGTTCCTCGGCGCGCACCTGGGCGCAGCGACCGCGCACACGACCGGACGCACGCACGAGCTGAGCTTCCGGCTCGCGACGGCGCTCTTCGGGCACGCGGGCATCGAGTGGGACGTCACGACCCTCGACCCCGCCGAGCACGAAGCGGTGGCCGAATGGGTCGCCGCCTACAAGCGACACCGCGGGCTGCTGCACTCGGGCGATGTGGTGCGCAGCGACGCGGGCGACAGCGCGCGCTGGGTGCACGGCGTGGTCGCGGCCGACGCGTCATCCGCCCTCTTCGCGGTCGTCGCGATGACGGCGACCCGCGACGCGGTCGTCGGGCCGGCCACGCTGCCGGGCCTCGACCCCGACCGCGAGTACCGCGTCGCGCCGGTGCGCCTCGGTGCCTGGCCCCGCGTCGTGCAAGACGCGATGCCGCCGTGGTGGGAGAGCGGTTCGGTGACGATGAGCGGCCGGATGCTGGCGGGCGTCGGTATCCCGATGCCGTTGCTCGCGCCCGAGCAGGCGCTGGTGCTCGAGGTGAGGCAGGTCGAGTAGCGCGGTGGAGCTATGGCAATCGCGCCAGCGATTGAGCGACCCCAGCGCCGACTGAGCTTGCGAAGGCGGACTAGGCGACCACTCCGCGCTTGACCCCGCCGTAACGTCATGGTCTTGAGTGGGCAGCATGAACCCCGTGCCCCTGCTCTACCTGTCGTCGTACGCCCTGTCGCTGCTCGGAAACTCGATCGCCGCCGTGGCCCTGCCGCTGCTGGTGCTGCAGACCACGGGCAGCCTGCTCTCGACCGGTGTGCTCGCCGCGGCGAACGCGATCCCCGCGTTTCTCGTCGGGCTGTTCGCCGGCGTCGTGATCGATCGGATCAACCGGCGCACCTCGTCGGTCGTGTCCGACCTGATCAGCGCCGCGGCGATCGCCGCCCTGCCGCTCGTCGACCTGTTCACCGGGTTGGACCTCGGCTGGTTCGTGCTG
>Ga0247817_10001461_pt1 | contig 12388 bp, 7 predicted proteins | sample UWRJL212509R1_FD_178010 | JGI IMG/M metagenome (GOLD analysis project Ga0247817, IMG submission 178010) | Plant litter microbial communities from Arlington Agricultural Research Station in Wisconsin, United States - UWRJ-L212-509R-1 | ecosystem: Environmental > Terrestrial > Plant litter >... | reverse complement strand
ATTAATACTTGCGTTGACAAATGCGTTTACCTCAGGAACATTGTTCCATTTTGATTGTGTAAAACGGTATTGCGCAATTTCAATGTTTTTGGTAGCAATCTGCAAATCATTGTTTCTCGTCACCGCGCTATCAATTAACTGAACGATGTCTTTTTCTGTAAAGAAATTTTTCCACTCCAGGTCAGCGATACTTGTTGTATCAGTTGAAACCGATGCACTCCTGAAGTTTTCAGGAAATGCATCTTTTGGAGTTTCAATATCCTTAGAAACTTTACAGGATATAATAGTGGTGATCAAAAGCGTAATCATCACAATTTTGGTTATATATTTTTTCATTTTATAAGTTGTCATTAAATTTCAGTACAAGTATCTTTTCTGCTGTCCAGATCTTTAGAAATCTTATACGATATGTAGGCGATACCAGCAAAAACTGTTATCAGAATTGTCGTTATGTAATTTTCCATTTTTTATTTTTCTTCGTTATGAACTACGGCAACTGGCTTTCCGGAAACCTTTTCTTGTAAATGCTGGAATACGATGAATAATACTGGAATGATTAATAATCCCAGAATTACTCCGGAAATCATTCCGCCCGCAGCACCAATACTAATAGAGTGATTACCTTGTGCAGATGGTCCTTTGGCACTCATCATAGGTATTAATCCTACCACAAAAGCCAGCGATGTCATGATAATTGGTCGTAAACGCAGTTTTGCTGCATCGATAGAAGCTTTTACTAAAGCTTGTCCTGATTTTCGTTTCTGCACTGCAAATTCTACAATCAAGATGGCATTTTTAGCGAGCAGTCCTATAAGCATAACCAGAGCTACTTGTACGTAAATATTGTTTTCGATTCCAGTTAAGCCAATTGCTACAAATACTCCAAATATACCTGCAGGGATAGATAAGATTACAGCCAAAGGCAATATGTAACTTTCGTACTGTGCAGCAAGTAAGAAATAGATGAATATCAAACACAGTAAAAATATTGTTGCCGATTGTCCTCCGGAAGAAATCTCCTCACGTGTTTGTCCTGAAAATTCAAAACTATAACCTGCAGGTAATTGTTGTGCTGCTACTTCTTCGATAGCTTTAATGGCATCACCGGAACTAAATCCAGGTTTTGGAATCGCATTAATAGAAATCGAGTTGAACAAGTTGTATCTCGAAGCGGTTTCAGAGCCATAAATACGAGATAGTTTTACTAATGTATTCAGCGGTACCATTTCGCCATTTTTGTTTTTTACAAAAACACGATCAATAGCACTAGGATCTGCTCTGTCCGCAATATCAGCCTGAACTACAACACGGTAATATTTACCAAAGCGGTTAAAGTCAGAAGCTTGAGCACTACCAAAATAGGCTTGCATGGTTTGCAGAATGTCTTTTACTTTTACGCCTAACTGATCAGCTTTTGCATCATCAATATCCAATTGTAATTGTGGGTAATCTGCTTTAAAACTTGTAAAGGCAACAGCAATCTCTGGACGTTTCATCAATTCTCCGATGAAGTTTTGAGAAATACCACTAAACTTATCCAGTTTACCTCCTGTTTTATCCTGTAGGACTAAGTCTAAGGCTTCTACGTTACTAAATCCGGGAACAGTTGGAAAACTAAACACGAAGAAACTTCCGCCGGAAATAGCCCCTAATTTGCCACGAACCTGATTCATGATTTCATCAATATTTTTGACATCACCACGATCTTCATTTGGTTTTAATAATACAAAAACAACTGCTGATGATGGACTTGTAGAGTTCGTTAACAAGTTGAAACCTGAAATCGCCGTAACATCTCTTGACGCATCCAATTTGCTTAACAAATTCTCCGCTTCAGTCATTACTTTTTGAGTTCCGTCTAAAGAAGTTCCTGAAGGTGTATTTACTGCAATAGCAATAAATCCTTGATCTTCTGTAGGTATAAATCCTGATGGAGTAGTTTTAACCATTACTATAGTAGCAACAGTAATTAAAGCTAATCCACCTAAACTAACCCATTTGTTGCGAATTAAGAATTTTAATCCACCTACGTAACGGTTGGTTAACGAGTTAAAACTGGTATTAAAAGCAGTAAAGAATTTTTCTTTAAATCCTTTTTTCTCGTATGGAGCAGTAGCATTGTCGTGCCCGGAATGATTGTCTTTTAAGAATAGTGCAGCAAGTGCAGGACTTAAAGTCAAAGCATTAATCGCAGAGATTACAATTGCAATCGCCATTGTAAACGCAAACTGACGATAGAAAACTCCAGTTGAACCTTCCATAAAACCAACCGGTAGGAATACAGCAGCCATTACTAACGTAATCGAAATAATAGCACCCGTGATTTCGTGCATTGCTTCATGTGTTGCAATTTTAGGAGATAAATGTTTATGCTCCATTTTAGCATGCACGGCTTCAACAACTACAATCGCATCATCGACGACAATACCAATCGCCAGAATTAAGGCAAATAAAGTTAGTAAGTTGATAGAGAAACCAAATAACTGCATGAAAAAGAACGTTCCTAAAATAGCAACCGGAACTGCAATTGCCGGAATAAGCGTAGATCTAAAATCCTGTAAGAAGATAAATACCACGATAAATACCAATATAAAGGCTTCTAATAACGTGTGTTTTACCTGATCGATCGATTGATCCAGAGAAACTTTTGTGCTATAGAAAATATTGTGTTTTATTCCGCTAGGAAAATCTTTAGAAGCTTTAACCATCAATTTGTTAATCGCCACCTGAATGTCATTAGAGTTAGAACCTGCTAACTGAATAACACCAATTACAATTCCCTTTTTACCATTTAAACGCGTTAAACTGTTATAGGAGTAAGCACCAAGTTCTACACGTGCAACATCTTTTAAACGAAGAATTGAACCGTCAGCATTAGAGCGAATCGCTATGTTTTGGTAATCCTCTGGTTTGGTAAGTTTTCCTTTGTATTTAATTACATATTCAAAAACTTCTTTACTTCTTTCTCCAAATTTACCTGGAGCAGCTTCTAAACTTTTGTCCTGAATAGCTGCCATAACCTCATTTGGCGTAACATTGTAAGTAGACATTTGAGTTGGATTTAACCAAACTCGCATTGAGTAATCTTTGACACCACCAAAAATACTGGCAGCACCAACTCCCGGAATACGTTTAATCTCTGGTATTATATTAATTTGTGCATAATTGGCAACAAACGTCTGATCGTATTTGGCTTCATCTTCCGTATACATACCAATAGCCATGATAAAACTATTTTGTTGTTTGGCGGTAGTTACACCTTGTTGTACAACCTCTGCAGGTAATTGGCTGGTAGCTTGTGCCACCCTGTTTTGTACGTTAACCGCAGCCTGATCAGCATCAGTTCCTAGTTTAAAGAAAACTGTAATCGCCAGAGTACCATCGTTACTGGCAGTAGAACTCATGTAAGTCATGTTTTCAACACCATTTATCGATTCTTCAAGAGAAGGAGCAACAGAACGTAAAACCGTTTCTGCATTCGCTCCCGGATAAACAGCGGTCACCAAAACAGATGGCGGTGCAATATCAGGAAACTGTTGTAAAGGCAATTTTGTTAGGCCAAGTACACCTAATATCACCAACAAGATGGAGATAACGGTTGCCAGTACAGGTCTTTGTATAAATATTTTGAACATTTTCGTAAAAATTATTTTTTATTAATGATTTGAGCCACTTTAGAAGTTGCTTTCTCAGGCTGAATTAGTTGTCCTTCCTGAAGTTTATCGATACCGCTCAACACAATTTGATCTCCGGATTTTACACCTTCGCTGATAAGGTAGTTTACACCACTTTTTCCGATAACAGTGATAGGCATTTTGTTAACCTTGTTCTCTGTGTTTACAGTAAATACAAAGATTTTATCCTGCATTTCAACAGTAGCTGATTGTGGAATCAAAATGGCATCATCATGCTGAAGACCTAGACGTATTTTTCCTGTATTTCCGGAACGTAGTGTACCATTAGCATTTGGAAAAGTTGCTCTCAAAGTAATAGCACCTGTATTTTTATCAAACTGACCGTCGACCATGTCAATTTTCCCTGACTTCTCATAAGCATTGTTATCAGCAAGAATCAATGTTACAGGAGGTAATTTTTTGATTTTGTCACCAATTGTATTTCCAGCGTAATGCGCTTTAAAATTGATGAAATCAGTTTCTCCTAAAGAGAAGTAAACAAACACTTCATGTACATCTGAAAGTTTTGTTAGTGGCTCGATATCCGTTGCAGATACCAGGCTTCCTTGTTTTTTTGGTAATCTTCCAATGTAACCACTTACTGGAGCCGTCACATTGGTATAGCTTAAATTAATTCTGGCAGATTCTACCATTGCTTTAGCCTGCTCAATGTTTGCAGCAGCAATTTTCTGAGATGCTTTAGCTGTTTTCAGCTGATAATCAGAAACGACTTTGTTTTGCACTAGTGGCGTCAATTTGTCTACTTCTAATTGTGAGTTGATCAACGCAGCTTCAGCAGCATGAAGACTAGCCAATGCATTGTTTAACTGCTCACGAAAAGGACGTTCGTTGATTTTAAATAAAGCCTGCCCTTTAGATACATAAGCGCCTTCATCTACGAATACGCGATCAAGGTTTCCACTTACTTGTGGACGAATTTCTACATCTACAGTTCCTTGAATTGAAGCCGGATATTCTGTATCTGTAATAGTATTAGCGCTTGAAACCGCTAAAACGGGTAAAAGCGGTGCCGCAGGGGCAGGAGCTTGCGATTTATCTGCACAACTGCTAAGTATAAGTGCAAGGATAAAACTGGTTATAATTACATTTTTCATTTTTAGATTGGTTTTTAATTTGTTGGACATTTTTTTATTGCTTTTTATAGTTTGTTGGTTGTTTTTGTTTGTTTAATCGGTTATTTGGTTATTTGGTTATTGTTTAATCGGTAATTTGTTTAATCGTGTAATCGGCTATTTGCTTACTGTTGAATTGTTTAATCATGTAATCGTCTATTTGTATTTTATTTTTCAATTCACAATTCATAATTCATAACTCTTTCATAACGTTATTAAATAAATTAACAGTGTTAAGTTTTAAAACAAAGATTTTCATATATTTTACTATTTACTCATAACTTATAACTCATAACTCATAACTCATAACTCATAACTCATAACTCATAACTCATAACTCATAACTCATAACTCATAACTCATAACTCATAACTCATAAACTATATTAAATTATTTAACGGCGTTAAGCTTCAAAGCGCAAATTATTTTGTAATTGTTCGCTTTTGTATTATTTGATAATTCCTGGCTTACTCAAAACAAAATTAAATAACCTAACAGTGTTAAGTACTTAAACGCATTTTATTATATTTTGAATTAAAAATTCATAACTCATAATTCAAATCTCTTAATTCATAATTAAAAAAATAGCTATTAAATCATTTATCACTGTTAAGTAAAAATGAAATTTTTTTTACTGTATTGATTTTATGATCCCACCAATCGCATCTTTCAGGATTTGATTGTTAATTGTTTCCATTACTTCACTTCTGTTAATGATGTTAATAGCGATCAAGCCATGAATTACAGAAAAGAATGTAAAATACTTTTGTTTAATTACGTCATTACTTGGATTACTGTTTTTCATAATTTCAGCAATTACAGAGGTGAATAGTTTATAAGGCTTTTCCTGAGCAGAGCATTGTTGTGAACAACAGTTCATTTGCACTCCAAACATTACCTGATACATTTCGGTATCTGTGAAAGCAAAATCCCAATATGCCATCCACATAGCTTCTAACTGTTCTTCCGGTTTTTCGAATTTAGCTTTGGCTTTTTCAAGTTCTTTCGCTAATTTTATAAAACCTTTTCCGGTTAGTTCTTGTAAGATAGCATCCTTATTAGAAAAATATTCGTAAATAATAGGAGCAGTGTATTCAATTTTATCGGCAATTTTTCGCATACTAAGACCATGCCATCCTTCTTCTTTCACGATAGCATAAGCAGCATCAAGAATATTAGTTCTTGTTTCTTCTTTTTGTCTTAAAATACGATCTTTACTTGCCATTTTAAATGAGTATTAAATTGTTTAACACCGTTAGGCAAATGTATGGCGGTTTTTCAAATTAAAATATATTTTTATCATAATTTTTTCTTATTGTACAATAAGAAAATTAAAAACCTGTACTAACTACTTGTTTTTCAGATCATTACATTCTTTTTAAATGCTGCTATTTACTCTCGCAAAGATGGTTGTAGTGCTTTATTGTAATCTTTTTAGGAAGTTACCAATAGTTATCACCATAAAAGATAAAAGGATGTCTTTTCTATCAAAGTTAAAAAGAGATTTTTTTCAGAAATTTCATCTTTTTTTATATCAAAAATTCATTTTCAGACGTTCTTTTCTTATAAGGGATTAAATTCTATTTCTAAAATTTCATACTAATAATCTTTATTTTTTAGGTGTATGTTGTTTATTATTAATTTGTTAGCTTTTTTATTCTCTTAGAAAACATGTTTTTTTTACGATTACAAATATGTCTTATTTTGATATATTTTGACGTTATTTTGACTAAAATATATCATTATTTTATGTATTGATTTTTTGCAATCAAAATATTAAATAAGAAATAGATTTCAAATTACTTTATAATGTCCCCAAGATGATTTAGAAGCATACTAATAAATATCTTTTACGGTTATTTAAAATTGCGTTGCAAATTGATAAAAGATCAATCAGAGTTATATGGTAAAGCCTCTACGAAAAATTTAATTGTATAATGGTAGTATTAAGGAGTGATACTACATAAATTTAATGTAATATGAGAAAATCAGTTGGAGAAGTAGATTTAACGTGTCGTACAGATGGGAGTGTCTGGATATACGACAACAGAAAAAACAACGCTTCATTTATGGTGAATGATAGTGATGATGTTTGTTATAACGATTCGGTAGGAAACTATATGACAAGTTCCCCGCGTTATATCAGTATAAATTTTGAACATTTTCAGCTAAAGAATTATGGTGATGCTATTCGAAAAAGCGATGGCACACGAATGATTATGATGCGAAAAGAAGATATTCAGGATATTGCGAACAAAACCTTTTACGATGAAGGACAAGTACATGTTATCGACTTTTTAACTTTTAGCGTTAACGAGCCAAAATAATTACAATGTTGTCCGACCTGACAATAACTACGATTTAATCTACTACAAGGTCATTCTCTACATAATACCACAAAACACCGCTTCTATTTTAGGATAGAAGAAATATTACTATGTAACTCTTGATATTGATATTAAGAGGGAAATGCTATTTTATGTAACTAAACTAACTATTGCTATTATGAAAGTCATTAAAATTACTATTTTTTTTCTGTTGTATATTTCAAATTGCGCTGCGCAGCCTGGCGTAGATCAGAGCGCTACAATCAACATTCAGTCCATGTATGCCAAGGGTAAGCAAGTATTCAAAAAAGGCAAAACTGCTATGTCTACTAATATCATTCATTTAGAAAATAAATTGGGTGAAACAGATGTCTGGACAGGTACTGTAAGTAAATTAGAGGAGAGTTTTGATCACTTCATTTATAAAAAAGATACTATGCGTGTAAAAATGCTTTTACCTTCTTATTACAGACTGGCAGGCATCAAGATTAGAGAACTCAATTTCATTAAAGGCAGCTACACTATTAATTTGTTAAAGCTTATAGAAAAAGCAGATAACATTCAAAATGGTTTCCTTATCATTAATAATTTTCCTGATGACTGCTTGGGGATATAGATTTTAGATTGCAGATTGCAGATTTTAGATTTGTTGGAGTGTTGATTTAGGAATTTAGAATATTTAAGTCACACTATCCGTTTACAGAATCTAAAATCTGCAATCTAAAATTTAGAGAAATCTAAAATTTAGAGAAATCTAAAATTTAAAGGAATCTAAAATAAAAAAAAGGACAGCACGTTATCAGCATGCTGTCCTTAAAGTGAATTTGATTTGCATTTAAATCATTATTGATTTAAAAAGCCGCAAATTGCGTACAGTTTTGGTAATCACTAAAATGAAGGCTAAACGCAGGTTATTCGTTTATGATATCGCCTTCCTTAGTTTCTTCGCTGGCTATTTTTACCAGTTTATCTTTCAAGTTTAAATCGCCAAAAATTTCAATTTTATTGTCGATTTCTCTTCCTCGTTTTACATCAACTCGTGTTGCTTTGTGATTCACTACTTTAATTATAAAAGTACCTTCTGCTGAATTTACCAATGCTGATTTTGGAATTACAAACGTGCTGTCTTTTGCATTAAGCGGTAATAAAACCTCGGCTACCATTCCCGGTAATAAGTTTCCTTTGGTATTGTGTACATCCATTTCGACTCTTTCTGAGCGTAATTTTAAATCAAGAGCACCGGACATTCTCTGAATAGTAGCTTTAAATGTTTCCGGTAATGATTTTACGTTAAAACTCATTTCATCGCCATTGTGTAAATAACCCGTATACAGTTCCGGAATAGAAACCGCTAAACGCAATTTATCTTGTTGCTGAATCGTTAATAATGGCAAATCTGATCCTTTTCCTGTTGGACCAACAAAAGCGCCTAAATTGACATTTCTTGCGGCAACAACGCCATCAAAAGGGGCACGAATTTCAAGATAACCTCTCATAATCGATATTTCTTTATGAGCTGCAACCGCTGCCTGGTATTGTGCGTAATCAGAGTTTTTCTTCCCGCTTGCCATTTCCAAATCATTTTTAGAAATCGTTCCCTCAACCTTACTCGTTTCATAAATACGGTTATAAGTACTTTTGCTGGTGGTGTAAATAGCTTCCATCGATTTTAATCTTGATTCGGCTGCAGCCAATTGAGAACTAATTTCAGGAGCTTCTAAAACAATTAAAAGCTGTCCTTTTTTTACTTTAGTTCCAATGTCAACTTTAAGCAATTTTACAAAACTGCTTACTTTAGCATAGAGATCTACTTGTTGAAAACCTGTTAACTCGGCTGGTAAACGTAACTCAGTTGTTAGCTTTTCTTTCTCTAAAGAAAATGTTTCTACTTTAGGTTCAATGGCTGCTGTAACCGTTTCTTCTTTTTTAGAATTACAACTGCTTAGTATAAGTAAGGCTACAAAGAATAGCGCCGTTGATTGTACTATTTTATTTTTCATATTCATTTTATGATTTTAATGATGAGATATAGTGAATGCTTTCTTCGTCCTCAGGATCTAAAGAAACAGACTGTGTTGTTGTTTTTTCCTGTGCCCATGCAAAGATAAGTGGCAGGATTAGTAAAACGGCAAAAGTCGAAAATAATAGCCCGCCAATTACGGCTCTTCCTAACGGAGAAACCTGATCTCCACCTTCACCATGACCAATTGCCATTGGCAACATTCCTGCCATCATCGCAACTGAAGTCATAATAATTGGACGAAGACGCAATGCTGCAGCTTCTCGTGCTGATTCTAAAGCGTTTCCGTTTATTTTTCGCAGCTGTTCCGCATTGGTGACTAATAAAACGGCATTCGCAATCGAAACCCCAACAGACATAATGATTCCCATATAGGATTGTAAGTTTAGCGTTGAACCAGTTAGAGTCAACATTAAAAGCGCTCCCAGAACCACCGCCGGAACCGTAGTCAGAATAACCAATGAAACCTTGAAAGATTGAAAATTAGCGGCTAACATTAAGAAGATCACAAATATGGCAACCAATAACCCTACCTGCAAACTACTTAATGTTTCGCTCAATACCTTACTCATTCCAATAGGTGTGATGAACAATCCACGAGGTAATTCTCCTAATGAACTTATAGTTGCATCAACATCTTTCACAGCCGTACCTAAATCGGTCTGGCTAATGTTTGCTGTAACGGTAATGTATGGCATAGCCCCTAAATTGTCATTTTCACCACTTACAAATCCGGGTGTAATTTTGGCAACGTCACTCAAAACAGGACGAAGCGAGTTTTTTAATACCGGAATCTCTCCAATATCAGTTTTACTTTTCATTTGATTTAAAGGTACCTGAACCTGAACGTTGTATGATAATCCCGCTCTTTCATCGACCCACATATTTTTTTCAGTATATCGTGATGATGATGTTGATGCCACCAGCGATCGCGAAATATCATTCATATCTACACCTAATTCAGCAGCACGTGTTCTGTCAATATCAATATTCATAGCCGGATAATGAATTGGCTGACCAATTTGCACATCTCTAAAATAAGATATCGCTTTAAGTTTCTCTACAATTTGATTGGCATATAATTCATTTCGTTTTTTATCTTTTCCAGCGATACGAACTTCAATAGGAGTAGGTGATCCCTGACTTAAAACTTTATCTGTAAGTTCGATTGGTTCAAACGAAATTTTTACATCGGGCATTACTTTTTTAAGACGTGCTCTAAATTCATCTTTAAAATCATCCATGTCAGTATGATATTCTTTTAAACTCACCTGAAAAACAGCTTCGTGCGATCCTGCCATGAACAAATAAATTGGATTGATGGAAAATAACGAAGGGTGTTGTCCAACATATACCGAAGAAATTCCGATGTGTTCTTTGCCCACCATTTTTTCTAATTCCTTCAGAACTACGATTGCTTTTTCTTCCGTTCGTTCTAAGCGGGTTCCGTCTGGAGCACGCATTCTTAACTGAAACTGACTTGAGTTTACTTTTGGAAAAACATCTTTACCGATAAAAGAAATAAATACTACTGCAAAAGCTGTTATAACAATTAGATAGGTTAATCCCGCTATTTTTTTATAAGGAAATAAACGATCTAAGGTTTTCATGAAACGAAGTCTGAAACGCTCGAAAAGATCAACTTTTCCGTCGTTATTATTATCTTCTCTTTCGATCATGGCTTTTTTCTGCGTTATCAGTTCCTTTTCAGATTCAGGAGTTAATCCGCAAGCATTAAATTCAGCCTCATCATCTGTAATATCAGGAGTATGTTCGTGTTTTGGATGCGCTTTCATCAGCCAGTTTGCCATTACAGGCACAAAAGTCTGCGATAATAAAAACGAAATAACCATAGAGAAACCAATTGCTAGTGCCAAAGGCAAAAACAACGCTCCTGGAATTCCTACCATTGTAAAGGCAGGAGCAAACACGGCAAGTATACAAAGCAGAATTAATAATTTAGGCAATGCAATTTCCTGACAGGCATCCCAAATGGCGAGTGCCTTAGGTTTTCCCATATCGAGATGCTGGTGAATATTTTCTATCGTTACGGTACTTTCATCAACCAAAATTCCAATGGCTAATGCCAATCCGCTCAAAGACATTAAATTGATCGTTTGTCCAAATAATTTCAGGAATAAAACGCCTGAAATAATCGAAATAGGAATTGTTAGAATTACGATTAGAGCCGCACGTCTGTCGCCAAGGAAAAGCAAAACCATTAATCCGGTTAGTGCAGCTCCAATGATACCTTCGGTAATTAAACTTTTAACTGAGTTGATTACATAAACCGATTGGTCAAATTCGTATGATAATTGTACATCTTCAGGAAGCGTACTTTGAATTTTCGGTAACTCGCTTTTAAGTTTCTGAACCACATCCCAGGTCGAAGCATCTCCAGCTTTTGCAATACTAATATAAACCGAACGTTTTCCGTTTACAAGTGCATAACCTGCTGTAATATCAGCACCATCTTTTACGCTGGCAACATCGCCTAAAGTTAAGTTTTGAACGCCGCCTTTGAATAACGGAATTTTTTCAAAATCCTTAACTTCTTTAATCGTATTGTTTGTAGGTGTAATATAGTTGATATCGCCAATTCTAACATTTCCTGACGGAGCAGTCTGATTGTTTACACGAATCGCTTCTACAACCTGATCGGGTGTCATATTGTGCGAACGCAATAAGTCCGGATCAACATTAACTTCAATTGTTCTTGGGCTTCCGCCGAAGGGTGCCGGCGATAATAAACCGGGAATCGAAGTAAACGAAGCACGTACATATACGTTGGCTAAATCCTGTAATTCATTGTTTGATCGTATTTTACTGCTCAATACCAATTGTCCGATTGGTAATGAAGAAGCATCAAAACGAATGATAAACGGAGGCTGTGTTCCCGGAGGAAAAGCCGCCTGAATTCTGTTCGAAAGCGAACTTAACTCAGCTGCAGCCTGCGCCATGTTAGTGTTTTCATAATAGGTTAACTTCATAATCATTAACCCCTGAATATTTTTAGTTTCAACAGATTTTACACCATTAGCAAAAGGTAAAATGTTGACATAAGTCTTAGCAAAATATGATTCCATCTGGTCAGGCGTATAACCTCCAAACGGGTGAGCAATATAAATGACCGGCAAGTTCATTTTTGGCAGAATGTCTACCTTAATGTCTTTGATGGCACCAATTCCGAAAAAAAACAGACCTGCAACCAATACTAAGATCGAGATGGGTTTG
>Ga0247817_10001460_pt1 | contig 12400 bp, 6 predicted proteins | sample UWRJL212509R1_FD_178010 | JGI IMG/M metagenome (GOLD analysis project Ga0247817, IMG submission 178010) | Plant litter microbial communities from Arlington Agricultural Research Station in Wisconsin, United States - UWRJ-L212-509R-1 | ecosystem: Environmental > Terrestrial > Plant litter >... | reverse complement strand
TATACCCCTGAAAGGGACTGGAAAAATTGTAGCCAACGTTACGGCGGGCACTTCCTTCACGGCGACGTTGGCAATCAAAGCCGCGAATGGGGTGGTGAGATACGTTGGCATGCCGGGCGGAAATGGGCAGGCGATGGTGGCGGGTGATGAGGAGGCTATGCTTGTAGTGGTCAATACTCCGGCTAGTCTGCTGCTGTTTGACCCATTCAAGCTCACGGCTGCCGAGAACACCGGTGTAGATTATCAGCTACAATTGATGGGGGCGACGGCCTGATGCTGGGGGGCTGGTTCGCGCCGTTGGTAGCCATATATATCAAAATCAGAGCATTACTAGCTCTCTTTTATAAGCGAGCGCCAAGAGCCCGAGTAATGCCGTAGATGTAGTTGACGCTACCAATGACGATGCCCTGACGAGATTAAGCCATGCAACACGGACATGATACGGTTGACAATAGACCGAGTTGGGGCGCAGGGTGCGCAGGAGGAGGACTGTGGCATTGGAGGTCACGTGAGTAGCGTTGCGTTCATTTACATCATTGTAGGCCACTGGGGCTTCTCTCCTTTGGAATCTGGCAGGCAGGCGGGGAGCCAGAACACGTTGATTTGCACCACTCTTTTAACCACCGTGCGCCCATTGCTGTGATATCTTGACATCTAGGAGGTGTGCTCAGAGCGACTTTAGCACCGGCTTTGCCGCCCTCCCTCCTAATAACCGTGGTGCGAGCCAAAGGCGAGAACCCATCCCCAAAACCAATGTGCCCCGGGACCAGTTGTGTGTAGACTGCAGATGGCTTAGTCCAGTCCTGTAGTTTGCATTTGGCCTCCTGTTCAGTAAGCTGTTTACTACAAATACATGCAGGAGATTTCGGACTTTAATCAGGCCTTGAACTAGCGTGAGCGTGCGAAGGTTGGAGATACGCGTGCGGTGATCGCGGGTGAAGCCGATACTCGCAGCAAGAGGATCCATGTATGTAGGCGCGTAGCGTAGAGTTCCGTACGAGACGATCATATCCTGTGGCGACAATAAGGTGTTTCTAAGTTACTTTTCGAAGACGGCTCAGGTAATAATGGAGCAGCCACTTGTTGGAGGAAGATTTCCCAGTCCACCCCTGTATATTCGCGTGTGTCAACCTGATGGATCTTGAGCATCGTGTTACAACCTGTGCCCTGGAAGGGACAGACTGCAAGGCAGTACGCCGCGGGTTATTGATAGTGGGTGGAACGAAGGTTGCGTAAAGTTTAGACAGAGTCGTTCACTGTCTTTACAGGGTGTTCTACAAAGAACTTCAAGTAGGCGCTTACAAGATTGTAGAAGTAAATATGATATTGTTTGCGTAAGGAACCAGGACCGTTCCTCATACCAGACGTGGGACGTCTCTATCTATATAGTAAGCTATCTACGTGCTTGATGAAGCTGTGTGTCTGGACCCGGGGACCTGCGGTGCCGGGTCCTTGCGTTAGGATGCCTGGACCCGGGGACCCGAGAGCCCGGGTCTATAGGTCCTTGCTGATTGGCCGTACTGGACCCTGCGGGTCCTTTCCGAATAATTAGTTAGCCGTGGGTGCCCTAGGCACCCACGGCCCAATGTCGTGACCTAGGCCATGACAACTGGATACCACTCAACTGCAGGTTCGAGATCAACGACGTATCTCTGTCCTAGATATACCTATATAACTCCTTTAACTTCCTCTCAAGGATTAAATCGCGGTCATGGTTTTACACAGTACCAAGAATAACCAAGCCACGCCAAGCCCTCGTAATTACATATACCACAGCAGTATCTCATCAATCTGGGAGCGTAACCCTTCCACTGCACTTTAATGTCACTATCATTTCTATTGTTAACTCAAAGCAAAACAATACGCTCATCAAATTCCATACAACTAAAATAAAAAGCTTTTACAGTACAAAGTTCAAAGCAAGACCCACAAAGAAATTCGAGTAGCATCACGCCAGTAATTACCGCTGGCACTTGCCTCCTGCGTGAAGTTCTTCCCGTCAAACAAATCGAAATGACCCGTATAGCCCGGCCCTTGGTGGTTGGGAGGGGGCGTCAGATCCCAAGTAATCACGCCCCTCATGTTCTCCAACTGTGCCTTATCAAAATCCTCGCCCGACTTCTTCCTAAGATCAAAATCCGGTTTTCCCCAAATTCGAGTTAGGAACTTGCGCATTCCCACCACACGAAGCATGTAAAATTTGCCGTCGGCGCCGGGAACTGCGAGTTCGTCTCCAGTATCCTTCTGCGGGATGACAGTACCCGTGTATAAAAGGCCGCGGGACACACGCACCACGCATGTGTTGCCGACCCATGGCTTGTCCACTTGGCCGCCAATTCTCTGTTTGACGTTGGGTGAGGTGTTTTCCGGCAGGTCCCATCGAGGGAACTCGGCGAGCAGCTGGTCGTAATGCGGCCTGGTTCCTCCTAGCTTCGCCAGCACAGCCGACGGCGCTACGGGCACGGCGAAGGCAACTCGCACAGCGCCCTTAGCTGTGGTAGCTTCAATCTGTCGATCTTCTCCGGTTGCATCCTTGGCCGCGTCGATGGCGGACTGAAAAACGGCGTCTGTGTGGGGACTCTCCTCTGCTGTAGGGCCGCCGTTCATTTGGGCAAGGACTTGTGATGTGTGCTCCTCCAACTTCTTGGGAGACACGAGCAAGCCCTTGTCGCGTGCACGTGCAATGGAAGCAAGCTTCTTGTCCGCGTCCATCGTTCCTTGCTGCTTGCTTGTCAACTGCGCAAGTTCTAGCGCGGCCGCTTGGTTGCCAAAAGTTGTCGCTAGGGATGCCGCAGTCTTCAGACCCTCTGTCGCCAGCGTTTGAGTGCCCGCTAAGCCTGTCATATCCCGGAAGGCCGCACTGTTTTGAACAGCATTCAGAACTCCAACTAGTCCTTGGGGTACTGGTGCTGGTGAGGCGTTTTGGAGATTAATGAGAGTGTCTGGCATCTTGGTTGGTTCGGTAGCTGTGTCTGGGTTAGACCTTCGGCTCGTGAGTAGGGCCGCATCGATAACACCCAGCTCAGGGTCGGGGTCATTGAGGGCCCAGTCAAGGTTACCATAGTGCTCTTCGAGGGCAACACATTCATCCATGATGGTCTGGGCGTACAAGCCGTCCGTCGATAAGGCGATGTTCATGGGGGTGGAGACTCCTTGGTGTTGCTGGTAATGATTATACAGGTCGTCAGGGGTTTTGAACTGCGGCGTACCAACAAAACAACCCGCCGACACGCGGAATATCAAGCAATTTCCAGCAGCCGAGACTGGATTGCGCTCAACGACTGAGGCAATGCTGGTCTGAGGGGTCATACCCGGGACGTAGAAACCATCCAAGAGCATGAACAGACGATCGCGATCCATGTTGCACCAAATCATACGATGGTAGTACTCCACATGCTCGTTGAGGTGCTCCAGCATCTCGGTTGTCTGATATACAAGCTCCGCCCTGAGGTTTTGTAGCTCGTACTGGCTGAGCGGTGACCGCAAGATTGCACCCAGTGTATCGAAGTCACCGTTTTCAGGCGACACAAGGTCGCCAACGCCCTCAGTAACAGCGACTGTTCTCTTTTCGTAGTCTGTCTGATACGTGTAAGTGAGAGAGCGGACGTTGGCGACGGAGCCTGGCGTAAGCGGTTTTCCTGCCTTGATGGTGAGGGAGGTCAAGGAAGCCCTGGAGAGGCTGTCATCCGTGAGGTTGACCTGAAAGTCTACCCGCACGGTCCGATTGAAGGCATAAGAAGTGGCCAATGTGAAATCGATAGCGAGTTCTTGGCCGGTTCTTGTCGTAATCTGGAGCTTGTCGCACCATTTTCTCGCAATTGCAGGCGCATGGTGCCGTTGAAAATGGGCCTCCCGAAGCGCTTCAACTTGCGTAGCCACCTGCTGGAAGACGGATAGAGCCGGCATGCCGAGAAGGCCACCTAGAGTTGTCCACTTGGCAGCATCAAACTTGCCATCAGTAGTGGATCCTGGCAATGCCACTCCTAGGTCGATATAAATCGAGCCATAGAGAGATCGAAGAGGATGATCGGCACGCCTGCCATGCGGAATCTGGGAGTACTTGAAACCAGTCAAGATATCTTTCAAATGTCTCATAGGACGGTCAAAGCGCCTAAGATAACTCTTTTGTCAGTTTGTTCTAATCGCCTGCTTGTATTTGAATTCTTCCGCTTACCTCTCTCTTAGGGCTTTGAGCAGGGTTTCTCGCCAACGATATGCTCTCTGCATTGTGAATGGTTTCATCGCAAAAGGCACAAAGAGCGCTTCGCGGACTCCCGCAAACTCGGTGTCGACGCGGAGGTGTCTCAAGATATTGTGGTAGATTACAGTCAGGCTGTGAGCGTAATTGACGTTGCGCACAACTTCAACGGTTCCTGTCACTTCTTCGTCCTGATTGACTTCCTGGACGACCATGCTATCAAACTTGCGCAAGTCATCGCCGTGGCGGCGGATAGCGTCGCGCCACTGCATCTCCTCTTTGGCCGTGGTATCTCGGCCTCCGGATTGCTGACTCGATGACCGGGCTGAAGAGTGAGCGACGCCACCTCCGATGACAAATGGGCCGAGGGCAAGGCCTGCACCGCCCGCTGCAGCCGTAACACTGCTTTGAGAGCTACCTTGGGCCCACTCACGCAGGTTCGCTGAGACAACATCTGAGTAGGAGGTATCGTGGACCATTGAGTCGTTCACCGCATTAGAAGTGCGCTGAGACTCGCTGCGGATTGCTCGCTCAGATCTCGACCACTCAATCTTCTGGATCCCTAAGAATTGGTGTTAGCGTCATCTAAAGCGGGTGGCTTTTTTCTGTGGTTTGGACACGTACGTTTGGTCTGGCGTGGTGCAAGTGTAAGAGTTTTAGACACTCCGCCGAGGCTGTATCCATTGCTCCGAGTGCGAACGCGGAACTCCAAAATGTGGCCTCTGCTCACTGTAGTAGCTTGATAGCGGATGCTTTCACTGTCCCATTGCACGGGATGCTCGGCCGTCAGCTCCCTACGTCCGCGATTGAGACCATTCAGTCTGTCGACGAGGGCGCCAGGAATGCTATCCACAACCAGCTCAAGTCCAGATCGAACCTTGTTTCTCAGGACACTGCCGTTGATTAAGGTAGTCTTATCCTCAATGCCGGCGATGAGACCCGATAGGTCACCGATGGAACGCGACGTCGCACTAAGGGTTCTGGCTGTGGCGCCGTCGAGCAAGAGACTGCGAAGTACACCACTCGTGGGTTCCGAATTGATGGAGTCGAGCAACTCATCCGGAGGGTCAAAATCGAGCTGCGCGGGCTCACGGAGATTGATGGAAGCCTCTGAAGAGATCACCGGCTGCTCGGCGCGAATAATGGAAAAGAAGGATCGCTCCGACAGAACTCTCTGAGGAGCCGAGAATGGTTTACAGAAGGCGCCAGGGTCCTCCGTATAGACGTCCGGGTTGGTAGCCAGCTCGGATTCGGAGACGTCAACCGGTTTCCTTGCAGATTCATGAGAATCACAGGGGCAGCTAGTGCTGCCGATAGTCCCGGTTCCCGGACTCTGATGCTCTAGCTGGCCGGCTTCGGGAGTATCTTGTCCACTATCTTTCTTGCCAATGATAGGCAGAAGGATTGATCTGGTTCTTTCTTCCTTTTCCTTCAGCGTCTCGATGACAACACCAAGGATTGGCTGCTGAAGCGCAGGGCCAGAGAGAAGCCACGCCCAAGCAGTCCATTTACCGGCCTGGAAGGTGGCAACAAAGTTTCCGTCAACGGCAACGCGCGTGATCGCCCAAGACAAGGAGGCGATGCGTTGAGGAAGAGCGCTGCTTAGCACAACGGAACCGGTGATCGGACTCTGCTCGTCGCCGAACAGGTTCGAGAAGCCACCGTCGACCCAGCTGATAGTGTTGTTAAATTCGATCGGCACAACCTGCAGAAGAGCCTTCGAAAAGTCGATCGGCGTCTTGGCGTAGATAGAAACGAGCACCGCTGGTCTGCGAAGCAAGCTTGGGATTTTCTCCGGCTCCCCAGGTAGCTGCAGAAGTTTGGTGATCTCGTCACCAGAGAGGACAATCTTCGGGGCATCAAAATCCGACGTAAGGTCGCTCGGTACGGAAATCTCCCGCTTGATGATGGGTCTTCCGTCGGGGAATAGGAAGTTTAGCAGAATGGGGTTTCCCGGTACTGCATTGTTGAGAGTAGGCGAGTCCCGGAACTTATCGTCAAGCTCAAATCGTAGCGTATCTCGAACGACGACGTACTTCGTAGGGGGCTCCTCTGCACCGGGGCCTGGGACTGGTCCCTCTGAAACCTGCACGGCCCTAGAGAAGATAGCATCGTACTGGACGTGGAACGGGGCTAGTTCAGTTTGTTCATTCTGAGGTTCAATGGTGATCTTAACCCTGATCGATTTCGCTGTGGTTACGGCCATGATCGAAGGCGGCTTTGGGGAAAGCTTGAGTTTGGAACAGGATGCGATCAGAGCGGGGGAAAAGCAACGGGCAATAAGGGGTAAAAACTAGCAAAGGTGTGGGGGCAGTTCTGGAGGGCAGTTCTTATGTACCCTGAAACCAACAAATTAAACTTCATTAGCCAGGCTCCCTGCTCTATAGAATTCGATTTCCGGTGAGTGGTGGGCTGCTGTGTTCTCCGAAATGTTGCATGGCGAATATCCCCGAAAATTACCATTTTCAGCCAAACTTGCAGCTATGGCTCCCAGCTTACCACAACCACATTCGGGCATCACCACTCACGCCTTTAGCGGCAAAAGCCACAATTTGTCCGACGAATCTTGACGTTGAGAGCGCTTAACGCCAAGAGCAATTTCAGCCTTCAGACTCCCAATGAAGCATGGCGTCTCGCTGCCGATTACTGGTGCTGTCTAACTACCTAGATAGCTATACACAAGACTATATACCTCACGACCTAACAAGAGCAGGCTAAAAACTGAACTGGGTGTGTTGACGAAGCAGGCGTGGTCGATGGAAGGTTCCGAGATCCTCAGCCCTATGACATACATCGTCCGCTTTATATCTCCTGCTATCCGACTCAGCTTCCACGACCTAACCACACTACACTCTGCACTAGCCCCCTTTATCACATTGGTTTTTTGTCGCGACCAGCATTGGTGACAAAAAACGGGTCCCGCGACAAGGAACCAACGGATAAACGACACTTCAAACGAGCCAATCAGGAAGCCGAGCCGCTCACGGGATTAAGAGTGCGCAGGCTCAAACTCGCGAAGCTTGCCGACTTGGGTGATAAGCGGCCGCCACAGAGGTCTATGAGTGGGCTTTACTGAGCATTTTGCAGCTTTGGCTTGGCCAGAAACATCGCACCCTCACTCTCCGGGCGATGTAAGTGGTGCAACACGCAGAAGTTTCGGTCAAGATTGTGGAGGGCGCTGCGGCTGAGAGTCTCCTGCCCACCTTGGGCCGAACCACCAATCCGTAGTGAGATATGCCGCCACAGATTATGCATGCATCTGAGCATTGATCGCTTCTCGTGAATGACCGCAAAACGCGGTATGAGGAGAAACTGGGCAACCCAGGTTCAGCTGGAGGCCTGAAAACGCCACGCGAAGCCACCCCTGCCCGTCAGCTTGCACTTGCACAGCACTAACTTGAAACTGCGGACGTCAGGGAAAAGTACCTTGCCTATGTGGTCGAAGTGACAATGGGTGATATAACGACGCAACTCTTCTCCGACGCAGGATTGAGCGCTTGGTTGTCATTATCGACAATGGGGTATGTCTCGAGAAATACCCGTAAACATGTGACGTTTGCCGACCCGTCCCTGAATGCGCCATCACAACCGATGTCAGTGAAAACCAAAACACAGAATAAACTTTGACATAGATGAAAGGATATTCATTCTCGATACTTAATAATACACCCTCCCGGGCCCCTATCCCTACCGCCTTTAAAACATCCGCGATAATACTAACAACTTTAAGAGTAAGACGAAGAAGCGTTACGCTAAGTTTTAGCACCTCGCGCTTGCAGCTACCCCCCCGCACCGACGCCTATAAAACAAAGGCGTTATAAGGGATAGTAAGTAAGATGGTAGTTATATTAGCACTTCTAGGTTATACATTCTTTTATGCCCTTAGAAGACAGGCAGATTATTACTTATATCCTTTAAATATTATGCTGGTTAGGGGTTATATAGTCTTACTACTTTAATCCAGTGCCCTTATCTACCTATCTCGTACGCAAAGCCTGAGGAGTGTCTAGAGAAAAAGGCTCTGAAAAAATATTAAAAGTTCCATCCAGCCCGCGAACCATCGGCCCTGCACGCTAACCCCGCCCCCGTCACCTCATCCATGCGTAGCCTCCAATGTCCTCCCCGACACCGCCGATCCACATATCAAAGCCCCCCAGAGGCATCCGCTGCTACCTCTTCCAATATAGTATGAAACTTTAATCTACGCCTTAACTAGTAAGACTCGGAGTTCTCAATCTATCTTAGACGATAGTAAGGCAAAAATCGATGGAAGAACAGGAAGCTCCTTATAGATTAGATAATAGAATGATATAAGGGTATAGCTTGGTATATATTTAGCGTAGAGTTTTATCTCCCTAATTTCTATTAGATAATAAGTCTCTATAGCTACTTAAGCTATCGGCTTCCCTTTGGAACCCTTAGCAAATATATCCAGACTTCCTCCTTAGTACTCAGCTGGCTAAGGATAGCGAAAGACTTAGCGATGGTAAGCAGAATCAGGTACCGGATATCCTCAGCCCTTCTCGTCTCATCGGCTGAAAGAGCTCAGCTCGTAGTTCTCTCTCGTCCCTGGACAGCTCTTTATTGCTAACAGCTAATACGTCTGATAGCGTTTGGTTTAATTACGACCCTATTCTTTCATCATATTTCAGCCTTTTTCGGTATCTATGTATGCAAAAAAAAAAACACGTCCGGAAACCCTTTCACGAATCTGTTCCAACGTGGCCACGCCCTGCGTCGTTCAGCGGCAAATAATTGGCCTCCACGCTGCCCGCAGACGACCACAAGCCTCTCTCTTTCTCTGCGCCCAGGTGGTAGATCGCCAGTAGCAAGCCAAACGGCACCCAATAGTCAAACAACAGATTTCCCACGACCCATGCCGACGGGCTCGCTCCGCTCGAGAGCCCGAGCCCGACGGCCACGATTGCAACCCACGCAAAGATGGCCAGATCCACACCCGCGATGACGGCTACGGTTGTGCCGATCCGCGCATAGCCCGCCCGAGCAGCCGTGTACTTTGCCGCCCTCTTGGCCGCTTGCGCGCGACGATGGCGAACACAAAGATGGCGACGGTCTGGATGAAGAGCAGCACAACACCAACGAATCCAATGATAGTAGAGATGCCTGCGGGGGCCGACAACACGCTAAGGCGGTAGTGCTGGCGGATAAAGTATGCTAGGAGGCAGGCGGTGGCGACGGCCGTCACGATGCTGATGTCGAGCTTGAACTTGGGCGAGCGCTGCGCGTGCTGCGTCGCAGCCGACTTGGTCCGACGGCGAGCTGCGCCGTGCAGACGAGCTGAGCGGCGGTGGACACGATTTTAGGAAGCCGGCGAGGATGCTGAGATGGTCGAGGGCCTTGTAGGTGCGGTCGGTGTGCAGGGAGAGGGCGGCCGCGTCGGATGGGACCGAGAGGATGCACGACGAAAAGAGGAGCCAGATGGAGACATGCAGATACAGGATGCCGCTACGAGCAGGATCGCCGCGTCGTCGGATATGCTTGGCCGACAAGACGCCCAGCAAGAAGAGGGCGATGGTGAGAATGGCAAGAAAGGCGAGGCGCACTGCCGTATATTTTGGTCCTGTGCTCATGTCGTTATTGGTGTTGGTGTTCGATACTAGGGTCAGAAAGAGATTGGAGACCTCGATGGACAGACACCACTTTTGATGGCGGCCAGAGTGTTTTAGGCTCTGGCATTTGGAGTCCGAATATTTTCTTTGTAAACCGAGGTAAGTGGACATGTGCGAGGGGCGGAGTAAGGTTGATTCCCTTCGGTCCTGGGCTTGGCGGTTTGGCTAAGGAGGGAACCGAGTCCTTCGGCCGCAACTTGAAACACTTGCAGCTGCCCACCTGGTAAGCTACGAGGATGCCATCTCTCCATTAACAACTTTGTCGTAACTAGCTGGTGGGTTTGAGGATTGGTTGATTATGCCGGTGCTCTTCGTCTCGCGGCGGGGCCACCTTGGGCCTCATTCTCTAGAAGAAGTGATTGACAAACCGATTGACCCCCTTCTGATGAATGCGACCGGAGGGGCACCCCGAGAACTCCGGGCAACATTGCATGCACTGCACAGCCAAATGAAATACATAAAGGCATTTATTCGCCTTCTTATAGGTACCTTACTTAAGCTTTTTATAGAATACCCTATTATAGGATAAGTAAACGTACTGTCTGAACCTTACGTAACCTTTATTCCCTCTCCTGTTGATAACCCCGCGGCTTACTGCCTTGCAGTTTGACCCATTTTAGGTTCAGGTACTAACAGTATAGGGGGGCGGGTATACTAAATTTGGGCCGAGGATCGTTCTTACAACTACGCCGGCCGATTTATGGTTACGGCAAGTATAGCTGGGGCTTCTCTCGGCTCAGGCGGCCTTTAGTTCGGTTTACCTCTTGCTTAGGATCTAGGACTAATACGGACTCGGCCAGAAAAAAAAAGCCGGGTGTGACTATATAGGTATGCTAGGGAGTAAGTCAAGCAACAAAGAGGGCGGTGGACTAGCCGGCCTTCTGTCTTTTCCATCTCTCATGTATCATTTCTACCGCTAAGGAGTACCTGCCTAGCTTATAAGATGAGTGGTTTTCCACAAAATAATCCAACCGCGACAGGAAAATCCTGCAGTGGCGCGAAACCACAAGTAAGAAAGGAATGGCAGGCGGTGAAACGCCGCGGTCAAAGATGAATCCTTGGCAAAGCGTGGGCGGAATTCTCCAAAGAGAGTCCAGCCAGGTAGCATTTTCGTTCCTCACACCGAAACCACCTGTGCTGGAGATGTAGGGTCCCATTTCTAATAAAGTTGAAAAAGAGAAAGACGTCATTTTTCGAAAACATGTTCTTTTGTTTCAGCCCAGTGTGGAAGGCTGAGCAAAAAGGGCGGTTTTCTAAGAATAATCATAAGAGGGAAATGCTATGGCGGGCATATAGGCCTACCAACACCACATCATCATCACCATCACCACCATCACCACCATCGTCGCCATCATCACCACCTGTGACCATCATCACCGTCTGTGACCGTCATCGTCATCCTCGCTGCTACCCCCGTCATCACCAAATCATTCTCGATCTTTCACTGCCGCTCGCTTACAATATGTCGACCGCTACCCCTCTCGTTCTGCCTCGCTTGGAAGCCTACAACCGTATGATGAAAGAGCTCACCGACAACTGCTCACGCTGCAACTACGGCAATCACATCATCTATCCCCGGTGCGACCATGCCGTCGTGCATGTAACGCACATTTGCGGCCGCGGCACGATACCGGGCTTGCCAGAACTCACTCTTCCCCCCCTCTGAAATTAGATTTACAAGCCTTTCGTCGCTCCGGAGCCTTGCAATACCTGCACTGCTAGCAACACTGCCAAACTGCCTTAAGCGGTCCGGATGTCGATGGAAACCGTTGGGCATCGGACACTTAATGTCGGAAGAGTACGGGAAGCTTTGCGACAGCGGGACTGCTGCATGGAGCAGGGGAAGGGGCGGTGGGTAAGGAAGGAAGACTCTGGGTAATTAATTTTATCGCCTTTGCAGACGGAGGGGGCTGGATCCCATCAACAGGTTCAACGGCAGCACGCACGTTAGAAAATCGATATTAATCTGTTTGTTCCTAGGGTGACCGGCCACAGGATACGCACTTTAGGTAAAATACGCGAGATTCTTTATAAAGTGAGTTAAATGGTCGCTCAAGCGCGTCAGGGGAATTTCTACTTTACTCTAATAATGGATTTTTGAGATAATAATTAACACGCTAAGTTATTTTGGTTTATCGGCTCTAGTGCTGTATCTTGTTTAGTGTAAGCGAATCGCTGCTTGTCCTGTCTTAGGCAAAGCTTGTAATACTTACTACCTTAAGTCCTCCTGAAAATTATGTTACCTATTTTACTTAATTGTTACTTCCACTGTTAAAATACTTTTATAGCTTATACAACCTCGTCCAATTACATTTTCTTTAACGCTTACGTACCTTGCGTTCTGTTAAATAACATACGCATCAACAAGATACCTTTAAATACAACTAAATTTCTTACGTTGTTTACCGGTCCAACAGTAGCTTCGTAATATGTCAGAAAGAAAGGTTAAGGTTTCCCCTTATCGTTCGCTTGGTTGGTATAAATAGTATCGACCTAGAAGAGCTAGTTCTTAAACGGGTGGCGAACGTATTCGAGAGCAGCGATCAGATTTAGGATTTACAAAACATAGGGT
>Ga0247817_10001459_pt1 | contig 12400 bp, 3 predicted proteins | sample UWRJL212509R1_FD_178010 | JGI IMG/M metagenome (GOLD analysis project Ga0247817, IMG submission 178010) | Plant litter microbial communities from Arlington Agricultural Research Station in Wisconsin, United States - UWRJ-L212-509R-1 | ecosystem: Environmental > Terrestrial > Plant litter >... | reverse complement strand
CCCCTAGGTCTTCCTAGCGAGTCTTAATAGTATTAGTAACTACGTCTAGAGCTTCCTTTTTATTTACTTCCTATATACTTTAAAGCTAAGCTTACTATTAAGCCAGACTTTAAGAAACCTTACGGATGGTACTGGTATTAGTCCCTCCTCCCTCGGTCTAAGGAGGTAGACTTTATCGGTAGCGGCCTTCCCTTTTATAAAGTAAAGGAGTTCGGACTTTTTCAGGTTAAAGGTTATCCCAACCTCTTTTACCCATTCGCTACAGACTTTATATGCTTATTCTAGCCTCTTATACGCCGTCTTCGTATCGTATATAACCGCTATAATATTCGTGTCGTCTACGAAGCCTACTAATATAATTCCCCCTACTCCGTCTAGTTTTGTATAGAGCGGCGTAATGAATAGGATAAAGAGGACTAGCGAGAGTGGCGATCCCTATGGTATTCCTTGTATAATATACTACTTTGGTACGGTCTTTCCGTCGAATCTTAGTCGAACCGTCCTCTGGTTAAAGTAGCTTCTTAGCCAGTTAATAAGCTTCTTCTCGAATCCTTAGCTCCTTAGGATATAGTAGAGCTATATCCAGTCCACCCTATCGAATGCCCCGGTTATGTCCAGCTACAGAAGCAAGGCGATAGCGCCTCGGCTCCAGCTCTTATAGACTATATCCGTAACTACTCTTATTACTAGGTCTGTTAACCTTTTCGCTCTAAAGCCTATCTGTAGCTTCAGGAGAGTCCTCGCTCTCTCTACGGCCTCGTTTAGCTTTAGCGCTATTAACGCCTTTATTATCTTACCGGCTGTATTAAGTAGTACGACCGGTCTGTAGGCTCCGGCCTTCTTCTAGTCGTTAACTATCTTCCCTAGCTTCCTTAGTATATAAACTATAGCCTCCTTCTATCAGCTCGGGTAATAGCCGAGCTCGTAGCTCGCCTCGACGATATACGTCATTATATCAGCCAGTTTCCCCTCTTGGTTATATACTTTTAGGAACTTATTTAAAAGGCTATTTAGGCCTAGTACCTTATTACTAGCCAGCTTACTAATAATTTCGTTAATCTCCCCTTTAGTATCCTCCTACTAAAGCTAGATCGAGTTCGTAAACGAGTCCTCGCCCTAGTCTTGGTCCGGGATCGTAGATATATTGGTTATCGCCTTTGGGAAGAATCTTTCCCCGAGTACTTTAGCTTTTTACTCGTATATTATCGTATCCTATAGTCCTTTAGGGCTCCTTCAGAGCGCTAGTAGGGCGGGGGGGTCCGGTCTTTAATAGCTCCTTAGCCTCGCCTACCTCTCGATATTCTACATATTCCTAAGGTTCGTCTCCCTCCCTATAACGTCCAGCGTATTCCTCCAGTATCTCCTTTACGCTACCGCTATCTCCTTATCTTACTTCGCGATCGCCTCTTTTCTCTCTCGGTACAAGCAATCGTTTCTATATCTCCTCTATCTCCTCTCCGCTCTCTTTACCTCCTTAACTACCTCCCCTACCCTATAGTTCCACTATATTACCTTACTTCCTATATTATTCTTTCTCTTTAGTACTAACTCTTCCGCGATCTAAAGTAGCTCCTCTATTATAGTATTTGTAACGTTCTCCAGCTCTTCTGTTATAATAATCCGGTCTGGTTTCGAGAGTAACCTTACTCCCCTCTCTACCTTTTCCTAGTCCATCCTCGCTTAGCTATAGCCTCCTACCTCATCGAATTCCTAAGTTCTAATCGCCTTCATCCCGAGTATTGTCGCGACTTATAGTATATGGTCCGATCCTACGTAGTCCTCCGTTCCGTTATAGACTACTAGGAGGTCTTATATTACCTAGATATAGTTAATCGTACCGTCTCTTTCCTTTATCCTTCTTCCCCTTCTTATCAGTTCTTCTCTTAGCGTATATAGGTCTAGGTTCTAGGCGTCCGCGAGCTAAAGGAGGTACGCTACCTCTAGTATCGTCCTATCCTCTCTATCCTATATAGGGTAATACGCGTTTATGTCTCCTATAAGGATATCCCTCCTTAATAGCGCCTTCTATAGGAGGTTTACTAAAGGGGACGTTTATCCTCTCTGCTTATACCCTTTTAAGTAGATAGTATAGATTATTATTACCTTAGTCCCTCCTTTTATCGTAATCGACGCCTAGTCGGTCCCCCCTTTTACCGTCTACGTCCTTCTATCGATTTCCTTACTTATATATAGTACTACCCTTCCTCTACTATATATTATCTCGTATTTCCCTCCCTTTAGGTATTTCGGTACCCCTATTTCTACGTCCCTAAGTAGCTCCTGGATCGCTACTACTTCGTATCGCTCTTTATTTTCTAACGCTAGTTTAAGTCTAGTCTGGTTATTATCTACATTCCAGTATAGTATCCTAATATTATCTATTATTGGTTATTATTATTAGTAAAGTCTACTGTTATTTCCTTACTTCTACTACTCTCCCTACTCTCCTCGCTATTTTCTCGCTCCTCCCTCTCCCCTTTCTCGACCCGGTATAGTATAAGCTACAGGCCGTTTACCTTTCCTGCCTTATTTAGTACTACTATCATTATAGGCCTACCCTTCGTAGCCTTAGAGATTCCAACTGGCTAGGCCGTACTAGTTATTGTCGTAGCTTTAGCGGCCTGTCGTATTATTCTTATTGTAGCCGGTAGGCCTATTACCCTCTAGCTAAGGGCTTCTCCGTTTGCTCCCGTTATTAGTATACTCTCTGCTCTCCTACGTCTCTTATTAGCCATTTCTTCTGTAATTAGTTAGGCGTTAGCCTCTGCCGGTATTATATCCTATTGTTGTTATTATTGTTATTATTGTTATTATTGTTGTAGTTATTGTTATTGTTATTGTTACTATTACTACTGCTACTACTGCGAGTGTAAGTATAGCCTTTTCAAAGGCTACATCTATCTCGTCGCGCTTACGATATAGCCTCTTCCCGCTGTCACTATAGTCGCCCCGAGAGGGTACCTCGAGTATTAGGTCGGTCTGGTTAGGAATCTTTCCTTCGCCCTTTTTCTATGCTCCCTGGCTACTAGGTATTCCGTACTAAAAGTAGTATATCTCCCATTACAGTTTACGTACGATGGTTTGTACTCCTTCGGGTATATTCAGACCTTATATATTACCTCCCTCGCTTTAACGTTAGTGCTTTCTAAGTATATACCGGTTCCGTAGAGTATATATACCGTCTTTATCGCGTAGTACTTAGCCTTATATCTTTATTACCCGTAGTTATAGTACTATACCGCTTTCGCGTCTCCCTTAAACCTCTTATAGGGGAATCGCCTCGCGCCGAGGTATATTCCTTCCTCTAACATCCTCGCCGCGTCCTCGAGCCAAATTACTTCGACTAAGATCTAAACCGTATACGAGGGAGTACCGTCTTCGTTCGTATATCCTATATTCCTTAGTATTACCTTAGCTAGCGTTACCTTATTCGTTTCCTTAAGTTCGGTCTGGAGTATCACTAGGTATTCTTCGTAGTCTATTAGCACCGCCTTTAGCACTCCCTTTACCAGTAGTAGTAGCGTTTTTCTTTTAATCCTAGCCCCTAAGTCTGGAAATACTTCCTCTACCCAGTATTCGTTCGCCGGATCGTTAAAGGCTTGCTATATATCCTCCTTAAAATGTATTACCAGGTTACGGCTCTTTCCCAGAATCGTCACGGCTTTATAGACCTACTTTCGGGTCGTAGTCGCGTTAGCCTTATTAATCTTCTCTACGATTACGTTCACCCCTATATTATCGAAATATCCTCCTAGTACTGTTACTGTAATATCCCTTAGGACCTTCTTTAGTAATACGAACTCCCTTATCCCATTTATAGCCTATACCGTTACTCCCCCACCCCGGTTCTATATCGCCCTCGCGGCGATTTCGGACCAAAGGGGGGGGGCTCCCTACCTATAGGGCGCCTGTTCGCCCTCCTGGTCTCCTTTTATTCCATTTAGCTTCTTATCCATCTTCTTAATTAAGTTTTCGATATCGCGTAGTCTACTGTTAGTATTGTCGCGTGTTACAGTCGGTACAATGTTAATTCGATCTTTAGTAAACAGGTATCCGAAGAAGTTATTAGCCTCTTAGACGGCTCTTACGAACGCCTCCTTTAATACCAAGCTGGAGAACTTTTCGAAAAGTCGCTTTAGGTTGTTATCGGTCTTCGCCCTTCTTTCGATCTCGCCGGCTTCGTACCGCTTTCGCTACTATAGCGGCGTGCCGTTGTCGCCTTAAGGGCCGTTCGTCGTATTACTTTGCGTCGCGTACTGGCTCGCGTCCAGCCCTCACTCGCGACCGTAGTTTCCTCCTCTATCGCCGTTGGCATCCGCGCCCTCCTCCCGCGCTCGATGCGACATCGCCTCCTGGGAGAGTCGAGTGCGCTGATTCCAATGGCGTTGGTTTCAGCGATTTTGGACGTGGTTTCGAATGTAGGGGGGGGGTACTGGTTCCGTCTCTTACTTTGGGAATAATATTATAGTACCCGGAGGATTAGTCGCAGGATCAGACGTAAAGTCCCTAACGATAGTTAAACTTACGGCTTAACTATCGAAGCTATCTATAGCTTATAATAAGGTAAATAATAAGCTTAAGGAAATCGAGAATACTAAAGAAAGGGTAAAGGAGTCCTAGCGTAAGCTAGTTAAGCTCCCTATCCCCCCTTAGTTTAAGGAAAACCTTATAAACCTAGATAGGTAGATCCTATAAGTTAAAATATACCTCGAGTACAACAATATTAAGTTCGAAGATAATAAAGGAAAAACCTACTTCGCGGCGGCCCTACTTAACAAAGTCGCTACGAGGTAGTTCGAACCCTTTCTAAGACGCTACTACGAATATAAAGATAGTAATAACAAGAAGGAAAAAGAACTCTTAGCCCGCTATCCGGACCTAACAGAAATATTCGATAACCTTAAGGTTTTATTCGTTAAGCTAAAAGCGGAGTTTAGGAAACTAGACGCTAGACTTTATATTAAGTAACGCCTTATAAGCCTACGCTAAAGGATATTAGTTACTAACTACGCTATTACCTTTAGAATCGAAGTAGTTAAGACGGACTTAGGTAATAAGGCCTAGGTTATACTCTTTTATAATAGCCTTAAGAAGTACGTTATTAATAAAATCTATAAACTCGGTAAATTTAAAACGTTGTAAGCTATAATCGAACTCGTAACCCGAGTCGATAACTAATACTTCGACTATTAGCGAGAGTTTAACTATAAGCGTACGGAGGGAAATAGCTATAAACCCAGGAATAAAGGAAACGGAAAATACCATTACTAGTAGAAAAACTGTAACGGTTAAAACTATAATAGCTAGGACTATTAGTAAAAGTAGTAGTAATTTATTCTAAATACCTTTACTGGAACTTACGTTAAACCTATAAATATCAGAGCCGCCTAAGGTAACTAAAGCGGACGCTGGAATAATAACAAACTCCGAACTAACAAATCCGTTATTAAGTATTATAACTACGATAAGCTTGGATATTATGTACGAGAGTATAGAAGCCTAAAGAAAGAAGGATAAAAACTAGTACTTAAATAAAAGAATACCTGATTCGTAGCTGTTAACGATAAGTTTGTTAAAATAACTTAATCTAGAGACTACGACGACCTAGTAGGTTTTAAATACTACAGACTTAAGCATATATACCCCGACTTTAACTTAAAACGATAGGAGTTTAGCTCCGACGAGGAGGAAGTACGAGTTAAATACGACGGCTTAGTAAATAACTCCCTAGGAAATTTAATAGGAAATGCCGTAAAGGCTTTAAAAGTCGAAGAAGCGACGGTAGTTAGGGAGGAAACGAAGTAAAAGGGGGATACCGACGTTCGGCCTTAGATACTAGTAAAGTATATATAAAATACTATAATAGCTAACTTAGTTTAGGAAGACCTATACTAGACCTATACTACGGTTATAAAAGAACTTACCTAGACGACGAACGAAGCCAGGATTAAGGCCGTAGCTTAAGCCGAAGCTACTAACGTTGTAGTCGCCGTAGCCTTTAGACGGCTAGACGATATTATCGAAAGTTCCGAGAAGTAAGGCTTTATAAGCGAGGAGGAAGAAACGTTAGGAGAAAGGTACGAAGACGACTATTAGATACGGCTGTACGAGAGATAGTAAGTCTTAGACTATACTAGAAACTACTTTAATTATAAAAGTAAACTCGATTATACCCTAAACCTAGAAAAACTTAAAAGCGACGTACTTTAACTCGATCCTAGCTATAAAGACTACGAATATATCGGTTAGTTTGAATACTATTATTCGAAATACTTAGACTATAAATAATAAAAGCTTTAATACTACGTAAACTTTATTAAAAACATTTACGAACCTATAACTAAAGTTTATAACTTCGATAACGATAAGGAATAGGATATTAAAGTACGAAAATTATACTCGTAGGAAGGAAATTTTAGGATATATACTAACTTCCGTATTATTAAAACTAAAACGATAGCCCTAAATAACTATATTTAAGGACGAAACTTATACTATATATACCCTAGTATTAAATATATATACTATTAGTATAGTAAAGTACGAGATTAGTATAAGTTTAAGTTAAAACGTAAAGAATATAAAGAAAAAAGAATATAAGAAAAGGAATAAAGAGACGAGGCGTATTAATAATAGAAGAAGTTTTAACGGAATATAGCTATCGATATTTTAAAGGAGATAGGAAAAGACTAAGGAAGTTTATACGCTTTTAATAGGTAGTACTAAAAAGTAAAGCTTAGGCTAGAACTTATACTTAAAAGTTACGAACTAGGCCTTTAAAAAGACTTTTAAAGTCTCCTATAAATAAAGTAGTAGCTTAAGCCGATATAGTATAAAATAATGTATTATATCTAAAAGTATAATACTAAATAAAAAACAGACTACTAATAACAACGATAACGTTAGTAGACTTAAGGAGCTTTCTTAATATTATTAACCTTAAATTCGTAAACTAGTTATAACTCCCCTAATTATAAAAGAAAGTACTATATAATATAAAGACCTATAAGGGAAATAAGGCCTTATATAACAAAGGACGAAGTTAAAGGGAATTAATACTTTTAATTATAGTAGGTAAACCAGTATAGGGCTTTACAGAAACAAAGGGATAATCGGGGCATAATATAATTAGGTATAGTATAACCGGGTATAATATAATCGGGTATAGTGTAATCGGGTATAATGTAATTAGGTATAGTATAATCGGGTATTATACTAGGTATCCTTTAATATAGTAATATACTTATCGACGCGAAGCGGGTTTAATTAATACTCCTCTACAAACTTCCTTATCCGAATTACCTAGTCGATCCAAACTTTTACAACATTATCTACCTCGTAAAGGCGTCTTACCTTCTTTAAGAATCCCTGCTTTAATTTATTACCCTTTATCCTAGATAAGATATAGCCGTCCTCGACGATAGCCAAAAGTTCCTCGTTATCGAGGAGCTTTACGGGTATATTCGGGCCTTCTTAAAGGTAATACCGAATTACCTAAGCCTATTCTTTCGAAAGGATAGGCCGCTTTACTATAGTAGTTGTAGTTTCGTTATAAACCGGAGCTCTTGCTTTAGGTATTTAGTCGAAGGTTATTAATTAGTAGTAAAGACTAGTAGTAATTAGGAGATACTTACGATACTTAGCGATGTAATATATGGTAATTTTAAGGTACCGGATAGAATAATTAGTGCGATAAAGGAAGGAAGAGTAGTAGGAGCGAGCAGCTCCTACGGCCAGCTTTTTATCCCTGCCCGTAATTAAGGTTCGGCACTACTAATAAGGGTTTCGTAGTTAGGCCGGCAAAGTAGTAATAGCGATATAAAGGCGAGAGGTAGCGAGTTCGATTTACGTCGGGAGTATTTTTTTTTACAGAGTTAAGTACAGGGTAGAGTATACTTTTTTTTAGAATAAAACTATTCTATTAAACGATATAGTAGGTAAAGACTTTTAGAAAGTAACTTTCGATATTTTACTAATAGGACTAAGATATAATATTATCTTAGGATTCCTATAGTTAAAGAAATATAACCTATAGATAGATTAGGAAAGTAGCTACCTTAAATCCCAACTTAAAGGGGCCGAAGGGATAAAGCTCCTAAACGCTTAGAGAATACGAAATCCTTATAAGCGAAATAATCGATCGACCTATAATAAAACGATAATACCTAATAACGAACTATATAAAATAGTTATATATATTAGAATAAATAAGGGAAACTATCCCGAGGAACCCGAAAGATAATAAAAGGACTTTAAAGAAGTACCCTTAGAATACTACGTATACCCGGTATTTAGAAAAAAGATTATCGACAAACTCCTTATACAGACTCCTTTTAACTATAAAATTAAGCTTAAAGAAGAAGTAAAGCCTAAATACTATAAGGCCTATTATCTCGGATTCTAATAGGACGAGGCTTTCTAAGAATATATCTAGGAAAACTAGCTTAAAGGATTTATTAGGGAATTATAGTTACTTACTATATTCCTAATCCTATTTATTCCAAAAAAAGGAACTACTAAGCTACGGCTTATAATAGACTACTAACGACTAAACGATAATATTATTAAGAACCGTTACCCACTACTCTTTATTAGGGAAATAAAGAACTAACTAGTAGAAACGCGATAATTTACTAGGCTCGACCTTCCTTAAGGATTTAAGTATATCTGAGTTAGGGAGGGAAATAAATAAAAGATAGCCTTTCGAACTCGCTATAAGTACTTTAAGTATTAAGTTATACTTATAGGACTTACTAACGCTCCTATAACATTTTAAAGTATAATTAACTATACCTTACGACCCTTCCTGGACTAGTTCGTCTTTATATATATATTAACGATATCCTAATCTACTTAAAAACCCTTAAAGAATACTAGTAATATATACACTAAGTACTATAGAAATTAGCAAAAGCTAACCTATCTATATACCCTGGTAAGAGCGAGTTTTATATCTAGAAAATAACCTTTTTAGGATTTAAAATTACTTTAGGAGAAATTAGGATAGAACCTGAGAAAATAAAGGTAGTTAAGGACTAGCCGATACTTAAGAATAGAAAAGAAGTAAGGATGTTTATAGGATTTAATAACTTTTATAGATCCTTTATTAAAGGATTTAGCGGTATTACGAAACCCCTTTATAAGCTTATAGGGAAAGGGAAAACTTTCGAATAAATTACTATGTAATAAAAAGTATTCGATAAACTATATAAAGTAGTTAGTAAAGAACTAATACTATAGATACCGGACTTTAGTAAACCTTTCTATATTAAGACTAATACTTCTAACTTTGTAATAGGAGCTAAACTATACTAAAAATACGAAAATAAACGATACTTTATAGCCTTCTTCTTAAATAAAATCTTAAAACCTATACTTAATTATCCAGTATATAATAAGGAACTTATAGTAATTATCGAAGTATTCGAAGAATAAAGACCTTACCTAAACGAAACCGAGAAACCGGTCGACGTTTATACTAACTATAGGAACTTTAAATATTTTATAATAAAGGAACTATCTCTTTAATAGATCCGTTAGGTAGAATTCCTTAGCTTATTTAATTTTAAAATCTATTACGTTAAAGGAAAAGATAATACCTAAGCGGATATACTAAGCTAAAGGCCGGATTATAAAGGAAACGAAGACTTAAAATTAATACTACTATTTACTAAAGTAGATAGGACCCTGGAATACCCGCTATAAATATAAGAAGACTATATAAAAACCTACTATATAGAATAAGAAGAATTTAAATACTAAGTAAAACGATATTAGCTTTAACCCGAATATAACTAGGAAAACTATAAAGTTACAGGGGGCTTAGAAGCCCAAAACCCCCTATAGTACAATAGTAAAGCCTTCGTCCTACCATCGTAATAAAAGGCTATTATTAAGGAACTATATAAAACAGCCTTAAGAGGATACCTTAGTATTAAGAAAATAAGAAAGTAAGTATAGTAATACTACGCGTTCCTAGGTATTAAAACTAAGGTAAAGGAAGTCGTTAAATAATACGAAATATACGTTAAAACTAAAGCGTCTCAATATAAACCCTATTAACTACTTAAACCCCTACTAATAGCAGAACGTACCTAGGGATTAATATCTATGTCGTCGTTTAACAGAATAGTTCTGTTCCAAAAAAAAGTGTGCTTTACCCTGTACTTGGCTCTGTAAAAAAATGCTCCCGACGTAAATCGAACTCGCTACCTCTCGCCTCTATATCGCTGTTACTGCCTTGCCAGCACTACGAAACCCTTATTAGCAGTGCCGAACCTTGATTGCGAGCGGGGATAAAATGCTGGCCGTAGGAGCTGCTCACTCCCACTACTCTTCCTTCCTCCATCGCACCAGCCATTCTGTCCGGCACCTTAAAATTGCCACTTATCACATCGCCTATGCAAGCATCGTAGGCATCTCCTAATTACTACCAATCTTTACCGCTAACCACCTTTAACAAAATGCCCAAAGCAAAAGCCCCGGTTTATAGCGACACCACAACAACTATTACAGTAAAGCGGCCGGTTCTTTCGAAAGAACAAGCCCTGGTAATTCGGTATTACCTCCTAGGAGGCCCGAATATGCCCGTCGAGCTCCTTAATAACGAGGAACTCTTGGCTGTTATTAAGGACGGCTATATCTTATCTGGGATAGAGAGGAAGGAACTAAAGAAGGGATTCTTAAAGGATGTAAGACGTTTCTACGAGGTAGATAATGCTGTAAAGGTCTGGATCGATTGGGTAATCCGAATAAGGAAGTTCGTAAAGACGTATTAATTAGATAATTAAATCCTTCGCGTCGATAAGTATGTTGCTGTATCTGTATTAAAGGATACCTAGTATAATGCCCGATTATACCATGCCCGATTATATTATGCCCGATTATACCATGCCCGATTGCATTATACCTGATTGCATTATGCCTCGATTGTCCTAATTGTTTCTGTAAAGCCTTATACTGGATTAATATTTATAAACTTTATTACTAAGCTTTTATAGTTAACTACACCTAACAGCATCTATATTAAATATAACGCTATTTAGGTAATAGTAGATAGATTTATAAAATAGGTATTCTTCCTACTTTAAAAAGAGAAAATAACGGTAGAATAACTAGCGTACTTATTTAAAAGGAATATCGTTAGCTATTACGGATTACCTAACGATATTACGTTAGATAGAGATAAATTATTTACCTTTAAATTCTGGTAGGCCCTTATAATACAACTCGATATTAAGTTAAAGCTATTAACAAACTACTACCCTTAGATAGATAGATAGATAAAACAGCTTAATTAAGTTATCGAATAATACTTTTGGAGTTATATTAACTTCGAATAGGATAACTAGGTAAGCCTTCTACTAACGGTATAGATAGCCTATAATATATCTAAAAACAATATAATAAAGACCTCGCCGTTCTTTACGAACTACGGATATAACCTAAAACTACGTTAAAGACCGCTAACGGAAGTCCTACGAGCGGTAGTTAGAGTAGATAGACTATATAAAATGTAAGGTATATTTCGGGATACGTTTAAGTTCGTTTACGAAAGAATATAAGAATACTACGATAAGAAAAAGCTTAAGGGTCCTCGTTTAGAAGAGGGGGATAAAGTATTTTTAAAAACACTAAACCTTAAAACTAAACGATTTAGTAAGAAGCTGGACTTTAAAAAAATCGGATTATTTAAAATTATAAAGAAGATCTTAATATTAAATTATAAACTCGCGCTACTAAAAACTATATAACTTAGAATAAACGTTTTTTATATATCCCTTTTTAAACTAGTACTTAAAAACGTTAAAGTCGATAATAATGTAAAAGAAGAAGACTACAAAGAAGAATTCGAAGTCGAAACTATATTAGACTTCCGAGTTAGTAAAGGGAAACTTAAGTACCTAATAAAATAAGTAAACTACGAATTAAAATCTAACTTATAGGAACTACTTAAATATTTAAACTACCTAAAGATACTTTAGGAGTTTTACCGCTAAAACCTAAATCGACTAAGTTAAATATAACCTAATTAAAAGAAAGGAACTTAAAGTCGGAGATTAAAGCGTTTAGCGAAATACCCTCCCTTAGACCTAACGGATAAGATAAAGCTAATCTAAAAAGCGCCTCTAACTCCGTATCGACAATTATAGTACCCCGACGAAATAACTTATTAGTATAACGCTAAATAAACTCCTTTTACTATATTATAGAAAAAGAGCCTACTAAGCCGTTAGAATAGATTCCTATAACTCCTTACGTTTCTCCCGAAGAACGCGTAAGTCCTCTACGCTTTAAAAAAGGGCCGATGTAAAATCGACCCTATTATAAAGGACTTTACGCTTTATATAGCCCTGGTAGCGGTTAGTACCCGGGGCGGTAATGTAAAAGCGTTAGGCGC
>Ga0247817_10001456_pt1 | contig 12412 bp, 17 predicted proteins | sample UWRJL212509R1_FD_178010 | JGI IMG/M metagenome (GOLD analysis project Ga0247817, IMG submission 178010) | Plant litter microbial communities from Arlington Agricultural Research Station in Wisconsin, United States - UWRJ-L212-509R-1 | ecosystem: Environmental > Terrestrial > Plant litter >... | reverse complement strand
ACCCCTGTTCTGCTTATGGTATAACTTAGTCAGAGGTTAATAAAAAAATAAACATTATGGACATCCCCTCTTCTCTCGCAATTGTCGCCCTCGCGGCACTCATCCATGCCAGTTTTCAACTGAGCGTCAGTGTCTTAACTTTGCTTAGTGGCCACGCTATTGGCGCTAAACGTTCACAGGCTAAAGTACTTCGCCTTAGCTGGGGTTTTATTGCTGGCGTTGGCGTTATGACCCTTCTGGTAATATCATTTATTTCCCTACTGCTGCTTCATAGCTTTGGGCCGATTGAAGTTCCGTTAGTCGTTTGGGCGATTGCTTGTGGCTTAGTATTCGGTATCGGTGTGGCTGTTTGGCTATTCTACTTCCGCCGCGAAAAAGGCACTAAACTTTGGATTCCACGTTCATTTGCCGAACACCTGACCGACCGCAGCAAGGCAACTAAACGAAGTGCTGAAGCCTTTAGCCTAGGCCTAACCAGTGTTGTTGGTGAATTAATTTTCATCGTGCCTTCAATGGTCATTAGCGCTTTGGTATTGCTTGAACTTCCAGGCGTCTGGCAACTTGCCGGCCTAGCTATGTACGTCATTATTTCACTTTCCAGCTTAGTGGTTGTATCAACCCTTATTAGCGGTGGCCACTCAATTAGTAAAATTCAAAAATGGCGCGAAGACAACAAGGGCTTTTTACAATTTAGTGCCGGTAGTGCCCTGGTTGCTTTAGGGTTCTTTGTCTACATTAGCAAAGTTGTCGCCGAAGCTTCAGGGGCACTTTAATGCACGAGGGTGGGCTTACTCTTATCGTGAAGCGACACGGCCACGGCCACAGTGCCGCCACCGAACATTTCAATGCCGACAAGCTACGAGATAGTATTATTGCCGCTTGCGTAAGTTGTGGCGTACCATCCGGACATGCCGATAGCATTAGCCGGCGTATTACTGGACAAGTGACAGAATGGCTGATCGATAAGCCAGAAGTAACCAGTGAGGACCTGCGCCGAACGGCTGCACATTACCTGAAAACTCACCATCCCGACGCAGCGTATTTATATGAACATCATCGATCGACATTATAAGGAGAAATAAACAGTGGCAAAACACACATTTGACTATGACCTGATTGTTATCGGAAGCGGCGCCGGCGGAAGCGTTGCTGCTACCATTGCCGCTCGTGCCGGTAAGCGCGTTGCAATTATTGAAGAAGATACGTTTGGTGGCGATTCGCCAAACTGGAGCGATATTCCAACTAAAGCACTTCTACACGTTGCTGGTATTTACGACGAAGCCCGCCACGCCAGCCGTTTTGGCCTGCGTACTTCAACACTTGGCTACAACTACCCTTCTATCCGTGCTTGGAAAGACCTCGCAATCGAACGAACTGGAATTGCTAACAACCGACGCTTCTACGAAAAAAACGGCGTGAGTGCTTTCAATGGCAAAGCTCATTTCTTAACACCGCATGAAATTACTGTTAACCGTCGTCACCTTTCGGCAGCCTTCTTCCTGGTTGCTACTGGCTCGAGCTGGGTCACCCCTAACATTCAAGGGCTTGATGTTATCAAGTTCTTCACTCCACGTACCATCCTCGAAGCTATCCGCCCGCCTAAGAGCCTATTTATTGTCGGTGGCGGCAGTTATGGCGTTGAAATTGCCCAACTAATGGCTATTTTTGGCACCAAGGTATACATTGCCGAACAAGCCAGTCGCCTTTTGCCCCACCAAGATTCCGAAGTCGGTGATTTGATTGAAAAAGTCTTAACTGAACAAAAAGGTGCGACTGTTTTAACTTCTTCGCGAGTACTATCGGTTGAAAAAGAAGGCCTTGGTAAAAAGATTCTTATCTCCCGCGGTGGCGTTGAAAAGTTCGTAAAAGCCGATGAAATTTTAGTTGCTGCTGGCCGCATGCCAAATGTCGACCTTGGGCTTGATAACGCGTCTGTAAAATACACCCCAAAGGGAATTGAAGTTAGCGACTACTTACAAACTAGTGTTAAGCACATTTATGCTGCTGGTGACGTCCTTGGCCGCACGAGCCATACTCACTCTGCGCTACTTGAAAGCAAAGTTGCTGCCCACAATATGTTTGAGCGGACTAGTGTTGTACCGGACTACACCGGAACACCAAGCCTTATATTCACCACACCTGAGATTGCCCAGGTCGGTTTAACTGAAGACGATTGCCACCGACGCGATTTAGCTATCAATAAGGCAATTGCACCGTTGAATATTATTGCTCGTAGCAACACCGCTGATTTCCGTGACGGTTTCGTGAAAATTATTGCCGATAAGAAAGGCTTCATTATCGGTGCTACCGTTGTCGCCCCACACGCTGCCGAGATCATCCACGAACTCGCCCTAGCTATTAAAGTCGGCCTAACCGCTGCCCAATTAGCTGACACGCCGCATGCATTCCTATCTTGGAGTGAAGCTGTTCGAGTCGCCGCTAGTAAACTAGCGTAAGCTGCGTCCACAACCTTGCATACAACCGTCCTATCTGTTATTATGGACGATGTATCGCGGGGTGGAGCAGCCCGGTTAGCTCGTGTGGCTCATAACCACAAGGTCGTAGGTTCAAATCCTACCCCCGCTACCAAGAAAATTTCCCTCATCATTAAGATGGGGGTATTTTCTTGCCCAAATTATACTGTGCGCTATTGTAATACTGTGCGTCATACAGTATATTAAAATTATGGATGACATAGATGCATTATTTCAAAACCAAGTACTCGAATTTCGTCGTGGCAGTATTGTCATAGCTATTATAGGCATTCTGTCTAAAGAAAAGCATTACGGCTACTCTCTTTTGAAATTACTAGAAAGTTACGAACTTCCTGTAGATGGTGGTACCTTATATCCACTTCTCCGTCGCCTTGAAAAACAAGGAGTGTTAAGCAGTGAATGGCAAGTGGCCGAGAATCGTCCTCGCAAGTATTATGGTTTAACCAATACAGGCGCATTTTTATATGAAAAATTGACCACAGAATGGAAACAAATGAATATTAAGGTTAATACTATCCTTAAGGAGGATGTATGGAATTAGTTGATAGATATATTTATGCAGTTACTCGTAACATGGGGGCCGACCAACGCCAAGATGTTGCCGATGAATTACGTGGCCTCATCGAAGATGCTTTAGACGAAAAAGGTTCAAGGTCTAAACAATCCATCCGAGAGGTATTGTTATCATTTGGGGACCCTGAATTTCTAGCGCAGCGTTATAAAGGCTCGAGGCAATATCTTATAGGTCCAGATTTATTTGGTATTTATATAAGGGCCTTAAAAATGACCTTTAGCATCGGCATACCGGTCGCTTTAATAATCGTAGCAATTGACCAAATCATCAAACAACCAGAAAGTATTATTAGTTTTGCACTTGCGGTTTGCAGCGGCTTAATTGGAATTATTATTCAAATGTTATTCTGGGTCACGTTGGTTTTCTTTATTCTAGACCGTACAAATGTTCAGGCTAAGGACCTAACAGAAAACCACCCGTGGGATCCATCTATGCTCCCTGAAGCAACTGCAAAACGACAGATACCATTGTATGAAGCTGTGAGCGATATTGTATGGTATAGCCTACTTATTGCCCTGCCCTTTATCGCAAATACTTTTGTTGGCGCGCATATTGATGGCCAGACGACACCACTCTTTAACCCACAACTTTCAAATGTATGGCTATTTATTATCGTGGCGTTAGGTGGCATCGGCTTAACGAAATCACTGCTAAAACTTCGCCTCCATTGTTGGCCTAAAAGCCTGGCTATCTTTAATGTGTTATTTGCACTCACCTTTAGTACCACGCTGATTCTTTTAGTCACCACCACTCAGTTAATAAACCCAGCGTTCGCTTCAGTCTTAGATAGCTACATTAACACTGCCAATCTAGCACAAGTTACCGATGGTATTAATTGGACGGTTGGAATTACCACAGCGGTGATTGTCGGTTCGTACCTTTACGACGCCGTTAACTCTATACGGTTATCTCGAAATTCCCTTAGATAACTTATAATAAAACTATGAACTTACACCGCACCTCCGCAAAACCCGATTGGGAAAATACCAAAGCTTCGAATCATAATGTTTTTCAAAAAATAGCCGCTGCGACTGGTGGCTGGGTTACGCCTGCAAATATCGTCACCGTGATTGGGTTCGGCATTGTTATCTACGGGCTTGTTTGCATAATGAACCAACAATATTGGGCCGGGCTTGTGCTGTTAGCTATCGGTCGGTTATTAGATATTGTTGATGGAATTGTAGCTGATAAAACTGGTACAAAGTCACCACTTGGTGAAACCTTTGATGCGGTTGCCGACAAGATCGGTACACTCTTTACTATCATCGTTATTATCTTAGCGGGCATTACAAACCTTTGGGTTATCCTAGCGCTCATCATTCCGCAGGTTGTCATACCAATGCTGATTCTTTACAAAAAAGGTAAGGGCATTGGCGTCCACCCTACCCGCCCCGGTAAATTGAGTATGGCCTTAACTTGGGTCGGTATTGTCGGCCTACTTATTTTGAAAGCCGCCGGTGAACCTGTATGGTTTGCTATTGGCGTGTATGCAATTATCGGTCTATCACTGGTACTTGGGCTATATGCTTTGTGGCAATATTCTACCGGCCGCGACCAAGATTAAATTGGATCTTTTTTCAGACCCATCAGATAACCAAGGTAACTTGCACCTAAATGCGCAATGAACCAAACGACAAAAATCCAGAAGTATTGTGCGGGTGTAAGGATAACGAAAAAGAGGGTTACTAATACAGCACCGACAATGTAATCAAGTTGGTCAAATGGCACCCACGAACCACCAGATTTAATATTTCGTTGGCGCTTAAAGAAACTTTCGATTGCATCACCACCAAGGGCACCAATCGCGAATAATGGGCCAAGAATAAATAGTGGCAAGGCTGCATAATCAACGCCGTTTGTTACATATTCCGTCCAAGCAAAGTTTACAGCTAAGTATTGTTGAAGCCATAGAACAAAGGTGGCGATAATAATTCCAGCAATAATCCCCCGCCAGGTTTTATGTGGGCCGAGTAGTTCGTGGCCACGCCAAGTCCGGCCACCATCAATTGGCGCATCATATTTTTTCAAAGCCGGAATAGCTGCCGCGAAAATAGGAATCATATTAGCTGCTGCTGCCGGTAAAAGGAACCAAAATGCGAATAAAATGTCTTGAATCATAATTCTAGTATACTAGATGAATGAATTACACCACCGTCTCTATCATCTATAACCCAAATAGCACTGGTTCCAGTAAAACTATGGCCGAAGAATTCATGAAGGATATTCAAGAACATCTGCCAAAGCAAAAGGTAAAACTTATGCCCACTAAGTATGCTGGCCATGCTGAAAAGTTAGCTTATAAACTCGCCAAGCGATCAAAGAAACCACTGATATTCTCATCGAGTGGCGACGGTGGCTACAACGAAGTAGTGAACGGTGCTATGAAAGCCCAAAACAAAGGCTACAACCCGACTACCGGCCTCCTGCCAGCTGGTAATGCCAATGACCACTACCATAACGTCCACACCGAAAGTATTATCGATTTAATGGTTGCAGGCAAAACTAAAAAACTCGACCTACTGCAAATTTCATACACCGCTAAAAAGAAAGCCAATAAGCGCTACGCCCACTCGTATATTGGTTTCGGAATCTCTTCAATGGTAAGCAAAGAATTAAATAAAACTAAACTCAACCGGTTCAACGAAACCTGGTTGGTTATTCGTACCCTCTTTACTATTAGCCCAGTGAAATTAAAAATTGATGGTGAAGTTGGAAAATACGACAGTATCATTCTTAGCAACGCCGATAAAATGTCGAAATACCTCAATGTTTCCAGCCCATCAAAAATGAACGATGGACAATTTGAAGTAACTATTTCGACCCACGAAAATAAATTGAAGTTAATTGGCCTTTTGCTTCAAGCCTCACTTGTTAAATTAAAAGAGGACCACAAAACCGATTCGTTCTCGCTGGAAACCGTTGAAGAAACTGTCGCTCAAACCGATGGTGAACTTGTAACTATTGATGCCAATTCTCATGTAAACGTGACTATTGAAAAACAAATTTTAAATTGTTTAGTGTAACACTCACCCCTATTGCTAACAAATATCTCGTATAATTCCGTAAGTATACTTACAAACCCGACTATGAATTCGTTCTAAGCTTGATACATGGAAGACACAAAGTTCTTCCGGATCATTTAATCGAAAGGGGCTATAGTATGAGCAATATTAATCACTCAGCAGTAGCAAATCAATCGAAAACAACTAATAAAAGCATTATTGCCGTTGCCGTAGTAGCAACAGCGACACTAGCGGCAGCACTTGCCTTTAGCCCAGCAACCCATGCGTTAGGTTTTGATAACCTTAACCTAGGTACTGGAATTAGCACACAGGATGGCGATGAATCACAATCAGCCGGTGTCCGAGTAACGAGCCAAGATGGTTTAGAGAACCTTGGTGTTGGTACAGCCGTACAAAACACTGACGGCGATGAAACCCAAAAGGCAGCCGTTGGTATCGAAACCACCGATGACCTAAAAAACATTACAACCCACGCCAACGCAGCCAGCGTTGATGGCGATGAAAGTAATGCACTTGGACTCGGTGTTGCCACCGAAGATAATTTAGAGAATGTCATTACCGATGTTAACGCACATAGCGTAGACGGTGACAAAGCCTCAAACTTTGGTATCTCGTTCAGCTTTGATGAATAATCAATAACAACTCCACTTAACTTGAAAGGCGCCCTTGTGGCGCCTTTCCTTTATGTCTCTTCGTTTGTATTGATACTTTTGCTATTACCGCCAAAGAGGAAATTAAGCCATTGCTGCAGGTTTGGCGTTGCTTCCGGTGCAACCACTACTTGTTGCTTAGGCGCGTCGGCTGCCTTAGCGGCTGCGCTATTATCTGGTAGTATTAATAACTTTTCACCCGGCTTCACCAAGCCTAATGTATCGCGAACTGCCAACTCTTTATACTCATCGGTTTGATAATATTTCTTCTGGAGCTCGAGGCTATCACGCTGTAGTTTAGTTAATTGCAGCTGTCGTTCTTTGATGTCAACTTCCTTTTGGAGTGAATAATTTCGCTGCATCACCTCAAGAGAGCCCCACACCCAACTCGCCGCAATAAGAAAGGCTGCCGCGATGACAACGTTATTAAACGTCAGGTATTTGTGACGAACAGTATAGATGAGTTTACGTATGTTTATATGAGGCATAAGCACCTTGATACTATTATATCCCAACAGATTGAAATACATAGTATAATAGCTCGTGCGGGGCTGTAGCTCATCGGTCAGAGCAGGCGGCTCATAACCACTTGGTAGATAGTTCAACTCTATCCAGCCCCACCAAATTCATCCATATCAGACGTTAGAACATTCTAACGTCTTTTTGTTATAGTAAAACGCATGAGAACAATCAAACGAGACATCGCAGGCGCCCTACTCTTTTCAAACGACCAGCACGTGTTGGTTGGCAAAAATGTTAAAGGCGGCGTATACGAAGACCTATGGGTCATACCTGGTGGCGGCATTGATGACGGTGAGTCAAAAGAAGCTGCCGCAAAAAGAGAAACTCTTGAAGAAGTTGGTATTGATATTAACGACGCTCAAATTGAAGCAATAGAACTTTTTCAAAGCGGGACAACAGAAAAAACTCTCCGAGATACCGGTGAGCGTGTATTGGTTGATATGACATTCTACAATTTCAAGGTGACAATTGATTTACCAGCAAAAAGTATACCTATAAAGCTTGAGGACGACTTTGGGTACGCAGAATGGGTGCCTATAAGCAAGCTGAAAGACAGGTCTTATTCGCCGTCTGTCGGAAGCTTGTTGAAGTATTTAAATCTTATATAGTAATTATTTACGGTATTTAATGTAAAGAATAATACCAATTACAAGTATCGACACACCGAATACAATCCAAGCTACCTGTGCGGCATCAAGTATTGAAGCGTTGCGAAGATTTAAGTCAGGGCCACATTCTTTAACGTCAAAAATAGTCTCACATGGTGCAGTGAGGGCTGCTTCTAACCATCGTCGTAAAAGAGGTGTGATGGCTAATAGAACCACTCCTAAAATAGCTAATTTTGGAACTGCGAACTTTTTACCAGACAGTTTTTTCATCATATCACCTTACTTACATCGTTATAAAGGTCGGCGTAGTTTAACGCGATCGCGTTTTGGTGCGCCTGGGTCGCTATGCAGCACGACAGGTGTTGCAAATTCAGCAAAGGCTTGCCGTGCAAGAGTAAGTCCGTTTTGCGCCCTTAAGTCGGCAGATTGTTTTTCTTGAGCAGTACGCCGTGCAACTTCCCTATCGTTACCAAATGGGTCACGATCAGTAGGTTGGCCAGCCATGGCGGCTATTTCATTTGCATAAGGGTCATAACTTGGGGTGTCATTGATATGATTCATTATTTATATAATAGCATAATCATTATAAAAAGTCAATTTATTACCGTTAATAAGCTGTTATTGCAGACTAATTTTATATACGTGATGCGTATACTCATTCGCAAAAGCATCACTAAATGAACCGCCAACTACCGATATATTACGTGATTCACCAACTACTTCAACAGTCGTACCAGCAACACCTGTAGGAACAGTAAATGTTTTAGAACCTAAAGCGTCTCCCATACCAATGCCTGCAAAGATATAGGCAAAGCCACCGTGGGTTTTCAGCATTGTGTCAGTGCCATTATTAAACGTATAACGGTAGTACGTAAAGCCATTTACATCGACCGTAGTGTTGTAATATGACTGTGTATTTAATACTGCTGCTAATGATTTTACCTTAGCATTTATCGCCTTAACTTTAGTATGAACTTCGGGTATCCCAACAATTGAATACGTATCGCGACCATCATTATTGTGTTGGAAATACGCAATTCCACGAGCCTCGTGAATAAGTGCCGACCATACCGCACCTTCGATCTCATCAGGTGTAATGCTTCGTGCCCCATTTTCATTAAGGAACGGCTTAGCCGTTTCAACAAATGTCCAAATTGGCCTTAAGTCAGCGAGATTTTGGAAGCGTTTCATCTGATCTGCTTGCCAGCCATATGAATAAGCGCGGTCAACCGGTGTTCCGTTTGGCCAATCAGGCGCATCGTGAAAACCGTCGATAATGCCTTGTACTTCTGGGCTTGTATAAGTGTATTTATCTGCACTTGATGAATCCATCAAAGAAACATGTTCGTTCATAATACCCGGGCCCTGGGACCAGTAGGTTCGGAGGATTCCGTTTCCAAAGTTTGCGTGAAAGAACCGTCCATCGTTGTATGATTCTGCAAGATCCACCCATTCATGTTGTTCTGCAAGATAGGTATATTGGTCGCCCGGCTGAACCCTTACACCCATTCCCATATCGAATTCGTCTGATATAAACCATGAAACAGCCATATCGTTATTACCAACTTCACTAGGTATCCATTCATTGATATTCGTCATGGCATACAGACCTTGGCTAGTGACATTCGTTAGTGGATAAATTTCAGGACTATGCTCTACACCCATATATAAATTGATGCCTGCATCTTTTAGTGAAGCTACGTGCACGGGGTCTGCCTTACCCATAAATACACTTATCGGGAAGTGGGTTGAACTGGTCCAGCCTGTTGCATTCGCTCGACTAAATTGCGACCAGTAACTTGGGCCACCTTCCCACGGAATACGAGCTAGATTAAAATCGAGTTCGCCCATCGTAACCGCAAATGGCGATGACCATGCCGAGTAAGTACTAATTCCGCCTGGGCCTTCAGCCCTAATGCGAGAGCGCCATATACCGCTCGAAAGCGTAACGTCCACAGGTGAGCTTGCTTTCGTTGTAATAACTGGTGCAATAATAGCCACTACAACATCGTCGTACGATGAACCAGCAGAGTTTGATGCAGTATAGCGAAGTGTATAGCTACCAGCAACAGTCGGAGTCCACAGTAATGCAGCTGCTGTGCCTATTATTTGACCTACACCAGCTGGCCCTGACTGGATAACCCAAGAACGTGCTGTAATGAGTCCGCCACCGTTATCTTCTGTCGCTGTTCGGCTCACTGCACTATTAAGAGCTATTGAGGCGTCAACACCTGCGTTTACAACAGGAGCAACGGCACCGATTTGATAAGCAACTACCATACCCACAGGTGCAATAATAGCCGGGCCTCCAGGGCCGCTCATAGTGGTTGTTGAATTATAAGCACCGGCCGTCGTCACAACCCTTCGCGTTAGACCCATTGCAACTCGGTTTGGTAAATCATAGGGAACACCAGGATAAGATTGGAGCGAGCCAAGTCCAGTGAAAGAATTAGTCCATGTGTCAAATTGCGGTTCACCGCCATTAATGACGGCTTGAACGACACCTATAAGTACTGCATCATTAACGGTTGTTGTCACGCTGCCGGTCGATACTTGCTCGATAGCATATGCTGTGGCATTTAGTACCGAGACGCCAGTTAATTCAATCATGTGTAGCACGGGACGATTTGCTAAAGAAAAATTAACTGTAACTTGACTAAGCCCACCTTCCGCTACAGAGCGTGAGAATATATATGTTGTTTGTGAACCATCAACCGAAAGGTCTAAAACCCATCCGGTACTTGTTAGACCCGATGCTACAACCGAAGCATTATTTGCAGTTGTGACAACTAAAATAACTTTATTTCCCGGCGCTGCAGATTGACCACTCTCAAATGCAATTGTTGCTGAAGTTGCAGATTCCGGCGTGAGCGTTGCCTGTTTTACGAATATCTCTGCCCATGTTGCCATAACCTATCCAACCTTCTCTGTTTCAATTCGATATGTAGTCGCACCTGATACGGGCGTAAAGCTATGAGTAGCAGTATCGTCAACTATAGTAATTGAAGTAAAGCTAGGTGTCATTAACGTGCCGCTTCCACCGCCGGTAATAACCGGCCAAATTTGCTGAGCTCCAAGATACGCCTTACTGACAGGACTACTGCCAATATAAAGGGTTGAAGTTTCGCTGATAAGCGCCATGGCGGTTAAGCTTCACTTACGACGTACAGAGTTGTAGAGCTTGGTGAGCTAATTGCATCGTACTCCGCTTGAGTACCTACCCAAAGTCCGGTGATACCATTCTGGCCTGTAACCTTTGCATTCAAGGTTGTTTGCAGGTTAGTAACTGTCGAAATTGCTTGGACACCCGTGTGCGTACTGCGGTCACGAAGTTGTGCGTCAGTAGCGTTAACTGTTGCTGAAGTATTAATGGTTACAGCAGGATAAGAACCGGTGAGCGTAACGTTAGCACCGGCAACTGGAGCAAACTGTGCAGGGATGGTTGGCTTACTTGTTAAGTCAGCGTAAGAACCGCTTGTCGCTACAGGTGCGAGGCTGGCTGTATTTGCCTTAGCTGCCAAACCGGGAACGGTTGGGCTTGCAGATGTACCACCCAAATCACCAGCGAGTTGTACAATACCTTTTGCCGTAGTTGTTGCATCGGGGGCAACACCAGATACGGCTGAATCTAAGGCAGCCTGCACATCTGAGTTAAGGTCACTTTTAGGTATGCCGCCAGCAGGTTTAACATACTTATTTAATATCACACCAGTATTTTTTAAAGTTCCATCATTGTTATGCGCTTGGGAAAGAAAGTCATTGAGGATTGTACCCCATTGTCCACTATCTCCACCCTGCTCCGGTAATCGTGCCATACGTACTTGCCCCTTAAAGATTAGGAATTATTTATATTTTATAACTGCTTAAGCTAATAATCAACAAATGAAATAAGGCAACTTAATAATTGCGCTCATTAATGCGTTTTTTGGCAATCTGTGTCGCTCGATAATAGATAAGTGCTTTTTCACGTTCCTTAGGGTCAAGAATTTTTTCAATCTCAGCCATTCGACGGTCGGTCTCTACCTGCTGAGCGGCCTGAGCGCCCATATGATGGGCCTCGCGGTCAATTTTAAGCTGTCGCTCTTGTTCGGCTTTTCTAATTTTTCCTGTAGGGTCAGCGCGGTCCCAAGCCCTCTCAGGGCTTAAACCTTGGTCTTCCCAACGTTCAACGTGCTCTGCAGCTTCGTCATAGTCTTTTTCAGGGTTGGCCATCATTTCTATTCCCACAGTAAGCCCTTACTTGTAGTTTGGTGCAAAGAAGATTTACGTACGTAAAACATATGGTCCTATAGTAGCCCGTGATGCGCATGAATACAATCCCTAACCAAAAGAAATACCCCCGGGGAAGGGGGGTATTCCAGCACCTGTTTGTTTGACCTAAGTATAGGGTCAAACCGCTTACGGTGCAATAGTGTTTAGACTATTTTTTCTTTGAAACGGTCAAAAAGCCGTTACGTGGGTTTTCTTTAACAATTCGGTCTTCAGGCAAATCTACTGGTTGACCCTTTGCATTCTTTTCAACTTTTGCGAAGAAAAAGAT
>Ga0247817_10001455_pt1 | contig 12413 bp, 13 predicted proteins | sample UWRJL212509R1_FD_178010 | JGI IMG/M metagenome (GOLD analysis project Ga0247817, IMG submission 178010) | Plant litter microbial communities from Arlington Agricultural Research Station in Wisconsin, United States - UWRJ-L212-509R-1 | ecosystem: Environmental > Terrestrial > Plant litter >... | reverse complement strand
CCTCTACCAGTGGCTCACCGCGAACCTGGGCTGGATCCCGCTCTTCGCGGGCGACGTCTCGGGAACCGGCAAGACGATCCTCACCGTGGCCATCGTGCTCGCGGTCATGATCCTCCCCATCATCACGGCCGTCTCCCGTGAGGTCTTCCTGCAGACCCCCGTGCTCCACGAGGAGGCCGCCCTGGCCCTCGGAGCCACCCGCTGGGAGATGATCAAGATCGCCGTGCTTCCCTTCGGTCGCCCCGGCATCATCTCCGCCGCGATGCTCGGCCTCGGTCGCGCCCTCGGCGAGACGATGGTCGTCGCGATGGTGCTCTCCCCCGCGCTCGTCATCAGCTTCGTGCTCACGAGCTCGGAGAACCCCTCCACGATCGCCGGCAACATCGCCCTCAACTTCCCTGAGGCACACGGGCTCGGTGTCAACGCGCTCATCGCGACCGGCCTCATCCTCTTCGTCATCACGCTGATCATCAACTCGATCGCACGCGTCGTAATCAACCGCCGCAAGGCATTCTCGGGAGCGAACTGATGACGACCGCACCTGCGATCCCCGCGATCGCCAACTCCCTCACCACCGGCCGCCTGCCCAAGTGGGTCCCCTGGACTCTTCTCGGCGCCAGCTGGGCAGTGTTCATCGTGATCTTCGGCATCATGTCGGCATCGGATGGCAGTGAGCTCAACATCGCCGCGGCGATCTTCCTCGGCACGATCGTCTTCGACGTACTGCTGTACATCATCGCCCTGCTCGTCGAGGGCAGCCGTCAGGCCACCAACCGCCTCGTGACCTCGCTCGTGGTCACCGCGTTCATCGTCGCCCTGCTGCCGCTCATCTCGCTGCTCTTCACTGTCGTCGTCAACGGCCTGCCCCGCTTCGACCTCGAGTTCTTCTCGAGCTCGATGCGCAACATCGTCGGCGAGGGCGGCGGCGGACTCCACGCCATCATGGGCACGCTGCTCATCACCGGAATGGCAACGCTGATCTCGGTGCCGATCGGCCTCCTCACCGCCATCTACCTCGTCGAGTACGGCCGCGGCGCCCTGGCCCGCGCCATCACGTTCTTCGTCGACGTCATGACCGGAATCCCCTCGATCGTCGCCGGCCTCTTCGCCTTCGCGTTCTTCTCGCTCGTGCTGGATGACCCGGCCATCCGCTTCGGCTTCGGCGGATCGGTGGCGCTCTCGCTGCTCATGATCCCGGTCGTGGTGCGCTCGAGTGAAGAGATGCTCAAGCTCGTGCCGAACGAACTGCGTGAAGCGTCGTACGCCCTCGGTGTGCCGAAATGGCTCACCATTCTGAAGATCGTGATCCCGACATCCATCGCCGGAATCACGACCGGAATCACCCTCGCCATCTCACGCGTCATCGGTGAGACCGCCCCGCTGCTCATTGTCGCGGGCTTCACGGCGAGCATGAATTACGACCTGTTCAACAACCAGATGATGTCGCTGCCGGTGTTCCTCTACACGCAGTTCCAGAACCCCGGTGTCGTCGTGCAGCCCTACCTTGACCGTTCGTGGGCCGCAGCGCTCACGCTCATCCTCATCGTCATGGCGCTCAACCTCATCGCGCGACTCATCGCCAGAATCTTCTCCCCCAAGCTCGGCCGCTAAGCGGCGCACCAGAAAAAGGAAACCCGTGTCCAAGCGCATTGAAGTCAACGACCTCAACGTCTACTACGGCAAGTTCAAGGCCGTCGAAGGCGTCTCACTCACGATCGAACCGCGCACCGTAACCGCGTTCATCGGCCCCTCGGGTTGCGGCAAGTCGACGTTCCTCCGCACCCTCAACCGCATGCACGAGGTCATCCCCGGCGCACGCGTCGAGGGTGAGGTGCTCATCGACGGCAACGACCTCTACGGCCCCGGCGTCGACCCCGTGCTCGTGCGTCGCCAGGTCGGAATGGTGTTCCAGCGTCCGAACCCGTTCCCGACCATGTCCATTCGCGACAACGTGCTCGCGGGCGTCAAGCTCAACAACTCGCGCATCACCAAGTCGGATGCCGACGACCTCGTCGAGCAGTCGCTCAAGGGTGCCAACCTGTGGAACGAGGTGAAGGACCGCCTGGCCCTTCCCGGTTCCGGCCTCTCGGGTGGACAGCAGCAGCGCCTGTGCATCGCGCGCACGATCGCCGTCTCGCCCGAAGTCATCCTCATGGACGAGCCGTGCTCGGCCCTCGACCCGATCTCCACTCTCGCCATCGAGGACCTCATCGAGGAGCTCAAGCAGGAGTACACGATCGTCATCGTCACGCACAACATGCAGCAGGCCTCGCGCGTCTCCGACCGCACCGCCTTCTTCAACATCGCGGGAACCGGCAAGCCCGGCAAGCTCATCGAGTACGACGACACCGCGACGATGTTCTCGAAGCCGTCCGTTCAGGCGACCGAGGACTACGTCTCCGGCAAGTTCGGATAACTTCCCGCTGGTTGAGCTGGTGGAAACCAGAAAAGGCGCGGCTCCCTCGGGTGCCGCGCCTCTGTCGTTGGTTGAGTGGGCGCTCGCAGCTGGATCGAAACCGGGTTTCGATACGGCGCTGAAGCGCCTACTCAACCTGCTTCGCAGTTTCGATACGGCGCTGAAGCGCCTACTCAACCAGCGTTGACGGTTAGGCCTGGATTCCCACGATCGGGTCAGTGGTCGGGATGTCGGAGCCGCCAGCGGGCTCGATCGTCACACCGACCATGTCGCCGGCCTTCATGTCGCCGTCGAGCACCTGCTGCACACCGCCCGTGGCGTCCACGGTGAAGGTGCCGGCGGGACGCGCGACTCCCTCGTTGATGTACCAGAGTTCGTAGACGCGGTCGGCGGGGAGCTCGGGGAGTCCGTCCGCGATGAGTGCCGCACTGGCCAGCTCGCCCGACCAGACCAACGTCGCGGTGCCTCCACCGGCAACCGGCGCTACGGCCTGCTGCGCGTCATCCGCCGTGCGAATCTGGGTGAGACGGTCAGCCTGCACGGGCGCGTTAGACTCGGGTGAGAGAACGCCGCTCAGGATGACACCGCCGCCCACCAGCACAACGAAAGCCGCGGCTGCCGACACGAGGGTCAGCACGGGGCGCGAGAACCAGCGGCTCTGCGTCTTGAGTTCTGTGGGGCTCTTGTACTCCGCCGGAACCGGGCCGGCCGGGGCCAGCTCGTGCTCAGCGGGGGTCTCGAGCGGAGCCAGCTGCGGCGTCACGGCGATCTGTGCCATGAGACGCGCCTTGAGGTCAGCAGAGGGCTTGACCGGGTCGGTTGCGAGTCCGAGCACGATCGCGGTGTCCTGCAGCTCGGTGAGCTCGTTGCGGGTCGCCTCCGACTGCGCGGCGCGTGCTTCGACAGCTGCGCGCTCGTCTGCGGTCAGGGCATTGAGGGCGTATGCGCCGGTCAGGTCTGATGCTTCGGTCATGATGCCACCCCCAGTTCGTCTCTCAGTCTGATCATTCCGTCTCGAAGTCGGGTCTTCACCGTGCCGATCGGCACGCTGAGCTTCTCGGCAACCTCGCTGTGGCTGAGGCCGCCGTAGTACGCGAGGGTGACAGCCTGGCGCTGTAGTTCTGTCAGTCTGCTCATCGCTTTCTCCACCCTTTCGTGCTCGATGCGAACCTGAACCGTCTCAGAGACGTTGTCGTAGTCGGACTCGTAGTCCCGGATCCCGATCTTCACGTCACGGTCACGCGACGCCTGCGAAGCGCGCACGCGGTCAACCGCTCTGCGGTGGGTCATCGTCAGGATCCAGCCCGATGCCCCGCCCTTGCTGGAGTCGTAGCGTGTGGCGTTCTGCCAAATCTCGAGAAAGATCTCTTGCGTCACTTCCTCAGACTGGGAGTGGTCACGCAGCAGTCGCTTTACGAGTCCGAGCACACGCGGTGCCATGTTGTCGTAGAGCTGTGCAAACGCGGCCTGGTCTCCCGTGGCCACGCGCGCCAGCAGGTCGTCGTTGATAGCGGGGGCAGTGGATGCTGCATCCCGCTGATCGTCGTTGGTCTCGCTGGTCACGAGTTCTAGCATGTCAGTAGTTCGGGGCAGGTGCCCAAACGGATTGCCCTCTTGAGTGGAACTCGAAGAAATCGCCACGCGAGCCGTCGATCTGGCTGGGGCTGAGGGTGCCGGGCCGCAGAACGCCTCTCGGCGCAAGGCCGCTCGAAGCGGCTATTAGTGGAGCCCGGGGTTACCGCGGCCCGGCTCGAACTATTTTACAGAGTTCCGGCCGGAGCGCCTGCGAGTGTGCCGTGGGCGTAACCTCGACGGCGGGTCGCGGGCGCGGTTGGTCCCAAATGCAGGACGCGTTGCATCCATTAGCCCGCAACGGCCCCGGTTTGCGCGGGTCGAGTCACCGCGTGCCGCCGGGTCGTCCTGCATTTGGGACGGCGAGACCTACGAAACGAGCGAATGGATGCGCTACTCGAGGTTGCCCGCGCGGTACAACCGTGCGGCTGCCGTGAGTTCTTCACCCGTAGTGCTGAGCCGCAGCGCCCGGGTCGTGAGCGCCGTCGCGCGCTCCGGGGTGATGTTGTCGAGGTCGTCGGCGACGCTCGTGCTGCCTGCGGACGACACCCGGCAGAATGCTGCGGCGCGATCGAGGGCTGTGGCGAAGTCGCCACGGAACAGTCCGCGCAGAATCTGGTCGGCGAGCTCGGTGATCTCCTCCGGCCCGGTCGGTTCCGGCGCGCCGGCGACAGCGGTGTCGATCGTGCCGAGCACCTCGGTTCCGCGCTGGAACAGGTAGGCCGTGTCTTCCGGGCTCTGACGGATCAGCACACGGATGAGATAGATGCGCCACAACGCCCCCGGCAGGCTGCGCGGGCTCGAGCGCGCCCAGAGCTCGGCGAGGGCATCCACACCGTGCTGGTCTGTATACGCGACAAGCCGCTCGACGACCGCATCGTCATCTGCACCCCGATCGCGGTGCACGAGCGCGTTGGCCGTGTCGCGCGCAGCGCGGAGAATGGATGCCGGATCCTCGCCGCCCACGAACGTGTCGAACTTGTCGCCGGAGTACTGCGTGGGCTTATGGAACTCGTCGGTCATCAGTACACGCTACATTTAATGCGCGGGCCTCTAGCTCAGTTGGTAGAGCATCGGACTTTTAATCCGCGGGTCGCGGGTTCGAGCCCCGCGGGGCCCACCGTTGTGTTTTCTGATCAAACTGCTATTTCTGGCGGGTGCTCGGCACCGCGGCTGAACTCTTTCCGCAGTTTGCTCGCTACGGCTGGATCGCGGCATGTACCTAATAGGCCACAGACACCGAGGCTACGACAGATGTGTTCGGCAGGAAGTCGCTTCTGGGACCAGCCGCGCTAAGGAAGTTTTTCCACCAGCGCCGTGAGAAGACTGAAGAGCCCTCCCCCACCGGCCAACACTGCGACGCCAATCGGGATAGTGCCGCGCAAACCGATAACGACGAGAAGCCGAAGTGTCGAACCCCACCCAGATTGCACTGAGGCGGAGATTGTCGACCACATCCCATCGTTGCGATGAGCAACTCGCGACATCGTCTCGCGTCTCTTCGCCATGATTGCTCACGTCCGCCTTCAGGTTCCTAAGATCCGGCACCCGTGTGGCGCCTCAGGAACTATTAGATGCAGAAAACGCATCACCGATCCACTAAAGTGGGAGAACGCTTTAACCAGCCAGCAACGTCAACCGGTCATTGGATGCTGAAGCGGAGATTCTGGCTGGTTAAAACGTTCAGAGCAATATGACCTAGATGGAGCGCGATATGCACAATATTGTCGATTTCAGCCGCCCGCCGACCGAAAAGGAGCGACTCAAGTTCGCCGCACGACTCGATCGACTCAGCCGGCCAGAAACCGCAATTCACATCGAGAAGATGCACTCGTCGATGCCGGGCGTACTTCCCCTCGACAGCCTCATCCTTCGCTCCGGGTTCTCGTATCGTGAGAAGGGGCTGGACACTGAAGCATCAGATCGGAAAGCACCGCCTCATTCGTTCCGCCCCACGGCGACCCGGCTCATCACCAGCCGCGGCGCTGCGCTTAGATTCGCTCTCACCACGATCGCCGTAGTGCAGTCCAACCGCAAACCCGGTGCGAAGGCTCACCTGCACGAGTTGGGGCTAGATATTGTCGGAAGCTCGGGACGCCTTGGGTGGACGGACTTGATCGCCACCGCTGCAACCGACACCAATCTAACGGGAGTCTTTCTGATGGCCCGGGACAAGCGTGCACGTAGCGTGCGAAGCGCGATTTTGGCTCTGGCGCGCGCGGGAATCGCTTCCATACCGGGTGGCCCCGGAGACCGAGATCGTTTCGAGAAATTTGCTCTTCTCAATGAGGTTGGAAGCGAGATCATCGGCGAAGCAGAGGAGTACCGCGTGCCCAGGAAGTACGAGTCAACATTCGCAGTGCCAACGGGTTTTGTATCGAACGGGTGGCTGCATCTCTTAGAAGATTCTGAGATCGCGCTCCTTTTGATGGTGGCGTGCCGGAAAGGCGGTTGGGATGAGAGTGGTCTACTCGCTATTCCCGCAGAGGTGCGCTTGAGGAACTACGGAATTCATCGAGACGCCTACTCTTCGGCAAGGAAGACACTTGAGTGGTTCGGACTCCTCAATGTGGAGGAAGTAGGGCGGCACGAGGATGGAAGGGCTGAAAATGCCGAGCTTCGCGTCAACAGACTTGCGCTCTTGCGAGATGGATTCGGCGAGCCGGCGACTTCAACAATGATCGGGGCGCTCTCTGCCCAACTCGCACGGAGTTGATCGAGGTAGACCCGGACTCGTTGGCCCGAGCCAGATGATCTGTTTCGTGCCCAAACTGTGCCCAAAACTGAACTAGATCCTGACTCTTGAAACCGGATTGATATCGGTCACGACCCCAATGGACAGGAAGAAGATGGATACCTGCGAAACGCCTACGGACTTCCTATTTCCGTCCTTCCATCCGAACTTCGCGAGTACGGGCTCTGCGCGGCCAACCGGGTTGAGTGCATCACTGCACACAAAACTCATTCCCCTCGGGGTCGCGCATCATGATCGCGAACTCCTCGAACGGACCCCAGGAGCCATCCAGCACCTGCTCGACGGTTGCACCGAGCGCCACCAGGCGATCCCGAAATGCCTCCAGCTCGACTCGCGAAGCGGGACGGTCGGCGAAGGGCGTCACGTCGATGTGCATGCGGTTTCGCTGCTTGTGCTCTCGGGTGTAGCGGCTGAAGTAGAAGCGCTGGTGGGCGGGGTCGCCGTCCAGGCCTCAGCCCGCTCCAATAGCTCATCGTCGGTCATGCCGGACTCGCGCAGGGCTGCGACCTCGTCGTCGGGCCATCCAGTGAAAAGCGGGTAGCCCATGACGGCTGACCAGACGTGCGCCAGTTCGCGGGGGTTCGCGGCGTGAATGGAGATGTTCGCGATGCGGGCAACCACTACGACTCTGGGTCGTACATGAACTCGCGAACCTGCTGCGTGCAGTGACAGCTGACAGCGATCTTGCGCGCCCAGGCGAGTGCCTCCTCGCGGTTGGGCACCTCGAGCACGGTGAATCCGCCGCGCAGGTCGCTGAACGCCGGGTAGGAGCCATCGGTGACGACGCCGTCGCCGGTGACCATGACCGACGGAACGTCTTCGGCGATGCCGCCGCCGAAGACCCACACGCCGGCTTCCTTCGCCTCGCGCACGACAGCGCGCGACTCGTCGCCCGCAGCGACGAAGTCAGCTTCGGTGAGGTCGTCCATGCCCGAACTGTGAAAGGTGATGAGGTATTTCGTCATAGTTTCATCTTCCTCCGCGAGCGCGGCAGGTGCCAGACTCGGGTGGTGAGAATCACGGATGCCAGCAACGGCAACTTCGTCGAACTCGCACCCGTTCGGTACCAGTTCGAGCGCGCCGGCGGCGACACGTACGACGACAACTGGCTCATCATCCGCGGCGAGGTGAAGTCCACCACCGAGTTGTGGGGTTTCTGCGACCCGTGCCTGCTCACGAGCGAAGCCGAGCACTTAGGCGACTGGTTGAGGTCCGCTGCCCTGGGCCTCGAAGGCCTTCGCCAGCCGGAAGAGGATGACGAGACAGTTCCGTCATTCAACGCTCTCGAGCCCAACATCGGGCTCGGGGTTGTCGCTGTCGAGCGCGACTCCGTCACCGTCCGCTTCTTCCTCTGGCTGGAGGCCACTCCCCCGAGCAGCGCTGACGACGCGCAGATGGACTACTTTCTCGATCTCGTCACCACTCCCGACGCCCTGAGCAGAGCGGCAACCGAGTGGGAGGACGAGTGCGCGCGGTTTCCTGAGCGCTAGGGTCAGGCGTCGGGCGCGACGGGCGCGGGCTCGGTGAGTCGGGCATCCATTCGCCTGCGCGAGAGCACCACGAAGAACAGCACAGCCGTCACGATGAGCAACAGGCCGGCGTCGATGCCGAGAGCGGATGCCGGGCCGACGAGGCTGCCCACGAAACCGATCACGACGCCGCTGCCGACCCGCAGGCCGGTTCCGATCATGCTGAACGCCCCGAGGAATCGCCCGCGCCGATCGTCGGGCGCGTTGAGTTGCACGACGGTCTGCGAGGTCGACGCCGAGACCAAGTTGCCCATGCCCGCGAGCACGAGCATTGCAACCGAAAGAACGAGGTCGCGCGAGATGGCGAAAACGACGAGGCTCGCGGCAAAGAGCGCGGTGCTCCCGATGGCGAGGCGCGTGCCCGCCTTGATGCGCCCGATCGACTCGAGGGCGAGCCCGGCGACGACCGCACCCACGGACATGGCAGTGATGAGCATCCCGTAACCGAGTCCTGAACCGCCGGCACCCAGAAGCTCACCGAACTCGGGAAGCAGCGGCAGCACGGTCGTACCGATGAGGAGGCCGACGGCCCCCTGCAGCACAAAGATCACCATGATCGAGGGGTAGCGCGGGATCTCGGCGAGCACGCCGAACGTCGCTCGGATCGTGAGGCGCACCTTTGGCGCGCTGCCGCGGCGCTCGTGGCCGTCGAACGGCACGAAGAACAGGTAGATGATGAACGGCAGGTAGAGCACGACGTTGATGAACATCGCCGCCACCGGACCGACGCTGAACAGCAGCGCAGCGCCGACGAGCGGGCCGATGAACATGCCGAGGTTGAGTCCGGTGGCCATGAGGCGGATGGCACTCGGCAGGTCCTGGGGGCCCGCGATGTCGTAGAGCATCATCTGCTCGGCCGGCCCCCACAGGGCTGCCGCAAAGCCGTGGATGAGGAGCAGGATGACGCAATTCCAGGGCTGGAGCGTGTCGGTAAGGATGAGCACTGCCCACCCGATGCTTGCGACGATGAACAGCCCCTGCGCGATCTGCACGAGGCGTCGGCAGTCGAAACGGTCGGCGAGGCTCCCGAAGAAGACGCCGAAGAACAGGTGCGGCGCCCAGTGGCTGATGACCGCGAAACCGGCGAGGAGCGGCGACTCGAACAGCTGCCACATCACCCAGTAGGTGATCGCGTGCTCGACGTGGTCGCCGGCCATGCCGAGGGTTCCACCGGAGAGGTAGCCCTTGTACCAGGGGGCGCGGAGGGCGGCGAATCTCACTGGTCGATCCTACGCGCGCGCTACTCTCGGAGCATGACAGACGCCGCACTCACCGACTCCCAGCGCTCCGACATCCTCAGCCGCACCGTCGCCGACTACGCGCGCAAAGGCTGGGCGACGGAGTCCATCTCGAGCACCCAGGCCGTGCTCGTCAAGACGAAGCGCATCGGATGGTTCTGGAACCTCATCCTCGTGCTCATCACTGCAGGCCTCTGGCTCATCTACGTGATCTACCGCGCCCTCAACCGCAAGTCGAAGCGCGTCGTGCTGTTTGTGACCGAGCAGGGGCAGGTCGAGCGGCGTTAGAGGAACCTCGACCTAGTCGAGAAAGTCGCCCATCGCGAACCGCGACCATGGCGCGAGGGAGTCCTCGTCGTAGTCCGAGTCCACGCCCTGCCAGCCGTCGTTCGGACTGAACTCGCGGTGCAGGTAGTCGAGCAGATCATCACCGTAGAAGATCACGTCGGTTTGCCAGACGGAGAACACTGGCGCTCCCGGTCCGGCCGGGGCGGCAGGCATAAAGCGATGGCCCCACAGAGGCACGAGCCGGGGCCACGTCTCGATCCGAGCGCGAGCCACCGTCAACACTTCGACGAGGTCGAGAGGCCGTTCGCCCCACTCCGCGGGCCAGAAGTCATTGTTCTCGACGTCGAAGAGCACACCGTCCGTCGGCCACTCGAGCCGCTCGCGAAGGGTCTCCACGGAGTCGGTGCGCCAGTTCCACCACCCCTCCCCCACAGGCTGCACGAGGGTGAGGAACTCCCGATGATCGGGGCTGAAGGTGAAACCGTAGGTGCGCTCGACGTCGACGAGCTCTTTCTCGGACAGCCCCGCGCTGAGCTCCGCACCCAAGCTGCGAAGGAACTCAACGCTCCGCTCGACTCGTTCGCTCATGCGCGTAACTGTATCGGCGACGGTGCGACCACGCAGCGCGCAGAACTCCTGCAGAATGGGCCGATCCGATCAGACGGGCCGCCGAAGTCGCGAACACACCGATAAAACTGCCCCATTCTGCAGGAGTTATGAACACGATCGTCGCCCGCCGGGCGCAGCGGCTGGGCTGCTGCCAGCAACGGCGCCCGCCGCAGCGGCTGGGGCGCCAGCAACTACGCCAGGTGCCGCTCCTCCGGGCCCACGTACTCGGACAGGGGGCGGATCAGCGCGTTGGAGGCGAGCTGCTCCATGATGTGCGCGGTCCAGCCGGTGATGCGGGCGGCGACGAAGAGCGGCGTGAACAGGTCGGTGTCGAAGCCGATGAGGTTGTAGGCCGGTCCACTCGGGTAGTCCAGGTTGGGCTTGATGTTCTTGCGCGAGACCATGCCCTCCTCGAGTGCGTCGTACAGCTCGATGATGTCGGGGCGGTCGAACTCGGCCACGAGGGTGTCGAGGGCCGCGCGCATGGTGGGCACGCGGGAGTCCCCGCTCTTGTAGACACGGTGGCCGAAGCCCATGATCTTCTTTTTCGCCTCGAGGGCGTGCGTGAGCCAGGCATCCACTTCAGAGGCCGTGCCGATCTCGTCGAAGATGTGCATGACGGCTTCGTTCGCCCCGCCGTGCAGCGGCCCCTTGAGTGCGCCGATCGCGGCCGTGACGGCGGAGAACAGATCAGACAGAGTGGATGTCACTACGCGCGCCGTGAAGGTCGACGCGTTGAAGGAGTGCTCGGCGTACAAGATCATGGAGACGTCGAATGCGCTCACGACCACGAGGTCGGGCACCTCGCCGAAGGTCATGTGCAAGAAGTTGGCGGAGTAGCCGAGGTCGGCGCGCGGCTCGACGAGCGCGAGGCCGCGGCGCTTGCGCTGCGTGTAGGCCACGATCGCGGGCAGCTGCGCGAACAGCTGGATGCTCCGCCCGAGGTTGAGCTCCGGGTCGCCGAAAGCGTCGATCTCGTTGAGTGACGAGTCCATGGCGCCGATGACGCTCACCGCCGTGCGCACGACGTCCATCGGGTGCGCCGTCTCGGGCAGTTCGTCGATGACGCGCTTGACGACGGGGTCGATGGTGCGCATCGAGCGCTCGACGGTCTCGAACTCGGCGAGTTGCTCGGGGGTGGGGAGTTCACCGTGCCAGAGCAGGTACGCGACCTCCTCGAATGAGCACCTGGCGGCGAGCTCCTGCACGGGGTAACCGCGGTAGAGGAGCGAGTTGGTCTCGGGGTTCACCTTGGACACGGCCGTGGTGTCGACGACGACTCCGGCCAGGCCCTTCTTGATGTCGGTCATGTGGTGCTCCTTATGCATTGTGGACGTTCCCTGAGGTTCTCGAAGGGCCGCTTCGAGAGCCTCAGCGACCGGTCGGTACCTGAAAGTTGAAGACTCCGGAGTCGAACGTGTTGTAGCTCTCGTAGTCGAGGAGTTCGTAGAGGCGGGCACGGGTTTGCATCGAGGCGACCTCCGACTGGAGGCTTCCTTCGGCGACGAGGGTGTCGAGCGCGCGCTCTGCTGCACCCATCGCGGTGCGCAGCAGCGAGACCGGGTAGATAACGATGTTGATGCCGACATCCGCCAGTTGCTGCGTCGTGAAGAGCTCGCTCTTGCCGAACTCCGTCATGTTGGCGAGCACGGGCACGTCGACGGCGGCGCGGATCGCGGCGAACTCCTCGAGCGAGGCCATCGCCTCAGGGAAGATCGCATCGGCACCTGCATCGACGAGCTGCTTGGCGCGGGTCACCGCGGCATCCAGTCCATCAATCGCGCGGATGTCGGTGCGCGCCATGATGAGCAGGTTCGGGTCACGACGCGCATCTGCGGCCGCGCGAATGCGCTTGATTGCGGTGTCGGAGTCGACGACCGCCTTGCCGTCGAGGTGGCCGCAGCGCTTGGGGTTGACCTGGTCTTCGATGTGGAGTCCCGCGACCCCGGCGTCTTCGAGGGTCTGCACGGTGCGGGCGACGTTCATCGGTTCGCCGAAGCCGGTGT
>Ga0247817_10001454_pt1 | contig 12414 bp, 12 predicted proteins | sample UWRJL212509R1_FD_178010 | JGI IMG/M metagenome (GOLD analysis project Ga0247817, IMG submission 178010) | Plant litter microbial communities from Arlington Agricultural Research Station in Wisconsin, United States - UWRJ-L212-509R-1 | ecosystem: Environmental > Terrestrial > Plant litter >... | reverse complement strand
CGGTGATCTGCGTTACCAGCGCAGGAGCCACGCTGGCTGAACCCGGCGCGAATCGCCCGCTTACGAATGCGCCCTGTTCGATCGAGATCGTCTCGTAGCTGACATCGCCGTCGACCTTGGCGCCGCGCAACACCATCAGATCACGCACCCGCATCGAGCCGGAAACTGCGCCCGAAATACGCGCGCTGTCGGCCACGATCTCGCCTTCAACGAAACTTGTCTCGCCCATTACGAGCGCGGCGCAGGCGATGTCGCCGATCACTCGGCCATCGATGTGCAGATCGGCTGAAGCTTCGATATTGCCGCGGATTACTACATCCGAGCCAATCACCGAAAAGGTGCTGCTAGTTATGGGGCGAGTGGCGCGCTGGGGTGCTGCCTGTGAATGCTGCGCGGGCTTCTTCGAGAACATGTGGGGCAGTCTCCAGAAACGGGCGCGGGTTAACTGCACGGCCGTTGATGCGCACTTCGAAATGCAGATGCGGCCCGGTTGAACGGCCCGTACTGCCAATCGCGCCGATCCGCTGGCCCGCCGCAACTTGCTGCCCGACCCGCGAGTTAAACGCCGACATATGCGCATAGCGCGTAATCATGCCGGAACCATGACTGATTTCCACAACGTTGCCGTAGCCCGACTTCACGCCGACGAAGGTGACTTTCCCCGCGGCTGCGGCATTGATCGGTGCGCCAAGCGGGCCGCGGAAATCCAGCCCGGAATGCATCGCTCCGCCGCCGGTGAACGGATCGCGGCGGTAGCCGAAGCCCGAACTGATCGAATTGATATCGGCCGGCATGACTTGCGGAATGCCAGTGAGGCCGCGCTCCAGCGCTCCCATCCGGGCCAAGCTGAGGCCGAGCCGCTCAAACCGGGGGTCGAGCGAGCCATCGGCATTGGAGGATAGAGTTTCGAGCGGACCACCCATTGCACTATCATCCGCTGCCAGCATCGCGCGGGGATCGAGGCCGAGCGAGCGAATCGCCTGTTCGGCACGTGCCGCGCGGCGGTCGGCATAGCGGGTAAGGCGTTCGACAAAGGCGAACTGGCGCGCTTCGAGCCGGGCGAGACCTGCGGCTTCGGGTAAACCATCTTTCGCCATGCTGATAAGCTGCTGCGATTCGGCGCTGGCATCGCTGACTGTGTCGCTGGCTTCTTCTGCGACCATATCTTCGGGTAAGGCGGAAACTAGGTTTTCGAGGACTTCCTGCCGCCGCTGGAGATCGGCGGTTTCCTCGGCAATATCACCGCGATAGGCGGCAAGGCGGTTTTCGGAAGTTTCCACGCGGGCTTCACGGCCCATTAGCGAAGCCTGTTCGAAGCTCGCCTGAATCTGGAAGATCGCCACCGCGCCCATCGTCAGCGCCCAGAGCAGCGTTGCTCCTACAATCGCGCCCACAATGCGCATTTGCAGTTTTGAACTGACTTTGATGAAGCGGACCTGCCCGTGGGAGCGCATGAAAAACTCACGCTCCGGAAACCAGCTCCGCAGGCGGGCCAAATGGCCGCCAACCGTTGAATTTGCCAAGACGACCCCGTGTCCGGTTGTTGTTGAGGGCGGGATAGCGGGCTTGCGGGCGGCGTCGAGTCGGTTGGCCGTAGCTTGGGGCGAAAGGAAGAGGGTTCGGGACGAATCGTTAGTACCACGTACTAATTGGCGAAATGCGGGAACGAATCGCCCTCCCGAACGTGCGCTGCGTTAGCGAATCGGCCTGACAGAGCTGCGACGCGATGATAGGGCGCGCCAATGGCCAGCCAAATTCAGACTTCGCTCGATCCCGATCAACTGGTGCACAGCCTCGCCCGCGAAGGCCGTGCTGCGCAGCGCATCCTCGCGCGGATGGGTGACGGCGCCAAAGCCGCCGCCTTGCGCGCCGCTGCTGCGGCGATTCGCGCTGCTGCCGATCCGATCCTCGCCGCCAACGCGGTCGACATGGCCGCTGGCGAAGCGCGCGGGCTGACTGCCGCCTTGCTCGACCGGCTGAAACTGGACGAGGGCCGGGTGGAAGGCATCGCCCGCGCCATCGAACAGGTCGCCGCGCTGCCCGATCCTGTCGGCGAGATTATCGCCCGCAGCACTGCGCCTTCGGGGCTGGAGCTTCTCCGTCGCCGCATTCCCATCGGGCTGATCGGGATTATCTACGAAAGCCGCCCTAACGTTACCGCCGATGCTGCTGCGTTATGCTTGCGTGCAGGCAACGCGGTGCTGCTGCGCGGTGGGACCGAGGCGGTGCATTCGAATCGCGCTTTGCACGCGGCGTTTGTCAGCGGGATGGAATCGGAAGGCGTCCCTGCCGCCGCCGTGCAACTGCTGCCGACGCAGGATCGCGCCGCTGTGGGGGCGATGCTGGCGGCTGCCGGGCTGATCGACATGATCGTGCCGCGCGGCGGAAAAAGTCTGGTCGAGCGGGTGCAGCGCGATGCGCGGGTGCCAGTGCTCGCGCATCTCGATGGCATATGTCACACCTATATCCACGCTGCGGCGGAGCCCGAAATGGCGCGCGCCATCGCGCTTAACGCCAAGATGCGGCGCACCGGCGTTTGCGGGGCGATGGAGACTTTGCTGCTCGATGTCGCCTTCCCCGCCAGCGGGGCCGTGCTGGCCGCGTTGATCGATTCGGGCTGCGAAGTGCGCGGCGATGCGCGGGCGCAGGCCATCGACACGCGCATCCTGCCTGCCGCCGCGAATGATTGGGATACCGAATATCTCGACGCCGTCTTGTCGGTCGCCGTGGTGGACGGGCTGGACGCGGCCATCGCGCATATCGCGAACCATTCTTCGGGCCATACCGAGGCGATCATCACCGCCGATGATGCGGCGGCTGCGCAGTTCCTCGATGAAGTGGACAGCGCCATCGTGATGCACAACGCCTCGACCCAGTTTGCCGATGGCGGCGAATTCGGGCTGGGCGCGGAGATCGGCATTGCCACCGGGCGGCTGCACGCGCGCGGCCCGGTCGCGCTGGAAGGGCTCACGACGTATAAGTGGCAAGTCCACGGCACGGGGCATATTCGCCCGTAAAGGATCACAGCAATGCGCTACAACAAGCTCGGCCAGACCGGGATGATGGTATCCGAATTGTGCCTCGGCGCGATGACTTTCGGGACCAAGCCGGGCGGGTTTTTCCAGCATGATTGCGATCAGGCGGCGTCTACCGCGCTGGTGAAGCAGGCGCTGGATGCCGGGGTCAATTTCATCGACACCGCAAATGTCTATTCCGAAGGGCAGAGCGAGGAATTCACCGGGCAGGCGCTGCGCGACCTCGGTATCGCCCGCGATCAGGTGGTGATCGCGACCAAGGGCATGGGGCCGATGGGCAATGGCCCCAACGATTCGGGCTATAGCCGCTATCACCTGCTCGGCCAGATGGACGCCAGCCTTGCGCGGCTGGGGCTGGATCATGTCGATCTGTACCAGATTCACGGCTGGGATCCGCATACCGGAATGGAAGAAGGCCTGCGCGCGTTGGAAGATATCGTCCGTTCGGGCCGCGCGCGCTATATCGGGGTGAGCAACTGGGCCGCTTGGCAGATCACCAAGGCGCTGGGCATTGCGGACGCGCGCGGGTGGGACAAGTTCGTCTCCAATCAGGCGTTTTACGCGGTATCCGGGCGCGATCTGGAACGCGAAGTGGTGCCGATGATGCTGTCCGAAGGGCTCGGCCTGATGGTGTGGAGCCCGCTGGTTGGCGGATTGCTCAGCGGCAAGTACGATTTCGGTGAAGATGGCGCGGTCAGCGGCGATGGGCGGCGCGCTACGCTCGATTTCCCGCGCGCGGATAAGCGGCTGGGGGCGAGGGCGGTGGACGCAATGCGTCCGATGGCTGAGGAGCGCAGCGTTTCGGTCGCGGCCATTGCGCTGGCGTGGCTGCTGCATCAGCCGGTCGTCTCCAGCGTGATCGTGGGCGCGCGCAAGGCGGACCAACTGGCGCAGAACCTTGACGCGACCGATATCGAGCTGACCAGCGATGAATTGCTGATCCTCGATCCCATCGCCCGGCTGGCGGACGAATACCCGGCCTGGGCGATCAACGCGCAAACCGTGCGCCACGGCTTCCGCGCGTCACCCCGGCGTCGCAATCTATGAAAAGACGCCCGGTTTGAATCGCCCAATCACCGGAATTCTGGGCGGCAGCTTCAACCCCGCGCATGGCGGACACCGGCGAATCTCGCTGTTTGCGCTGAACGCGCTGGGGCTGGACGAGGTGTGGTGGATGGTATCCCCCGGCAATCCGCTGAAACCGGCGAAGGGCATGGCCCCGCTCGCTGCACGGGTGGGCGCGGCCAAGGTAATGAGCCGGAATGCGCCGATCCGCGTCACCGCGATCGAACAGCAACTCGGCACCCGCTACACCGTCGATACGCTGCGCGCGCTCACCCGACGCTACCCCAAGCGGCGCTTCATCTGGCTGATGGGCGCGGATAATCTGACGCAGTTCCACCAGTGGAAAGATTGGCGCACGATGGCCGGAATTATGCCGATTGCGGTGATTGCCCGTCCGGGCTATGACGCGCAGGCTACCGCGAGCCCCGCGATGGCTTGGCTGCGACGTTACCGGTTGACCGCTGCCCGACTTCGCAACCGGCGCGAATGGAGCGCACCTGCGCTGATAGAAATGCGTTTCGATCCCGATCCGCGCTCGGCGACTGTAATCCGCCGCGCCGATCCGCAATGGGCAGCCGGTTTTTCCGGCCCGCCGCCTCGCGACGAAGTAACGCATTCACTCATCCACAACAGCGCAAACGGGCAAGCGGCATGAGCCGCCGGCCCCAAAGCGCTTTCACCCTTTCGCCTTCACAGGAGCATAGCCTTTCGCGATGACCGAGCCGATTATTTCTGCGCCAACCCGCCAGTCCGCCATCGGCCCCATCACCGCAAGAGCAACAGCAAGTATTATGTCTGACACCAAATCAATTACCACGCCTGAATCCGTACCCGGATCGCTCCACGCGCTGATTCTGGGTTCGCTTGACGAAGATCAGGCGCAGGATCTCGTCTCGATCCCGCTAGAAGGCAAAAGCTCGGTCGCCGATCACATGGTGATCGCATCGGGCCGCTCGACCCGGCAGGTTGCAGCGATGGCGCAGCATCTGTCTGAAAGGATCAAGAAATCCGGCGCTCACCCGCCCCGGCTGGAAGGCCTGCCTGCAGCAGACTGGGTGCTGATCGACGCTGGCGATGTGGTCGTCCACCTGTTCCGCCCCGAAGTGCGCAGCTTCTACAACCTCGAACGGATGTGGGGCTTCGGCGATGACGGCGCGCAGGTTGCAGTGGGCACCGCCTAAATGATGCCCGGCTCCGCAGGAGCCGCAAGGCCGAACGGCCGCCCGGAGCGAAGGCTAGCTTGCTGGCCGGGAGTGAGGATAGCCAAGGCCGCGCATGCGGCCGCCCGCGTCTGAGGCAAACAAGAAATGCTTCTGCACGTTGTTGCGCGCGGCAAGATTGCCCGTTCGCCTGAAGAAGAACTGTTGGAGCGCTACGCCAAGCGCATCACCTGGCCGCTGAAGCTCACCGAACTGCCCGAAACCGGCGGCAAGGTGCCCGAACCGCTTACCCCGCTGCGCACTGTGCTGCTGGACGAGCGCGGGCAAAATCTCGGGTCCGAAGACTTCGCCAAAATCCTCGAGCGCTGGCGCGATGATGGCATCCGCGAATGCCGCTTCGTGCTGGGCGCAGCGGACGGCCATGCACAGGCCGAACGCGATTCGGCAGACCTGCTCATATCGTTCGGCAAGGCGACATGGCCGCATCTGCTCGCGCGGGCGATGCTGCTGGAACAATTGTTCCGCGCCACCAGCCTGCTCGCCGGGCACCCCTATCATCGCGCCTGACCATCGGGCATGATGCGGCGATGGACCGGCTGATCCTCCTTCTGCTCGCAAGCATGCTGTGTTCCGCCGCCGCATTGGCTCAGCGGGCAAATGTTTATGACAGCCCGCAGGAAATTCGCACCGAACTCGCCGATGCCCTCGCGGCAAGGGCGCAAGCAGAGGCGCGCGCGGCGCGCTACGATGCCGCCGCAAACAAGGCCGAAAACGCTGCCTCCCGCGCTTCGGACGAAGCCGCCGCGCTCGCCGCGCGCGTTCAGCAGGCTGAAGCAGGGATTGTCGCCGCGCAGGCGCGGATTGGTATGGTTGACCGGGAGCGCGCTGTGTTGCGTGAAGAAATCGGCCGCGAACAGCAACCGGTCGTCCGCCTGACCGCAGCGTTGCAGCAATTCAGCCGCCGCCCGGTGGCGCTCGCGGTGCTGCGGCCGGGATCGGTCAAGAACATCGTCTATCTGCGCGCGATCCTGCATGATGCCGTGCCGCAAGTGCAAAGCCGCACCGCTGGTCTGCGCCAGCGGATGGACCGTGGTCGCGAACTGCGCGCTGCTGCGCTGGCTGCCACGCAAACCATGCGCGCGGAGGAACAGGCGCTGGGCCAGCGGCGCACGCAATTGGCCGAAATCGAAACCCGCGAACGGCTGGCAGCGCGCGCAGCAGGCGGCACCGCCAGCCGCGAGTCCGACCGCGCGTTGGCGCTGGGCGAACAGATGCGCGATCTCGATTCGCTGGTAGATGAGTTGGACCGCGCCGCCGCGCTCCGTTCCACATTGGCCGCATTATCCGGCCCGCGCCCGCGCCCGGCTCGCCCCGGTGAAGCCAGCGTTGCCCAGCCGGAACCTGAGTTGGCCGCTGCCGAAATCGGCGCACCGACGCCCTATATCCTGCCGGTGTCAGGCCGCACCGTGACCGGCTTCGGCGCTCCGCAAGGCACGCTGCTCAGCCGGGGGATTACTCTGGCCCCGATCGGCGGCGCGCAGGTAGTCGCGCCCGCAGCGGGCCGGGTGGCTTTCGCCGGGCCGTATCGCGGCTACGGACAGATCGTGATTATCGAACATCCGGGCGGCTGGACCAGCCTCGTCACCGGCCTCGCCCGCGCCGATGCGCAAGTGGGCGAGCGAGTGGGCGATGGTGCTCCGCTGGGTGTTGCCGGGCCTAGCCGCCCCACGGTGACGCTGGAACTGCGTCGCGACGGCGAACCGGTCAATCCGCTGCTTTTTGCGCAATAATTTGCCTCATCTGGTGTTAACCCGCCGCCTGCGATAGAACGCTGCCGGGACATATCGGGAATCAAAGCATAATGAAGTTTGCTCCTGCCTTTCGTGCTGCTGCTCTCTGCACCGCCGTCGCGCTGCTGCCTGCCACGACTGCGGTGTTTGCGCAGGTCGAAGGGCGTGCTTCCCCCGAATTTGCGCGGCTTTACGCCACCTACCAGCGGATCAAGGCCAGCTATGTCGAGCCGGTCGAGGACGAGGTGCTGATTCGCGGCGCGATCGACGGCATGCTCGCCGCGCTCGATCCGCATTCAGCCTATATGGATGGCGCATCGCTCGAACGGCTGGAGACGATGATCGACGGCAATTATCAGGGCCTCGGCATTTCGGTGCAGATGGAAGAGGGCGCGGTTAAGGTCGTGTCGCCGTTCCGTGGTAGCCCCGCGGACATCGCCGGGATCAAGGCGGGCGATTACATCACGCATATTGACGGGCGGCTGATCTACGGCCTGGATATCAACGATGCAGTGGCCCAGATGCGCGGCCCGGCTGGCAGCGCGATTGAATTGACCATTTTCCGCGCCGGGCGCGAAGACAGTTTCGAAGTGTCGGTAACGCGCGGCGTGATCGAGCTGGAGCCGGTGACGTTTGAGCTGATGGAGGGCAATATCGGCCATATCAGCGTCAACGAGTTCTCCGCCGACGTGGGCGCGGATGTGATCGCCGCGATCAGCACGATGCGCACATCTTCGGGCGGGCGGCTGGCCGGGCTGGTGCTCGATCTGCGGCGCAATCCCGGCGGTTCGCTGGATGAAGCGGTGGCGCTGTCGGATATCTTCCTGTCCGAAGGGCAGATCGTATCGCAGCGCGGGCGCAACCGCCGAGACTCGGTCTATTACGAGGCGGAATCGGTGTATCGCGGCGATGCCGCCCAAGGCCTGCCGGTGATCGTGCTGATCGACGAAGGCTCGGCTTCTGCGAGCGAGATCGTCGCGGGCGCATTGCAGGATCACCACCGCGCGCTGGTGATGGGCGAACGTAGCTTCGGCAAGGGCAGTGTGCAGACGCTGTTCTACCTCGACAGCGGCTATACCAAGGCGGTCAAGCTGACCACCGCGCGCTATTTCACCCCCGCCGGACGTTCGGTGCAGGAAGGCGGGATCGAACCCGATATCCGCGTGCCGCAACTCTCCGATCCGGATGCCGAACGCCGCCAGCGCCTCGCGTTGCGTGAAAGCGATTTGCGCCGCCATCTGGTAAACGAGGCGCAGGGTAAAGACGAATCGCTCGAACTGGACCGCAACGACGATCCGCGCTTCCAGCTCACCGCCGCGCAGTTGGAAGCGCAGGGGGTTGAGGATTTCCAGCTCGACTATGCGCTGCGCACGTTGCGCCGCACTGCTGGCACTGCCGTAACCGCGCGCCGCTGATTTGAGATTGGCCCTGAATATGGCATCGCGCAGCAATCCGGGGCGCTCGGCCCAAAACTTGGCAATTGCGGTCCCTGCGCTGTTGTTGGCGGGCGCTTATATCTCGCAATATGTGTTCGGGCTGCATCCGTGTGAGATGTGCTGGTGGCAGCGCTGGCCGCATTTCATCGCGCTGGGGCTAGCCCTGCTGGCAACGCAGCTTCAGATCAGCCGCCCGCTAATTCTACTGGCGGCGGTGGCCATCGCGGTTTCTGGCCTGATCGGGGTGTTCCATGCCGGGGTGGAATACGACTGGTGGGAAGGCATCACCGGCTGCGCCACTATCGAGCGGACCGGCGGCAGCGCGCTCGACGATATTCTGGCCGCGCCGATCACCCGCTGCGATCAGGCCGCGTTCCGTTTTCTGACCATCTCGATGGCGGGGTGGAATGCGATTATTTCGCTCGGCAGCGCGGTGCTGATCTGGGCGTTGCTGCCCAAGGTCGGGGCAAAGAAGGGATGGCTGTGATGAGTGATCGTTCGGCGATGGTGCGCGTGGATCAGGCGGGTGAATTCGGCGCCATGCGGATCTATGCCGGGCAACTGGCTGTGATGGGCGACCGGGGGCCGCATTCGGCGGAAATCAGCCATATGGCGCAACAGGAAGCGGTCCACCGCGAGGCGTTCGATGCGCTGATGGTGCGGCGCGGTGTGCGTCCGACGGTGTTGCAACCCTTGTGGTCGGCCGCTGGCTATGCGCTGGGCGCGGCCACCGCGCTGATCGGGCCGGAAGCGGCGATGGCCTGCACCGCGGCGGTGGAGGAGGAGATTGATCGGCATTACTCGCAGCAGCTCGAGTCGCTCGAAGCCGAGGGTGACGATCCCGAACTGGCCGAAATGATTGCGCTATTCCGCGAGGATGAACGCGCGCACCGCGATACGGCTTTGGCTTCGGGGGCGGAACGTGCGCCTGCTTTTCCGCTGCTGTCGGGCGCTATTCGGCTTGGTTGCCGTGCGGCGATCCGGCTGGCGGAACGGATTTGACGCTCGCCATTTAATTTAGCGTACGCTTCACCACAGGTTAAAGCTGGGCGGTGTCAACCGGCCCGGCTATCGCGAGGAATATCATGATCCGTCTATCCGTTTTTGCCGCCGCCAGTTCGCTGGCAATGCTGATTCCGGCTGTCGCTAACGCGCAGGAAACGGGTAGCGAGCGGGTCAATCAGGTGATCATCTTCGGCGAGGATGCCTGCCCAGTATCCGAAGGCGACACGATTACCGTTTGCGCGCGGCTGGACGAGAGCGAGCGCTTCCGCATTCCGCCACTGCTGCGCGGCAGCAATTCGCCGGATAACGAGGCCTGGGCGAGTCGCGCGCGCAGCCTCGAAACGATCGGCGCATTCGGTCCGCTGTCTTGCTCCCCAGTGGGTGCGGGCGGCGAAACGGGTTGCACCGTGGCGATGATCGAGGCAGCTTACGCCGAACGCGCAGGCGCGAGCGGCGTGCGTTTCAGCCAGCTGATCGAAGAAGAGCGCGCCGCGCGCCTGTCGGAAATCGATGGTGAGGCTGCTGCCACCCAGGCGCGGGTCGAGGAACTGGAGCGCGCCTATATGGAACGGCTCGAAAGCGAACGCAATGCCGAAGATGGCGCCGCTGCGCCAGTGACCGGCGACCTTACCGCGCCGCCGGGCAGCTAGTCAGCCGCCGGGGAACCGCTCAAATTCAGGCATTTGAGCGAGATCGGCCATCCATTTGCGCCGTTCTGCGGTCTGGATCTGTACTTGCGGCGTAATAGCGTCGGGTTCGTCCAACGTGACCGAATGCACATCGACCAGCCCCGGTAGTGCTTCCTCGTTCACGAAGAATAACGGCGTGCCGCACGTGCCGCAGAACTGCCGGAACGACGTGCCCGAGCCGTTGAACGTTGCGGGTTCGCCTTGGTCACGCGAAAATCGGCAGACTGATAAGCGCTCCACGCGACCATCGGCGCGCCAGAACCCATCTGGCAATCGCGGCAATGGCACAGCGCGTGATGCTCAGCCTCGCCCGAAATCTGATACCGTATTGCGCCGCACCTGCACCCACCTTCGATCATCGCTGTTCTCCCGACCATTCAGTTCGGAACATACCGCGAACGAATAAATCAGGCCAGCGAAATATCCGGCGCGTCTTCCTGCTTCATCCCGACAACGTGATAGCCCGCGTCGACATGATGCGTCTCCCCGGTAACGCCCGACGCCAGATCGCTGAGCAAATACAGCCCGGCCCCGCCGACATCGTCGATCGTGACATTGCGGCGCAGCGGCGAATTGAGCTCGTTCCACTTCAGAATATAGCGGAAATCGCCGATCCCGCTGGCGGCCAAAGTCTTGATCGGGCCAGCGCTGATCGCGTTAACGCGGATGCCTTCCGGCCCCAGATCATTGGCCAGATATTTCACGCTGGTTTCCAACGCCGCCTTGGCCACGCCCATCACGTTGTAATGCGGGATGACTTTTTCCGCGCCGTAATAGGATAGTGTAACGATGCTCCCGCCATCCTTCATCAGCGGCCGCGCGCGCTTGGCAGCGGCGACCAGCGAATAGGCCGAGATGTTCATCGTCATCAGGAAGTTTTCAAGGCTGGTATCGACATAAAGCCCGCGCAGCTCGTTCTTGTCCGAAAAGCCGATCGCGTGAACGAGGAAATCCAGCTTGCCCCAGCGCGCTTCGATTTCCGCAAAGGCGGTGTCCATCGCCGCCATATCCGACACGTCGCATTCGATCAGGAAATCGCTGCCGACCTGCTGCGCCAGCGGCCCGACGCGCTTTTTCAGCGCCTCGCCCTGATACGAGAACGCCATTTCCGCGCCTGCTGCGTGAAGTTTCTGGGCAATGCCCCACGCCAGCGACTTATCGTTCGCCAGCCCCATGATGAGGCCGCGCTTGCCCTGCATCAGTGGTGTCATATCTCGGCCCCATCTTTCTTCGAATTTCGGACAAGCCGTTCGCGATCATCCGCCTGGCCCACCCGGTTGCTTTCTTCTTCGGGCGTTTCGGCCAGTGCCGCATTGAGTTCCGCCCCCACGACCATCCCTAGTCCGACCAACCAGAAAAAGAAAAGCGCGATCATCATCCCTGCGAGCGATCCGTAGGTCATATCGTAGCTGAGGACGCTGCCGAGCAATGGCGGCAAGGCGGCAGTAACCCCGACCCACCAGGCCGTCACCAGCAACGCACCCGGCCATTTTGGGTAACGCGGAGCGCGGTAGGTGGCGGGGGTTAATGCCCTGAACAACAGGTAGATAGAACCGAACAACCCGAACGCCGGGATCAGCCGTGACCATGCCAGGCTGCTCAGCAAATCCTCCAGGCTGGGGAACCAGATCGCGATAACTTCCTGTGCTGCGCCGATGATGACCTGCGCGAACAGGGAGAGAAACAGCAGCAGCACGGATGCCAGAATGATCCCGGTCGAGAATATCCGATACTTCCAGAACGCCTTCGTCGCGCGGGTGCCATAAGCACGGCGCAGGATGTCGCGGATCGTTTCGACCAAGCTGCCCACGGTCCACAGCCCGAAAAACCCGCCGATCCACAGCAGCCAGCCAGTGCGCTGTTCAACCACGCTGCGCGCGACCGGCTCGATCACATCGCCCACGACCGGCGGCAGGGCGTTGACGATGGTGTTTACCAGCGCCAGCCGTTCGCTCTCCTCGCCGATGGCGGAAAAGATCGCCGCGCCGGTGATGAAAAACGGGAAGATCGCCAGCACCGCCATATAGGCAAGGTTGCCCGCGTGGATGAAGCCATCGTTGAACGCCCCCACCGCGACGCGTTTCGCCACTTCAAACGCATGACTGCCCGGGCGAATGCCGCCTTTGGGCATCAGGTGAATATGCGGAGAGTGCACCGCGAGCCGCCGCCGTGCTTCGGGCGAGTGATCCGGAACCGGGAGGCCGGGCTCGATCCCATCTGTTTTTTCAGTGATC